>QWCY01000890.1_pt1 | contig 46988 bp, 43 predicted proteins | sample 1972631 | NCBI WGS metagenome assembly QWCY01 (sample SAMN09866696, study PRJNA288562) | Human gut metagenome isolate pre1_stool, whole genome shotgun sequencing... | isolation source: gut | host: Homo sapiens | place: USA: California
CGATGGAGGACAAAATCAAGCGTATGCTTCGTGAGGAAGTCCGCAAAATGTGACTTCTTTGTGAATTTGATGAAAAAGTCCTTGACTTTTCGTCTCTGGTGTAACAGAATTGGATAAGAGCGTTGTTGTGTAATATTTTGAAAATGCCACTTGTATATCTTCATAATCATTTGCAAAATCAAGTATAAACGTTTTCTTATCATATGGCGGACAGATTCTATTAAGTCTTGATAATGTCTGTACAGCATTTACCCCTCTTAATTTTTTAAGAATGTACATTGCACATAATTTAGGTTGATCAAAGCCTGTCTGATACTTATTAGCAACAAGTAATACCTTATAATCATTTTTATCAAATTCTGTTGGTAATTTGTCCTCACCGAATCCGTTTAATCCTGCTTCTGTATATTCCTTTTCATCATCCTTTAATGTCACTTTTCCAGAAAATGCTACTAATGCACGAATATTATTATATCCTTTTTTTGTAATATACTCTTCAAAGGCTTGACGATATTTTACAGCACTTTCCCTTGAATTAGTTATTACCATGGCTTTTGCAGTTCCTCCAAGCTCATCCATTACTGTTGTCCTAAAATGTTCAACAATAACTTCTATTCTTTGTGCTATATTGGTTTCATGTAATTCAACAAATCTTGCAATCTGTCTTTTAGCACTATTCGTCTTACACTTTGGGTCTTCCTCTATTTCTTTATTAATTTGGTAATAAGTTTTATAGGTTGTATAATTTTGCAACACATCAAGAATAAATCCTTCTTCTATTGCCTGTTTCATAGAATAAATATGAAATGCTTCCCTTTGTCCTTTAGGATTTACTCTACCAAATAACTGTATTGTTGTTGGTTTTGGTGTTGCTGTAAACGCAAATACAGATACATTTTCCTGTTTTCCATGCTTTGCAATTTCTTCAACAATCAAATCTTCTGTTGTACTATCATCTATGCTCACTTCACCAGATCCAAGTGTCATTGTTACAGCCGCCATATCTTTTCCTGCTGTTGATGAATGTGCTTCATCTATGATTACTGCAAACTTCTTGTTTTTCAAATTTATCACATCATCTACAATATATGGAAATTTCTGAATAGTTGTTGCAATAATCTTTGTATTACCATCAAGCGCAATCGCAAGATCAGACGAATTGCATTTATCATCCATAACTTTTATGAGCCCAGATTTATGCTCCATTCCCATAATTGCAGCTTGTAACTGTCTATCTACAACTACCCTGTCAGTAACTATAATGATATTATTAAATATAATTTTATTATCAGCATCATGAAGTGAAGATAATCTGTAAGCAAGCCAGGCAATAGAATTTGTTTTTCCAGATCCCGCAGAATGTTGTATTAAGTAATTCTGTGTAGAACCATGTTCATATACATCTGCAAGCACCTTGTGTAATACATCTCTCTGATGGAATCGTGGGAAAATAATATTTTCTTTTATCTTCTTTTTGCCAGTAGTTTCATCTTCCTTTTCTTTCACTTCAATAAACATAAATTTGCTTATGATTTCAAGAATAGAATCCTTTGTAAGCACATCCTCCCACATATAGAAAACACTATATTTATCTTCAATTAGTGGATTTCCCGCACCTGCATTGACACCTTCACCATTACCCATATTAAAAGGTAAAAAGAATGTTGCATCTTTTTCAAGTTTGGTTGTCATATAAACCTGTTCTAAATCCATTGCAAAATTTACTAATGCACCAGCCTTGAATAAAAATAGTCTTGTCTTGGGATTTCTTTCTGTTCTATACTGATAAATAGCATCTTCATAGCTTTGTCCTGCTACATTACATTTTAATTCAAATGTCATAATAGCAAATCCATTTAAAAATATTACAAGATCTATTCTTTCTTTATCAGATGCCCAGACTTCCTCCATAACAGAGAATACATTTTTTTCGTATTTTTCAACAAGTTCTTTATTAAAATCTGTTGCAGGTTTTGTATACATCAAATCAAGTTTTATATTTGAAATTTCTATACCATGTTTTAAAACATCAAGTAAGCTACTACGTGCTTTTGTAACTTCTGCATTGATATAATTTACAAGTGTTTCTTCTAAGTCCTGCTTATATACTTTTCTTAATGCTTCCATTTCATCTGGTTGTGTGTCATTCAAAAATTTGAATAACATTTCTCTATCCATTGCATGTAAGCGGTCATATTCTTTATCTTTTCTTACAACATAACCATTGTTATTTTTTAGATAGTCCATGATGAAATGTTGATACTGCTTTTCAGTCAATATTTCATTCATTTGTACTTCCTCCACTAATATGCTTTTAATCTTTTAATAAACTGTCTTGCAAATAACAACGCAATTTGATCACAAGTATATTTTGATGAATCAATCGCCTGTATATCTGCTATTGATGGATATTTTTCTTTTAACTGTTCAATCGTTATATTATGTAAAATTGGAAGTATCAATTTTTGTCCGTTCTGATTCTGTCTATTCAAAAATTCTGATAGTTCTCTTTCTGTCCATTCTCTACCAAAGAAATTCGTTGATATAACAATAATTGCAAATTCTGATTTTTTAGTTCCTTCAAGAATCTTATCCTTGAATTTATCGCCCCATTCTAATGTTTCTTTATCATAAAATATCTTTACCCCCAGCTTATTCAATGATTGATATAATTCCTCAATAAGTTCTTCTTTGTCTGCACTAGCATGAGAAATAAACACATCATATTCTGGCAAGGTTTTTGCTTGATATTTTGGTACTTCTACAGTTGCTATGCCATTCATTTTATTTATAAAATCTTTATCTGTACTTATACTTTCCAATACTGCTACCAATTGATTGTATTTTCCTTGAGATAAATATGTATCAATTTTTTGAGCCAATACATGATCCTTTAAATATTTATTATAAAAAATTTCAACATCATTCATCCAAACTTCATGTCTTTTTCTATTTTCACGTAACGTCCTCTCAATCGTCTCATATGATGCTGATATTGAAGGATTTGCATCTTTTATTTGTGATCGTTGCACAAGTGCTTTTAATTCTTCTTCAAACGCCATATCTATTTGACCTCCTTCTTTCCTGTCACATATTCATAAATAAGTGACTTCTTATATTGTTCAAGTGTTTCAAGTTGCTTTTTTTTCCCCTCTATTGCATTTTCTATTTCTAAACATTTTGTTTTTAAATATTCATTTATTTTATTTTGTTCTTCCATTTTAGGTAAAGGAATATACATATTGCCGTAATTAGTTTGTGTCATGCCTGGCAATGTTGTTTGCGAAATATAATATTTGTAATCAAAGCAACATGCTAAATAATAAAAAAACAACAAATTTATACTATTATCCACAATTACATTAAATGCTGTATCAACATTCCAATACTTTCCCTCTATATAATGTGGAATATGTAATGTTGCACCTTTTCTTCCCAACAACACTGTTGGACCAATTTTATATTCTCCACAAGTTTTAAAACTGTCTGCACCACTTCCGTATACTGGAATATCACCATCTTTTTTTGGATCTGTACCATTCTCAATTTTTACATGATATTTAACTTTACTTAATTTCCAATGACTTGGTATTTTTCCAATCCATTCAATACCACTATCTTTCATTTCAACATCTGAATCTAATCCTTTTGTTACTGTTTCTATGATAATTGATTTTTTGTATTCTTCAAGCGTTGCTATTTGCTTTTCAATGTCAGAAAGAAGCATATCTATATTGGGAATAATACTATCAAGGTAATCTGCTATTTTTCTTTGTATTGAATTATCTGGAACTGGAATTAATAAATTTCCAAGTTTATCTAGTGGTATTCTCATACGAATAGTATTTAGTTTTCCATTGTCAGATTCTTTCATAAGAATACCATTTCCAAGTCCTAGCAAACTTCTTTGAAATACTGTAGTCTGAAATATATAATTGTAATATCTTACATCATCTTTTTCATTTATTGGGCTTAACATATAATACACAGGGCTTACACAACCAAAATACTTTGATAATCCAACAGAACCAAATAATACATTCATGCTATTCATGACTATATCATTTGGATAGGCTAACTTATATGCTGAATAATCCTCCTTAGGTTTGTTTCCACCTCCTTCTTTTTCTTCATGAGGAACAACCCCCCTGTTTTGCTGTAAGCGATAAAATATTTCTGCTTCTTATTGGATTATTATTTTCATTTCTATTTTTAAGTATATACTTGATTTTTTTTATTTCCCATTCTTTTGGAATGGTATTAATCCAAGCAACACCACTATCTTTCATTTCAGCCATATTAATTACCTCCGAATAATTTTTGAATTTTTAAATTAACGGAAGCCTCTAATTCATTGAACCTTTTAACAAGTTCATCACTTGATATAGGAGCTTGATATTTATAAAAATATCTAGTGAATGGTATTTCTGCACCAGTTTTTATTACAGGATTTTTCTTGCTTAAATCTTCTTCAAAAAATGCCTTTGCATCTGGTACATGTGGTAATACTTCACTTTCCATATAATCATCAATATTTATTCCCCATGGTACTATTTCTGTATCTTTTGTTTCTGTATCATAAATTATATTGCCCTTTTTATCTTTTTGAATATCCGCTGTTTTATCCATTACTGATAAACCTTTTATGATTTTATCAGCAATCTTTTTTAAATCTTTTGAATCTGAAATAATTCCAGATAAAATATTATTTACTACTGGTGTAAATGTTTCTGGGTTCTTATATACCTTGTCAGATACAGCATTATTTAGAGCATCAACAATAGCATCATATATAGGCTTATTTTTCTTAAAATTATCTAATTTATTTTTATCCTTACCTGTCAATTCATCCATATTTTCAAGTTCATCAACTTTTGCTTCATCATAGAGAGTTGATAACGCACCACTTGAAAGCATTGCATTTATTCTATCTTCTGTTATTGCATAGCTCCTTTGAAGTGGTTGCATAACCGCATATTCACGATAGATAAATTCTGTATTATCATAAATCTGGCAATGCTCATTTTCTTTAAAGTCTGCATATAACTTTGTAATAGCAACTCTATCTTTTGGTGTGATTTCACATTTTTTATTACCAAGATTTTTTCTAAGTTTGTTACAAAGGTGTGATGCATCAATAAGCTGTATTTTGCCTTTTCTTTCTGCTCTTTTATTTTTAGAAAGTACCCAAATATATGTAGCAATTCCAGTATTGTAAAACATATCTGTACTTAACTGAATAATTGCTTCTATATAGTCATTTTCAAGTAACCATCTTCTAATCTGTGATTCACCAGATGATGTACCACCGCTAAATAAAGGTGAACCATTTTCAATAATAGCGGCTCTACCACATTCATCATCCATCTTATTTATTGCAGACTGAATAAACAATAACTGCATATCTCCAGAACTTGGGGCTCCTGCTGGGAATCTTCCAGATGTTCCCTTTAATACTTCTGCTTTTACTGCCTCTTCGTCACCTTCTGGTGCATCCTTGCCACCCCATGGTTGTCCAAATGGTGGATTTTCTATAACAAATCTCATTTTTGTATCTGTAAAGCAATCTGCTTTCATTGTATCTTGTAATCTGATATTGTCCGCATTTTGTCCACGAATAAGCATTTCTGCAAGACACATAGCATATGACTCTGGATTTACTTCTTGTGAAAATAATCTTACATCTGCTGTCGGATTAAAACGTTTAATATAATTGTTTGCAGTTGAAAGCATACCGCCAGTTCCCGCGGCTTGATCTAATATTGTTACAATTTTTCCATCATCAAATATATCGTCACACCCCTCTGCAAGTAGAATTGAAACCATTGCTTTTATAATATCTCTACCTGTATAGTGATCACCAGCCTCAGCATTTTCAGAGAATTTTCTAATAAGTTCTTCAAAGATATATCCCATTTTCATATTATCAATAGTCTTTGGGTCTAAATCAATTTCACTGAATGCTTTTACTACTGCTAAAAGTCTGTTATGCTTGTCCATCTTATCAATCTGTTTATCAAACTCAAGATTTTTTATAATATCTTGAATGTTGGCAGAAAAGCCGTTAATATAGCTTTTGAAATTTGATGCAAGATGATCCGCATCATTTACAAGCTCTGCTAATGTAAATTCACTTGTATTATAAAACTGATAGCCAGAAATCTTATACATAGCCTTTGCAGGATATGTTGGCATCTTTTTATATTGTGCAACAACAGCATCTTTTGTTTCCTGTAATGCACATTCAAAACGTCTAATAATTACCATAGGAATTATTACATCTTTGTATTTATCACTTTGATATGGCCCTCTTAATTTATTTGCAATAGACCATATAAAATTAACCTCTGTTGATACATCAATAGGGTTATCATCCCAAAATTCCTCAATCTTACTAATATCTGCCATTGTAATAACTCCTTCTGCTATTCTCTCTAGTTCTTTAATATTATACAATACTATACATAATATTCTATCACAATTTTTAGTATCTTACCTTCAAATTGAACCACCTATGTTTATAAAATATAGGCGCAGGTATTACCCTGCGCCTATCCTATTACAATTCTTCTGTTTTGTATGCGACATACCCCTCATAATAATAGCTGGTATCAATACCCTTCATATAGATTTCCCGGCTATTAATTTCATCGGTCAATGCCTGCTTTAATACGTGCTTTATTTCAATATCTCTGATTGGGCTGCGCTCCATGGCAAGCAGATAATCTTCTTTGTCTACCTTGCTCCAGTCAATGACTTGATGAAGTTCTTTCTTTAGAATCAGATCCAGCCAGATGCGCATACTGCGCCCATTCCCTTCTCTGAAAGGATGTGCAATATTCATTTCCACATACTTTTCTATGATTTCATCATATGAAGATTGCGGCATTTTATCTATGTTTTCAAGAGATACCTGCAAATACATCAGCGGTGCAAAGCGGAAATTTTCTTTTGCAATGTTTACAGTTCGCATTTTGCCTGCAAAATCATATATTTCGTCAAACAAAAATTCATGAATCCTGGCAAGTGTTACATATGTTCCAGGATGTAAAGAATCCAAAATACCAGATTCAAATAATTCCTTTGCCTTCGCCTTGCTGATTTTCTCTTCTTCACGTGCTAACTGGGCAGAATCAGTAATCCCCAACTTATTCTCAAATGCCATGTAATGTTTTCCTTTCTGGGTTCATTGTTACTTTAAAGCAGATTGCAATAATAGTGTTTCTAATACAACATCACCCTAATCAACCCCAATACCAGCAGATGCACCGGATATACCCAATAGAAGAAATATTTCAGTTTCATTCCTCTTTCTCCATTATACAGATATATGGGAAGAAATGCTATAGCTGCTTTGGGTTCTGCAACGCCTACCATAACCGCCCCAAGAACTGTTCGTTGTACTTTATCAAATCGTTGCAGATAATAGAATAGGACAACGCATAGCACACCCATGTAGTGATAATCCGTTTCAAGAAGCTGCGCTATCCCTGCTCCAGTGAGAACACACAGCGCAGATGAAATGATACTCATTCCCCTTCGTTCACACACAGATATCGCATATAAGGTACACAGCCCTATCGCCAATGTAAAAAATACATTCTGTCCTTCCGGATAAACCCAAGCTCCATGTACAGCCAGATCAAAGGGGACCTCTGAAATCACCGCAAAGAGAAAGCATCTGCTGATGTATCGCTTCACATCATGCGTGTGGCAGAATCCTTCTACCAGTAAAAAACAGTAAATTGGAAATGCAATCCGTCCGATTCCACGCATAACCCTATATATATCAAACTGATAATCCGCCATATTTGCATAGATTGCCACTGCAAAGTGATCCACCAGCATAGATATAATCGCTATCCATTTCAAATCAGATGAGGTTAAACCATTCCATCGCATTTTCATAATTTCCTTCCCTATAACAGAACAGGCTGTCCTCAATCCCGGACAGCCTGTTTCTCTCAAGTATAACATATATTGCAATTGTGAAACGCCCATTATTTATTCTTCTTAGTACCGATCTTGGTACGAAGTACATACCACAGTGCACCTGTGATGCATACAGATGAATAAGTACCGCATACGATACCAACCATCAGAGGTAATGCAAATTCACGGATAGAAGATACTCCTAATACGAACAGTGCAGCTACCATGAAGAAGGTTGTCAGGGAAGTAAAGATACTTCTTGATAATGTCTGGCTGATACTTCTGTTTACGAGTTGTTCCAGATCATCCTTCTTGGTCATAGCACCAAGGTTCTCTCTGATACGGTCAAAGATAACGATTGTTGCATTGATAGAGTAACCTACGATAGTCAGCATGCAGGCAATGAATGTGCTGCCCACAGATACTCTTGCTACTGCGTAGAATGCAAGCACTACCAGTACATCATGGATCAATGCAGCTACAGAACTTGTTGCAAAACGAATATCCTTGAATCTGAACCAGATATATAACAGCATGCAGATTGCTGCGATTACTACAGCTACGATTGCATCACTTCTCATTTCAGAACTGATTGTTGAGCTGATTGTCTCTGCAGTGATCAGATCAGAATTTACACCGAAGTTCTCTACTAACGCTTCTGTTAATGCCTGTCTCTCTTCTACATCCAGTGTTCTGGTCTTGAAGATAACCTGATTGCCTCCTGCAACCTTCTGAACCTGTACATTGGCATCTTTGGTAATCTTCTCGATTACAGGCACTACCTGAGAATCCAGAGCCGCCAGATCCATATCTTCATTAAATGTAACATTTGTAGATGTACCACCCACGAAATCAAGGCTGTAGTTCAGGGCTGTTCCTGATGTTCCCTTATTTACGCCCATGCATACAAATCCACCGATAATCATAACCAAAGAAATTGTAAAGAATATCTTCTTCTTTGCCAGGAAGTCCACTGTCTTTCTGTCCTTTGCTTTTCCATAGAACTTCTCATCCTTTAAGCCGACTGCATAGAGTGCTTTCAGAATCATTCTTGTAATAACAAGTGCTGTAAACATGGAAAGAACGATACCAAGTGCCAGTGTCTGGGCAAATCCCTTAACTGTACCCGATCCCTTCAGTCCAAGAACCAGTGCAGCGATCAATGTTGTGACGTTACCGTCTACGATAGCAGACAGTGCTTTCTTAAACCCTACATCAATAGCAGAACGTACTGTCTTTCCGGATGCAATCTCTTCTCTGATACGTGCGAAGATGATAACATTTGCATCAACTGCCATACCGATTGACAGGATAATACCTGCAATACCCGGTAATGTCAGTGTGATTTCAAACATATTTAAACATAATACTACCAGAATCGTATAAATGATCAATGCGATGGAAGATGCAAGTCCAGGAATCAGATATACAGCAATCATAAAGATAACAACCAGTGCAAGTCCAATAGCACCTGCTTCAAGACTGGTCTTAACTGCTTCTGAACCAAGCTGTGCACCTACAACATTGGAACGTAATTCTTCCAGTTCCAGCTTCAATCCACCGATACGGATCTGGCTTGCCAGCTTATCAGCTTCCTCGAAGCTCTCCATACCTGTAATCTGTGCCTGTCCATCTGTAATGGCAGCCTGTACACGGGGTACGCTGATGAAATCCTGGTCATAATAGATGCCGATGCTTTCACCGGAAGCATATGCCTTGGTTGTAGCATCTGCAAATGCCTTGGTTCCTGCATCTGTAAAAGTAAGCGAAACTACGAACTGGCTGTTGCCAAGCTTATCCTGTGCAGAACCACCCTGTGCAGAGGAAACATCTGTACCGCTCAGTACGATACTTCCATCTTCCTGTAATTCAGCGATAGTCTTGTTTAATGTATAACCTGTCGCACCATTGCCTGTATATGTATAGTTGGCATTTCCTTCGCTGTCAGTCTGTGCGATGAAGTACAATGCACCTGGTCTTCCCAGATCTTCAAGGATTGCATCTGCATCAGATACACCTGGAATTTCGATGTTGATTCTGTCTGAACCTTCTCTGTATACCAATGCTTCTGTACTGTAAGTCTCTACTCTTTTCTGCAGCTTATACACAGTATCGCTCATATCCTCATCAGAAGGATCTTCGTCTCCTACTACCTGATAAGTAATGCTGACACCACCTGCCAGATCAAGTCCCTGCTTAATCTGTGATGCAGCACCGGCTTTCTCTGAACCGATACCGCAGATTGCAACATACCCCAGTGCGGCTGTGACGAGCAATGTTACAACTAACGTAATTATGGCTTTGCTCTTTTTCATTATCTATAATCTCCTTTGCTTAGTCGGTGTTGACCCCGCCTTTAGTCCTCTTCTTCTGCTGCTAATGCTGCTTTAAGCATGATGGCACATTCCACACGCTTCTTCTGTAATTCACATCCAAGATCATAAGCATCATGAATATTTCCATGGAAATTATAAGAATTGGCTGCACATCCTCCGCTGCAATAGAATTTTGCAAAGCAGTTCTTACATTTTTCTTTGGAATATACGTTACAGCATTTGAATTCATCGCGTATTTTAGTATTGGTAATACCTGTATCTACGTTACCCATCAGGAAATCCTCATTGCCAACGAACTGATGGCATGGATAGAAATCCCCCCATGGAGTCACTGCCAGATACTCCGTTCCCGAACCACAGCCGGATAAACGTTTGTATACGCATGGTCCACCTTGTAAATCTATCATAAAATGGAAGAAATTGAAATCTTTTCCTTCCTTATGACGTCTGAGCATTTCAGCTGCAAGCTTGTCATATTCTGCAAGGAGCTGTGGAATATCTTCTTCCTGTAAAGCGTATTCTTCTGTAGGAGGTGCTACTACCGGTTCTACAGAGATCTGCTTGAATCCCAGATCTGCAAGGTGACAGACATCCTCTGCAAAATCCAGATTATGACGTGTAAATGTTCCACGTACATAATAATTGGTCTGGTTACGGCTCTCTGCTACCTTCTGGAACTTGGGAACGATCATGTCATAGCTTCCCTGTCCGCCTCTGAAAGGACGCATCATATCATGGATGTCTTTCCTTCCGTCTATACTTAATACGATATTGCCCATTTCCTTATTGGCAAACTCAAGAATCTCATCGTTAAGAAGTACACCATTTGTAGTCAGTGTAAAACGGAACTTCTTATGATGTGGCTCTTCAAGACTTCTTCCGTAAGCGACCAGGTCTTTTACTACCTGCCAGTTCATCAGTGGTTCTCCACCGAAGAAATCTACTTCCAGATTCACTCTGTTACCTGAATTGGCTACCAGGAAATCCAGTGCCTTCTTACCTACTTCAAAACTCATCAGTGCTCTTCTGCCATGGTATTCACCTTCCTCTGCAAAACAGTACTTGCAGGCAAGATTACAATCATGCGCAATATGTAAGCACAGCGCCTTGACAACAGTCTCTCTATTTTTGAAAGCTTCAATGCTCTTCTCATAGATATCGTCTGTAAAGAGCATCTGGGCATCTTTTAATTCGTATATCTCTTCTAATGCTTCCTTAATCTGTGCCTGATCATATGGCATATTGGAAGCTGCCAGCTTATCATAAGCTGCATCACAGGTATCCTGCTCCATATGATTCTCCACCATAGAAGCAATTACGTCATAAACAACATCATCAACCACGTGAACGGCACCGCTGTTCACATCCAATACGATATTGAATCCGTTATTTTTATACTGATGTATCAATTCTTTCTTTCCTTTCCTACCAGGTATGCGTTTCCTATATCCCTTAGTTACGCACAATAAGCAGCGACTCATCATCGCTGCTTATTTCATCTGTTATTGCGATTCTTTATACTGGAACTTATTTAGTCTGTTCGCAGCTCTGATTACCTACTGTACAGGATGTCTTACATGCTGACTGACATGATGTCTGGCACTCGCCACATCCGCCCTTCTTCATGGATTCCTTGTAATCTCTAGTGTTTAAAGTCTTAATATGCTTCATAAATAAAGCCTCCTATCATTGTGTGTCTCAACGACCGAATTTATACTTAATGTAGTATAGCATATATTTTTCATATCGAAAAGTACTTTTCTCATATTTTTTTACTTACCCCAGCATCCCGCCCAGCATCCCGCTGCCGAGGCAGATAAGTAATGTTGTAATACTTGAATTGGATACAGGCGCAAAATCCGGCTCCATGGCAATCGACAATACACATATAATAAGGAAATATGCCACACCTGCTCCCATTCCCCACAGGAATCTTCTGCTTTTTGCTCCCTTGGAATAGAATAATCCCGCCAGGAGTGAGGAAATGACATAGATTGCAATAATCGCAATATCTACCACCTTTTGGCTCAGATCACACTTATAGAGCAGCCCCGCAGTAAGCAAAAGCAGCAGTCCCGTTATCACATAAGCCCCCAGCAGACATTTTAACAGCGCCAGTATTCTTTCATATTTCATGATGTACCCCCTGATATTTTATAGTTTCTTTATTGTATTTACAATTCAATACTGATATAATCTATGCGTATACTGCATCTATTCAGAACCGTAATCCTGATATTTGCAGAAGAAACTATATTTTATTTTTTAACCATAAGGAGGTTATTATTTTGGATACCGCTGGTGTCATACAACTTTGTATTCTTGTAGTTCTAATCATGCTTTCTGCATTCTTTTCTTCTGCCGAAACAGCATTGACAACGCTGAGTCTCGTGAAGGTCCGTTCCATGGCAGAGGAGAATCCCACGAAAAAAGTCTTAACATTACAAAAGATTCTGGACAAAAAAAGCAAATTGATCAGTGCAATACTGATTGGCAATAACATTGTAAATATCAGTGCATCTTCCCTGATGACTTCTCTCGTTATCCGCATCTGGGGCAACGCTGCTGTTGGTATTGCAACAGGTGTCCTGACATTGCTGATCCTGCTCTTTGGCGAGATTGTCCCAAAGACCTGGGCTATGTACAATAATGAGAATCTTGCCCTTGCTTATTCAAGTACGATCTACTTTCTGATGCAGGTACTCACTCCGATTATTTTCATTATAGATAAGCTCTCTGGATTTCTTCTGAAGCTGTTACATATAGATTCATCCAAACGTGCCATGATGACAGAAACAGAATTGAAGACCTATGTGGATGTCAGCCATGAAGACGGTGTCATCGAACAGGAAGAGAAGAAGCTGATCTACAATGTGTTCGATTTCAGCGATTCTGTTGCCAAGGATATCATGATTCCACGAATTGATATGACTACCATTGATGTGGAAGCAAGCTATAACGAACTGCTGACTTTGTTCAAGGAATCCATGTACACACGTATTCCTGTCTATGAAGATGACAGCGATAATATTATTGGTATCATTAATGTAAAGGATTTTCTTCTGGTGTCCAATAAGCGTATGTTCAAGATACGTGATATCATGAGGGAAGCCTATTATACATATGAATATAAGAAAACCGCAGATCTTCTGTTGGAAATGCGGAATATCACAGCAAATGTTGCCCTTGTCCTGAATGAATATGGTGCAACAGTCGGCATGATCACTCTCGAAGACCTGCTGGAAGAAATTGTTGGTGAGATTCGTGATGAATATGATGAGGATGAGGATGAATTGATCCAGCAGGTAGATGACCATACCTATCTGGTAGATGCAAGCATGAAATTATCTGATATCAATGATGCTATTGGTACTTCCTTTGATTCTGAGGATTTTGATTCTATTGGTGGTATTATCATCGGACTTCTGGACCGCTTCCCTTCTCAGGGTGAAACAGTTACTACAGAAGACGGCATTATCCTGACAGCTACAGAAGTTATCCAGAATCGTATTGAGAAAGTAACGATCCAACTCCCCGAATCACAGGAGCAGGGTGATGCGGCTTCATCTGAGCATTCAGAAGCTGAATCCAGCCAGGAAGCTTCTGAATCACAATCAGTCGGTTAATCCGTTCATTTAGTTATTTTGTAACTATTCTGACTCAATTTATATGACAAAGTAACCCCATGCACAAAAGAAGAGCATTGAAGCTGCGGTTTTGCGCATGGGGTTCTTAATAGTTGCTGATTTTATAAATCTGCGTAGAAATGATACGTATCGAGAATCTCCTGCGGTACATCCGGGGTCTCTCTCTGAATCGCCTTAATACGTAATTCAAATTCCTGTTTCTTCTTCATGGAGTTTCTGCCAAAACGTGCCATGGCAACTTCATAAGGTCTCTGTGTTCCCAGCTTCTGACGTAGAGTCTTCTCAAAAGGACAATAGGTAGCCAGAATCTCTCTTGCTACTTTATTCACCTTCATGGAACCATTGGACTCACTCTTTACCCACGCTTCATAATCAATCAGGAATACTTCACGGGAATTGTTACGTCCCTTCTGAATCTGCATTTTCACTTTTTCACGTGCCTCATCAGACAAGTCCCTGTTCTTACGGTAGAACTGGATATAATCCATATATTCTGAGGTCAATGATTTAACCTTAATATCATTCCACTGCATACCCTGTATACATCTGCACAGCTCCCAACGGAATCTTCCGAACATTTTCACCATCATATCATCTATATTGGTGTTGGAAAGTATCGGGAAAACAAATCTTCCCGGAGTAGCCTTATTCTTGCCTCCTACTTCCTGCCACATAGATGCATTGACACCGGATAACGGGAACAGGATTACATCAGGATATACATTCTTCATGCAGGACTCATGATTAATCTTCAGTTCTACATTGGAATACAGTACTTCTCTGTAGAAGACAGAATAATCAATCTTCATGAGATTCTGCACGCTTTCATTAATTCTCTTCTTAGTCACCAGAATCTTATCCAGATAACCATATATTGCTTCTTTATACAAGACAGGCATGTATGCTGTTGGTTGTCCATATAGCACACGCATATTACTCTTCATCATATTCATGACTTCGTATTCCACACGCTTGTCCATGTTATTGGTCAGAGCCTTCTGCTGCTGTTCTGTAATCTCACCTTGTTTCTTCAAGGAGCGCAGGTTTTCAATATAATCTTCGTCAAATTCACTCTTGGAAGGTTCTCTTTGTCCATCGTGAATTGCCTTGAGCCACTCACACAGCGTAAATACATGGCACGGACCTTCGTCTTCCTCTTCTTCAATTCCACACAGAAATTCCAGATGCTCCTGTTCCAGCAGCCGTTCATCCAGCATTCCAAAGTTCAGGAACAACTCTACTGCCTTAGGAGGCACAATCAGTCCTTCACATACCTTTCTGAAGCACGCCAGATACAGCTCAAATACCATTGGTGTAATCGTTTTCTTGGCTTTCTTCACATCATCTTCTACAGACAGTCTATCCGGTGCTTTCACCAGATAATCCATATTTGCACGTAATACACCTATCTTCTGTTCATCATATGCTGCATACTTGACAACCTGATCCAGAGAATTCTTCAGTGAGAGCACAGATCTGCGGATCATTGCCTCTTTTTCTTCTTTTGACTTCTGTTCTGTCTCGGTCATTTCCTTGGAGATAATCTCTCCTATGATTGCTTTCTTAGCCTTCAGATCCCAATCAGGTATGTCCATATGCCTGCCAAGCTCCTGATACTGGAAACTAACTTCCCTAAGAATCTCTTCCAGCAATCCCTGCATTTCCTTTGGGACATCACCTTTTCTTCTCATTTCACGGCCTTGTGCACAGGCATAATCAAACAGATTATGGTCCTTTCTTCCCACTATATAAGAAAGAAGATTATGTATATATTTAATCAGTGTAATGCAATCTTCTTTAAAGCCGTCTACTACAGCCGCAATCTCCAGCACAATGAAATTTACCATCTCTTCGCTATAAGAATAGTATGCTTTCTGGACATTTAAAGGAATCCCTGCTGCCTCTGCATAATAGCCCAGTCGGTCTTCATTAATTTCCATCTGGTATTCACACTCTTCCAGCTCATCCAGTTCTTCAATGATAAGAGGGGATACTCCGATTGCCATGCACAGATTTTTATACCCCTGATAGCTTCTTTGGGCAAACTCATATAAACGGCTGGCACGCATGTGCAGATCCTCACGGAGGTGCGCCATGTCTGTTATATAATGGAATTGCGAAGATACCATGATTGCCCTGTAATCATCACTCTTGGTAATCACATTATGCAAAGTCTCCTCGCCGGATACGGAAAGCATGTAGATAACCGAATCTTCCAGTGTTGTATAGGAAGCCCCATAGGTATCCCGGTTCCAGTCATTTAATGCAATAAAAGAACCCTGATTTCTCACCAGTCTCATCCATTCGTTCTGCATCAGCACTTTTCCTGCTAGCACGATTCCTATGTGGCTTACCGTATCCCCCTGTGCAAATATTACCTCGCCCTTTTTAATGATATTTTTCCCATTCTCCATCTTACCGTATTTACCCTGCCTTTCTTCACCTGTTCCCGGTTCTGCGGGTTGTACTACTCCATGTTCCGCAATTCGTTATCTGTTATCATCATAATCTGCTGCGTAAATTCATCCTGATATGAACTTACGCTCACTATATGATTTGAAATGGTATGATATATCTTCATAAAAGCAGATACCAACGTCTCCCGGTCAGTTATCCGCCCATAATTTTCTTCTGTCACATATCTGTCAATCCCACCGCCGATTCCTCTGCCGGTCAGCTTCGCATAGCTTTCCTTCGCTGCCCACATCTGATAGAACTGGCTGCATCTGTCTTCTTCATCTGTAATCGCACACAGGCGCTGATACTCATTTTCATGATAAAATCTTGCAGCAAGCTCCATACGGTACGGACGCATCTGTTGTATGTCTACCCCTATCGGTTCACTGTCCATGCCACATAGAACCCAGTCTCCCGAATGTGAAAGAGAATAATGCAGCCCAACATATCCCTTTAATATGGGCTTTCCATATTTTCCCTGTTCTATCTGTACTTTCTTCCAATCCTGTGTGGTATATCCTTCTCCCAAAAAGGCATAACGCAGCAGAAGCCCTGCCATGATGCTCCTGTTGCGTTCTGCTTTGTTCTTCATTCTATGTATTTTATCCCTTCTACTACTGTCTAACATAGAGAAAATATCCTCTTGTGCCTTCTCTTCTATGTCTTTTACCCTGGATGCATATATCTTCATAGGGATCTCCTGTTTAGTATTTTCCAAAATCTGCAATCTTCTCTACGGAGCTTCGAATCTCTTCCGGTGCGGAAGCTGCATACGGATTCAATGGTATCCGGCGCATATTCTGCGGAAGCCGCTATTCCTTTTAATCCTTTGAATACCTGGTCTTCTACTCCCGCCCGCATTATCAGTGATGCAAATATCGTTACGATGGTTCCAACAATCAGGACCGGTACTGCCGAAAAGCTTACAATAACGCCTTTAATTCCAAAACGTTTGTTATTTTTACCCTTCTGCATATCCATACATGACTTGACTACATATGTCTATTGTAAATTGTTTTTAATTGCAAGTCAATAGATTATATTTTCTGCTACATCAAATATTTCCTCATAATTGTCAGAGCATTTTTCTCAAGTCTGGATACCTGTGCCTGTGATATGCCTATGGATTCAGCAACTTCCATCTGGGTCTTTCCCTCAAAAAATCGCAGCGTTATAATTTCATTCTCTCTCTCATTTAATCTCTTCATAGCTTCACTAAGGGATATATTCTCTACCCAGTTCTCTTCACGGCTCTTCTTGTCACTGATCTGATCCATCACATACAGGGTATCTCCCCCCTCTGTATACACGGGTTCATACAGGCTCATCGGATTCTGAATTGCATCCAGCGCATACACAATGTCTTCCTTTGGTATGCCGATTTCTGCCGCAATTTCAACAATTGTAGGTTCTTTGGAATGTAGTCTTGTCAGGTTCTCTCTTGCATATATGGCTTTATACGCAGTATCCTTCAATGACCTGCTGACACGTATTGCATTATTGTCCCTCAGGAATCTTCTGATCTCGCCCATGATCATGGGAACTGCGTATGTGGAAAATTTTACCTCCAGGCTGGAATCAAAATTATCAATAGCCTTGATCAGTCCTATACAGCCTATCTGAAACAGATCGTCCACATTCTCATTGGACTGTGAGAAACGCTTGATCACGCTTAATACAAGCCTCAGATTGCCTCTGATATAAGTCTCTCTGGCTTCTTTATCTCCCTGCTCTATTCTGGCAAACAATGCTTCTTTCTCTTCGTTATTGAGCACCGGAAGTTTTGACGTATTTACCCCACATATTTCTACTTTACTGATTGCCATGATTTCTCCTCCTATTTCCATGCCTGTCTTCAGACATATGTAAATACCAGTGAAATCCGGCAATCCCTCAGACTATGTTACCCCTATTCTTTTACCATCTCTTTCTTGAGACGCTTCATGATCTTCTTCTCCAATCTGGATATGTACGACTGTGATATTCCAAGATAGTCAGCCACTTCCTTCTGGGTCATCTCACGTCCATATGGGCTTCCCAGTCCGAATCTGAGCTGAATGATTGTTCTCTCACGTTCTCCCAGTTTCGCCACTGCCTTACGCAGCAGCTTACGTTCTACCTCAGTCTCCAGATCCTTGTAAATAACATCTTCATCTGTTCCCAAAATATCTGACAGCAGCAGTTCATTTCCATCCCAGTCTACATTAAGAGGTTCGTCAATGGACACCTCCATTTTCGTTTTGTTATTACGTCTCAGATACATAAGAATTTCATTTTCAATGCAACGTGAAGCATAAGTTGCCAGCTTAATGTTCTTATCACGGTTAAAGGTATTGATTGATTTAATCAGTCCTATCGTTCCGATTGAAATCAAGTCTTCTACTCCGACCCCTGTATTATCAAATTTCTTGGCAATATACACCACAAGCCGCAGATTATGCTCTATCAAGATCGACCTTGCCTCTTCAGCAGCCTCTGTATCCAGGTCATTGATTGCTTCACTTTCTTCCACGCTCTCCAGCGGTGGCGGCAGAATCTCGCTTCCTCCTATATAATGGATTTCCTGACGTCCACTTAATACGCCGGCATCCTTTCTGCCCAGGCAAAGTTTCATACGTCCGGGTAAATATACCTTCAAAATCATTTATCATTTCCTCCTGTTCGTTCTCTCCTGTTCTTATAGCAGACCTGTATGCAGTATCATCTGATAGCTTCCATTCCCTGAGAGCTTTCCTTCATACAATGCAATGACTGCTTTCTTCTGCACATATGGCTCATCTTCTCTCCAGATGATCAATTCATCTACCTCCGTCCCCTGCAATATCCCATGTTCTTTTCCTATGCTGTGATATGGAATCACTCTGTATCGTTCCTGTATCGTCTGATGGCACAAATTGTCGTAGACATCCCTTTCTATAATAGATACAGGTCTGCCACTGATCGGCTCTCTCAATCCGTTTCCTGTATCCAGCAGCGCTTTTAAAGTCAGCTTTCTACCCTGTTGTGCCACTTCTACATCGTAGATTGTCTGTTTTTTCACAATCTGTTTTCTTTCATACAGATAACCCGACACAGTTCCCATGATCGCTGTTACAATGGCTGCGCACAGAGTATACTTCGTTCCCAGTATTCGTTCCAATCCTGTAAATAATCTATTCCAGACAAAAGACATTACATAGAAATGCAGCATTGCTGTCCATTGTTCTGACATACTCCTCATTCCCGATGCAATTGTAATCACAAGCAATCCTGTCAGCAAAATCAGCAAAATATATGCGATACCGTAACGAAGCCGTAATATGATTGGCAGAATCGCCATCATTCCCCCTATCAGTGATGCACTCAGAAGTCTTATGAAGCGAATACGTCTGCCTGTAAGAATCAATGTGAATATCAGCAGGACCAGGTTTAACAGCACATTTTCCAGAAAGTATACATCCAGATATAATACATAAATCCTCAACCACCTCTCTTCCTCGCTGAACGAACTAAGTATACTAAAAAGCCCCTGCTTATTTTGTCAAAGCAAGGGTTAAAAGAAGGTTTATTTATCGACAAAAAACGCAGCCATTGGCTGCGTTCACTTATTGCTGTGTTGTTCCTTTTTTCAGGAAGCTTGGAATATCAAGGGATTTCTCCTCAACATTGCTTCTTAATTCTGAAGGTCTCTGAATACCAGGGAAAGGTCTGGTAGGTACTGTACCCGGATTCTGTGAAGGAATTACATTGACTCCCGGTGTAACCGGTTTGGTCTTGGTAATCGTGGCTGCAGGCTTCACTGAAAAGCCGCTGCCTATATTGTTTAACTTGTTGAATGGAGAGTTCGCTGCATTCTGCTCTAAGCCAGTAGCAATTACAGTAATTGTACAACTGTCCTGCATATCCTTGTTCTCTGTAGCACCAAAGATAACGTTCACATCATCACCTGTAAGTTCTTCGATGTATGTAGACGCTTCATTGGCATCATATAAGCTGACATCACCGGTAACATTCAGGATAATATCTGTTGCGCCCTTGATGGTTGTCTCAAGCAGCGGTGATTCTACTGCCATCTTAATTGCATCAGCAGCCTTGTTCTCGCCCTTGCCATGTCCAATACCAATATGTGCAATACCCTTGTCCTTCATGACTGTCTGCACATCTGCGAAGTCCAGGTTGATAAGGGAAGGTACATTGATCAGGTCTGTGATACCCTGTACAGCCTGCTGTAATACTTCATCTGCCTTCTTCAAGCCCTCTTCCATGCCTGTCCTTCTGTCCACGATCTCAAGGAGCTTCTCGTTTGGAATAACGATCAGTGTATCTACATGCTCTTTCAGCTTCTCGATACCGCTGAGTGCGTTGGTCATACGCTTCTTGGCTTCGAAACGGAAAGGCTTGGTTACAACACCAATCGTCAGAATATCCATGGACTTGGCAATGGACGCTACTACAGGAGCTGCTCCTGTACCGGTTCCGCCACCCATACCACAGGTAACGAATACCATGTCTGCACCCTTGATTGCTTCCTGAATCTCTTCTGAACTCTCTTCAGCAGCCTTCTCGCCCTTCTCAGGTACACCGCCTGCTCCAAGTCCCTTGGTCAGCTTCTCGCCGATCTGTAACAGCTTAGGAGCCTTACAACGCTGTAATGCCTGTTTATCTGTATTTACTCCAATAAATTCAACACCAGTAATATTTTCATCTATCATTCGGTTGACTGCGTTATTTCCGCCGCCACCAACACCTATAACAATAATTCTTGCTACAGGACCTGCTTCATCTTTATCATGAATCGTGAGATTCAAACCTTCTTCCTTCACAATTCTTCCTCCTTCACAATTCTTACTCCATGTAACTATTTATGCTCTTTCAGTCACATAATACATATCTAATTTATCATATAATTTTTTGGGCAAATAATCAACATTTTTTTCTATTCTTTCAATTAATTATGTTAATTTTATGCCTTTAATCTCTTTCAAAGGAAACACTTCTGCTCTCCTGGGTGTAATTCTGCAGATCCAGAGTACCGCTCTCACCCTTCAGTGACGGTAATATATAAGGAAGCTGCATCAGTTTCTCATCGAGGTTCTCCAGTTTACCTATATTGACTTTTACCTTATCATATCCCAATGTCACATTGTAGGAAGCATCGAACTGTATCTTATCACAGATAACATCATATTTATTCAGGAGCTTGGTAATCGTCAGTATATTCTGGAAAATCTGATTATTCTCTATAGGCAGCTTCTCGTACAGGACAATATGGTCAAATGTAAGACCTGTAACCTGTGGGATTCCCTGTGTAGGTACTTTGGCAGCCTCTACTACCATACCGTCATTATCAAAATACATATATCTGCCCAGATATTCCACATATCCCGCCAGCGCTTTCTCATATACGCTGATCTTTATCGTATCATTAGATACAATAATGACATCCATGGTATCAATGAAAGGAATTCCTTTGATCTCCTTATTCTTGTATTTCAGGGACAGATAAAGGGAGTTGTCCCCAAAATATCCTTTCAGTACCATTGCCTGTATCTCCTGTGCCGAGTAATGCTTATTACCCTCCACAATCACCTGACGCACTGCATAGTGATAGGACAGGAAAAGGACGATAGAAAGCAGTAATGTTACAATACCAAGCCCGGTGATCAGACGTATCTTTAATTGCAGATGTGGTATATATTCCATATCCGCTGTCTGTTTCATGGTCATCGCCCTTCCTTTCCTTATCATTCTTATTTATAACTATTCAGAATCCCATGTGCAAAACCGCTTTCACCCTTTATCTGCTTATTGTGGCTACTTCACCAATCACAGCTCCAAGATTCCTTAAATCTCCTGTAATATTCTCATATCCCCGCCGTATGTATATGGTATCACTTACAGTGGTGATTCCATCTGCTGCCAATCCTGCAATCAAAAGCGCTGCACCTCCACGCAGCTCCCTGGCTATGACATTGCGTCCTTCCAGCAGACGTCCGCCTTCAATCACCGCGCAGTCCTGTGTCTGGGTTATTCTTGCCCCCATCCGGCACAATTCCCCGATAATCTTAAATCTCCCGGAGAAGATACGCTCACGCAGTATCAGTCTGCCTCTTGCTACACAAGCGGCTGCCATCAGAGGCGACTGCAGATCAGTAGGGAATCCAGGATATACCGCTGTCTCAACCAGAGGCAGATTCTTCGCCTCTTCCGGTGCCTGTAACAGCATCGTATGCCGGTCTGTGCATGTAATGATTGAGGCCCCCATCTGCTCCAGCACCTGCAGCACGGATTCCATATGGGATACAGGTGCATCTTCCAGTATGATCTGTCCTCCGGCAGCCATCGTGGCAAAAAGATATGTCCCCGCCACAATTCTGTCTGAAATCATGCGGTATTCCACTTCGTGTAAGGCATCCACCCCATCAATGATGAGTGTATCCGTGCCAATCCCTTCTATCTGAGCACCTGCTGCATTGAGAAATTCGCACAGTGCCGTAATCTCAGGCTCTCTGGATGCATGCTCCAATATGGTAGTGCCACGCGCGGTTACTGCGGCAAGCAGTGCATTCTGTGTCGCTCCTACGCTGTATATGGGAAATGTAATTCTGGCTCCCCGCAATCCACTGGTTCTGGCATAAATATAATTACCCTCTGTCGTAATCTGTGCCCCCAGCTTCTCCAGTGCCATCAGATGAAGATCTATAGGACGTTCACCAATAACACAGCCTCCGGGGTAATCAATTCCTACCTGACCGACTCTTCCAAGCAGTGCGCCCATAAGAATCACTGATGAACGCATTCTGCCTACATATTCTCCTGGCAGCCGGTGTTCTCTTACATGCTCTGCATTCACTGTCATACGGTGGTCTGTCCTTTTTACCTGGCATCCTGCATGTTCCAACAGCTTCTGCATGCACACTACATCCATGATCTGTGGACAATTATCCAGTGTGCATTGTCCTGCAATCAACAACGTGGCTGCCAGAACAGGAAGGGATGCATTCTTACTGCCCTGTATCCTCACCCTTCCCTGTAGTGGATTCCCACCTTTTATCTGAATTGGAATATTAGAAGATTCCACCATAGTCCCACCATACAGCTACATAACTTATTTTATTATATGTAGTACAGCTGTCCAATGATACAACTTATGCCTTGGCACTTTTACTGACATTCAGTACAATCGCAATCTCTGCCAGAAGAAACAGTGTGGACGAACCACCATAACTGATAAATGGCAATGTAATACCGGTGTTTGGTATTGTATTGGTTACAACGGCGATATTCAGAATAACCTGAATTGCATAATGTGCCATAACGCCTACCGCCAACAGAGAACCGAACTGATCCATGGTATTATTGGCAATGACCATACAACCCCAGATCAGTACCACGAACAGCAGAATTACTGCCAACGCTCCAAAAAGCCCCAGTTCTTCACAAATAATAGAGAAAATCATATCATTCTGGGATTCTGGCAGGAAGCCTCTCTTCTGCATACTCTGTCCAAGCCCCTTCCCCCAGATACCGCCGGAGCCAATGGCATACAATGCCTGCAGGGTCTGGAATGCTCTGTCTGTACTGTAGGATTCAGGGTCAAGCCATGCCTTGATACGCACCAGTCGGAACGCAGTTACATCATTACCTGATGCGAAGACCACAACTGCTCCTGCCAATGCAAGAACAGCTACAGCTGCGATAATAAAGTACTTATAATCAGGTATCGCTACAAACAGCATGGCAACCGCAATTCCCATAATGATAATCGCTGAACTCAGGTTATCCGTGATCACATAGATCAGACCGGCAACAAAAGTAGGCGGGATAATGAAAATCATAAATCCCTTAAAGGTTCTCAGACTCCTGCCCAGCTTCGTGATAATACTCGCCAGGTAGATAATGATACCCAATTTGGCAACCTCCGCAGGCTGCAAGGTCAGACCAATCTTTAAATCCAGCCATCTCGTAGCACCGTTTCTGGTTACACCAAGAGGCGTCAATACCAGAAGGATCAAAACAATGGAACCAACCAGGGCGACCATATCAAATCTCTTCCAGACCTGATATGGAACTCTGGAGATAAAAGCCAGCACAATAAATCCCAGAATCGTGGAAAAGAGCTGCTTCTTCAGATAATAAGCCGCATCTCCATAATCCACACTTGCCTCATAGGAACTGGTTGAATAGATCATCAGCAATCCAAAACCTACAAGGAACAATACTACGGTCAGCAGTACATAGTCCAGGCTGTGCCCTTCTTTTCTCTTCTTTTTCTTTGATTGAGCCACCCTATCACTCCCCAAGTTTATTTACATATTCCTTGAACATTTTGCCACGCACTTCGTAGTTAGGGAACATTCCCCAGCTTGCACATGCAGGAGATAATAATACCGCATCCCCCGGTTTTGCCTCTTTTACACAGATATCCATTGCTTCCTCAAATGTATCTGCAAAACAGATATCCTGGAAATTGTGTTTTCTTGCACATTCTGCAATTTTCTCTCTGGTCTGTCCAAGCAGTACGAGCTTCTTTACTTTACCATCAAAGCTCTCGATCCACTCATCATACTCGCTGCCTTTATCATAGCCTCCACCGATCAGTACGGTAGGACGATCCATTGCCTTGATACCCTGGATTGCTGCATCAGGATTCGTACCCTTGGAATCATTGTAATATACAACACCGTTCTTGGTTGCTACATATTCAATTCTGTGTTCTACAGCCTTGAATCGTTTAATAGTACTTAAAATATTCTCCATTGGTACGCCTGCACTGGTTGCAATTCCAATTGCCGCCATAACATTCTCAATATTGCAGACACCGACAAGATTCATATCCGTCTTCACATTTAATATTCTCTGTGCTTCACCGTTTCTTGCAAGATAGATGTCCTCTCCTTCATAGAAAAGTCCATTATCCAGTCTTCTTGCCGATGAGAAAAATACAACAGTCGCCGGACATCTCTTCTCGCCAAATTCGCTGGTATATGCATTCTCATAATTCAGAATACAGTAATCATCCTTCGTCTGGTTCATTGTAATTGCTTCTTTGGCTGCAATATAATTCTCCATGGTATGATGTCTGTTCAGATGATCCGGGGTAATATTCAGGATTGCAGATACCTGTGGATGGAAATATTCAATCGTCTCCAGCTGGAAGCTTGATATCTCTGCTACAGATACGGTATCCTCATCCATCAATGGTGCTGCCTGTGTATAGGGATTACCAATATTACCTACTATATAGACATTCTCATGGTATTCCTGCATAATCTGTCCTACCAGAGAAGTAGTTGTTGTCTTACCATTGGTTCCGGTAATGGCAATAACTCTGCCTTTTCCATAATTGTATGCCAGCTCTATCTCGCCCCATACAGGAATCTTCTGCTCTTTCAGATACAGAACATAATCCAGATCTGTGGGTACTCCGGGACTTAATACAGCCAGTGAAATACGCTGTGCAAGCTCCTTTGGAAAAGCCCCAAGTACAATCTCTGCGTGACTTCCCTCCGATAATTTCTCGCGTACAGTTTCTTCTGTTAATTTCTCATTGCCATCATACAGGATTGGAAGTGCACCCTTCTCCTCCAGAAGTGTTGCCGAACCAATTCCACTGATGCCTGCGCCTACTACCAGGACGCTTTTACCTGTTAAATCTATCATAATGTGCCTCCTCATTTCATTGTCTGTCATTACAGGATTCAGTATAACCCTTTTCCTCTAAATACGGAAGAATATTTTCAAAAAGTTGACGTATCACAGGTGCTGCAATCTGTCCTCCATAGTAAGTACCCTGTGGTGTATTGATAATTGCAATTGCCATGACCTGTGGATCATCTGCCGGTGCAAATCCAAGAAAAGACGCTATATACCTTCCTGTGCCTCTGGGCAGCGTCTGGCTGGTAGCAGTCTTACCACCCACACGATAACCTTCCACATATCCATTCTTTCCTCCTCCACTCTCTACCACCTGTTCCAATACATACCTCATCTTCTTGGTGGTATCCTGTGATACAATCCCTGAAGTGACCGGATACTGGAATTCTTCTATCGTGCCATTGGCGTCGTTCACAGCTTTCACACCAAAATGCGGTGTTACTACGTCTCCACCATTGATAATGCCCGCTACTGTAGCCATAAGCCGCACCGGTGTGATCTGAAACGACTGTCCAAAAGATATCGTAGCAAGCTCAACCTCTCCTATTTTATCCAGTTGATGCATAATAGTAGCCGCTTCCCCCGGCAGATCTATTCCTGTCTTTTGCTTCATGCAGAATTTCGTAAAATAATCATAATAGCGCTGCGGTCCCAGCCGCAATCCTACTGTAATGAACGCCGGATTGCAGGAGTTCTTCACCGCATCTGTAAAGGACTCCGCTCCATGACCTCCCGCCTTGTGGCAGCGGATTCTTCTGTCATCTACGATAATCGCTCCTGAACAGCTGAACCTGTCTTCCAAAGTTACCACTCCGGCTTCTAATCCTGCTGCCGCTGTAATAATCTTAAAGGTAGAGCCAGGTTCATAGGTATCATTGATGCATCCATTTCTCCACATTGCATTCAGAAGCTCCTGCTTCTGTTCCGAAGATAATGGCTCATCTCCTGTCTGTGCGGTCATTTCAGGAATCAATGTATAGGGTTCGTTCAAATCGAACTCCGGTACATCTGTCATTGCCAGAATCTCTCCATTGCGTACATTCATGACAATGATCGACACCCCTTGCGCCTGTTTCGTCTCATATGCCTGTCTGGCAAGCTGTGTGGCATATTTCTGGATATTGACATCCAGGCTCACATAGAGGTCACTGCCTGCTATAGGTTCCTTACGTTTCTCTCCCATGCCATCCAGTTCAATGCCTTTTGCATCGGTAAGTGTCAGAATCTGCCCATTTTGTCCTGTCAGATATTTCTCATATTTTACTTCAAGCCCGACTATGCCCTGATTATCTGCTCCTGTAAAACCCAGTACCTTGGATGCCAGTTCTCCGTAAGGGTAGTATCTTTTGTAATCTTCATCCACCTTAACACCTGCCATGTCAAGATTCCTGATCTTATCCCCAATCTCCTTATCGACATTGCTCTTTATCTTCTCTCTGGCTGAATATTTCTCTACCCGCTTCCTGACATATTCCTGCGAAAGTCCTAATTCCCGGCTCAATACTTCAATGACCGTTTCTGCATCCTCTATCTGACTGTGTATCACAGATATGGTACATACCGTTCTGTTATCTGCAAGAATACTTCCGGTGCTGTCTATGATTCTGCCTCTGGCAGCCTTGATATCCCTTTCCCTCTCATGGAGCATATCTGCCAGCTTCGTATAATGTGCAGAACAGAACAACATAAGGAATCCAAGTCTCACCATTAACAGGCATAACGCCAGAATCGTCAGGATACATAATATAAATGTCTTTTTCTTCTGTATGGTTTTATTTCTAGCCATGTAAAAACCCCATAAAAGTGATTATTATAATTTTATTATCTCTCCTATGGGGTTATGTACGCTAAAGTATGGTTACTGATTTGTGACAGTCGTGTCAGAATCCTGTGTATCCTGTGAGGTATCATCCCCTTCTATGCCATAATCCATCTCTGCCGGTTGTCCGGTATCAGGATCAATCAATTCCCCTGTATTGGGATCTACCACATAAGTAGAAGAACCCGCATTGTCCTGTCCGTCCTGGCTCTGCGCAGTATCGTCTCCTGCTGCAGCATTGCCTTCTGTTGTGGCATCATCACCCGTTGCGGTATCATCACCTGCTGCGGTATCATCTCCCGATGTAGTGCCATCACCTGTTGTAGTGGATGGAGTCTGAATCGAATTAGTCAGCATGGCATCCACTTCTGCCTGCTCTGCAATTGTCATTTCTTCTGTCATGCCTATATGCATATAAGGAAGAACCTCTGACAGAATATTCTTGACAATTCCTGTGGCAAATGTAGCATGTGCCTGACCCTGACCTTCCGCGTTCGGTTCATCTACTACTACATATATTACGATCTGAGGATCATCCGCCGGTGCACATCCGATAAAGGATACCACATAATGCTTATGGTCACGGGGTACTTTCTCTGCAGTACCGGTCTTACCGCCGATAGCATATCCTGCCGGTCTGGCAGATTTACCGGTTCCTTCTGCAACCGCTGCATACAGGTACTGACGCATCTGTGCAGATGTTGTCTCTGAAATAGTCTGTTTGAGTACCCGTGGCTCAATATTTCTCACTGTATCTCCTGTAGAATTGGTAATCTTGCTTACCACATGAGGTTCATAGTAATATCCGCCATTTACAATAGATGAAAAAGCTGCTGCCATTTCAATCATTGTTACATTAAAGCCCTGTCCGAATGATGATGTTGCAAGCTCTGATTCTCCCATGGTACTCTCATTGTATACAAGGGAAGCTGTTCTTGCTTCGCCGGCAAGGTCGATATTCGTCTTCAATCCTAGATTGAAGATGTTCTCGTATTTGATCATGGTCTTTACGCCAATGGCTTCGCCCATTTCCATAAGCGCTACGTTACATGACTGCTCCAGCGCACCACTGACATCCAGAGTACCATGTCCACTACGTACATTACATCTGATATAGTGATCCGCTACCTGTAGACCACCCGCACACTGATACGTCTCATTACCTGTGATTTTACCAGTCTCCAGACCTGTTGCAATCGTAATTGTCTTCGCCGTAGAACCAGGCTCATAGGTATCTGAAATACAGAAATTACGCCACAGCTGATTCAATGTATCATAATATGTGTTGTTGTCCTGCATCTCCTTAATCTGCTCTTCCGTATAGTACGCTGACAGATCCTTGGGATTGTTCAGGTCAAAGCTGGGATAACTTGCCATGGCAAGAATCTCACCATTGTTGGGATTCATGATGATACAGCCTGTATTGTAGGAGCCTGCTCCTTCTCTGGCTGCATCCCTGTATTCTTCATTGAACTGCAGGATGTATTTTTCTGCAATCGCCTGAATATTTGCATCAACCGTAGATACCAGGGAATGACCGTCTACTGCTGCTATCGTGGTTCTCTCCAGCGTAGCATCATCATTGAGATAACCATACTCACGCCCATTCGTACCATTCAATTCATCATTATAATATTCTTCCAGACCGTAAGTACCATTATTATCTGTTCCGGTAAATCCGATCACATCACACGCCAGTGAGTTGTTGGGATATCTTCTTGTGTACTCTTCTTCAAACCATACACCATTGATGACACCCTTCTGGTTATCACTGTCTGCTGTCTTATTAAATTCAGCTGCCTCTGCTGCTACTTCCTTCTCTTTATCCAGGAAAGGACTGATTTCATCATAAGTCAATCTTTTCTTCAATACATAATACTGGGAATTGGGATTGTTCTCCACATAGGCATCCAGATCTGAACGACTCAGTCCAAAACATTCTGCCAAAGCGCTCAGCGTTGGTTCTTTGCTCCTCTCATCATCCAGCATGACTTTACAGTCAAGCACTACATTATATACCTTTTCGCTGACTGCAAGGATTGTTCCATTCCTGTCTGTAATGGTTCCCCGTTTAAAAGGCAATGTCGTTGAATCATACCTCTGCTGGGTAAGGATCTTCTTCTGATAACTCTCCTGATTATCTCTGGTAATATATACCAGTCTTACGCATAAACCACCAAAAGCCAGCAGTATGATAATAATCATGACTCCCAGCTTTTCTCTAAGTATTTTCTTAAATGTCTTCCCCTTTTTATAGCGTCTTCTATTCTTATTCGCCATGCTACCACCTGTCTTTACTCTGGAATATCGCCGTATTGTCTAACGTAATCGCTGCCTTCTCCTGAATAAGTGATAACCTGCCCCTCTTTGGCATATTTCATGCCTAACTCACCAATTGCGATTCTCTTTATCTCATCCAAATCCACATTGCTCATGATCTTCGTATATGTCTCATCATTTGCAAGCTTCAGATTATTGAGCTCACTTTCCATCTTGGAAATATGTGTAACCCTGTTTGTAATGTCTGATTGTAAATTAATATAGCCCATCAGTACAACACAGACTACCAGAACAGAAGCTATCATAAATGAAATATAGCCCAGATTCATAGGAGAAACTTTCATTCTCCTTTTTTGGTTATGCCGTGTTCCCTGATGTGTTGTTCTTGTTCTTTGCTGTGGAAGCGGCTGAAGCTTCCTTGCTGTATTTCCATCTATATAAACTTGTCTTGTTGTGCGCTGATATCTTTGTCTGTTCGTACGTGATGCATGTGACGAACCTGCACTCCTCATATTATCAATTACCATGCCTTTCTATATATTGGCTTAAATACGTTCAAATACCCTGAGTTTGGCACTCTTTGACCTGGAATTCTCTTCCATCTCTTCTGCACTTGGCAGAATCGGTTTTCTGGGTGTTGCTTTACCATAAGGTGTCTTACCACATACACACACCGGGAATTCCGGTGGACAGGTACATGGATTCTCTTTCTGTCTGTATACATTCTTAACAATTCTGTCTTCCAGTGAATGAAATGTGATGATGCACAGTCTTCCCTGGTGATTTAACATGTCTATCATGTCATCCAGAGAATCTTTCAATACATCAAGCTCATGATTACATTCAATACGAATCGCCTGAAAAGTACGTTTGGACGGATGTCCGCCTGTTGCTCTCATCTTGGCTGGAATCGCTGCCTTAATGATGTCATTGAGTTCATAGGTAGTCTCAATGGGCTTGTCCGCTCTCGCCTGTACAATATGCTTGGCTATATTTTTGGCAAACTGATCTTCTCCATAATCCCTGATAATATGATACAGCTCCTGCTCTGAATAGGTATTTACGATGTCTCTTGCAGTCAGCTTCTGACGCTGATCCATACGCATGTCCAGCGGTGTATCATATTTATAGGTGAAGCCTCTCTCTACTGTATCCAGCTGATAAGAAGATACACCAAGGTCAAGAACAATACCGTCTACCTTGTCTACTCCTATCTGTGCCAGTGCCTCTCTGGCATTGCGGTAATTATTACGGATAATCGTAACCTTATCTCCAAACTCCACAAGTCTCTTACCCGCTGCCTCTATCGCTGCCTCATCCTGATCGATACCGATGAGTCTGCCTCCATCACCCAGTCTGCGGCATATCTCATAAGAATGTCCGCCCCCACCTAATGTACCATCCAGATATATTCCATCCGGTTTTATATTCAGTGCTTCTATTGTTTCATCCAGTAGAACTGACTTATGTTTGAATTCCATTGTGTACGCTCCCCCTTTTATAATGTAAGTCCCAGTTCTGACATATGCTCTGCAATATCTTCCATATCATCATATTCAGAAGCATCTTCCCACTTCTCTTTGCTCCAGATTTCAATTCTGCTGGCTACGCCCACCAGCACTACATCCTTATCCAATCCGGCAAATTCTCTGAGTACAGCGGGTATCAGGATTCGTCCCTGCTTGTCCACTTCCACTTCTGCTGCTCCTGCCAGAAAGAAACGTACAAATTTACGGGATTCCTTGTTCGTCATAGGCAATGCTTTGAGCTTCTCCTCAAAAGCTGTCCACTCGGCATTATCATACACAAACAGGCAGCCGTCCAATCCCTTCGTTACCACAAATCCATCTCCAAGTGCTTCTCTGAATTTGGAAGGAATGATAAGCCTGCCTTTCGTATCTATCGTATGATTGTATTCGCCCATGAACATAGCAATCACCGCCTTCAACACAAACAGAATCTTCTTTTCTTCTGTTTTGCAGTAAAATGTGGATATCTGTCTCCCACTTTATTCCACTTCCATCCACTTTCCACCACTTTTATACCATTCTACATGAATTTATATGAAATAACAAGCAGTTTTCACTATTTTTTCATGATCGTGCCTTTTTATTGTGGATAAGTTTACATAAAAAGAAGCTGCCGTTTTTGTTAAACAGCAGCTTCTAATATTTTGTGCAATATCCTGTATAAAGTTTTCGCATCTTCCGGGTCCATAGCAACACAGCCCTGCATTTTACGCGGTATCTGTACCGCCTGTTCTTTTAATGCTTCACCCTGTTGCGTAATGGTTACATTCAGAACCCTTTCATCATCCTTATCCCGTTGTCTGGTCAGATACCCCTTCTGCTCCAGCTTCTTTAAAACCGGCGTCAGAGTACCTGAATCCAGATACAGGTAATTTCCCATGTCTTTTACATTAATATGCTTATGTTCCCACAGCACCATCATGGCTATATATTGTGTATAAGTCAGATCTATCTCATCCAGATAAGGCTTATAGCGCCTGACTATCTCCTTGGCACATGCATATAAGGGAAAACACAGCTGATTGCTCAGTTTCAGGGCATCATACTCTGATTCCATTACTGTGTGCCTCCGATCCAGTTTTTAAGCGCCTGCTTGGACTGGAATCCAATCATTCTGTCTACGATCTGTCCATCACGTAACAGGAAAAGTGCAGGGATACTTGTTACTTTATTCGCAAGTGCAAGATCCATATTCTCATCTGTATCTGCATTATAGAATTCTACCTGTCCTGCCATTTCCTCAGAAAGCTCTTCCATGATCGGAGCCAGCATCTTGCAGGGTCCGCACCAGGTTGCGGAGAAATCCACTACTGCTACCTTAGCCTTCAGGGCATCCTGCATATTATTCTGTTCAATTTTGTGTACCATATTAGTCACCATACCTTTCATTATAGTGTGTGCACTTCATCGTTCTTTATTCTAATTTTGGGCGGCTTTGATTAAGTCGTCTCAAATTAGATTGTGCGCAATGTTTTCTTTTGTATTGTACACAATCTAATTGCATAAGTCAAGTCTTTTTCATGTGCAAAAAAAAGAACAAGATTGTTAAAAAAATAACTAGACTATTCTTTTTATTTATCATATACTGAACATGTAAACAAGATATTTGCAATTATCCAATAAACAGGTTCCATAAGAAAGGAGTTTGAGTTATGATAATAAACAGTAGAAAAGTAGTAATGATCGGTTGCGGATTTGTAGGCTCTTCCTCTGCTTTTGCATTGATGCAAAGCGGATTATTCTCGGAAATGGTTCTTATTGATGCAGATCAGAACCGTGCTGAAGGCGAGGCTATGGATATCAGCCATGGTATGTCTTTTGCCAGTCCCATGAAAATATATGCCGGAAGTTATGATGATATCTCTGATGCAGCCATCATCGTCATTACCGCCGGTGCCAATCAGAAGCCGGATGAGACCAGACTGGATCTGATCAGGAAGAACGCAGGAATCATGAAATCCATCATTGGTGAAATTAAGAAACGTGATTTTGGCGGCATCCTGCTTATCGTGTCCAATCCTGTAGATATTCTGACTTATATCGCCCTGAAAGAATCAGGTTATCCTGCCAATCGTGTAATCGGTTCCGGTACTGTTCTGGATACCGGGCGTTTCAAATATGAACTGGGCGAGCACCTGGGTGTAGACAGCCGAAGTGTCCATGCTTTTATCATCGGCGAACATGGAGACAGCGAACTTGCTGCCTGGAGTAATGCAAGAGTCGGTGGACTGCCCATCAATGACTTCTGCGAATTACGTGGACATTTCAATCATGAGGAATCCATGAAGAAGATATTTGAGAGTGTCAAGAACAGTGCCTACGAAATTATTGCAAGAAAACATGCTACCTACTACGGTATCGCTATGGCAGTCGTAAGAATCTGTGCTGCAATCGTTCGTAATGAACAGTCTATTCTCCCGGTATCCAGCCTAATGACCGGTCAGTATGGACTAGACGATGTAGTACTGAGTATTCCCGCAGTTGTAGATGCCAATGGTATCGAAACTGTAGTTCCTATCGAGCTGAGCGAATCCGAACTGCGCGAATTAAAGAAATCCGCAGAAGTGCTGAAAGGCATTATAAAAGAGAACGTATAAAAAGACTACAAGAAGAAGGAAAAATACGATGATACGATTTGAATGTGATTATGCAGAAGGCATGCATCCCGCAATTCTGGATGCACTGATTAAGACCAACGAAGAACAGACTCCCGGTTATGGTGTAGATACACACTGTGAACACGCAAGAGAACTGATTAAAAAGGCATGCCATAGAGAAGATGTGGATGTACATTTTCTGGTAGGCGGTACACAGACCAATGCCACTATCATTGCCGCAGGATTAAGACCTTATCAGGGTGTTCTCTCCGCAGTAACCGGACATATTAATGTTCACGAAACAGGCGCTATCGAAAGCTACGGACACAAGGTGCTTCCTCTCCCCTCCGAAGACGGTAAGATTACAGCTGCCCAGATCAGCGAAGCATGGGAGACACACATTCACGATGGCAGTTTCGAGCATATGGTACAGCCGGGTATGGTATACATCTCCCAGCCTACAGAGAATGGTACCTTATATTCCAGAAAAGAGCTTCAGGAAATCAGCGACGTATGCCGCAGGGCAGGGTTATACCTGTTCGTTGACGGTGCGCGCTGCGGATATGGTCTGATGGCTGAGGGAAATGACGTTATGCTTCCCGACCTTGCCACACTTGCTGATGTCTTTTACATCGGTGGCACAAAGGTAGGCGCCATGTTCGGTGAGGCAGTCGTTATCACAAATCCAGCTTTGAAAAAAGACTTCCGCTATTTCATCAAACAGCATGGCGCCATGCTGGCAAAAGGCAGACTGCTTGGTATTCAATATGAAGTACTTTTCACAGATGATCTCTATGAGAAGATCGCACTTCATGCGGATAAACTGGCTATGGATATCCGTCATGCCTTTGAAAGCCATCACGTATCCCTTCTGTATGATTCTATAACGAACCAGCAGTATCCGATTCTGACTGATGAAGAACTGGCTGCTTTCAGTGAAAAATACGCCTTCAGCTTCTGGTGCAAGACAGATGCACAGCATAGTGCAGTCCGTGTATGTACCAGCTGGGCTACCAAAGAAGAACACGTCAACGCACTGCTTGCAGACATTGACCGCATCTGTAAACGTTAATCTTCCTGCATAGAATAAGCCCTCCTGTCACTTATATGACAAAATGGCTTATTCTTATTTTATGATTTCTTTTTATGATTTCTCTTCTGCATAATTGTACTGGTTCTTACCATTCTGTTTACTTCTGTAGAGTGCCTCATCTGCAAGGCTTAATATTTTCTGGTAGGAAGGCGCCCCATCTCTGATAAAGGCGATTCCCGCACTACAGCTTATCGGGATGGTCGCCCAGTGGGTAAAATTATCAATAAAACGGTCCATATACTGATTAATCTGTGGTCTATCATAATCAGCTTCAATCAATATGAAAAATTCATCCCCGCCAAATCGTCCCACTGTCCCGATATCAGAAAATACATTCTTCATGCATCGTGCCATATGTTTCAGTACATCATCCCCTGCCAGATGCCCGTACTGGTCATTGACTGATTTGAAATTATCCACATCCAGCAGGACAACTGCACCCTGACATCCTATCCTGTGGTCTGACATATGCTGCATTACCTTATCTTCAAAGGCTTTCCGGTTATAAACCCCCGTTAAAGGATCCATCTGTGCAGCCTCCTGCTGCTTCTTCTCTGCATCTATATCTTTCAGATACAAAAGGGCATACATATTGTGGGTATATTTTTCTTTAAATGTATATATGATAAGCTGTACCCAGCGCCAGTCCCGGATGACAAGCCTTTTGTATACATACCTGATAACTCCCCGTTCTGTGTGCAGCATCTTCTGATACATTTCATCAACATTCTCACAGGTTATAAACATATGTCTGGCATTAGGTGCCGGCGAATACTGGTGTTGGCATTCTACCAGATACTGTAAGAACGCTCTCGCCTTCCCTTTAAACCTTGATGGGCACTCTGCCCAGAGACCACCTGCTGCCTGGAGCTGTCCCTTCTCCAGATCCAGTTCTGCATACGCAAATGCTTCCGACAGACTGGCATGATAAAAATCACGGATACGCTGATTCTCCATCTCCATGCAGGAAAGCTCCTCCTGTAGAAAACTGGTCTCATCCATATTATCCACAAGCCTATGGTACCCAACAATGCAGATCATACCGTCATTGCCGTTCACCCTGCGTACTCCCGTACATCTGACTCTTACTTCTCCCATTGCCGGATGATGCCATGTATACTGCAGCTGTACAATCCGTCCGGTTCGCACCATATTCTCTACAGACTGATTCACATAATCATAATATTCCTGGCCGATACGGCTGTACCAGTGTTCATAACACTCCTGTGGGCTCAGGTCAGCCGGAGCATCCAGAATATGTAACATTGTCGAATCAGCATACATCTCATTCCTGCCGCTTTCAGGATCTAATCTAATGAGCCATGTGCCAACTTCTGTTGCTTTCAGAATATCCGCCTGGGTAAAGTCCAATAATTTTTCTCTCCCAATCTCTTCCATATCATTTACCCATCTTCAGCAGGAAAATCTGCTGATTATTCGATTATTAGTTTTTTTCTGTAATAAGTTTAACATATTCTTATAGTCACTTCAACAAAAAACAGCATCCTATGTGCATATCAAAATACATGCCCTCATAAGATGCTGTTCCTTATTCATTAAGATACATTTACTGTCATCTGTTCAATCGTTCTGCCTTTTGCAAAGACCTGCTGATAGACCTGTGTACATCTCTCCATTCTACAGAATTGCTTTCTTGCTTCATCCTCGTCACAATAGACCTTCCATATGCCACAGCATTTGCAATCCTGCCCTTTATGGTTGATAAATCCGATTACATCCTGCAGCGGATAGCCCAGGAATACTCCTATTTCATGGGGGAAGCCCTCTTCCTGCGACAGCCTGTCCTGAAGCCGCACCAGACAGGAATCTACGTTGCATTCTTCATATCCATATTCCATAAGAAGCTGTGCCACACCTTCTTTGTGCAGATCCCTTGTCAAAAGACGAGGTCTGTACACATAAATAAGAACGAACGTATCTTTCCATAACAACGGTTCTATTCTGACTCCTCTGGCATTCAGCTTGCGGTTTACCTCATAAACTTCCCGCAGGATTTCCTTTCTGGAAGTCTGGATTCTGTAATTAAACAGATTCGCACTCTTCAATCCTGCCAGTGTTGGCGCACAATATGTAATCAGTCCCTTTTCCAGCATAATCCACCTTGTTTACATTCCAGCCAGCTGTTTACCCAGATTCTCGCACTCTGCAAGGACACTGTCATCCGGAGTCTCATGGCTCATCAGTCCTTCTCCGCCAACAATCCTGGCTCCGGCAGCTTCCATACGCTCTACCCAGTCACGCATCCACTGTCCATCGCCCCATCCGTAGGAACCGAATAAAGCAATATTCTTACCGGATACGAAGCCTTCCAGATCGCTTACAAATGGCTCCATCTCGCACTCTTCCAGTACTTCTGCACCCATTGCAGGGCAGCCCAGTGCATAGACAGAAGCGTTCTTGAGGTCATCAATGGATGCCTCTGATACGAACTGCACAACAGCTTCCTTACCTGCTGCTGTAATACCTCTTCCAATTGCTTCTGCCATAGCCTGTGTATTACCTGATTGTGACCAATATACTACATATATCTTATCCATTTCATTTTCTCCTTTCATTTCCGGTTGGTTACTATTTTACGTTAAATGCCTTGATTCCCGGATATACTGCGCTGTCTCCAAGCTGTTCTTCAATCCTGAGCAGCTGATTGTACTTAGCCACACGTTCAGAACGGCTAGGTGCACCAGTCTTGATCTGGCAGGTATTCAATGCTACAGCCAGGTCTGCAATCGTTGTATCTGCTGTTTCACCGGAACGATGAGATGAAATAGCTGTATAGCCTGCTTTGTGTGCCATTTTGATTGCTTCCAGTGTCTCAGATACAGAACCGATCTGATTAAGCTTGATCAGGATTGCATTACCTGCTCCTAATTCAATTCCCTTGGAGAGTCTCTCTGTATTGGTTACAAAAAGGTCATCACCAACCAGTTGAACCTTGTCTCCCAGTCTCTTGGTCAGCTTCTGCCAGCCTTCCCAGTCTTCTTCATCCAGACCGTCTTCAATGGAAATAATAGGATATTTCCCGCAAAGCTTTGCCCAGTGCTCAATCAGCTCTTCAGAAGTATATTCTGTGCCAGCCTTTGGTAATTTATAATAACCTTTGCCTTTTTCACTCTTCCACTCAGAAGATGCGGCATCCATAGCGATTCTGAAATCACGTCCAGGTTCATAGCCAGCCTTCTTAACTGCCTCAAGGATTGTCTCAATCGCCTCTTCGTCAGATTTAAGAGCCGGTGCAAAGCCGCCCTCATCACCCACTGAAGTAGCAAGTCCTCTGGACTTTAAAATTGCAGCAAGCGCATGGAATACCTCTGCGCACCATCTCAGGGCTTCCTTGAAGGAAGGCGCTCCTACAGGCATAATCATGAACTCCTGTACATCCAGTCCTGATGAAAGTGCATGGCACCCGCCATTTACAATATTCATCATCGGAACAGGAAGTCTGTTGCCCGAAATACCGCCAACGAAACGATACAGAGGAATATCCAGAGATATGGCTGCTGCTCTTGCTGCTGCAATAGATACTGCAAGAATCGCATTTGCACCAAGTCTGGACTTATCCTTTGTTCCATCAGCCTTGATCATTGCTGCATCAATGGCATAAATATCAGATGCATCCATTCCTGTAATAGCATCTGATATAACTGTATTAATATTCTCTACTGCTTTGGTCACACCCTTGCCAAGATATCTTGACTTATCTCCGTCACGAAGCTCCAGGGCTTCAAATTCACCTGTAGATGCGCCAGAAGGTGCTGTACCTCTTCCAACTGTTCCATCTACCAGTGTTACTTCTGCCTCTACAGTAGGATTTCCTCTCGAATCCAATATCTCTCTACCGATTACTTTCTCAATCTGCAAATAGTCCATTTCTATTCACCATGCCTTTCTCACAGTTGAAATGCCAACTGTACAATGTTAATTTGGACTCCTTTAGAAGGTGAAGCGTCCTTCTTCCAGCTTGAAGTGTGTAGTTTCAACTGTATATGCAAGGAGTCCCCATGATTTATTCATTTGAGTTAGATTATTCTAACTACAGTTATATTAGCATAACTCTTTATGTAAGGCAACTGTTTTTATTGAGAAACATTCTCATATTTCCATGTATATATTTTCCAGAAAAGTGCTATACTCAAGTTAGGTTAGAAGCAACTAATTACTGTTCACTTCAAAGAGAGGAGAATTGGTCATGGGAAGAATCTATCGTTTATCCAAAAAAGTGTCTGATAAAGAGGCAAGTGAAATTCTACGGGAAATCAGAGAATTGTCTGATGTTGAAGATGCAGAATTCGTAGAAGAGACAAGTGGGCTTAAAGTAATTACAAAAGACAATCAGTTTCTGGATGTCATGAGTGCTGCCGTTAATATCTGTAACAGAGTCGCAGATGGACTTGAACTCAGCTTTGCCAGATTCGCAGTTTAATTTGTGTTAAAATCATACAAAAAAGACACAGTGCATCATTTAAGGGGTCACCTCAATTTGATGTCTGTGTCTTTTTTTGATATATCTTGTAACTATTCAGTTACCAGGTTTTTCATGCTTCCCAGGCTGATAACCAGAGTGGAAGTATTATGAAGTAATGCGGAGGTCGTTGGCTGGATCAGTCCCAGTACACCAAGTGCGATCAGACCTGAATTGATACCAACAATCTTACGATAATTGCCGTGAATTCGTTTCATCAGTGCATTACTGATCTCTTTCAGTGTTACGATCTCTGACAGATCATCTGCTCCAATCGTAATGTCAGCAATCTCTCTGGCAATCTCAGCACCATCACTGACTGCAATTCCCACATCTGCCGCGGAAAGCGCCGGTGAATCATTGATTCCATCGCCAATCATAATGACATTTCTTCCCTGAGCCTTTTCCTTCTCCACAAAGCTTGCCTTGTCTTCTGGAAGTACCTCTGAATAGTACTCGTCTACACCTACTTTAGCTGCAATGGTTCTTGCAGTTCTGTCGCTGTCACCAGTCATCATAACAAGCTTGGTAAGTCCAAGACTGCGAAGCTGTCTGATTACATCTGCTGCCTCTTCTCTTAATGGATCTTCAATACAGATTACTGCTGCCAGCTGTCCATCAATCGCCATATACAGATGAGAGCAGTCATTACGCAGCTGGTCAAAACGCTCCTGCATGCCAGCCGGAATCGTACACTGCTCATCTTCAAATACAAAGTGATGGCTGCCGATCACTACCTTGCTGTCATCTACAGAAGAAGAAATTCCATGAGCCACAATATACTCTACTTTAGAATGCTTCTCTTCATGGGCAAGACCTTTCTCCAAGGCTGCATTTACTACTGCCTTTGCCATGGAATGGGGGAAATGTTCCTCCAGGCAGGCTGCTGTACGAAGCAGTTCGTCGGATGGCTGTCCATTAAAGGATACCACATCCACAACAGTTGGCTGTGCTTTAGTAAGTGTTCCTGTCTTATCAAAGACAATTGTATCTGCCTGTGCGACTTTCTCCAGGAATTTGCCACCTTTTACTGTAATATGATGACCATTCGCTTCTCTGATTGCAGATAAAACAGCAATCGGAATTGCCAGCTTTAACGCACAGGAGAAATCAACCATCAATACCGCCAGTGCCTTCGTCGTATTGCGGGTAATCAGGTAAGTCAGCCCTGTTCCAAACAACGTATAAGGAACCAGCTTATCTGCTACATGAGCCGCTTTGCCTTCTACAGAGGACTTGAGCTTCTCAGATTCCTCTATCATAGTTACGATCTTCTCAAATTTCGTTGAACCGGATACCTCTTTTACCTCAATAGTAAGCTCGCCTTCCTCCAGGACAGTGCCTGCATAGACAAATCCTCCGGCTGCTTTCATAACAGGTAATCCTTCTCCGGTCAGGGAAGACTGGTTTACAGCACCTTCGCCTGCTGATACCTTCCCGTCAAAAGGTATTACATTGCCCATATGTACAACAATTCTGTCACCTGCAGTAATCGTATTGGCATCTACAAGTACCTCTCTGCCCTCTTCTGTTACCAGCCATACTTTGCTGACGTTCAGAGACATACTTCTTGCCAGATCTCCTACAGACTTCTTATGAGTCCAATCTTCAAGTATCTCTCCAATTCCCAGAAGGAACATGACAGAACTTGCTGTTGCAAAATCTCCTCTGAATACTGATACAGCTATTGCTGTACCATCCAGAACAGGCACTTCAATCTTGCCTTTTGCAAGTGTGCATATGCCCTTCCAGATATATTTTATGGATTTCACCGTAGTAATTACTGTTCTGACAGAGTAGGGAAGGAAACATTTACCCGCCATTCTGCGAACTACACTTCCTACCAGCTTATCCCAATATTCTCTGTTTAATTCTCTACCAGAGTGTGCAAGCACTGTATCCGGTACTTGAACCTCTTCATACTGAAAACGTTGCAAAAGCGCAATCAACTGCTGACGGCTGCCTTCATAGCATACCGCCACGTCCTGATTGCGCTCATATACCTTGGCAGACAAAACAAAACTCTGACTCTCCAGATAGTACTGCAATGTATCAGCTTCTTCGTATGACATTCGCTTCTGGCTTACGTGAATACGCATACGACCCTTGATTTCATGTACAATTCTGAATCTCATTTTCTATGCCTCGTTTTATTCTGCTTCTGCTCCATTTGCTTCTTCAGATGCTTCTTTTACTTCTTCCTGTGCATCTTCATACTCTGCTTCTTTTGCAGCTCTGTCTTCATTGATCTGCTGTGCCTCTGCATAGATGTCTTCTGCATTTTCCTGAATGTTGGTTGCTACCTTCATAACGCATTCCTTTGCACGAAGAACAGCTGCTGTACACTGTGTATAGACTTTCTTTGCATCCTTACTGGATAAAATCTTAATACCTGCAGTTCCAAATAATACACCTGCTGCAAAAATTCCTGTGTGCTTTCCATTGAATTTCTTAAAATCTAACATAGTATTTTCCTCCTGACACCTTGTCATAACATCTTATGTCAACGGCTGCTCATAAGAGCTACCATTTAACTCGATATTATACCTGTTTTTTTATAAGATTTCCATTCCGAAAAGTGTTATTGAGAAATTTTATCATTTATTGTTCTGTTTCCATTTGATCCAATAATTTCTGCATGTCATCAATATCCGTAATAAAGCTGTTAATCTGATACTCTCCATTCTCATCCAGATATTTCTGTCCAGAATCGAGAACCCATTTCAAAGTACCATCTTTTTGCTTTACTCTGTATTTTACCGAATACTGCAATCCCTGTGCGAAATCATCTTCTACCGCCCTACGTGCCTGCGGTTCATCCTCATGATATACCATACCGCTGGCTGTTCCATGTGTCATTTCCATGAATTCGTCATATGTATAGCCAAACATCTTGGGAAGTCCTTCTCCAACAAAGCTGAAAGAATACTCTTCATCGTCTTTGCTTCCCTTTAATCCAACAGACATATTCTGGTCGATCATTTTTATAATCTCTGTCTTCTGGCGAAGGTCCGCACGAATGCGGGCGTTACTTTCCTGTGCGATATCTTCCGTATTCAACAGACCCTTTTCCTTATTATCAGGTGCAACAGTACTGTTGAAATTATCGTTCAGATACTGCTCAAAGTCATGTTCGGGAAGCGGCTTTGCATAATAATAGCCCTGTACCATATCACATCCAAGCGCCCTGAGCTTATTGACCATAGCAACATTCTCAACACCCTCTGCCACTGTGATCAGCCCGATACACTGCGCCAACCCGAAGACAAAGTTCAGAATCGTCTGATTCTGCTGAACATTCCTCTTCTGTGCCATACGTTTATCCAGTTTCAAAATATCAATCGGAAGCTCACTAAGCATATTCAGGGAAGAATATCCTGTTCCAAAGTCATCCATTTCTATCTGAAATCCTGCTTTTCTAAGTCCTGTTACCTTGCGGATTACCTGTTCAGGGTTCTCTGTATAGGCAGACTCGGTTACTTCCATATGAATATACCGATGAGGAATTTCATAGCGGTCAATCAGTCTGCAAATATCCTCCACCAGATCTTCCTGTTCAAAATCACGGCGTGACAGATTCACAGAAATGGGAACTACAGGCTTTCCCTCGTCCATCCATTCCCTTATCTTCTGGCATACTCTCTCGGAAACATAGTAATCCAGCCGCCAGATGAAGCCGTTCTCTTCAAACACCGGGATAAAGGAATCCGGCGGCATAAATCCATATTCAGGATGAATCCAGCGAACCAGGGCTTCTGCGCCTTCCACTCTCCCAGTCTCCAGTCCAACCTTTGGCTGGTAATAGACCTGAAACTGTTTCTTTGAAAGTGCTTCCTCCATATTGTCCAGAATGAATTTCTTTCTCACCAGTTCTTCGCTTTGTTCCGTATCATACATAGCCACTTTCACGCCATAATTGTGCTTGCTCTTATTCAGCGCAAGTCTGGCTCTGTCATAGATAAAAGCCGGTGGAAGGGTTCTGTCCACGTTCTCATATACACCATATTTCACGATGCAATTGCCTATCGGTGCATTCTGTCTTGCCTTTTTCGTGATATCACTGCTCAGATATTTCATATAATCCCAGTCATGCTCACAGAAAATTGCGAAATGATCTGCGCCGATTCTGGAACATAGCGCTCTCTCTGAAAAGTTCGCACGATAAAAATTCGCAATATAGCGCAGAAGCTGGTCTGCCTTCTCAATACCATACTGTGTATTGATTACACTGAAATTCTCCACATCCCCACAGATCATATCATATTGCTGATCTGGATTGTTCTTCAGTATCTTCTCAACATTTTTATAAAAGCTCTCCCTTGTATACAATCCCGTCAGATTATCGTATTTCAAAGCATCCATGCTGATCGTAACCTTCTTCCAGCGAAGAATGCTGTCAATACGATGCTTCACAAGCCTGAAATTAAAAGGTCTGCGCAGGAAATCCGCAGCTCCCTTCTCCAGGCAATTGAGCTTCTCTTCTTCCGACTTGTCTGATATGATCATTACTACAGGGTTGGCAAAACGACCTTTCCCCTTTAAAAGGTCCAGCAGACCTTTGCCATCCAGGTTGTGCATCTCCAGATTGATAATCACAAGGGCAATCCTGCCCTCGTTATCCTGTAATGTCTCCATCACACTTTCGTCTGTGTCCGCTTCCAGAATTTCATACTCATCCTTGAGTATAGTCGATAATTCATCCCTGCTGGCAATCTCATCATCCACGATTAAAATTTTATCTTTCAATTCTGCCATTTTTCCGTCCTCTATGCATAGGATATCTATTTTCATTCACTCTATTTCTATTATTATAGAGGATAATTTTTGGAAAAACAATAAACTTTTATTCATTTACGAAGTCTGTATGACTAATGATATATTTGTTCATACGTACCGTACCCCATGGTGCATATATACCACATGTAATAACTGTAAAAATAAGTATGATCAGATATTCACCAAGAAATCCTAATCCTGAACCACTAAATTCAAGTCTTCTTCTATTGATTACCTGATGCCTGGTATCCCACTTCTGGATCATAGCCATTACCCATGGATATGCCAGCCCACATGTTACAGCCAGTAATAATCCACCTAACAGACTATATCCAACATATGCCATACTGCCGCCATCAAAATAGGACTCATTTCCATTTGCAACAATAGGCTCACCATCAATATATGTATGCTGTAATTCCCACTTTCTAAGCGCAACATGTACGAACAAGCCATAGATTCCACAGGTAATAACTGTAAGAATCTCCCACAGAATCCAGTGTCCAAGTAAAGAACCGCCACTACCGGTAAATGTTAATCGCTTTCCATTAATAACAGTATGGCTAAGTCTCCATTTGTATATCTTACATATCATCCATGGTGCAGCAATTCCACAAGTCACTGTACATACAAGAGCCGTCAGAATCGAGTAACCAAACAAATCAATACCAGCACCATCAAATTTGGAATTTTCAGGATCAACAATTCCTGCCTTTTCCAGATCCTTGGTTGTCGGATATTTTGCCTTATAATTATCATAGTACTGCTTATATATGTTAAATGCGCCACCGGGATTAACAGGCGAATCCATCGGCTGCCCTGCAATCACTATTCTTGCAAGTAATTCCAGACCAAATACAACAGATACTACTCCAAAAATCCATGCTACAACTCCCCATCCAAAAGCAATTCCCAGACAGGAAATAAATGCTGCAAATGTTGCAACAGGTGCAATCCATGAATTAACTTTCGTCATATTCTTTGTCTTAACTACTACATAGACCAGTCCACCAGTAGCTGCTGCTGCTGCTAAAATAAACAATGTCTTCAATAAGAAGATGAGAATCTTACATATAACATATCCAAAACCAATTCTTCCCAATGTATTGAAAAGAAATAAGCCAAGTACAGAAACAACAACCGCCATTCCTATGGGAAGCAGTGCTGCTATTGGAGCAAATCTCTCAATATTCTCCATTGTAAGATATTCTCTCCAGTTAATCTTCTCATTATTGTTGTCGCCAGTTGCATTTCCAGCCCCCATATTATTCTGACCTGATGCTGCATTCTGATAATGTGGAGCATCTGCATTACTGTTTACATCCTGATTCATGCCCTCACGATCTACTTTCGTACCACACTCAGGACAAAACAGTGCATCATCCTCCAATTTATTGCCACACTTTCTACAATACATTCTCTCCGCCTCTTATATTTTGTTTCGAACATACCCATATGCTAGTGCTATAATAAGAAGCCCTGCTAATAAGATATATTCCCATATATAAAATCCTTCACCTTTCCCCATAGCTTCTCTGACTGAACGGTAAAGTAAATATATGCATACTATCGGTAAAACAGTAAAGCTCAATGCGTTGTATTCCCAGGCACTCCTGAAATTGCCATTCCATATCTCTGATAAAGCATGCGTCATTCCACAGCCCGGACACTTATAACCGGTTATTTTATAGAAAAAACACGGTATACCCACATCAAACTTCTGAAAGATAAAAAGATATACAAATCCCAAAATAAAAAGAATGATGATTGGCTTAGCAACTGTTACCACAATATGTACTATTTCATATTTATCCCTTATTTTCATTGGTTACTCATTCTATCCTTTGTACTTTCATTTTACCTGTGAATATATTGTATAACATGGTATTTTTATAATCAAGTGAATATAAATTATTTATTAAGATAATTAACTTTTTATAAAGTATTATTCTGAATAAAACATTTTTGCCAAATCAGTAAAGTATTTTCTTACATATGCTTTTTCTTTCGGAATATCATTGTAATTCAATTCTTCTACAGCAATAACTTTTTTAAAAACTCTTCTAACATAATCATCAAGAATACTTGATAGATTTACCAGGCTTTCTCTGTCTTTCTCCTTTAAATATTTCAAGGTATCTCCGTGAGAATCATCTGAACGTACTCCATAGGCGTCTCTATCCATTCTCCCGGCACGAACTGGACTGCCAGCGGTCTTTTCCCTTTCAGTTCTGCCGGGGATACTGTGATAAGGCAGCTTTCCCGGATCGTATCTTTCACATTTGTATGCTGTTCTCCACTCCGGTGCATCTGGAGCAGTGCATCACATTTCGTGTTTACAAGCTGTAACATTTCCTCCCTCAGTTCTTCTATCAGTTGCTCATAATTCATACGCTTTTCTCCTCC
>QWCY01000966.1_pt1 | contig 46632 bp, 39 predicted proteins | sample 1972631 | NCBI WGS metagenome assembly QWCY01 (sample SAMN09866696, study PRJNA288562) | Human gut metagenome isolate pre1_stool, whole genome shotgun sequencing... | isolation source: gut | host: Homo sapiens | place: USA: California
AAAATACCGCCCGTAGTCTCGTTTGGGCGGTACTTTGTGTAAGATTGGCAGTCCATTATTAAGTTTTTTATTATGTTCCCTTTGTACACCGTTGCAAGAATTTGTTTTTGAAAACGGATATTGCGATATCGGAAGTTTTACCTGCACCTATGAATATAAAAATGGAACGCTCTATTTTTATTGGGGTAATGCGGTATGGGCGAGCTTCAAATGCACGATCAATGGAAATAAAATTGTAGTGGACAATAACGGCGAATATATCACTTATTATAAACAGTGAGGGGAAATTTATGAAAAAGCTTAAAATTATACAAATCAGCATGATGCTGATTGCTTTGTGCTTTTGCACATCTTGCAGCGGTTCGAAACAAATGCCGAATGATCTGCTAAAAACGGCAATCCAGAACGAGGATGGAAATTACGGCGAATACGGTTTGGAACTCAAAGATTTTTCTGTAAAAGACCGAAACTACGACAGCAATTATAAAACAGAGAGCGTGACCGTAGAAGTCCGGGCAGAAAATGCGGATTCTGCCTATGAAGTGGCGTATGCCGTTGTGGGCAGTCGCCAGAATGGCGACTGGGATGTAACCAGTGTGCAGGAAATGGACACAACCGTATTACCGAAAGAATCACTGTCGCAAGGTATTGTGGATTCTGATGTAGCGCAACTTTTGCAGGAAAAGGAAAATGTGCGATACTATCTGACGCCAGGATATTGTGGATATAGCAATGCGCTAGAACAGGACATAACGGTAGATGTACAGCTTTGTTCGGATACACAGTATATGAGTGCGACTAGAGACTACCAGCTTTTTTATCAGTATACTTTGGATGGATGGGAACTGGTCGGGAAAAATGAAGATGATGTAAAGGTTCAGATCACAGATGATTTGTGCGGAACCTGGGTCGCTTCGAATGGAGAAGATTCCTACAAATTTGTGATCGACCATATTGAAGGTGATACAGCGTATGTGAAATATCAAGCGCAGTTCCGAATGCCACAATATGGCTGGAGTTCTAGAATGATTTCCAGAGGATATGATACATTAACGCCGGTTCCGGTCTCTGTGGTATATGAAGATTGGAAATCGGATTATTACGGGATAGAGATCGTTTTTGAAAAAACAAGATATGCAGAGTACTCCAGTGAAGACACGTTTGACTCTTTCTGGAGCAATCCGATGACAGTTGGAATTTATGTTTTTCCGGATCATTGCCCACAAAGAACATACGCCAACGGAACAGTCGAAGATGGCAAATCTTATGTTCTGACTGATATCAATATGTCTGATGCAACGAGACCTGTGAATGGAACTTATATTCTGACCAAGCAGTAATAGTAAAGGATATCTGCCGATTTTATTTGCGGCAGAGGCCCAGAAGTGTGTCTTGGAAAATGATTTCTTGAAGCTGGACGCGAAGGCCGGGGATAACCTCGGCCTTCATTTTTTGATGTTATTTGGTGTAAAACCAGAAAACTTGCAGAAATTGAAAATTTATGATTGACAAAGCCCCCGCCGTGCGGTATAATAACCAACGTCGCCGGGAACGAAACCCCGGCAGACCACATGAAATGTGCGGCCGTAGCTCATCTGGTAGAGCGCCACCTTGCCAAGGTGGAGGTAGCGAGTTCGAGCCTCGTCGGCCGCTCCATTTTGTGGAAGTTTAGCTCCGATCGGAGGCACTTTATATGCGGCCGTAGCTCATCTGGTAGAGCGCCACCTTGCCAAGGTGGAGGTAGCGAGTTCGAGCCTCGTCGGCCGCTCCAGACAAACAAGCCACTGCAAAACATGATTCGTCGTGTGATGCAGCGGCTTTTTTGTACGTTGAAAGCTTTTTTGGAATTGGAAAAGGAGGGAAAAACGCAGTGATATTCGGCAAGTACATCAACCGGTATTACCTCAAGCATGCTCCCGTACTGCTGCTGGGCCTTGCCGCCCTGCTGACGGTGGATTACATCCAGCTTTTGATCCCGCAGCTCTACCGGCTGGTCATCAACGGGGTGAACCTTGGCCAGGTGGTGGTGAACGGTGAGACGCTGCTCTTTACCAAAGAGGTGCTGCTGCAGCACATCTGCCTGCCCATGATCTGGATCGTGGTGCTGATGGTCATTGGGCGCTTTTTGTGGCGCATCTGTTTCTTCGGCTCGGCGGTGCGGGTAGCGGCAGACCTGCGGGAGCGGATGTTCGACCACAGCCGCAGGCTGTCCCAGCAGTACTATCAGGTGAACAAGGTCGGCAACCTGATGAGCCTGTACACCAACGACCTGGACACCATTCAGGAGTGCTTTGGTGACGGCGTGCTGATGTTCTTCGACGCGCTGACCCTGGGTCTGCTGGCTCTTTATAAGATGTGGACCATGGACGTGCGGCTGACCCTGCTGGCCCTGATCCCGGCCCTGATCATGTTTGCCATCGGCACCCAGATGAGCAAGGTGATGACCCGGCGCTGGGAGGAGCGGCAGGAGGCCTTCTCCGGCCTTTCCGATTTCGCGCAGGAGAACTTTTCCGGCATTGCGGTCATCAAGGCCTTTGTCAAGGAGTACAAGGAACTGCAGGCTTTCCGGAAACTGAACAAGGAAAACGAGGAGATCAACGTGACCTACACGAAGATCGCCACCCTGCTGGAGGTGCTGGTGACCCTGTTCGTGGAGTCCGTGATCTGCATCATTCTGGGTTACGGTGGTTATCTGGTCTATCAGGGCCGATTCAACGCCGGCCAGCTGGTGGAGTACATCGGTTACTTTGAGGCCATCGTCTGGCCCATCATGGCTGTGTCCATGCTGATCGAAAAGACCAGCCGCGGCAAGGCCTCCCTGAACCGCATCACCGAGCTGCTGGATGCCCCCATCGACGTGGCTGACCGCCCCGGCGTGGCCGATCTGACCGACCCCAAAGGCGGCATCGAGTTCCGCCACCTGAACTTCCGCTACCCGGACGGCGAGTACGATGTGCTGCGGGATATCTCCTTTACCATTGCGCCCGGTGAGAGCGTGGGCATCGTGGGCAAGACCGGTGCGGGCAAGACCGCCCTGGTGGACCTGCTGCTGCGCACCTATAATGTGCCGGACGGAACCCTGTTTGTGGACGGCAGGGATGTGAACAGCCTCTCCATCCACTCGGTGCGCAATGCCTGTGCCTACGTTCCGCAGGATAATTTCCTGTTCTCGGACACCATCGCCCACAACATTGCCTTTGGTGTGGACGATGCCACCCCGGAGGACATCGAGCGGGCGGCAAGCATGGCCGATGTGCGGGATAATATCGTGGATTTCAAGGACGGCTACGAGACCGTTCTGGGCGAGCGCGGCGTGACGGTGTCCGGCGGCCAGAAGCAGCGCATCTCCATCGCCCGCGCCCTGCTCAAGGACGCGCCCATCCTGATCCTGGATGACTCCGTCTCGGCGGTGGATACCAGCACCGAGAAGATCATTCTGGATAACCTCAGGAACAGCCGGGCAGGCAAGACCACCCTGCTCATTGCCCACCGCATTTCCACGGTGGAGCGGCTGGATAAGATCGTCTTCCTCAACGAGGGCCGGGTGGAAGCCGTCGGCCCCCACGACCAGCTGTATACCTCCTGCCCGGAGTACCGCCGGATGGTCGATCTGCAGCGGCTGGAGGATGAGACGAAGGGAGGCGAAAACGCATGATGCATCTGAATCCGTTGGTTCTGGTGGGCGCTGTCATCGGCGTGATCACCGCCCTGCTGGTGGCAGCTTATGCCGTGGTCAAGGACAAAAAGACCGCCATGGGCTTTGAGCGCAACATGGAGGACGGCGAGATCATGCGCCGCCTTGCCCGCTATGCCCGGCCCTACCTGAGCAAATTCCTCATCGTGGGCGTGCTGATGCTCTTCTCCATTGCCTACGATATCATTTCGCCCCTCATTGTGGGCCGCATCGAGGAGCTGGTGGCCGGGGAGTTTGAACTCCGCGCCCTCTTCCTGGGCGTGTCAGTGTATGCAGGCGTGCTGGTGTTCTCCATGGGCAGCACCTACCTGCAGGCGGTCATCCTGCAGCGGGTGGGCCAGCGCATCATCTCCGATCTGCGTGAGGATCTGTTCAGCCACATTGAATCTTTGGCACACGAGCAGCTCAACGAGATCCCCGTGGGCAAGCTGGTCACCCGTGTGACCAACGATACCAACGCCATCTCCATGATGTTCACCAACCTCTTGGTCCAGCTGACCAAGAACAGCTTTGTCATTCTGGGCATTCTGGTGGCCATGCTCTGCCTGAACTACGAGCTGACGTTGATGGTGCTCTGCTTTGTGCCCTTCATCGTGATCTTCACGGTCATCTTCCGCAAGTTCTCCCGCCGCGCCAACCGCAAGCTCAAGAACGCGACCACCGATATCAATACCTATCTGTCCGAAAACCTGTCCGGCATCAAGGTCACCCAGATCTTTGGCCGGGAGGACGAGAAGATGGAGGATTTCCGCCAAAAGAGCCAGAAGCTGGCCCGGGCCAATCAGGAGCAGATCTTCGTGTTCAGCGTGTTCCGTCCGCTGGTGTATATGCTCTATGTCAGCTCGATCTTGTGCCTGTTCTATCTGGGCGGCATGGGTCACCTGAACAATATCAGCTTCCTGGGGCAGACCATTTCCAGCGGCACCATTGTCACCTTTTATATGTACATCTCCAAGTTCTTCACCCCTATCCAGAACCTGGCCGAGCAGTTCAACTGGCTGCAGTCGGCGCTGGCATCGGCAGAAAAGGTGTTCTCCATCATGGACATCCAGCCCAGGATGCAGGATGCCCCCGATGCCATTGAGCTGAACGAGGTGAAGGGCGAGATCGAGTTCCGGGACGTGTGGTTCAGCTATGTTCCCGGCGAGTGGGTGCTGCAGGGCGTTTCCTTCCATGTGGATGCCCGCCAGACCGTGGCCTTTGTGGGTTCCACCGGCTCCGGCAAGAGCACCATCCTCTCCCTGATCTGCCGGAACTACGAGTTCCAGAAGGGCCAGATCCTGATCGACGGCATCGACATCCGCAAGATCAAGATCTCCTCCCTGCGCAGGCACTTCGGCCAGATGCTGCAGGATGTGTTCCTGTTCTCGGGCACCATCCGCTCCAACATCGTTCTGCGGGAAGAGGGCATCCCCGACAGCGAGATCATGGAGGTCTGCCGTTACGTCAACGCCGACAAGTTCATCAACAAGCTGGACCACGGGCTGGACGAAGAGGTGCGTGAGCGCGGCAACAACTTCTCCGCCGGACAGCGGCAGCTGCTCAGCTTTGCCCGCACCATCATCCACAAGCCCAGCGTGATGATCCTGGACGAGGCTACCGCCAACATCGACACCGAGACGGAGCTGCTCATTCAGGATTCGCTGGAAAAGATGCGCACCGTGGGCACCATGCTCATTGTGGCCCACCGGCTGTCCACCATCCAGCATGCGGACAACATCATCGTGCTGTCCCACGGTAAAATTCTGGAGCAGGGCACCCACCAGCAGCTGCTGGCCCGGCATGGCCGCTACTACCAGCTGTACACCCTGCAATACCACAAGGCGCAGCTGAACGCAGCCGAATAAGCGCAGACAGAAAGGCCGCTGACCTGAGATGGGTCAGCGGCCTTTTCCGTCTGCACCGGGGGTGGAGTCGCCCGCTTCCGGATCGTCGAGGGAGCACAATTAACACTTGCAAAACAGGTGCATCGCTCGTATAATAGAATATGGTAAAATAATAAAATAGAGAAATGGAAAGGAGGGGCCACAGGATGCAGGGGATCGATGCGCTCGGCTACGAAGAAGTGATGACCTTTCTGCGCAGTACACCGGCGAACCTCTTTTTCAAGGATACGGAATGCCGTTATCTTTTTATTTCGGACGTTAGGACTTTCTTCCCCTACGGAGAAGGGCAGGAAGAGGATGTGCTGGGCAAGACAGATCTGGAGATCTGGAGCAGCGAGGAACAGGCCCGCTTTTATTATGAGCAGGACCAGAAGGTGCTTGCTACCGGCAAGGGAACCAGCTTTATCACCGAGGTGCCCCGGAAGGATGGGACGGCATACTATCAGATCAAAAAGAACCCCGTTGTGCTGGAGGGAAAGATCATCGGCATCGTGGGGCTTATTGGTGATATCACGGAGCGGGTGCGGCTGGAAAAACAGGCCGAGAACTGGGCCGTCCACGATGACCTGACCGGTCTGTATAACCGCAACTACCTGAAGGTAAAGGGTGCAGAGCAGCTGAAGGGAGCCATCATGCCCATCACGATCATCATGGGCGACTGCAATTACCTGAAGCGTGTGAATGATGCCTACGGCCACGAGTACGGCGACCTGCTGCTCAAGCGGGTGGGCCGGGTGATCCGGGAAAACCTGCCGCCGGAAAGCGTGGCCCTGCGGATGGGCGGCGATGAATTCCTCATTGCCTGCAGCCACTTCTCTGCAGAAGAGGCCGAACAGCTGATCGAGAGGCTGCACGGGGAACTGGCCCGCCAGAGCGACGACCGCCTCAAGCTGGATGTTGCCTTTGGATACCACACTGTGACAGAAGGCCCCTTTGATTATGTCGCAGTCTACCATGCTGCCGACCGGGATATGTACCGGAACAAGCGCAAAAACCGCTGAAAATCCGGATGCAATAACAGCCTCAGCCCGATCTCCAAGGGCTGAGGCTGTTTTGGTGATCTGTTACATCAGGGCGGTGAGCACCAGCGCGCAGAGCGGGAAAACGCCATCTGCGGTGGCTTACAGGATCACATTTTTGATGAGCAGGGAAACGCTGCCGTCCGGATCGTGGAGGAATTCCAGCTCGGAATCGGAGTTCAGCAGCTCGGTGGGGATCTTGACCTCGATGCCGTTGGCGGTGCGGATGCTCCGGCTCTCCATCCGGCGGATGCGGGCGGGGGTCACGGTGACAGGGGCGGCTGCCTCTTCCAGCACCTCGCTCTTCTCCACATAGTCATCAAAGGGCACAGCGGCCAGTGGGTATTCCTCGGCCAGCTGCTGGCGCACCTGCTCCACCGACACCTGATTGTCGTTGTCGGCAGCCTGGTTGGCAATGAGCATGGCCACCTGCGCGTCGGCATGGGGCTCGTCCTCATAGGCATCCTTCACAGCCTGTGCGGCGGCCTCCTGAATGGCCTGCAGCTTCTTTTTCTCGGGCTCGGCCTGGGTGTACTGGAACACAACAGAGGAGAGGTAGAACTCCTTGTGGCCGTCGATGTCGTATTTCTTTTCCAGCAGGCGCATGGAGTAGTCTGTCAGGTTGACGAGCGCACCCTCCTCCACCTTGCCGCTCTGGGTGGGCAGGCAGGCCCGCTGCTGGATGATGGAGTTGACCGGGGCACCCTCTACGGTCTCGGTGTAATGGGTGTATCCGTTTTTATAGTTCAGCTTGAGGATGCCCAGCCAGGGCGCGCCGTCCCGGGTGAAATCAACCACGGCCAGGTCCGCCCCGGGGATGGTGGTGTGGGCGTGCATGTAATCGAACAGCACCCCCGCAATGCGGCAGGACAGATCAATGAAATCCTGATTGTGTTCCAGCTCGTTCCGGAAAGCCGAATCCGGCAGGGGGCGGCACTGGCGGATCTCATCGCTGGCCAGCAGCTTTTCGATATGATTCTGTAAGTAGGCGGTCTTTTCGGCAGTCAGCTCCATGCCGCCGCCGCTGAGCACCGGCGCGTCCAGCGTGGTGTCCAGCACATGCAAAATTGCCTGATGGATGATGATCTCCATGGGTCAAAACCTCATTTCCCGGGTGATTGTGATGTTCCTGCCCAGTATAGCACATCCGGAACAAAAAGGCGAGAGGGAGCGCAAAGGCTTGTCAACCGCCGCCTGAGATGCTACAATGGGGCTGACCAAACATCCGGACAAGCCGAAAGGGGAGTGTGTTATGGAATTTCGGGACAAGCCGATGCAGAACCTCATCCGCATCAAGGAAAAGGAGATCTGCAAAAATGTGCAGGAGCTGCTGCTGGATGGTGAGCAGATCGTGGGGGCTTACAAGACCGTGCGCGATCAGGCCGTGTTCACCACCCACCGCATTTTTATGGTGGATATGCAGGGGATGACCGGCACCCGGCAGGAGATCTTTGTGCTGCCCTACCGCAAGATCCTGCATTACGGCATCAAGACGGCAGGCTTCGGTGACCCGCTGCAGACCTCGGAGCTGACGGTCTGCTTTGCGGATGAGCACGAGGCGAAGTTTGGCTTCATCGGGCAGGATGAGCTGCTGGCGGTGGCACGGGCCATCAGCCGGTGTATCCTGTAACAGAAAAAGAGAAAACGTAAAACGCCCGTTCCGGCTTCTGACCCCGGAGCGGGCGTTTTACATTGCTGTAATATGCGAAAAAAGGAGAATGTCGAAGGGTCAGCAGGCGGCGCGCTCTCTGCGGCCGGCCTCAAGCATGTAGTGCAGGAAGCCGGTGACATCAGCGGGGTCGGTGACAGAGATGTCAAAGCCCTTGGAGGGAGCGTCCATCATCTGGAACAGCTCGGTGGCGGCGTTGTCCTTTTTCAGGTCGCAGGTCTCGCCATTGTCCAGGTGCAGGAGCACACTGCCGCGGCTGGCGGCTACCTGCTGCATGAAACGGTCTTTATCAAGATACTGGATGCGAAGCATAGAAATACCTCCCACAAAGAAATGTTTTATTCTGGAAGAGTCCCCCGGGCCAGACTGCCCAAGCGGGACGCTTCTCGGGAACCGGATCAAGCCGCGCCGGGGGTTGTTTTCCGCCCCCTGCGGTGTTATACTGTGCTTGCTGGTTCTGATGAAATAATACCACGAAACCGGCACGATAGATAGAACAAAAACACCCGATTTGTACAACAAAATCGGCATTGACAAAAAATATTCAAAGTATTGCGGAAAGGAATTGTTCAATATGGCGTTTCAGACAAGCTGTGTCTCTGCTGCCAATATCGTTACCGGGCTGACCTTCCAGCAGGATGTTGTGGCCGATGCCGAGGGGCGGGAAATGGTCCAGCATGGCAGCGCCCTGTTCCCCATTGCCTGCTACGCGGAGAACCTGAAAAGCTATTCGGTGGCCTGGCACTGGCACGAGGAGTTTGAGTACATACTGGCCATGAAAGGCTCCCTGACGGTGGACGTGAACAAGACCCGGGTGACCCTGCAGACGAATCAGGGCGTGTTCCTGAACTCCGGCATCCTCCACGCGGTGGAGCATGCGGAAAAAGGGGAGGCCCTGCTCCACTCGGGTGTGTTCCATCCCCGGCTGGTGGGTGGAATGGATACCATCTTCTGGCAGAAGCTCATCCGACCCATGCTCCAGCCGGATGCCCCGGCGTTTTTTCTGCTGGATGGGGCTGTGCCCTGGCAGGCGCAGGTGCTTGCCTGCCTGCGGGAAGCCTGGCAGGCGGTTGCCGTGGAGCCCTTTGATTACGAGAACCGGGTGCGTTATTATCTCTCTGCGGCGCTGCGGCTGCTGAGCACCCAGTGCGTGGGCGGCAAGACCAAGGTCTCCCAGCAGGAGCAGATCGCCGCCGAGCGGATGAAGCAGATGCTCCGCTTTGTGGAGGAGCACTATGCCGAGGAGCTGACCGTGGAACGCATCGCGGCCAGCGTGGCCCTGAGCGAGAGCGCCTGCCTGCGCAGCTTCCGGCAGATGCTGGGCATCACGCCCATTCAGTATGTCAAGCAGTTCCGGGTGGAAAAGGCCGCCGAGCTGCTCCGTTCCACCCGGCTCAAGACGGGCGAGATCGGGATGGAGTGCGGCTTTGCAGATGGCAGCTACTTCATCAAAACCTTCCGGGAGATCAAGCACTGCACACCCAAGGAATACCGCGCAAAATTCTGCTGAAATGTCTGAGATAGGAATAGGAGAAAATGATCCCCATGCAGCACAGTCTGACCCAAGGACCCATTACAAAGAATATCCTGCTGTTTGCCCTGCCGCTGATGTTCGGCAACCTGCTGCAGCAGATGTACAACATTGCCGATACCTGGGTGGTGGGCCGCTTCCTCGGCGCGGATGCGCTGGCGGCGGTGGGGTCATCCTATACCCTGATGACCTTCCTCACCTCGATCCTGCTGGGCCTGTGCATGGGCAGCGGTGCGGCTGTGTCCATGCAGTACGGCAGCGGCGAGACCGAGAAGATGCGGCAGAGCGTGTTCCAGTCCTTCCTGCTCATTGCGGGCATCGCCCTGATGCTCAACCTGCTGGTCTATCTGGGGCTGAACGGCATTCTGTGGGTGCTGCGGGTGCCCGCAGAGCTTTGCCCGCTGATGAAGGACTACCTGTTCATCGTTTTTCTGGGCATTGCGGCCACCTTTTTGTATAACTATTTCGCAAACCTTCTGCGGGCCATCGGCAATTCCGTGGTGCCGCTGGCATTCCTGGCCGTATCAGCCATCCTGAACGTGATCCTGGATCTGGTCTGTGTCCTTGTGCTTGACTGGGGCGTGAAGGGGGCCGCCGTGGCAACTGTCTTTTCCCAGTATGTGTCCGGGGTGGGCATCGGCTTGTACACCCTGAAAAAGTTCCCGCAGCTCTGCCCGAAACGGACAGACTGCAGGTGGGACCGGAAGAACCTTGCCAATATCCTGAATCTTTCGGTGATGACCAGCGTTCAGCAGTCCATTATGAATTTTGGCATCCTGATGGTGCAGGGTCTGGTCAACAGCTTCGGCACGGTCATCATGGCGGCTTTTGCGGCGGCGGTGAAGATCGATTCCTTTGCCTATATGCCGGTGCAGGATTTTGGCAACGCCTTCTCGACCTATGTGGCCCAGAACTACGGAGCCAACCAGCCGGACCGCATCAAAAAAGGGATCCGCAGTGCCGGGCTGACAAGCGCGGTGTTCTGCATCGTCATCAGCGTGCTGGTCTGCGCCTTTGCCGCCCCGCTCATGGGGATTTTCATCGACCCGGCTCAGACCGAGATCATCGCGGCGGGCGTACAATACCTCCGCATCGAGGGTGCATGCTACATCGGCATTGGCGTGCTCTTCCTGCTCTACGGCTACTACCGGGCGGTCAATCAGCCGGGGATGTCGGTCATCCTGACCATTGCTTCCCTTGGCACCCGTGTGGCGCTGGCCTATCTGCTTTCTGCCACGCCGCTGGGTGTTACCGGCATCTGGCTCAGTGTGCCCATCGGCTGGGCACTGGCAGATGCCATCGGCATTGGGTATTATTTGAAGAAGAGAGCATAAAATATCCCCCGCTGCAAAGCGTGTTTTGGCACGTCTGCAGCGGGGGATATTGTTTTTTCTGGGGTTTGAGGTGATTCGGGCGGGGGTTTATTCCCCCACGGTAGGGACGTTCTGCATCGTCCAGAGGAGCTTCTGGACATCCACGCTGCCCATGTGGGTGGGCTCCTCACCCAGACGGAGGAGATCGGTCTGCTGGGCGGTAACAGTCTGCCACTGGGGCAGGTCTGCGCCGTTGGGGTTACCTGTCCTTGCAAAGTTGGTCAGGTAATCCACCATCTGAGCGCTGAGGGCGGTGTCCTTCTCGGTGAAGGGCCGCCAGCAGTGAGCCAGCGTGCCGAACCAGTACCACAGGTCGCTGGAATGCCAGGCACCACGGTCATCACCGGGGAGCTGGCGGTCGAAGAACCAGCCGTAGCTGTCGGTGTTCCGGGCGCACCAGTCCTGAGCCATCTGGTAGAGGTAGGGCGGAACGATATCCTCGCTGGTGAAGCCAATGAGGTAAGGAATATGGTGCTGTTCGTCGGCAGCCAGCGTCTCAGGGCCGGTCTTGACCTGGAAACGGCCATCCACCACAGGCTCGCAGCCCATACCCTTGAACTGGGGCTGGGTGCGGACGGCATCCCAGGCTGCAAACAGTCTGGCGGGGGCGAGGGCACGGAACTCGGCCAGCGTGTTGCACCCGGCGGCTTCCATGACCTGCTTCCAGAACGGGTAGTGGGCCGCGGCAGGCTTGGCTGTCAGCATCTGGCTCACGCCGCCGCCGCTGCTCATCACGGCCTTGGAGAACAGCCCCCTGGTGATGGGGGAGAGGACGAGCTGCTGGACGCTCATGGCACCGGCGCTCTGGCCCATGATGGTGATGTTGTTGGCATCACCGCCAAAGGCAGCGATGTTGGCGCGCACCCACTGCAGGGCCGCCAGCTGATCCAGAAGGGCGTAGTTGCCGGTGGACCCGGCCTCATCGGCCAGCTCGGGCAGACAGACAAAGCCCATGGGGCCGAGCCGGTAGTTGATGGTCACGGCCACGCAGCCTTTGGTGGGCCAGACGGGGCCGTCGAAGTGCTTCTCGTGGCCGCAGCCGCCGGTAAAACCGCCGCCGTGAATGTAGAAGATGACCGGCAGACTGTCCTCGGGAGCTGCATCGGCAGGGGTCCAGATGTTCAGGAACAGACAGTCCTCGCTGTAAGTGTACGTTTCGCCCTTGCGGAACTCGTTGTAGTAGAAGGCTTTTCCGGGTGCGGCGGCTTCGTCATAGAAGGCGCGGGGCTGGTAGCAGCAGGCACCGTATTGGGTGGCATCATAGACACCGTCCCAGTGGGTGACGGGGACGGGAAACTCCCACCGCCCGGCGGTGGCGTAGCGAATGCCCTTGTAAGCGGCAATGCCCGGCCACTGGCAAGCCGTGCCGGAGATCACGCCGCAGGGTGTGGTGCGCTCAAAGCTCATGGGGAAACCTCCTTGTCTTACTCCGCCGCTTTCAGGCCCCGGATGTCCTCGCCCGCAAACAGGCAGGGGACAAAGGAGGAAAGACGGCTGGAGATCTTTTCGGTGTATCGCTTTTCCAGCAGGGAGCCATCCGCAATGTTGGTGGTGACGATGGTGGGCAGACCGGCTCCCAGGCGGTTGTTCAGCAGACTGTAAAAAGTGGTGATGAAGTAGGGGGTGACGAACTCGGTGCCCAGATCATCCAGGATCAGCAGGTCGGCGGCTGAGGCGGTGCGCAGCAGGGTCTCGGCATCCTCGGAGGAGTCGAAGCGGGCGTTTTCCAGCTTGCCGAAGAAGTCCGGACTGGAAACGTAGATCACGTCAAAATCCTTTTGCAGCACGATGCCCGCAATGGCAAGGGCGGCGTGGGTCTTGCCCAGCCCCGCGTTGCCGAAAAGCATCAGGCTCTCGCTGTTGTGGTCGAATTCCTCAGCGTAGCTGCGCAGATCCTCCAGCAGGCCGCCCATGTAGGTGCGGACAGGCTCGCCCAGCTTCTCGTCCATGGTGTTGGGGTAGTACCGCAGCTCCATGGTGTCAAAACTGGAAATGGACAGGCTGGACAGCGCCTCGATCTCCTCCCGTCGCAGACCCTGCATCAGCTTGTGAACGCAGGTGCAGGTGCGGCCCTGCACGCTGCCGGTATCCTGGCACAGCTTGCAGGTGAATTTGGGCTCCAGCGCATCCGCAGGGCGGCCGCTGGCGGCCAGCAGGGCGGTGAGCTCCTGCCGGGCTTTGCTCAGTGCGGCGGCGGCTTCGGTGCGGTCTTTTCCGGCCGCGCCTGCCAGCGCGCAGCGGATGCCCCGCACCCGCACCTCGTCCTCAGCGTGGCGCAGGGCCGGGATGGCGGCCTCCGCCTCCAGCCGGGCATCCTCGGCATTGGCGCGGGCAGTCTGCCGCCGCAGAGCCACCGTGCGCAGGGCGGCTTGATAAAGTTCCTGTTTGGTACGCATAAAAGCTCCTTATTCTGCAGGCGTGTCCGTTTTTTTGCGGAGCGGACGGCGGCGGGCAGCGTTCTTGAGAAAATCGTTTCCGCTGGGTTCGGCGCGGTCCACCCGGAGGTTCCGGCTGGCACCCATCCCGGCCACCGGGCCCCGCACATCGTGGACGGTGCGCAGGCCCTTGGCATTCCAGGTCTTGAGGATGCTGTTCCAGTACCAGAGATCCCGCTTGGGTCCGGCCTGTACGGCGGCCTCCTGCACCATGGCATCATCGTAGCCGTAGACCTCGTACCAGCGGGCAATGGCCTTGCGCCCGCCAAGGGTCAGCTCGGTGTCGGCAATGCCCAGCAGGCCGCTGACGTACTGCTCCCGCTGGGCACGCAGGGCCAGCAGCTGGAGGTGTGCGTCGGCCTGTTCGCCGGTCTCCACACCCTCGGCCCGCCAGACCTTCAATTCGTGGCTGACGGCACCCATCGTCCGCTTGCCCCGGCTGGCCACGTAGGCCACGCAGAGCATAACAGTCTCGGGTGCAAAGGCTTCCTGCACATAGAAATTTACCAGCTTTTCCATTTCGGGGTGGGTCAGCGGGCGGGCAAAGCTGGTCTGGGCGCAGTCGATGAGGGAGGAGATCATGGGGTCGGTTCGGCTGGCCGCTGCGATCTCGCTCCAGGTCATGGGGGCAGGGGCTGTGGGTTCCTCGCCCGGGGCGGCGTTCTCCTCGTACCGTTCCAGCAGACCTGCACCGGCCCAGAAGGACAGGGCACTCTCGGCGGTCATCTTACTGCGGAGCTTTAAGTCGGCGCAGAGCTTCTCCGGGTCAGTGATGCCGGTGGCCAGCACATACAGAGCCACCCGGACGTTGTATTCCTCCGCAATGCCCAGCTTGGAAAAGACCAGCTGCGGCACCGGGATGGTGTCACCCTTGAATTCTTTCAGTCGATAGATCATGGTGCACCTCAGTGTTGTGTTTCGGCATCCGGTTCCGGTGCGGGCGGTGTCCAGGGCTCGCAGTCCAGGATGGACGGGTGGGCACTCCAGCGTTCCGGTTCGGCGTTGTAGGCATCGTTCAGATATTGGGCGACTGCGGTGCGGCCCTCCTCGGTCATCGGGAAGATCTCCCGCCGCCGCAGGGCCGGATCGGTCTTGTCCAGCGTCCACGGCTCGGGCCAGAGATCTACCGTGAGGATGGCCTCTTCTTTTTTGGCCTCCTCGCCGCCGTCCGGGTCGGGGACGGAGCGCTTGCCCGGGGTGATGAGGTAGCGCATCCCGTCCTCGTTGCCGCTGAATGAGTTTTTGTTCTGCAGATAGTGCAGCATGGGCACAAAGATCATGTAGAATTCCTTCCATTGTGATAATCTATCTTTCATTATAAAGCAACTGGCGCAAAAAGCAAGTTTTTTCCGCCTGCCGCGTTCCGACAGAAAAAACTGTTGACAAAACCGCTGCACTTTGCTACACTAATGAAGCAGTCCTGCAGGGTTAGCTCATCCGGTAGAGCGACTGCTTCCCAAGCAGTAGGCGGCGGGTTCGAGTCCCGTATCCTGCTCCAGAAAATAGCGCTCCAACGTGTGGTAAAGAACATGTTGGGGCGCTTTGCATTTTGATGCACTTTTGGCGGGCGGCTTGTGCTTTGCCCGAAAATATGGTTCAATAGAGGAAAACAGACGGGAACGCACAGTGAACAAGAAAAAACGAGGTGGACACAATGAATCTGAAAGAAGCATTCCGCTATCAGAACAAGCTGCAGGCCCTTTTGGACGAGGCCCAGGGTATTCTGGACTGCGATTCCAACGTGACGAATGTGGCCAATACCTATCTGCGCCACAAGGTCATGGCAGAGGCTGAGGACGAGACGATCCTGGACCTGCCCCAGACTGAATATGCCCAGCAGATCACCGACATTGCCCGGTTCATGCTCTATCTGCTGGAGGAGAAGGGCCGCCTGTTCGCTGCCATCCGCAAGGCAAAGGATGCGCTGGACATGGATATGGACAGCGAGGTCAGCCTGAACGCCGCACGCCAGAGCGTCGCTCGTACCTTCAAGCGGATGAACGACCTGCGCAGTTCCGAGCAGCTGCTTTCCGGCAGGGGCACCGGCTACCGCTTTAACGCTGAGGGCAACCAGATCTCCTATTGCTGCGATGTAAAGCGGGTGACCACCATCAACTACGACCGCAAGGTCATCCACGCCGCGCTGAGCAAGCTGAACCGGCAGGCAGACGAGACCTCCAACCGGCTGGATCTCTGCCTTGTGACCTCCAAGGTGGACTATGCAGTTCCCTTTGATGTGAACGCCAGCTTTGCCGAGGCATTTGAGACCTATCTGGAAAACGCCAAAGGGTGACACGCCGCCAACCGGCCATTTTGGGTGCGGCAAGCGCCGGGGACGCGGCTGCCGGTTCAGGTGCAGATGAACGATAACGCTGCACAGTTCCGCAAGGAAGTTTCGGTCCGGTTCACCTTACGAGCCAGCATCATTGAAAAAATCTTGCGTTCGGCTTTTCCGCCACCGCCAGACGTTTCTTCGCCGAAACCGTCCTTTGCCCTTTCCCGCATTCCTGCTTTTGTGCTTACGTCTCCATGGGCAGGCAGGCAAGCCACCCTTTCTGAATTTGCCCCGCAGACTGCTGCGGGAGCATTTTTCCGCCTGCGGGGCGGGTGCACTGCATCCCCCATTTTGCAGGCAGAGCAAATGGCAGAAGCTGCCCTGGATGCTTGCCGTATCCAAAATGGCCGGTGCAAAACCGGAGGGATAAGCGATGAAGTGCTGCAGCCCCGGCGGTAAAAAACTGCCGGGGCTGCAATTCTTGGAGGGAGTCGTTCGTATTCCAGACAAAGCAACTGAATTTAGACAAAGACGAGGTATGATCATGTCAACCAAACCGATTCGTCCCGCTGCCGCAAATTGCATTGACCTGAGTGCAGCAGCACTTCATCTCATTGCCATGGCGCTGATGCTGATGGATCACCTGTGGGCGACCCTTCTGCCGGCGCAGGACTGGCTGACCTGTGCCGGGCGGCTGGCGTTCCCTATCTTTGCATTTATGACAGTGGAAGGCTACTTTCATACCCGGAATCTGAAGCGTTATGCACTGCGGCTGCTGTTGTTTGCACTGCTTTCGGAAGTGCCCTTTGATCTGATGTATGGCGGGACATGGTTCTACCCGGTGCACCAGAACGTGATCTGGACGCTGCTGCTGGGGCTTCTGGGGGTGCATCTGATGGAAACGGTGCGCAAAAAGCAAAAGCTCTGGGTCTCGCTGCCGGTGTGCGCCGCAGTGGCAGCAGCAGGGGCGCTGCTGGGAACGCTGGGCATGACGGATTACTACGGTGCCGGTGTGCTGACCGTGTTCGCTTTTTACATTTTCCGGGGCCGGAAATGGTGGTGCCTGCTGGGACAGGTGCTGACCCTGTACTGGATCAACGTGGTGCTTCTGGGCGGGCTGATGTACCCCATCCGGCTGTTCGGCATGGAGTTTGAGCTGTGTCAGCAGGGGCTTGCGCTGCTGGCGCTGGTGCCCATCTGGCTGTATCGCGGGCGGCAGGGCTGCCACAGCAAACCGTTCCAGTATGCCTGCTACGCCTTTTACCCGGTACACATGCTGCTGCTTGTGCTGGCGCTGAATTTCGTGAACCGATAAGAGCATAATGGTATCCCGGGTGGAATTTATTCTGCACTTTCCTGAGTCTGCTCTGTGGGCTTGATGGTCTTGACCTGCAAGGTGAAATACAGAAGATGGCAGACCCACACCACGAGAATGCAGATCCTGCCGATGGGAGCATTTTTCATACAAAGAAAACCGATCGCCATGACAGCGGTGACCATTGCAATGATCTTGCATTTTGTTCCTGCTGTCATGGCTTTTTTCTGCACAAAGCTGTCCAGATACTTTTTGTACCGTGGTATACTGAATGGAACACCCGCAGGAGGTAAAATGCCCCATGAAAAAAGATAGATCGTTCCGCCCGGACCGGGTTCTCTCCTATTTCAGGGTGGAGTGGTTCCCGCTGCTCCTTGTGACCCTTTCGGGCCTTGTCTATAACATCGGTCTGCTGGCCGCGCCGTGGTTCGAGGGCCGGTTGGCCCAGTGCCTGGCGGATATCCTGGGCGGCAGTGAGACTGCTGCCCAAATGGCGCTGCTGGTGCTGGCCTACATTGCGGTCACACTGTTGGTGCAGGCGGCGCGCTTCATCAAGCGCTTTTATGTGCGCCGCTTCGCCAACAACATCAACCGCCGGATGAAGGGCATCCTGTACGCCAATCTGGTGCGGCAGAGCCGGGCCGCGCTGGAAAAAGAGGGGGCCGGTGAGCTGATGACCAAGGCCATCGCCGATGTGGACGACTGCGTGGAGGGAATGCGCAAGTTCACCACGGAGGTGTTCGACACCGGTGTGGCGCTGGCGGGCTATGCGGTCATGCTGCTGGTGTACGACTGGCGGCTGGCGATCCTGGGCCTGCTTTTTACTCCCGTGTCCTATGTCTGCGCGGCAGGGATGAAAAAGCCGGTGCAGCGTGCCGGTGCGGCCTATAAAAAGGCCGCCGGTGCCCTGAGCAGTGCCACGTTGGACCGTGCCCGGAATGCCGTGACCTACCGCATCTACGGCTGCGAGGAGGCCCGGATGGAAAAATACGAGGAGGCCCTGAGCCTTTACGAAAAGACTGCCGTGCGGAACAACGTGTGGCAGTCCGCGCTGCCGCCGCTTTATCTGGCGGCATCCGAGGCAGGGACCCTCTTCATCCTGTGGTTCGGCGCAAAGAATGTGCTGGGCACTGGCTGGAGCAGCTGGGATATCGCCGCCTTCACCACCTTCCTTTCCTGTTTCACCAAGCTGGTGGTCAAATCCTCCAAGGTGGCCAAGCTCTTCAACGCGGTGCAAAAGGCAGAGGTCTCCTGGAAGCGCATCAGACCCCTGATGAAAACGCCCGAGCAGCTGGATGCCCTGCAGATCCCGGCGGCACAGGATGTGACGCTGAAAGAACTCGCCTTCTCCTATGGCGAAGAGCCTGTCTTTTCCGGCCTGAGCCTGACGGCCCACCCCGGCGATATCATCGGCATCACCGGCCCGGTCGCCTGCGGAAAATCCACCCTTGGCCGCGTATTCCTCTGCGAAACGCCCTATCAAGGCTCGCTCTGCTTTGGCGGCAGGGAACTTTCCACCCTGACCCCGCGCCAGATCGCCGCCACGGTCGGGTATCTGGGCCATGACCCGGAACTGAGTGCCGACACCGTGCAGAATAATGTTCTCTGCGGCAGCGAACAGGATGCCATGCCGTGGCTTGCCGCCGCTGCCCTGAAGGAGGAAGTGCTGGCCATGGAAAAGGGTACGGAGACGGTCATCGGCAGCGGCGGCACCCGCCTTTCCGGCGGGCAGGCACAGCGTCTGGCACTGGCCCGGACACTGGCCCATCCTCGCCCGGTGCTGGTGCTGGATGACCCCTTCTCGGCACTGGACCGCAGCACCGAGGATGCGATCTTTGCTGAGCTGCAGGCGTATGCCAGGGATAAGGTGGTGTTCCTGATCTCCCACCGGCTGTACCGTTTTCCGCAGATGCAGCAGATCATTTTTATGGAGGGCGGCAGAACCACCGTTGGCACCCACGAGGAGCTGATGGCAGCGGTTCCGGTCTACCGCCAACTGTATGAAAGCCAGACCGGCCTGAAAGGGGGAGAGGGCGCATGAAAAAGAAAAATGATCACGGCGTGTTTGCTGCCGTCCGGATGGCAGCGGCTTCGCACCGCCTTCTCACGGTGGGCACGGTGCTGTGCGTGGCAGCTTCGGTGGCGGCATCCCTGCTGCCGCCCCTGCTGCTGGCCCGGGTCATCGACCGTCTGACCGCGGGCCTCCCGCTGCCTTTTCTGGCCGTGCTGCTCTACTTCGGCAGCCTTGCACTGGAAGGTGTGCTCACCTCGGCGCAGGAAAGCCTGCTGGTGCTCTTTGGCCAGAGGATGACCCATGCCCTGCGCTCGGAGATGTCCCGGAAGCTGAGCCGCCTGCCCGCCGGTACACTGGCAGAGCAGAATCCCGGCGAGGTGGCCGCCCGCTTTTCGGGCGATGTGGACACAGTGGAAGCCCTGTTCACTTCCGGCATCATCAGCATGGCGGCAGATGCCTGCCGCATCGTCTCCATCATGGGGGTCATTGCGGTAAAAAACACCGGCCTTGCGCTGATCCTGCTGCTGGTGCTGCCGCTGTTTGCCGTGTTCACCCGTTACGTCCAGAAGCGGATGCTGGCCGCGCAGCTGGACAACCGCCGCGCGGTCGCTGCGGTCTCCGGGCAGGTGCCCGAGACCTTGCACAACATCCGCACCATCCGGGCGCTGGGTCTGGAGGATTACATGGAGCGCCGGTATGACCGGTGCATCGGTGACAGCTATGCCGCCATGGAGCGCACCAATTTTTATGATGCCGTCTATTCGCCGGTGGTGCTGCTACTGAATGCTGTTGTGGTCGGCATCGTGATGCTGCTCTCCGCTTCGGGGAACGCACAGCTCCTGACCCTGTTCGGCATGTCGGTGGGCACCTCGGTGGCCGTCATCAACTACATCTCCCGCATCTTCGCCCCCATTGAGAGCCTGGGCATGGAGATCCAGACCATCCAGTCGGCCATGGCGGGTGTCAGGCGCATCGATGCCTTTCTCGACCAGCCGGAGCGCACGATCCCGCCCGCGCGCAGGGAGGCTGCCCGGGGCGATGTGGAATTTTCGCATGTCACCTTCGGCTATGGGGAGCGGCACGTTCTGAAGGATTTTTCCATGACCGTGAAACAGGGGGAGCAGGTCACGCTGGTGGGCCGCACCGGTGCGGGCAAGAGCACTGTGTTCAAGCTCCTGCTGGGTCTGTATCAGCCGGAGACCGGTACGGTGACCATCGGCGGCGTGAAGGTGGGGGACATCACCGACCGGGAGCGCCGCACCTGCATCGGCTGTGTGGAACAGCATTTCTCCCGCGTGCCGGGCACCGTGCTGGAACAGATCACGCTGGGAGACCCGCAGATCACCGGGGAAATGGCAAGGGATGCCGCCGCACTGGCCGGGATCGATGCTGCCATCCGGGCTCTGCCGGAGGGCTATGACACCGTCTGTACCGAGGGCATCTTCTCGCAGGGCGAGTGGCAGCTGCTGTCCATTGCCCGTGCCGCCGCCGCAGACCCCGCCGTGCTGCTGCTGGATGAGATCACCGCCAATCTGGATGCCGAAACCGAGGCCCGCGTGCTGGAGGCTCTGCGCCGTGCCTCCGCGGGCCGCACGGTGCTCTCCGTCTCCCACCGCGTCTATGAAAATCTTGGCGGCAGAACGATCGAGATCAGGACCCGGGAATGACGTATGACAAAAACGCCCCCTGTGCGCCGCAGCAGGCACACAGGGGGCGTTCTGGTATGCTCAATTCTTTTCGATGTAGACGCTGGTGGAGGGGAAGGCGAAGTCCACGCCGTTTGCCTGCATCACGTCCATGATGTTCAGGTTCAGATCATTCTGCTGCTGCAGGAAGGTGGCATAGACGTTGGTGGTCAGGTAGGCCGAGATGAGGATGTTGATGCTGGAATCGCCAAAGCTGGTCAGCCGGACGATGTTGGTGCCCTTGTTGGTGTAAGGGCTGTTGTCCAGCATGGCCTGCAGGTCAGCCATCAGCTTTTCCAGCTGGGCACGGGTGGTGCCGTAGGTGACACCAAGGGTGAACTTATAGGGCCGCATGGTGCGCAGGGCCGCGTTCTGGACAGTGGAGGAGCAGATCTGGCTGTTGGTGATAATGACTACGCTGTGATCCATGGAGCGGATGCGGGTGGAGCGGAAGTTGATGTCGATGACCTCGCCCTCCACGTTGCCCACGGTGATCCAGTCGCCGATGGAAAAGGGTTTGTCCAGCAGGATGACGATGCCGCTGAACAGGTTGCTGGCGCTTTCCTGCGCGGCCAGCGAGATGGTCAGGCCCACAAGACCGGCACCGGCTACGATGCTGCCGATGGGGAAGCCGACGATCTGCGCGCAGGTGGCAGCGCCCAGAATGATGACCAGCACTTTGTAGGTGGTGTCCAGCAGGGAGCGCAGGGTCTTGTTGCTCCGGATCTCCGGGCTGAAGGAGGCCAGCAGCAGGTCGGCTACCTCAGAAGCGTTGTACAGGCCCTGGCAGAACAGGAGGGTCGTTGCGATCTTATAGGCCGTGAACAGAAACTTTGTCAGGCCCGGAATGGCCCACGGCAGGCTGGTCAGGGCCAGATACAGGCCGCTGTAAAAGGCCATCCGCTCCAAAGGGCTCTGTAAGCTGCGCAGGAGGATGGGCGTGGCGGCAAAGTGCCAGCTGCGGGCCAGCAGAGCGGGAAAGATCTTCCGGCGCAGCAGCCAGCCGACCAGAAGCCCCGCAAAAACGATGACAGCGGCGCAGACAGCCCGGGCAGCCAGCGCCCACCAGCCCTCCAGCAAAAAAGGCCCGATCTCGAACCCGAGGTCACGAACGGTAAAAATCATGGCAAAAAGCTCCTTGTATCAAAAATTGTAACATCCTGTCCCACAGTATACCATATCCGGCCCGTGCAGGGCAAATAAAAAAGGGGTTGACAAGGCGGAGCAGCCGCGTTATACTCTTGGCCAGAAAGTTCGTTTCAGGGCGGGGTGAGATTCCCCACTGGCGGTATAGCCCGCGACCACCCGCAAGGGTGCTGACCCGGTGAAACTCCGGGGCCAACGGTATAGTCCGGATGCAAGAAACGGCAGGCAATACGATTTGTCTACGCGCCCTGTTGCAGTGTTTGCTGCGGCAGAGCGCGTTTTTGATTGTCTTCCCGGTTCCGAAACCATGCGAAAGGGGCTTTCCAATCTATGATTTGGGGCAAAAACGCCCCGGGAGGATATTACCATGAAGAAAAACACGACCCGCAACCTGACCGTTGCCGCCATGCTCAGCGCGGTGGCCTTTATCCTGATGTTCATCGAGTTCCCGCTCCCGATGCTCATTCCGTCCTTCGTCAAGATGGACTTCTCCGACCTGCCCGCTCTGCTGGGTGCCTTTGCCCTTGGCCCGGTGTACGGTGTGATCATCAGCTTTATGAAGAACCTGCTCCATGTGGTCATCAAGGGCACCTCTACTGCACTGGTGGGTGAGTTGTGCAACTTCATGCTGGGTGCGGTGTTCTCCGCACTGGCCGGTTACCTCTACAAGCACCACAAGAGCCGCAAGAACGCCATCATCGGTGCCGTGGCCGGTGCTGTGGCCATGGCCCTGTTCAGTGTGCCGTCCAACTACTTCATCACCTACCCGGCCTACGTCAAGTTCTACCACATGCCGCTGGAAGCCATCCTGGGTATGTATCAGGCCATCCTGCCCTCTGCCAACAGCCTGATCAAGTGCCTGGTCATCTTCAATATGCCCTTCACTCTGGTCAAGGGCCTGCTGGATGCCCTGATCTGCATGTTGATCTATAAGCCGCTCTCTCCCATCCTGCATGGCCGGAAGTGAGTGACAGAACAAAAAGAAAGGACGCGAAAGCGTCCTTTCTTTTTTGCTATTTGAGAGATTACTTCGTTTGTGTCAACTCCTGATAGCGTTTCATCAGGAACGCTACACAATCGGCTTCAGAGGTGTCCTTGACTGATAAACCATAGGCTTGCATGACGGCCCTGTCGTTTGCGATATGGGCTTTTAACAGCGGTTCAGGCATGGCCAGAGGATTGTACAAATCTGCAAGACAATTGTTTGGATACATTGCTCGTGTGTTAAGAATGGCCTGTGCAGTTTGTTCTATTTTGGCTTTTTGTTCTAAGGTGGGAGTAGGCCAAGGAAAATTATTATAAACTGCGGGGGAATACCTGAAATCGCTTTTTATCCTACCACAAGTAACACGCATCCACGCATTATGAACATTAGATGTCAGAACTCCGAATTCATAGATTGTGACATTTGGAATAATACTGCAAGCGTCTCCGGCAATTACACTAGAGGGCATAAAACCAATCGGGATATACCGCCTATTCTGTGAAGAATGTCTTGGAAACACAAGATAGGTTGATAACGGTTGCCGAATTTGGCAGAAAAGGTAAGGATAATCGGCCATTTTCTGTATCCGATCTGCATTACTGCTTTTTCGCAAAGCACGGACTTTTTCAAGGCGTTCTGTGATTTCTTTTATATTTACATAATCAGAGACATTACCATCCTTAAACCATAAGCAATATCTGGAATAGCTATTTACATTATCATGTAAGAATTCTTTTGCACCTATAAAAGGCTTGATGTATTTTGCCAATACGGGATATTGTTTCTCAAGTTCTTCTTTCTCTGTTATGCTAAGTGTTAGAGCGCCATCATCTGTCGGAGGACTACCGGTGGTCATTTTGGGTAAACCATTTTGAGGTTTATTAATTCTGTTTGTAATCCAAATGTCAGGAGCATCTAATAGATAGGGGTTTATATGTTCTGCCTTTGTTTTTGTTTCTTCAGTATAAATGAATTTTGTATGAGAGCGGCTAAAGTTGGAGAAACCGATGATGACACAATGAACTGCCGCTTTTTCATTTGCCTCACTGTCCCATACAAAAGAACGATATGCGAAGTGAATTTCAGCACCAGAATCAATCATTTTCTTCCAAAATGTTGGAACGGATTCGCCCTGACAAATGGAATTCGTGGAGACAAATGCAATTTCGATATTCGTGCTGGATGTATTGATATAATCTAGCGCTTTTTTGTACCAGCAGATCACATAATCGAGTTTGGTTTCTATTTCACCCTGTCCCCAGATATCGTTCATATCGTGAGCTTGATCTTTTGTTCGGACAGATTGCCCAACAAACGGTGGGTTTCCCATGATATACGATAATTTGGAGGGGGAGATGATGGAAGCCCAATCCATCTGCAAGGCATTCCCGATATGGATATTTACATTGCTTTTTAATGGAAGGAAATCAAGATGCATTAAGACAACATCTTCAGTTTCCTTCATCATCTGGCTTTCTGCAATCCAAAGAGCGGTTTTTGCAACATCACCGGCAAAATCGTTGATTTCGATGCCGTAAAACTGGGAGATGGAGACTTTAATAGGATTCCAATTGGTATCACCAAAGATGACCTGTCCGTTTTGCAGTTCCCTTAAAATGTCATTTTCCAGACGGCGGAGCGAAATATAGGTTTCTGTCAAGAAGTTGCCAGAGCCACAGGCTGGGTCTAAAAAGGTCAGTCCGGCTAATTTGTTCTGAAACTCTTCCAGCTTCTTTTTCTTTTGCTTCTGTACACCAATTGTCAGAATCTCTGCGAATTCGTTTTTCAAATCATCCAAAAACAGCGGGTCGATTACCTTGTGGATATTCTCAATCGAGGTGTAGTGCATCCCGCCTTTCCGTCTGGTAACCGGATTCAACGTGCTTTCAAAAACAGCGCCGAAAATGGTAGGCGAAATATCCCGCCAATTAAAATGCCCGGCTTCCGCAAGAGCGTCTTTGATTTCCTGTGTGATTTTTGGAATGATAATATCCTCGTTGGCAAATAGGCCGCCGTTGACATAGGGGAATGCTTCCAGCTCTTCCGAAAGATATAGGTCGGGTCGGTCAGGATAGGGAGTATCCAAAACCTTAAACAGTGACAACAGAGCCGGACGCAGGTCTTTTGGCTCGTATTGAGCAATGTATTCGCTAAAGGAATCTTTTTGCTCAAACAGACCGGCATCCTCAGAGTAAAGGCAGAATACCAGCCGGACGCAAAGAACATTCAGGCTTTCGAGGGCTTTTTTGCTTTCTGGGTCATGGTACTGCTTCAAAAATGCATCATAGATTTTGCCAACGAGTTTGCCCGCTTCTTGTGACAAATCTACTTCTTTAGAGACTTGGACAACCTTTTTCTCCAGCAGAAAGTCCAGAAGCGAAGAATTGTGGTGAAGATCATCGATATGGATTTTTACAACATTATTTTCAGGAACGCGGGTATCCATATCGTAAATCCACAGTTCCTGAAAATTGGAAGTGATGATCCACTTTGCTTTCTCAGAAGTTGGCAGATTATCATTGTAGCGTTTGGCCTGTTCGTAAGGAGTGAGTTCGGTTCCACCGGACTGCGAGATCTTCTTGTCCAGAGGAATGCCTTCTGACTTCTGTTCAATAATGATTTTTGTTTCAGGGATATAGGCATCGATTTTTTTTGTGTTTCCGTTAACGATTACTTTTTTCTGAAACTCAATTCTGTCGGTTGCATCAGCACAACCCAGTAAGCGCTGCAAGATATCCAGCCAATAGGAGCGGTCGTCCTCGTCTTCTCTGCCTTTATTATGCCACTTTTGAATCAATTGCCGTGCAGCTTCACGCTTTTCTGCATTTGTCATAATGTAATCTCCCTGTTTTGTGTATTAAGACAGCGCGCCCTTTTCCAGCCACTTGCCCCGGGCAAGGCGGATGAGGAACAGCAGGCCCCGGATGCTCAGTTCGCAGCACATGGCACCCCAAACGCCCATCAGGCCCAGCCGGGGAGCCAGCAGAAACGCCAGCGTCAGCCGGATGCACCACATGCTGAATATGTTCAGCACAAAACAGGAGGTGCTGTCGCCCGCACCCTGCATGGCACCGCTGGCCACGATGGAGGCACCGAACATGGGCTCGGCCCAGGCTTCGATGCGCAAAACCTGAGCACCCAGAGCGATGACAGCCGCATCGGTGGTGAAAAGGCTCATCAGGGTGGGGGCAAAGATCCACAGGCCAACGCCGGAAAGGGCCATGACCCCCATGCCAAGGCCGGTGCACAGCCAGGCAAAACGCTTGGCCATATCCTTCCGGTTGGCACCCACGGCCTGGCCGATAAGGGTGACGGCTGCGCTCTGGATGCCGTAGCCTGCCATGTAGCACAGGCCTTCGGCGTTGACAGCCAGGCTGTTGGCGGCAATGGCCACGGTACCCAGGCCGGCCACGATGCGCACCACCACCACCTGCGCCAGAGAGATGGCGGCACGTTCTCCCGCCAGAGGACCGCCGACCCACAGCAGGTTCCGCAGGCAGGAGCGGGTGATCTTCCAGGGGGCAGGCTTCCGGATGCAGAGGGGGCTTTCCCGCAGCAGCAGGATGGCCAAAGCCAGCAGGCCGCCCACCACAGTGGCCAGGGCGGTGCCCAGGGCTGCGCCGGGCACACCCAGCCCGGCACCCCAGACGGTGATGCCCCACAGCGTCCGGGTGGGGTTGATGAGGAAGAAGTTGAAGATGGCATCCAGCACGCAGACCAACACGCTGATGAGGCTGGCGGTCAGGGCGTAGCCTGCCGCCCGGAGGATGGAGGCGTACATGCCCATGGCCATGGTGAAGGGCAGCGCCGTTGACCAGATGGCAAAGTAGGCTGTGGCGTTTGCCCGCAGGGAGGGGTCAGCTCCCAGCCACCCCGGCAGAAAGGGGCTGATGCCCAGGCCGAAGAGGGCGGCACCCACGCCCAGGATCACATTGAAAAGCATGGCCTGCCGCAGCACGCTGCGGGCATCATCCTGCCGGTCGGCCCCCAGATACTGGGCAATCTGGATGGAGAGGGCAGTGTACAGGCCCACCAGAACACCGTGGAGCAGCCAGGTGCTGGAGCTGACGATGCCGATGGAAGCGGTAGCTTCTGCACCGATGTGGCCCACCATGGCAGCATCGATGTATCCCATGGCAGTGACCACCAGCTGCTCCAGAATGGAGGGGATGCTCAGCGCCAGAGCCACCTGGGCCGTCTGGCGGGAGGGGATGGTCTCACCCTGCCGCATCCGGGCCGAAAGCTGTTCAAGTGAAAGTTTCATGTCTTCTCCTTTTTCTCCGATTTTCCTGTGAGACAAAAAAATACCCTCGAAAGGGCGTTTGTCCTCCCATTATAGACAGGGGGGCGAAAAATGTCAACCCATCAGCCCATGGGGTAGCCATTGCCCCGGAGATTGATTTTTTGGCCCGGGCGTGATACACTTCATTTGTATCCAGCCGTGAAAGAACAGGAACGGCCTCTGCCGCTCCGGGAAAGAGGAAAAAACTATGCTTCAACTGCTTTCTGGCAACCCGCGCACCGTGGATGCGCTGGGCTTTCTGCTTGCATTTGCGCTGACCGCGCTGATGGACTCGGTGTTCCACGATAAGCTCCCCCACGACCATGGCCGTGCGTTTGCCGTGAATGGCGAACTCTCCAAGGGCAAGGCCCGGGGCTCCGGCCTCATCTTTGTGCTCTGCATCGCACTGGTCACGCTGGCCGTGGTGCCTTTTAAGGCAGAGTACGTCATCTACACCGTCCTGCTCATTGCGTCCATGCTCTCCGGCTATTTTGACGATGCCGCCGAGACCGCCTGGAACGAGTACAAAAAGGGTCTGATCGATCTGGTCATCGCCGTTGTGGCGGGCGTGACCTACCTGAACTTCAACGGCACGGAGGTCAACTTCCTGAGCTGGAGCTTCAGCCTGCCCTATGCCGTCTACCTTATCCTCATCATCGTCCTGATCTGGGCCAGTATCAATGTGGTCAACTGCACCGATGGCGTGGACGGCCTTTCCGCCAGCCTTGCCGTGGTCAGCATCGGAACCTTCCTGCTGGCCTACTGGGAGGAACTGGGGGATTACGCCACCGCAGGCATCGTGTTCATTGGTGCCCTGCTGGCCTACCTGTGGCAGAACGCCAAGCCTTCCACCCTGCTGATGGGTGACGCGGGCAGCCGCGCCATGGGCTTCTTCCTGGCCGTCCTGGCCCTCAAGAGCAGCCATCCCTTCGCCTTCCTGCTGGCCGCGCTGGTGTTCATCGTGGACGGCAGCCTGGGCATCCTGAAGATCAGCTTCAAGCGGTTTTTGCACATCTCCATCCTCAAGAACACCCTGACCCCGCTGCACGACCATGTGCGCAAGCGTCTGGGCTGGAGCGATGAGCAGGTCGTGGCCCGCTGGCTCATCCTGCAGGCTGTGGCATCCGCCTGGCTGCTGCTGTTGGTGCGGTAAAACACAAAAGGAAATGCAGCGCCCGCACAGGAAAGCTCCTGCGCGGGCGTTTTGCTGTTCTGGTCCGGGAGGAAAGTTCCAGCTTCCGGTACAGCGTTTCCAGACAGGCTGGGTCACGAATTTCCTGCATGAGTTCACCTCATTTCTTTTGTTTTATTGTGCCATGTGTCACAAACAAATGCAAGCAAAACCTTTATAATAGGGATGAAAGTGGAGGAAAAAACCAATGAATTCTATTTTTGATCTCGATCATCTGTACCGCACCTATTTCAAGATGGCGCTGCCCTCGGTGTTCGGCCTGATGGTGAGCGTGGTGTATAACCTTGCCGATACCTTTTTCATTGCGCAGTCCAACGATACGGCGCTGATTGCGGGTGTTTCGCTCTGTGCGCCGGTGTTCACAGCCCTCATGGCCTTCGGCAACATCTACGGCCAGGGCGGCAGCTCACTCATTTCCCGCCTGCTGGGACAGGACGACCGTGAGGGCACCGGCCGGGTCAGCTCGTTCTGCTTCTATGTGGCCCTGACCACGGGCGTGGTGTTGGCAGCCCTGATGATGCTGTTCCGCGTCCCGCTGCTGGGCATTCTGGGTGCGACTGCTGAGACGATGCCGCACGCACAGGCCTATTACACCGTGCTGGCCATTGGTGCCCCGGCCACGGTGCTGAACTTTATCCATTCTAACCTCGTCCGCTGCGAGGGCATGGCCACCCAGTCCATGATCGGCAGCATCGGCGGCACGGTCATCAACATCATCCTCGATCCCATCCTCATCACCACAGTGGGCTGGGGCGCAAAGGGCGCGGCCATTGCCACCATTGTGGGCTACCTGTGCAGCGACCTGTACTTCCTGTGGCTGCTTCACAAAAAGAGCCGCTGCCTGTCTGTCAAGCTGTCCCAGTGCCACGTCACGGGCAGGGAGCTGCAGCAGATTTTGGGCGTGGGTGTTACTGCCGCGCTGAGCAACCTGATGCAGAGCCTGACTGTCATTGTGATGAACCAGTTCCTCTTGCCCTACGGCAACGATAAAATTGCCGCCATGGGCATTGCCAGCAAGGTGAGCATGATCGCCCAGCTGGTGCTGGTGGGCTTCTCGTTCGGCGGCATCCCACTGTTCGGTTACCTGTACGGCGCAAAAAAGCGGGACGTAATGCGCAAGCTCATCCGCTTCTGTCTGACCTTCCTCGTCTCCATCGCCGTGGTGCTGTCCCTCATCCTCTGCCTGAATTCCGGGGCGCTGATGCGGCTCTTCGTGCAGGGTGCCGGGATGATCGCCACGGGTGCGCAGATGCTCCGCTGGCAGGTCTACACCGCAGCCTTTGGCGGCGTGGTGCTCCTGCTCACGGTACTGTTCCAGGCAACTGGTAAAATCGTACCGTCCTTCCTGCTCTCCATCAGCCGTCAGGGGGTGGTGTTTCTGTTGGCACTGGTGGTCTGCGTACACCTGTTCCAGTATCAGGGCGTGCTGATGGCTCAGGCTGTGGCCGACATCCTGAGCGCTGCGCTGGCCCTTGGCCTGCTGGCGGCCAGCCGCGATATTATCGCAAAACAGTAAACACAAAAACGCCCGGAGGGCCGCTGAGAACTGCGGTTCTCCGGGCATTTTTAGTATTCGATGCCTTTGCGCGCCTTGATGCCCTTCTGGTAGGGGTGGCGGCGGCATTTCATTTCGGTGGAGTAGTCGGCGGCATCCAGCATCCACTGCGGGGCCTTGTGGGCGGTCAGCACGCATTCCTGCGCGGCGGGGCGCTCCAGAACGGCCCGCCGGAGCAGGTCTTGGTCCACCATGTCCAGCTCCCAGGCCGAACCGGCTTCATCTAAAATAAGTAGGTCGGCGGGCTCGTCCAGTGCGGCGGTCAGGTTTTCGTTCTGCACGGCCCGGGCAGCGGCCTTTTCCGCTTCGTTCATCTGGAACACGAACTTCTGCCCGCCCTTGCCCCGGAAAATTTTTGCCCCCAGCTGGGCCAGCAGAGGGATCTCGCCGCTCTGCCCGCCCTTGAGGAACTGCACGATGACCACCCGTTTGCCGCTGCCCAGTGCGCGGAGGGCAAGGCCCATGGCGGCGGTGGTCTTCCCCTTGCCGTCGCCCCAGTAAAGATGCAGCAGGCCCTGTTCCATCATCCGTTCTCCTTTGTGTACTGCACGGTCTCCACCAGGTGCAGGATGTGCTGCTCCGGCCAGTCCCGGGCATCCAGCACATAGCCGCCCGCGTTGGGGCCGCACCAGTCGTGAAAGCTGCGGCGGGGCACGCCAAACCGCTCCAGTGCGGCCATCTGGGTGCCGCCATGGGCCACGATGACCAGCCGCTCCTGCCCTTCGGCAAGGGCCTTGTCAATGAGGTCAGCCAGCGTTTTGCACACCCTGTTGCAGAAATCGCTCCTGCGCTCCCCATCCGGGTGGGCGGCGTGCTCGTTTTCCTGCACCCATGCCAGATATTCCGGGTCCTGCTCCACCTGAACGAAGGTCTGGCCCTCGAACCGGCCGAAGTTCATCTCCTTCAGCCCGTCCACCGGAATGAGCTTTGCCCCGGGAAAGAACACCCGCGCTGTCTGGGCGGTGCGCTGCAGCGGGGTGACATAGACCACCTCCGGTGCAAAATCTGCCTGCCGCAGCTGGGCGATGCCCGCGGCGGAAAGGGGGATGTCCCGCTGGCCCTGATATCGTTTTTGCGCGTTGTACTCCGTCTGGCCGTGACGCAGCAGATAAATGAGCATAATCGTTCTCCTTTTTGGTTTGTTCTGCACCATTATAGCCTATTTTGCGGTTATTTTCCAGCCATGCTCTTGCAATTCTTCCGCATTTCAGATATATTGAGTGGGTATGAAATTTCAGGGGAGAGAAGTGTCAATGGAGATCCGGGACCGGAAAGCAGCGCAGCGCCGGGCGGGCATCATGGCCCGCAGGGGTCTGCCGCAGGCAGAAAGAGCGGCGGCCAATGCAGCCATCTGTGCCCGCATTCTAGCCATGCCCTGCTTCCAAAAGGCAGAGAATCTGCTGTTCTACGCCGCTTTTGGCGGGGAGGTAGATCTTGCTGTGCTGGCAGAGCAGGCGGCCCGGCTGGGCAAAACGGTGGCCTATCCGGTCTGTGGGGAAAACTTTACCCTGACCGCTGCCGTACCGGGGCCGGACGGCTGGGAGGTTGGGGCCTATGGCATCCGCACGCCGGTTCTGGAACGGGCGGCGCTCATCCGGCCGGAGGCGCTTGATCTGGTGCTGGTGCCCTGCACCGCCTTTGATGCGGCCTGCCGCAGGGTGGGCATGGGCAAGGGCTACTATGACCGCTATCTGCCCAGGTGCCGGAACGCCGTGGCGCTGGGCGTGGCCTTTGAAGCCCAGCGGGTGCCGGAAGCGGCTGCAGATGGGCAGGACCGGCGGCTGGATGGATTTGTAACAGAGAGGAAAGTATATCGTGGAACTGATGAATTTGAGCTGTGAAGGTTTTCTGGAGGAGCTGGCCAGCAAGGCGGCGGCTCCGGGCGGCGGCGGCGCTTCGGCGCTGGTGGGCGCGGCCGGTGTGGCGCTGGGCAGCATGGTGGGCAGCCTGACCGTGGGCAAAAAGAAATATGCTGCCGTGGAAGCGGACATCATTGCCCTGAATGCCCGGGCCGAGGCCCTGCGCAAGCGGCTGGAAGCGCTGGTGCAGGCCGACGCGGAGGCCTTTCTGCCCGTGGCGGCGGCCTACAAGCTGCCGAAGGAGACCCCGGAACAGCAGGCCCACAAGGCCGCGGTGCTGGAAAAGGCACTGGACAGAGCCTGCGCCGTGCCGCTGGAGGTGATGACTGCCTGCGGTGAGGGCATCGCACTGGCCGCAGAGTACGCCGAAAAGGGCAGCGTGCTGGCCCGTTCCGATGCCGGATGCGCAGCGCTGTTCTGCAAGGCGGCTATGCAGGCGGCGGGGCTGAACGTGAAGGTCAACACCCGCCTGATGGCAGACAAAGCCCATGCGGATGCGCTGGAGGCCAGAGCGGAACAGCTGCTGGCCGAGTTTGTGCCGCAGGCTGACAGGGTCTATCAGACTGTATCAAATGAGTGAGGGGAGAAGAAAATGGCTCAGATCTTGAAGGGTGCGCCCGTGGTGGCCGCCATGAACGAAGCAAACGCCGCGCGCTGTGCCGCGCTGAAGGAAAAGGGCATCGTGCCCACGCTGGCTGTGGTGCGGGTCGGCGCGCGGGAGGATGACATTTCTTATGAAAAGGGGATCGTCACCCGGTGCGGTAAGGTTGGCGTGGAGGTGCGGCAGTTCCATCTGGCGGAAGATGTTACGCAGGAGGAACTGCTGGATGTGATCCGGCAGATCAATGGGGATGCATCGGTTCACGGGTGCCTGATCTTCCGGCCCCTGCCAAAGCGGTTCGATGACCGCAGGGTCCAGGAGGCGCTTGCCCCGGAAAAGGATGTGGACGGCATCACGGACGGCTCGATGGCTGGTGTGTTTACCAACATGCCCATCGGCTATCCGCCCTGCACGGCGCAGGCCTGCCTTGAGATCCTGAAATACTACAACGTGCCGCTGTCCGGCAAACGGGCCGTGGTCGTGGGCCGCAGCCTGGTGGTGGGCAAGCCCGCCGCCATGATGCTGGATCGGGAGAACGCCACCGTGACCCTCTGCAATTCCCGCACCCAGGACCTGCCCGCCCTCTGCCGGGAGGCCGATGTGCTGGTGGTCGCCATGGGCAGGCGGGGAGCCATCGGGGCCGATTGCCTGCGGGAAGGTCAGGTCGTGGTGGATGTGGGCATCCACGTCAACGAAGAGGGCAAGCTCTGCGGCGATGTGCGCTTTGATGAGGCAGAACCCATCGTGGAGGCTGTCACCCCGGTGCCCGGCGGTGTGGGCACAGTGACCACCTCTGTGCTGGTGGGCCATGTGGTGGATGCCGCATCCGCACAGTAAAACAGAAAACAACAGGCGGTGCCGGAGATTTTCGGCACCGCCTGTTGTTCTTATACGGTTGCAAGCACGGCAAGGATGCTCTGCCAGCGGGGATTCTGCACCTGCTGTGCGGCACGGCGGGGCGCGGAAGGCGAAACCGTGCGGGCGGGACGCTGGACGCAGTCAGCCGGTTGTGCAAAGGGGGAGGCGAGTTCGGCCTGCCAGCGGGCGGCCAATGCCATGGCCTCAGGGCTGGATTGCAGGGTGCGGCGCTCCGTTCCGGCCAGAAAATCGCCCAGCCAGCAGAGAATGGCCGCAATGGGCAGGCAGTCGGCGGCACGGGTGGACCAGTAGTTCCACTCGCCGCCCCGGCCCACAAAGCTCTCCACGGTGATCATGGCACCTTCCCGGGCAGATTGAGGCAGGCAGGAGCAGGAGGTGCCCGCCGCGCGGCGCAGCTCCCGCAGAATGATCTCGGTACGGCCCGCGTCCAGGGCATCGTCCCGGATGCAGGCGGAAAAGTCCGCACTGTCCAGCAGGTTTTCGGCCCGGGTGGGGAATTGCCCTGTCATCTCACCGGATGCGTTGTGGCAGAGCTGCCAGCCCTTGCGGAACAGCTGGAAGTTCAGGTTGCGGCGGCCCATGGTGGAGTAAAACACCCGGGCGCGGCCATTGGGAGACTGCCGCAGCTCCAGATAGGCATCAGCGCCGCCCAAGTCCTGTACCTTGACGGTCAGGAGCAGGGAAGAATTGTTTTTTTGTGCGGACATGGCACGGTGCATCTCTTCAAAATAGCGGCTGGCATCCATAGCGGGTCTCCTCTCTGGTTTTGGATGATGTGTCGGAAACCATCCATCGGTTGTTCTCTGCCTGTATTATAACATATATGACAACAAAATACAACTATAAGTTTGACAAAAACCAAAATATTTTGGGAATTCGGGGATGCGGACAAACGGATTGGTTGTAAATGGAAAAGGCTTCTCCCATCGGAGAAGCCTTTTGTGGTGGCAGGATTCAATCGCCCAGCTCCCGGATCTCATTCTGGATGAGCCGCCCAGCGGCGCGTGCCAGCTGATCCATGCCCCGGATGCGGGCGAGATTTTTGCCGTAGATGCGTTCTGCATCGTGGCTGGAGCTGTCCTCGCCCATGAACACGGCAGAAACACGCAGACCCTTGCGCCGCAGGGTGCGCACCTCGGCGGCGGCATCGTCCACGCCGTAGGAGCCGCCATAATCACAACCCAGCGGTTGTTCCGGGCTGGGTGGTACGCGGCGGCTGTCGTTGGGGGAGGCATCTGTCAGCAGGATGAGCAGATGCCGGGGCGCGGGGCCGGGGTCAAAGCTGACCAGATCGCCTGCCGCCCGCAGGGCAAGGCCGTCACGGTTCCAGCCCGATGCAAAATACTGGTCGATCCCCTGCAGGCTTTTGTCCGCAAAGCCCTTGAGCACCCGCAGAACCGTATAGCCCCGCAGGCTGCAGAAGCTGCTGACCCGCACCGGGATGCCGCAGGCGGTAAGGCTCTGGGCCAGGATCGTGCCCTGCGCCGCAATGACCTCCTGACAGTGGAGCCGGGAAGCCGAAGCGTCCAGCAGCAGGTCCACGGTGAAGGAGGGCTGATTCTCCTCTTCGGAACAGCGGAACACCCGGCTGTCGTTCAGAAGGGGAGCGCGCCAGACCCGCTCCGGGTCCAGAGCGCCGCTGCGGGCGATCCGGGCATTGGGCTGCTGGTGGACCAGAATGCAGTTGCGGATCTGCTCGGTGAGCCGGAGCACTACGCTGCGGTGAAGCGCCCGGTTTTTGGCGTAGTAGGCGCGGTTGCGGTCGGCCTGCAGCTGAGCCTGCTCGGCCAGGTGCTTTGCCTCCGGTGTGGGGGCCTGTTCCGGGCTGGGCACGCCGGAGGCAAACCAGAGGCGGCACCCGAGGTGCGCCCCGGTGCAGAGCGCCTGCTCGGCCTTGCGCAGGCGCTCGGGCGGGTAGAGGGAACGGCCAAAGCAGCTTTCAATGTAGGCGCGGTCCTCGGCGGCATTCTGCCGCAGGGTGATGTGGGCCAGCCGCTTGTCTGCCGTGGGGCCGGAGCCGCCCGCCTCCACGGAACCGGAGTGCTCCACGGTCAGACGGTCGGTCTTGATCATCTGGGTGGGCAGCGTTTTGGTGGCAAGAGAGGCCAGCAGCCCCTCCAGATGCAGATGAAGCCCCACTTTGTGCCGGATCCTGCCGTCAAACAGGGCAAACCTTGCAAACAGGCCCAGCAGTTCACCCTTGAGCTGACCGGGCTGGGGCGGTTGGGAGGGAGAAAGTGCCTCTGCCAGCCGGCTCTCGTAGGGGGTCATCACAGGCGGATGCCTGCCCTGTACAGTGCGCCAGCGGTCAGCCTGCATGGTGTAGACCAGCTGATTTTTTGCCATCCACTCCTGCCGCGAAAGCTTGTACTGGATGCCGAAGAAATAGTCCGCGTGGGCCCGGCGCAGCTCGGAAAGGACCGGGCGGCGGGGCAGCTCCAGCAGATAGACCGCGCTTTCGAGGTAGAGCCATGTCAGATCGTCCAGCTGGCTCTCCCGGAGATCGCCGTCCCATGTGGCAAAAAGGTCACGGAGCAGGTCGTCGCCATAGTATTTGTGCACCAGCCCCACGACACAGTTCATATAAAAATCGATCGTGCCGTCGGTGTTGCGGGCCAGGAAAAGCGGCTCGAAGCCGTAGGCTCCCGCCGCCGCCCACACCTGATTGGCGGCCCGCCGCTCCTCGGCGGTATAACTCCGGGCATCCATCAGCGGAACAGCTTTTCAGCCGTCAGGCTGGCCGGGATGCGGGCGGCGATCACGTCCCGGATCAGCCCCTGCTCGTAGGAATCAAAGGCCTTGTTGGTGATGCCCATGTCCAGCGCAGGCCCCGCAGCCACGCCCCGGCGCATCAGGCGCAGAGCGTCCAGCATTCCGCGCAGATCCAGCGCTTTGGTGGAAATTTCGGCGCTGTCGCATTTCTTTTGCAGGTCGAGGAAGAGCAGAGCAAACTGGTGCACATATTTGTCCGTCAGATCGGCAAACTGGGCCCGCAGCAGCTTTTCAAGGTTTTCCTCCGTGATGATGGGCATCTGGATGACTGCAAAGCGGGAAGTCAGGGCCTCGTTCAGCTCCCGGGTGCCCGCGTAGCCATAGTTCATGGTGGCGATGAAGCGGGTCTCTTCGGCCAGCGGGATGCGCTCGTAGCCGGGCACATCAATGGCGCGGCGGAAGTCCAGCACGGCGTGGAGGACGGCCAGGGCCTCGTTTTTGGCCATGTTGATCTCGTCCAGCACGCCGAAGCCGCCGCACTGGGCACAGCGGTAGACCGGCCCGGGCCGGAAGGTGACCGCCCCATCCACAAAGGTGTCCATGCCGATGAGGGAGGCTGCATCCATGTTCACATGGAACGAGATGTCCCATGCGGGGCGGCCAAAAGCGGCGGCCAGATTCTCGGCCAGCACATTTTTGCCGGTGGCCTTGCCGCCGGCCAGCAGCAGGTTCTCGCCGCAGAGCAGGGCCGCCAGTGCCTGCTCCCAGACCTCCCGGCCATAATAGGTAAAGCCGGAAGCCGGGATGCGGGGGCGCAGGGCCTCGGGCAGAGCGTGGGCGGCGCGGTATTCTTCCACAGCACGCAGCAGGTCGGGGCTGATGCCCTCCTGCCGTAATGTTTCCATCAGATCAGACATCCAAGACATCTCCTTGCGGTTGGCTTTGCCAAACCGATTTTTCAGCCTTATCATAGCACAACCGCTCCGGTTTGTGTAGGGGGCGCGGGGGCATTTTTTGCCGGATTTTTGCCCGGGAAATGCCGCAGGGTGGAACGGATCTGTGTGCTGCCGTGCAGACGAAGGAGTTTTTCGTGCCCAGGGATCGTGCGGCAGCGGATATTTTGTGGAAAGCTATCGAAATGGCAGGTGTTCCGCGTTGTGGGTATCCACTTTTGGCTCAGAATGGTAAAAATTCCGGAAATTCGATTGACAAATCTGAATATTTATCGTATAACCTATATATGGGAACAATTCCGGAGGGAATGCGGAACTCGTGCCCCTGCCCGTTCCTGTCGGAGGAACCACGGTCTGGTTCTGGTGCCGGTGCACTTGGCTTGGTGCAGACGGTAAGTATAGATTGATTTGAAAGAGAGGAATCCCCGATATGATGAACAATGAGATCAAAATGCCCGCTAACTTTGCTGCGATCGATGAGAACGAAATGGTGTACCTGCAGGGTGGCGCAACCACCGAGGCTACCGCTTGGGACGTGTTCCTGAACGTTGGCAAGCTGTTCAACTACATCGCCCGCGTGTTCTCCGCAGGCAGCTCCATCGTCAACAACATCAATGTTATCGTGACCACCTTCCAGACCCTGAGCACCTTCAGCCTGACCGCTAAGAACTAAGGTTTGGGCCAAAACCGAATCAGCATTTACAGGGCATCCGCTCCGGCAGGCGCGGGTGCTCTTTTTTGCTGTACAGGGCGGGAAGGCATTCGCCCCCAAATGCAGGAAAGCAGCCTTTTTTCTGCAAAGCGGGCGGATTGTCCATTGACAAGGCTCAAGAGGGTGTCGTATACTAACGATGCCTTGCAAGAAACCCCGCATCCGCGGAATAAAAGAGGAGAGAGAATATGAAAAATAACAACAGCAGCATCAAGCCCGTTGTCGCTGTCGGTATCGGCGCGGCATTGTTCTTTGTTCTGGGACGTTTTGTGGCCATTCCCAGCCCGGTACCCAACACCAACATCAGCCTGCAGTACGCCGTTCTGGCCCTGCTGGCTGCCATGTACGGCCCCGTGGTCGGCGGCCTGATCGGCTTCATCGGCCACACCCTCATCGACCTGTCCTGGGGCGGCAGCCCCTGGTGGAGCTGGGTCATCGCCTCCGCCTTTGTGGGCGTTGTGGTGGGCCTGTTCTCCAAGAAGCTGAACCTGCAGGAAGGCGAGTTCAGCAAGAAGCAGGTGGCTTTCTTTGCGCTGGCCAATATCGTGGCTCATCTGCTGGCCTGGATCCTGGTGGCCCCCGTGCTGGATATTGCCATCTACGCCGAGCCCGTCAAAAAGGTGTTTGCACAGGGTGCATTTGCCGCAGTGTCCAACAGTATCACCGCTGTGGTGGTGGGCGGCCTGCTGGTGCTGGCTTACACCAGAACCATTGCCAAGAAGGGCTCTCTGGATCAGGAGTGATCCCCGCATGAAACCCGGCCTTTCCATCTGCGCCGTCCGGCCCGTTGGAAAGGCTTTTTTGATGAACAGCTGAGGTACCATACCCATGGCAGAACGTAAACCCATCATCTCATTCCGCAACTTTTCCTTCCAGTACCGCGCCCAGAAGCGCCCCACCCTGACCGATATCAATCTGGAGATCTACCCGGGGGAGCGGGTGCTCATTGCGGGCCCCTCCGGCAGCGGCAAGAGTACGCTGGCGGGGTGCATCAACGGGCTGAACCCGTTTTCCAACCCCGGTGAGTGCACCGGCACCCTGACCGTGGACGGTGTGGATGCGCCCCACAGCAGCCTCTTCGAGCTTTCGGCCCATGTGGGCACGGTGCTGCAGGATCCGGACGGCCAGTTCATCGGGCTGACCGTGGGCGAGGACATTGCCTTTGCACTGGAAAACAGCTGCACCCCACAGGATGAGATGCACGCCATCACCCGCCATGCCGCCGAGCTGGTGGGCATCGAGAATCATCTCGGCTATGCACCGCACGAGCTTTCGGGCGGGCAGAAGCAGCGGGTGAGCCTGGCGGGCGTGATGGTGGATCAGGTCAAGATCCTGCTCTTCGATGAGCCGCTGGCCAACCTCGACCCCGCCACCGGCAAGCAGGCCATTGAGCTGATCGACGAGATCCAGAAAAAGACGGACACCACAGTGCTCATCATCGAGCATCGGCTGGAGGATGTGCTCTGGCGGAACGTGGACCGCATCGTGCTGGTGAACGGCGGCACCATTCTGGCAGACCTGCGCCCGGATGAGCTGCTCTCGGGCAGCCTGCTGGCGGAAAACGGCATCCGGGAGCCGCTGTATGTCACGGCTCTGCGCTATGCCGGGGTGGATATCACTCCGGACAAGCACCCTGCCCATGTGGACAGTCTTGTGCTGGACGATACCGACACCCAAAAGCTCCGGGACTGGTTCACGGCCCGGCCCCGGCCCGCCGCGCAGCCGGAACGGGAGACGCTGCTGAGGTAAAGGGCCTGTGTTTTGGCTACCAGAAAGGCCAGCAGACCCTGCGGGATGTCAGCTTCTCGATCGGCAAGGGGGAGATGGTGAGCATCGTGGGCCGGAACGGCGCAGGCAAATCTACCCTTTCCAAGCTCATCTGCGGCTTCGAGACCCCGGATGCGGGCGAGATCTTCCTGAACGGCAAGCCGCTGGCTGAGGAGAACATCCGCCGCCGCGCCCAGCACATTGGCTATGTGATGCAGAACCCCAACCAGATGATCTCCAAGACCATGATCTACGATGAGGTGGCTCTGGGCCTGCAGCGCTCCGGCCTGACCGAGGAGCAGATCCGGGAAAAGGTGGAGGCGACCCTCAGGGTCTGCGGTCTGTATCCCTTCCGGAACTGGCCCATCTCGGCACTGAGCTTCGGCCAGAAAAAGCGGGTGACCATTGCCAGCGTGCTGGTGCTCGACCCGGAGCTCATCCTTCTGGATGAGCCCACCGCCGGGCAGGATTTCCGGCACTATACCGACATCATGGAGTTCCTGCGGGGCCTGAATGCCCGGGGTGTGACGGTGGTGATGATCACCCATGACATGCACCTGATGCTGGAATACACCCGCCGCGCGCTGGTGTTCTGCGACGGACGGCTCATTGCCGACCGAACCGCGGCCGCCGTTCTGTGCGACCCCGCGCTGGTGGAGCAGGCTGCCCTGAAGGAGACCAGCCTGTACACGCTGGCCAACCGCTGCGGCATTGCGCCAGCACAGGAATTTGTAGAGAGATTTATTGAGCAGGACCGGGAGGTGAGAGAGGGTGGCCGCTAAGACTGTTTTGAATTATCTCCCCCGGGAGAGCGTCATCCATAAGATGACCGGAACCACCAAGCTGGCGTTCTTCCTGCTGTTCACCTTTGCCAGCATGATCACCTACAACACCTGGGTGCTGCTGGGCCTGTTGGTGGTCAGCCTGCTGGCCTTCAGGCTGAGCCGGATCAAATTCCGGGAAGTCCGGTTTATGATGACCTTCATGCTGGTGTTCCTGCTGCTGAACAACTTGTTCATCTTCCTGTTCGATCCCAATCAGGGTACCACCCTGTACGGCACCCGCACGGTGCTCTGCCACCTGTTCTGGCGGTATGACCTGACAGCGGAACAGTTGTTCTACATGATCAACATCAGCCTGAAATATTTTGTGGCCCTGCCGGTGGCCATCCTCTTTATCTCTGCCACCGACCCCAGCGAGTTTGCTGCCAGCCTGAACAGCATCGGCATCTCGTATAAAGTTGGCTATTCAGTGGCCATTGCCCTGCGCTACATCCCCGATATCCAGCGCGACTACCACAGCATCAGCCAGGCCCAGCAGGCCCGCGGCGTGGAGCTGGGCAAAAAGGAGCCTTTCTTCAAGCGGATGAAGAACTCTGTCAATATTCTGCTGCCGCTCATCCTGACCAGTCTGAACCGAATCGACACCATTTCCAACGCGATGGAGCTGCGCGGCTTCGGCAAGAACAGCAAGCGCACCTGGTATACCCAGCGCCCCTTTGCCCGGCGGGACTTCATTGCCCTGGGCGTGGGCGCGGTTCTGCTGCTCATCAGCCTGACCGTGACCATCCGCTTTGGAAGGTTCTATAACCCATTCCTCTGAACAAAAAGGCATCCCCGCACTTCCTGTTTCGGCAGGCCGTGCGGGGATGTTTTGTTTTTACAGACTGTTGGTTCAATGATGCCGCAAGAAAGAGGGGGCTGTGTTACGCCGCGTCCACGAACTTCTCCGGGTCTTCCACGGCATCGGTGATGGTCTCCTCCGCGTCATCGGAGGAGTCGGCAGGCTGCTCCGGGTGGAGCAGGGCGTTGAGCAGGTCACGGAAGTCGATCAGGCTGTCATCCACCTGCTGATTCCGGGCCAGCAGATCCTGCACCATGTCGGGCTTATCGGTGATGAGGTCGTCCACGCCCAGCTCCAGCATGTGGGTGGCGACCTTTTCGCGATCGATGGTCCAGGCAGAGACGGTCTTGCCCCGCAGATGGACGGCGTTGACCATGCCGGAGGTGATAAAGGTGGTCTCCACGCTGAAAAAGTCGGCATCGGGCAGGTCGTAGTAGTTGCCTACGCCCAGAGCCAGAATGTAGCCGGTGGGGTACTCAGGGGCCAGCGCTTTGACCTTGTGCAGGGTCTCGTAGCTCTGGGAGGTGATGACGCAGTTGGAGCTGTCGAAGCCGTATTCCCGCAGCAGGCGTACGGTCTCAGCCTCCAGAGCAGGGGTGGCGGCGCTGGGCTTGATCTCCACGTTCAGGCCGATGCGGCCCCGGCAGAGCTGCAGCACCTGTTCCAGGGTGGGAATCCGGGTGTCGGCAAAGCGGCTGCTGAACCAGCGGCCTGCGTCCAGCTGTGCCACTTCGGCGTAGGTCAGATCATAGACTTTTGCGTTTTTGCCGGTGCAGCGTTTCAGGTTTGAATCGTGGGTCACCACGACCACGCCGTCGCTGGTCATCTGCACATCCAGCTCGATGCGGTCGCCGCCCTTGAGGATGGCCGACCGGAAGGCGGGAAGGGTGTTTTCGGGAGCCACGGTGCAGTCGCCCCGGTGGAAGGTGACCAGCGGGGTCACGCCGCCTACGGCGGTGAGCAGGGCATCGTCCTGGGGCAGGGCATAGAGGTAGACTGCCATCAGCCCGGTGACCAGCGTGACCCCGGCCACCGCAGCGGTGAGCAGGGGCCAGCCGCCAAAGCGGTGCGGTTTGCCCTCCGACAGCTCTTCCGGCGGGCAGTCACGGCAGCAATCGTAGAGGAATGCGATGATGGTGCACTGGGCCGTGGTGACCTTGCAGTCCAGCAAAAAGCCGAAGAAGGGAATCTCCAACAGATACAGCGCACGGGCGAGCAGCAGCATGGCGCGGGTGCTCCGCAGGCCGATCAGCGCCGCCACGCTGTAAACCAGCAGGGAAGCTCCGAAAAAGACCAGAACAGACCGGACCAGCGCACTGAGGTTCCACCGCAGCAGCACACCGGCCAGCCGGGGCAGCTGTGTTTTGACATGGGCTGCGCTCTCCTGAACGGCTTCCCACAGGCTTTTGCGTTCCAGCGTAAAGAGGGGGAGCACCAGGACCCAGAACAGGGTGAACAGGAACGCCGCACCCAGAATGAGAAGAAAAAGCACCAGATAGAGCGGCTTTACCCGGACAAGCCCAAGGATGTACTCCGGCACAGCCAGCTGAGAGATATAGTTGTAAGCCACGAATACATCTGTAAAGGGGATGAGCAGGGCGCAGTAAAGCAGGATGGGCCAGTTTTTGGGGAGCAGGACATGGCGGATATCCCCCAGCGACCGGACGAACAGGGAAACAGGACGCAGTGTTTCACCCCGGCGGGCCAGCGCAAACCCGTGCAGGAGGATGGAAAAGCCGTAAAGGTTCCAGCACGCCGCCAGAAGGACGATGAGCACGATCCCGCCTAAAATGGTCGGTGAAGTAAAGATCTGATGCGCATTGTTGTTGGTCAGGTAGTTCACCGGTGAGCAGTGCAGTGTCAGCGACCAGATGCCATTCATGGCGGGCAGAAACAAAAGATAGGTCAGGACTTTGTACACCAGCACGGCTGTCAGAACGGCAGCGGAGGCCCGGTGCAGCAGGGTCAGGGCATGGTTCCGGGTGTCCTTGTAGGCCCGGTGTGCCCGCGTGAGGGAGCGGAAGAGATGCTTCAATTTGGATTCCACCTCGGTACTGGGATATGGTTCCGTCATTTTACAGTAGTATATCACAAAGCCGGGAAAAATGGAAACGACACGGATCGACAGTTTGTTCCAGAGGGCACAGGCGCTTTTCAGCGGAGCAAAAGCGTGTTACAATAGGGGCAGAGTAAAACAGACAGGGGAGGAACACCCAATGCAGATCATGGATCAATTCGGTGCAGCACCGGGGGCAGAGAGCGTCCGGATGCCCGATGGCACCGAGCGGACACTGGCGGCAGAGCACGCCGCGGCCATTCTGGTCAATGAACAGCCAGCCTTCCGGGTGGTCTGCACGCCGGAGCTGCTGCCGCAGCTGGCGCTGGGCCGCCTGCTGACCGAGGGCTGGATCACCGCCGCTGACGAGGTGGAGCGGGTGGCCGTCTGCGCACAGGGCCTCAAGATAAGCGTTCAGCTGCGCCACCCGCTGGCGGCAGCGGAACAGGCCGGGCAGGAGGTGCCCAGCTGCTGCACCGATAACCTGACGCTGGCCAGCCCGGTGCGGCTGCCGCCGCTGGCTCCGGTGCCCCAGCGGGAGATCCCCGCCGCATGGGTGGATGCGCTGGCCGATGCCATGGGGCAGGGCCTGCCGCTCTACCGTGCCACCCATGCCGTGCACAGCTGCCTGCTGCTGCGTGCGGGCAGGATCTTGTACCGGTGCGAGGATCTGGGCCGCCACAACGCGCTGGACAAGGCCGTGGGCTGCGCCCTGACAGAGGGTGTGCCGCTGGCGGAGTGTGTGCTCTTTACCAGCGGCCGGGTGCCGGTGGATATGGTGCGCAAGGCCATCCGGGCCGGTGTGCCCGCGCTGGTGAGCAAGAGTATGCCCACGGTACAGTCGCTTGAGCTGGCAGAGGAATATGGATTGAAACTGTTCATCCGGCAAAAGAAATGATTTCACCAAGAGGCAAGAGCTTTTGAGAGAAATTGCAGGGCTTTGTTTGTGCGTATACGTTGACTAACCGGTGGAAAAGATGTTATTCTTATAACGAAGAAACCGTTCCGCACTGTTGCAGCAGGTGGAACGGCTGTTTTCGTGCCCGGGAGTTCCGGGCACAGCTGAATCAAACAGGCAGGTGATACAATTGAAGCAGGCAAATCATGCGCCGCAGTCCTTGTGGCGCAGGCGGCTGCCCGGCTATGCGGCCATGGGTGCGGCAACGCTTGCCATGGCGCTTGGCCTTGGCGGGCTGATGCACAGCCGCACCACGGTGGCCGGAACGGCTCTGCCGCTGGCAGATGCCGACGCTGCCACCTATGGTGTGAGCGCGGTGTACCAGCTGGATGACACCACGTATTATGTGGTGGGCAGCAAGCAGGGCTTCCAGAGCGAGGTGCAGGCCGGTGTGACGCTGGACCGCGACGGCAATGTGCTGGATGTGAAGATCCTGGCACAGGCCGAGACCGACAGCCTGGGTGCTCAGTGTGAGAACCCGGAGTTCACGGCCCAGTACCAGGGCGCAGCTCCCTTCACGCTGGCAGGCAAGCGCTACACTGTGACCGACCCGGCCACCGGCACGGCTTTTGCTGCCGCAGGCAGCGCCGAGACCGACGCTGCCCCCGCTGAGGCTTTCGACCCCGCCGCATGGCGTGCGGGCGATACCTCCCCGGAGGCCGAGGCTACCCGGAAGATGTATGAAGCCGGGCTGACCCTCTCGGCCCTGAACGGCCAGCCGATGGACGACGCGCTCATCCCCCCGATGGACAACAGTGCTGAGGCTGTGGCACGGCGCAAGCTGTACGCGGCGTGTCTGAGCAAGAGCGCGCAGGACGGCGAGAAACAGTCAGTGCCTTATGCAGACTGGTCCGCTGAAAAGCAGGCCGAGTACAAGCTGCAGGCCGCTGATCTGACCACCCAGGGCAGTGCGGCCGACACGGTCAGCGCTGACATGACCCAGGTGGATGCACTTTCCGGTGCAACCATTACGTCCACGGCGGTCACGGACATCGTCAACAATTCTTATTTCTATGTAACCGAGGTGCTCTGCGCAGAGTGACCTCACGGAGGAATGGAAACCTATGGCAAAAACTGATTTTCTGACGGCTGACATGACCCGCCGTCAATTTATGAAGATCTCGGGCAAGAGCCTTGCAGGACTCACCCTTTCCGCATCTATGCTGTCCCTCTTTGGCTGCTCTCAGAAGCAGGTGGACGCCGGTGCTGTGGCGACCTGGGCACTGCCCCAGGGTCTGCTGGTGGTCAATGCTGATCTGTGCACCGGCTGCCAGCGGTGCGAGATCAACTGCACCCTGACCAACGACGGCGTGTGCTCTTCCTACATCAGCCGCGTCAAGATCCAGCGCCGCCTGAATCTGGACGGCGACGGCAACGGTCTGCTGTCCGGCACCGACAACTGCTTTGTCTACTTCCCGGATACCTGCCGCCAGTGTGAGGATCCCGCCTGCGGCAACGCATGCCCCCAGAAGGCCATTATCACCAATGAGCAGGGCATCCGCGTGGTCGATACCGACAAGTGCATCGGCTGCGGTGCCTGCGTGGAGGCCTGCCCCTGGCACATGCCCACCGTCAACCCCGAGACCGGCAAGTCCTCCAAGTGCATCGCCTGCGGTGCCTGCGTGGCGGGCTGCCCGTCCGGCGCTCTGTCCATCGTGGACTGGGATGCCGTTACCAGCGCAGCACAGGCTGCTTACAAGGATCTGTAAGGAGGAACAACAATGGCTGAAACCTATGGCTGGGCAGGCAAGATCCTGCGCGTCAACCTGACCACCGGTGAGATCACCACCCAGGACGACGCAAAATACCATAAATATATCGGCGGTATGGGCATGGCCTACCGCATCATGTACGAGGAAGCTCCCATGGAGCTGGACCCCTATGACGAGAAGGCTCTGGTCATCTTTGGTGTCGGCCCCCTGACCGGTGCCGGCGTGCCCTGCTCCGGCCGTATGAACGTGACCTTCCGTTCTACCTGGTCCAAGGGCCACTCCATCATCGATGCACACATGGGCGGCCACATCGGCTCCATGCTGAAGTATGCCGGTTACGACGGCATCGTTGTCAGCGGCATCTCCGAAAAGCCCGTCTACCTGCGCATCGAGGACGGCGAGGTCTCTCTGGAGGACGCAAGCGAGATCTGGGGCAAGGGTACCTTTGCTGCCAACAAGTGGATGGTGGAGCAGAACGGCCGTGAGTTCGAGACTGCTTCCATCGGCCCCGCCGGTGAGAACCTGGTGGATTACTCCACCCTGAACACCAGCTTCGGCAACTCCGGCGGTGCCGGTCTGGGCGCTGCCATGGGCAACAAGAAGCTGAAGGGCCTGGCCATCCGCGGCACCGGCAGCGTCAAGGTGGCTGACCCCAAGAAGGTGCTGGAGCTCTCCAACTACATGATGGGCAACCTGATCGGCGGCAACAACAACCACAACGTGCCCGCACAGCCCCAGAGCTGG
>QWCY01000906.1_pt1 | contig 46546 bp, 39 predicted proteins | sample 1972631 | NCBI WGS metagenome assembly QWCY01 (sample SAMN09866696, study PRJNA288562) | Human gut metagenome isolate pre1_stool, whole genome shotgun sequencing... | isolation source: gut | host: Homo sapiens | place: USA: California
GTGGCGGAACTGGCAGACGCGCTAGATTCAGGTTCTAGTGGGCATTGCGCCCGTGCAGGTTCAAGTCCTGTCATCCGCAGTAATTGCGGAAAAGACCATCGAGAAATCGATGGTCTTTTTTTATGTCGGCAGAATAAGATGCACCTTTAACGGCTGCCTGAAATAGGAATGCAGTGCATATCACCGGTTTATCGGTGTCTATGATTTGTCAGCTGTTGCAGCCGTTTTTCTGCATGAAGAAATAATGCTGCTGCTTCAGATAATCTCTGGCGTAGTCCAGAGCTTCCCCGAAACGCTGGAAATGCACGATTTCTCGTTCTCGCAGGAAGCGCAGTGGCGCGAGCACATCGGGGTCATCCGTCAGGTCGATGAGATATTCGTAGGTGCTGCGCGCTTTTTGCTCTGCTGCGTTGGCATAAGTGCAAAGAAAAAGGCAGGGGAATCAAAGAATTCCCTTGCCTTTTTGAATTTTGCGATTATTCGGTGGTAGGATTCCCGGTGTTATCGGAATCCCCGCCTGCCGTATTGCAGACAGTTATGCTATCCCCTACCTTGACCCACGTATCCGTGTCATCAACCTGAACCCAAACAGCATAGGTACCTGCTGTGACATTGTCGAATGTTGCCGTATAGCACCTGATGGGTATACGGTACTCGTACTTTTGGCTGCCGGATAGGGCGAAGTAGTAATGAGGCTCTTTACTTTCCGTATTGCGCATATCTGTGCCGGAAATTGCATTATTGTCTTTGCCGTCGTAGGATGTTGTGCTCGTCGGTACAAGAGCCACATTCAGAGTCTTACCCTCATTCAGAAACAGAACTTGGAGCGGCACTGTCACTGTTGTATCCGCAACGCTAGCTTTTTCGGCAAGAACCTTGGGTTGGTACACCGGCACATCCTCCGCTGTCAGCTTCAAGCCACCCTGCGGGATATACCAGCCGGCTGTTTTCCCCTCATTCGTGAGGGAAACTTTGTCGGACGGGATGGTAAATGTCACTGAGGTTGTTTTGTGGGGGTTCTTTTCCTCTCTATCGAAGCTATTCACCGCAACCGCAGGAAGCTGCTCCGATGTGACTGTCATGCCTAAAAATACAACAAAATTTGGTGGAGTGGTATCTATTTCCGTAGTGGCTGATCCCACGGAGATAGAATCTTGAAACAATCCGGAATTGCTAGAATTGACGGTCTCTTCCGCGCTTATGTCTGCTTCATCGGACACTGTAATCACAGAAGCGGTTCCCGTGCCTTTCAGGCGAATATAGACATTAGCTTTATCTTTGCCGGAGGTAAGCAGTGTGGGTAATTCGTCTGCTTTTCTGACCGGCGCACCGACTGTGCAGGTGCAAGTCGCAACCTCTTGGCCCAAGTTCACCGTGCTACCGTTGGAATCCGTATAATTTAGTGCCGTAACGGTCAGCTGTACGGTTTGCGGCTCAGTCGCCTTTCCGGTTACCCGTATATATTGTCTCTTGTCTCCGCCGGTATTCTCCCATAGTAGTTCTCTGCACCGGCATTATCTTGCATGCTCCATACAAGCTTGACGCGGTATCTCCGGTGTCATTGATTTTGATCCATGTAGCCTCCCACGGCAAGGCAATGCCATTCGTACTGCCAATCGCATTGTACTTCTCCGGTGTCCATGGCTGTTTGCTATCTGAGTAAGCATAATTGCTGTTACCCGTCCCCAGCCATGTCCTTATATTTGCCAAAATATTCTCATCCGTAAATGCATCGCCTGTTTTGGCGTTATCCAGATCAGTCTCGAGTTTTTTCGCTGCAGTCGTTATCTGATCCGCAAAGGTATCAATGGTTTTCTGATTGCGGTTGTCTGCACCGGGGTTATAGCTGTCTGCGTTCTTTATTGAATGTTCGCCGTCGGTCAAAAGTTTCTTCAGCGCACCGGCTACGCTTTCCTGCACATATTTTACCCCTTGAGAAACATTCCTTTCGTCGTCGTTTGTCGGCAGCAGATAGATTTTGTCCGGATTCGCCAGTGCCTCGGCTTCCGAATTTATGGTTCTATCCAACTGCACCCATGCCGCATTAAGTGCTGTCTGCAGCTTTCTATTATCCCTATTCTTTACATAAACATGAGCGGTAATTGTGCTTGATTGTGAGAATACATACCCGGCGGGTAGAGTAATATTGGCGCAATCACAGTGGAATGGATACTCCATATATCCACTCATTTCGCCTGAGCTGGACGATGGCGAACCGAAACGATTCCAGCTGTCTTTATTTTTTATTGTACCTACAATCAGAGAACCATCCTCGCATTTCAGGAGAACCTCGGTCGGGAGAGCCTCTTTTATTTCCTTGTCAATCTCAGTGTACGACTCTATTCGTCCATACTGCACAATGGTGTCCGTTGTCAGTTGTTTCTTCGTTGCATTGTTTGCCACAACCGTAATGGTGGCTTTTGCGGTCAGTGTGCCGTTGCTGTAGGCATAGCCGTCGGGGATTTTTACCGTCCCGACAAAGGTATAGCTGCCCGCGGTATTTCCATCGAAGGTACCATTTTTGATTTTCCAATCGCCGATTTTCGCCGTAACATCCTTGATTTCCTTGTTATCCACCAACAGCGTTACCATGCTCGGCAGGGATTTTTTCGCCTCTGTCTCGTCCTTGAGGTCGCCGACATTCACCTGAATCTCACCGATGGGGTTCTTCAAACCGTTGATTGCAATCTTCGGTGTGGATGCTGTGCCGCCGCCGCCACCACTGCTGCCGCCTGTGATGGTGGGCGCTTTTACTCCTGTGGCGGTTACCGTCTTTTTCACGCTTAGGCTGCTATCCAGCATTACGCCGCTTGCCGCTACGTTCAGCTGATTGATTTTGCCTGCGCCTGTCAGTGTTACTTTTGCATTGGCGGTCAGCTGCTCAACGATGGAACCGCTCTTGATTTGAATTTTGGAATTTTCCGCATTCTTGCCCACAATCAGCTGATTGACATTTGCGCCCAGAATGAGGTTTGCCTTCTTTTCCAGTTCAAGCTTGCCAATCGTAGCATCAATTAAAATATCCTTATCGGAGGGCTTATCGAGAGAGATTAACAAGGTGTTAATGTTTATGTCGAAGGTCTCCGTTGTAATGCGTGCAGGAGATTTCATTTCTGCATTGGAAATATTTGTATTGCCCGCAATGCTGAGATGTACGTTATCCTTATCCAACGTCAGCTTGCCGCCGCCAGCGCCAGAGGCAGGAATTTTTGGGTAAAAGTGTGTCTTCCCATCTTGTTCCTCCTTTTCCGTGAAAATCATAAAATTCTAATTGTGATTTCACATTCGTTATAGCAGGAAAAATTCTTTTTGTATATCCTACTAAAGTAGGATTGGAAAAAAATTGTATATTATTTTAACAGGCGGATTCCTGCTTCGGTTGGCGTATAATCTCCATTTGTTGGGAAACACTAGCTTGCAAAAGGAAAAGAAGGGACGGTTGATTTATGAGCAACAATATGGATTTAGGCTATGAAATGTTTTGCTATCAATGCGAGCAGACGGCAAACGGCAAGGGCTGTACGAAGCTGGGCGTTTGCGGAAAAACGGCGGAGGTTGCCAATTTGCAGGATTTGCTGATTTTTCAAATTAAGGGTATCAGCTGTTATGGCAAGGCGTTGCTTGCGCAGGGGAAGGAGATTGACAAAAGCGTGATTCGCTTTATCGAAAATGTGCTGTTTACCACGCTGACGAATGTAAACTTTGATGCGGCGGTTCATGTGGAGCTGCTGAAGGAATCGCAGGAAATCAAGGATACGCTGAAAGGCATGACAGGGGAGATTGACAATCATACGGCACACGTTACCTATACCCTCCCCGAAACCAAAACCGAAATGCTCAAGGATGCACCCATGGCAGGCATTATGTATGAGGATTTAGATCCCGATATCCGCTCCTTGCGGCAGACGGTGCTGTATGGCTTGAAGGGCATCAGTGCCTACGGGCATCAGGCGAGGGAGCTGGGGTATTACAGTGACGAGGTGGACAATTTCTATATCGAGGCATTGGAGGCAATTACGGATGATAACCTGACGGTAGAGGAGCTGATTCGCTTGACGATGCGCACAGGCGAGATGGCGATTGCCGTTATGCAGAAGCTGGACGAGGCAAACACCGAGGTTTACGGCAATCCTTCTCCGCATACCGTTGATGTTCACATGAAAAAAGGTCCGTTTATCGTGGTTTCCGGGCATGATTTGAAGGACTTGGAAATGCTTTTGGAGCAGACGAAGGGCAAGGGCATCAATATTTATACGCATGGGGAAATGCTGCCCTGCCATGGCTACGAGGGCTTGAAAAAATATCCGCACTTGGTCGGGAATTTCGGCGGTGCGTGGCAGGATCAGCAAAAGCAGTTCGACAATCTGCCGGGGTGTATTTTGATGACAACCAACTGCCTGATGCGCCCGAGAGAAAGCTACAAGGACCGTATTTACAGCACGAATGTGGTCGGCTGGGAGGGCGTGAAATATATCGGCAAGAAGGAAAACGGCGAGAAGGATTTCAGCGAAATCATTGCGCAGGCGTTGGAATTGGGCGGCTATCCCGAGGATGAGGAGGCACATGAAATTTTGGTCGGCTTCGGGCATCATGCCACATTAGGCTATGCCGATAAAATCGTGGAGGCGGTCAAGAGCGGAAAGCTCAGACATTTCTTTTTGATTGGCGGCTGTGACGGCGCAAGGCCGGGGCGAAATTATTATACGGAATTTGCGAAAAAGGTGCCGCAGGATTGTATCATTTTAACCTTGGCGTGCGGCAAATACAGATTTAATAAGCTGGAGTTCGGCGAGGTGGCAGGTCTGCCGAGATTGCTTGATGTGGGGCAGTGCAACGATGCCTATTCTGCCATCCGCATTGCAACGGCTTTGGCAGATGCCTTTGGGACGGATGTGAACGGCTTGCCGCTGTCCATGATTCTTTCGTGGTATGAGCAGAAGGCGGTGGCGGTTTTGCTGGCACTCTTGAGCCTTGGCGTGAAGGGCATTTATCTGGGGCCGACACTGCCTGCATTTTTAAGCCCGAATGTGCTGCAGTATCTGGTGGATACCTTTGATTTGCGTGCTGTCAGCAACCCCGAGGATGATATCAAAACCTGCTTGAAGCAGAATATGTAAGAAGAAAAATCGGTTTCGGCGGAAGCCGATTTTTTTATTACAAAAACGGCGAAAAAATAAGGTTGCCGTCTCATACTTTGGTAGGATGTTCATTGCGAAAAGAATCTGTTATAATTTTGACAAATGCAGTATTTTCGCGGGTTTGTCGAAAAATACAGTGTTCGCAGGATATTGCTTGATGGAAGGACACAAGAGAAGGAAGGGATTTTATGAAGAAAAAGCTAATCAGTCAGTTGGTGTGCGTGACAATGGCGCTTTCTCTTATGTCTGTGTCGGCGCTTGCCGAGGAAACAAACGCAGCGGCGGAGGTAAATGAGGGTGCCGCAGAGGGCAAGGAAGAAGGAAAAACAGAGCCGCAGGAAGCACCCAAGGAAGAAGTAGATGTATCTCAGAGAGGCATGATTATAAGAGAATTTGATGATTATCATGAAATTTCGGAATATGCGCTTAGAAGCCTTACATGGGCATTAAATTCCGGCATTATTTCCGGCAAGGGAAATGCTGTGCTTGACCCAAAGGGAAGTGCAACAAGAGCCGAGGTGGCATCTATGCTGATGCGCTTTTGTGAAACATTCGTAAAATAAAATTGATTTGTTAAATGGAGGATACCCTCGATACCCTCTTTGCCAAATGGCAGGGAGGGTATTTTTTTATTGCAGTGCCAAAATGAGAACACTTATCAAGAAGGAAAAAAGCGGTTGCAAATGAAAAGTAGGCAAATTATAATGGAATTTAGTTAGTCGCAGCTAACAATATAAAAATCACTAGAGAAGGGTGGAGGAAAATGAAAACAATTTACAGCAGCATCAGTAAAAGAGTATTCAGTCTGCTTGTTGCACTTATTATGGCAATTTCGACAGTTCCTTTTGCGGCAGCTTCGGCATTTGCGCAGGAACAGGGAATTTCCATCACAACAAGCACCATTACACCGAATACAAAATCGGTTGAGGTTACACTTGCACAAGGTATTACAGCCGGCTTTGCAAAGGTCATACAGCTTGACAGCGGAGAAGAGTATGACACTGATAAACTTTTTAGCTATACGGATTTGAGCGGTGTGATTGGATTTGCAGATTTGAACAAAGGAAGCAATACGATTACGCTTACAACAGCACCAACGGAAGGCAAAGAGGTAATAGCGGTACTGCGTGATAGATCAAGCGGTGAAATGCAGGAATATACTTCTGCACCGATTACGGTCACTGCCTCCGGCACTTCTTCCGGCGGAGATACAACCAAACCGACACAGGCGGAAATTTTGGCAGGCTGCGAGGTAACAATAGATGGTTTTGCAGACGGAAAAATTACAGAGGATGCAACATCCCTTACGGCAAATGTGAAGCTGCACAGCAGTGTGAAAAGCTGCTACATGATTGTTGCGGTATACCCCGCAAATACAGTCTTTGATCCCGACAGCACCGCCACAAAGCAGCTTTATTCGGTACGGGTGGAAAACGGAAAAAGCTATACCTGCAATTTCGCAGGGTCCCTTCTCCCTTTGAAGGTGGGGCAGAAGGTATGCACTTATCTGAATGTGCCTGTTGCAGAAACGAAGAATGATGTTTTTTACAAGCAAAAGCAATCCCGTGAGCTTACGGTTGTGGATAAAAACGGCGAGGGCTTTCGGGATTACACATGGCCTGAGGTAAGCATTGCGGATAAGGATTTAAAAGCAGGCGATACCAAGCTGCACATCAATTTTTCCGCAGATGAGAGATTGCTTGCATATGCAAAGGATGAAAATGTAGATTTCAATATGACAGTTTCCATCCAGCAATATCCGCAGGATAAAACATTCGACTTTGAAGGCAACTATATGCGCAGATTGACGATTCCCCTGCAGTTTACGGAAAATCTGACAAACTATGAAATCAATCTGGAGGAACCGCTTCTGGCAGGCTATCGTGTGCGTGCCGTTGTATATTGGAACCAGAATACGGCGCTGTATATCCCCAAAGGCAATGACTACGAGGCGGCAGGCATCCCTGATGATTCTGTTTTGATTCCTGCTGTGCCTGTTGCGCCGACAGTGAAAATCAACGCAGATAAAATTAAGGCAGGTGCGAGCGCAGTAAGCGTTGTGGTTGCCGGTGATGTGGAAGAAGACTCTAACCTTATCATCAGACAATATGCGTCTGCGGATGCGGTACAGGGGGACAAATGGGAATTTTTCGGCAACAAGAGTGTTTCCGAAGCAGGAATGGTTTCGGTAGAGAAAAATTCCTACGGGAAGGAATTGGCAGGAGGCAAATATGTTGCGGCAGTGCTGATGAAGGGGGCAGATGCTGTTGCATATTCCAATGCGGTTCCCGTTGTTTTGGAGACAGAGATGGAAAAGCCCGTACTGAAGGTGAACGGGAATGTATATGAAGGGGATACCAAGGTAAGCCTTGCAGTGAGCAAAACGGATTTAATCCCCTCCGGCAAGGGAATGATTATCCTATATAAAGCAAATGAAAACGGAGATGCTGATGTATATGGAGACCCCGTTTCTGTCGGCAGTAAAAGGCCTGTTATCAGTGGGGATGCTGTAGAAATCCCTATTACAAAAGCTTTGATAGCAGGGGATGTGATTATTCCTTATATCTATTATGTTGATGATAAAGATAAAACGTATTATTACCCCGGCACAGCCTTTACGGTAAAAGCGAAAGCGGAAGGGGACAGCATCAGCGTTTCCCCCGAAGCACTCACAGCAGATACGGAAAGCATTACGGTTTCCGTAAACGGATATGACAGCTATAAGGGCGGCTATGTGTTTGTAAGGCTTGCAGACAGAAACAATACAGATCCGGATGATGCGGTACACCTCAAGAGACAGAGCTTTATGGGAAGCGGCAGCTATACCTTTGATGTAAAGGGAAAGCTTACGCCTGAAAAATATGTATTGGTATATCTTTACAAATACGATTCTGACATTGGCAGAACCCATTACAGTGATGATAAGGTTTATATTCTGATTGGCGGCAAGGTGGTAAAAGAGCCTTCTGTTGAAATTACCTCCTCCAAAATTCTTTCTACGGATAAGAATCTTTATGTAAAGGCGGATTTCGACAATGCGCTTACAGGCAATTTGAAGCTGTATACCTACCGCTATGATGGTGCATTTGACAGTACAAATGCAAAAAATGTTTTGCTGTATTCCGATGCGGTAACGCCTTCCACATACGGCAGTAAAATTACATTTACCAATGATTTGACGGCAGGAGATAAAATCGTTGCGGTGCTTACGCTGACAGGCGGCGAAAGCAAAGTGGTAAAAATCTCCGATGCAAAAACCATTCAGGCACCCCCTCAGATTATAGAACCCTCTGCTTATATCAGAGAGGAGCATGTATCCGAAGGCGATACAAAGATGGAAACCTATCTGAACTTTGAAAGAAATTATTATGATTCCGTAAGCTATGTACTGTATAACTACACAGGCGAGGAATTGGATGAAAGCAAAGCAAAAATTGCGGCAGAAAGAAGCATTTACAGCCCCGGCGTAACAAACATGGGCTTTAGAGAAAGCGTAAAGCCGCTGAAAGCAGGCTCCAAGCTGATGATTAAGCTGACGCTTGTGAAAAACGGCGTAAGCAAAGTGGTATATTCCAATGCGAAAACCGTTGAGGCGGCACCCGATTGGGCAACACCTACCGTTTCTATTGATGTTGCCGCAGTCAGAGTGACAGATACTACCATTCCTGTAACAGTGACATACGATGCAGGCTATACGGAAATGAGCGACTATTATTGCAACGTAACAGCATATCAGTTCCCCTCCAGCTATACAGATGATGACTTTGAGAAGAATGAGCTGCATGAAAGCTCGATTACACAGCGTATCGGTCAGCGTGATGCGAATAAAGCAAGCAAGGAGCATTTCACAACCATCAATATTCCCGTTAAGGTGAATACGCTTGAGGCAGGAAAACGATTGATTGTAAAGCTTAGACTGCCTCATCCCGAATGGGCAGGAGAGGAAGCGGATTATCTTTCCTATTCCGTTCCCATTATTGGTGCGGAGGAAGAAATCCCCGCAGCAAAGGTACTGCTGTTCAACCTCGGTGCGGATACCGTAAAGGGCAGCAAAATCAGAGCAATTCTGGATGAAATGGGAATTGCGGCAGTTACGGTTGAAAAAAGCAAGATTAACCAGTCCGTTGGATATCTTGCAGGGTACAAAGGCTTTGCAGGGGATGCAGAGGCATTTACAGGCAGTGGCTACACAGCGGAATTTATGCTGATGAGCGGCTTGAGCGAAACACAGCTTGACCAGTTTCTTGCAAGAATGCGTGCGGCAGATGCGGTGATTGACCATAAGGCAACAGTGACAGAAACCAATAAGCAGTGGAGCTTTAAAAAGCTGATTGGTGAAATCGAAGAGGAGCATGAAGTAATGCAGGCTTGGCTTGCACTGAAAAATGCAGTGAAAGAGGCAGAGGCTTTGCAGGAAGCAGATTACTCCGCAGAGAAATGGGCGGCATTTGCAAAGGTTTTGGCGGATGCAAAGGAGGTTTCCAAGGTTGAAGCGACGGCAGAGGAATATAACAATGCCACAAAAGCCTTGCAGGATGCCTATAAAGCACTGACTGCCAAGCCGGAGAGCGGCGGCGGTTCTTCCTCTGGCGGCAGAAAATCCAAAACACAGAAAAACGAAACAAAAGTAGAGGAAACGAAGGAAAACAACGAAACAAAAGCAAAGGAGAAAACAATCGTCGAAATGCAGATTGGCAGAAAGAGCATTTCTGTTAACGGGAATCTCGCCCAAAAGGATGCGGCTCCCGTGATTCAGAATAGCAGAACCTTGGTTCCCATCAGATTCATTACAGAATCTTTGGGCGGTTCGGTTGCATGGAACGGCGAAAGCAAAGAGGTTACCTTGCTTTTGGATGGAAAGGAAATTAAGATGACGATTGGGAAAACGCTTGAAAAATATGGCGTTGCACCTGTCATCATGGATAGCCGTACTTATGTGCCTGTTCGCTTTGTAGCGGATGCGCTTGGCGCACAGACTTCTTGGAATGAAGCGGAAAAAACAGTTACGCTCGTAAGGGAAGGCTAAAGCGGAAAATAAAAATGGTCTGAATCCTTGTGGTTCAGACTATTTTTTATGAAAAGGTTGAGTCAAGATTGACTCTATGAGTTAAAATAGACTCGATTTGAGTAAAATACAGTAAAATAGGGCATTGAACTGACCCCAAAAAGTTAGACAATATTTTGAAGTAAAAATTGTTCAAGCAGCCGAAAGGGCTTGTTGTCTGTGAATTGCATGCGGCAAGCCATTCAGTTTCGCCTTTATTCTGTGATTATTGTAGTAATCCAAATATTCAACGAGTTCCTGCTTGAAGTGCTCCATGGACTGAAATTCCTGCAAATACAGCAGTTCGCTCTTGAGCAGCCCAAAGAAATTTTCTATTACAGCATTGTCCAGACAATTCCCTTTTCGGCTCATGCTCTGCCGGATGCCTTTCTCCCGGAGCATCCGTTGATACTGCCTGTGCTGATACTGCCAGCCCTGATCAGAATGGAGAATGAGGTTTGTTACGTCCGGAATTTTTGCAAATGCCTCGTTCAGCATAGTTGTCACCATGCGTAGCACAGGACGATCCGATATGGTATAGCTGACAAGGTCACTGCTGTGTAAATCAAGAATAGCTGACAGGTAAAGCTTTTCTCCAAACAGTTTGAATTCTGTCACATCGGTTACCCACTTCTTGTTTGGTTTTTCGGTATGGAAATCCCTGTTCAGCAGGTTTGGAGCAATTTTGCCCACTTCACCCTTGTAAGAACGATACTTCTTCATCCTGACACAGCAAACTAAGCCCAACTTCTGCATAAGACGCTGAACAGTTTTATGATTTAAATAAATATTCCTATTTCGAAGTTCTGCAGTAATACGTCGATAACCGTATCTTTCTTTATTCTCATGGAAAATAGCAGTGATTTCTTCTTTCACAGAATGATATTTATCTGCTTTCTTCTGTTGTTTTAGATGATAGTAAAAGGTTGCACGAGGCAGTTGAGCGACATCCAGCGGGATTGCCAGTGAAAATTCTTGCCTTAGTTTCTGAATCACCTGTGTTTTCTGTGATGCTGTCGCTCGTTTTCCAAAACCAAGGCTTGCAAGTTTTTTAGGTATGCGTTTTCTGCACGCAATCGCTGCACCTCTGCGATCAAATCCTCCTCTACCTCTTTTTGTAGTTTCATTGGCCGTCCGGTGCTTTTGCGTCCACGACGCTCGATAGCCAGCCCCTCTGAACCTTCTTCGAGATAAATTCGTTCCCAACGTTGAATGATTCCGTGATTATTTATTTCAAATTGTCTTGCCGCTTCGCTGTAGCTCAGTTTTTCTTCCAGCATTGTTTCTACCACCAGTTTCTTAAATTCTGGAGTATATCGTTTGTTTGGTACTCCTTTTGGCATAAAAATCACCCCACTTGCTAAATAGTATATCATACTGTCTAACAAATGGGGTGCAGTTCACTTATCTTTCATTAGGGATATAAGGTATTAAATCGAGAGGAGATTATTCAAATTTTAAGAGAAAGCTTGTGACAGAAGCATATTTTCGGCAGGCTTTCGGAAAGCGGATAGACAGAAGCATAGAATTGGGAAGGAGTCGGAACGCAGATGGAATATGTAACCTTAAATAATGGCGTGCAGCTGCCGATGATTGGCTTTGGTACATGGGATGTGCGTGGAGAGGCAGGCAAGAAAACGATTCTCACCGCATTGGACAGCGGATACAGGCTGATTGACACAGCGCAAATGTATGAAAATGAAGATATCGTTGGGCAGGCGGTAAAAGAAAGCGGTCTGGAGAGAAAAGAGGTCTTTCTTACAACAAAGCTGTACCGTCCCTGCGTTACCTACGAAAAAGCAAAGGCCGCAATCGAAAAATCTCTGCAGGCATTGCAAAAGGAAATGGAAAAGCATGGAACGCAAATGCAGTCTTGGGCATCCTTTACGGAGGGCAGAAAAAATATTTTTGCGGAGCCGTTATTGCAGGAGCTTGGGAACAAATACGGAAAAACATCTGCACAGATTGCACTGCGGTATTTGGTGCAGAATAAAATTGCGGTAATTCCGAAATCCGTCCATCAGGAGCGCATGAAACAAAACCTCGCTGTCTTTGATTTTGAAATTTCGCAGGAGGATATGAAAAAAATTGAGAAATTGGATGGCGGAAAAACCCTGTTTGGGTGGTATTGAGCGGAAGGGTTCGGGAAACGAATAGCTCATTACTTTGCTCCGCAAAGCAGGCTTTGCCTGCCGCCCCTTCTTGGACGGTAAGTATTCTCCGGAATGGAATCCGCAGAGGGAGCTTTGCCTCCTCGAGGAAAACAGGGCGTTTCAAGGTGCTTGCCACCGCCGGAACGCATCTGTTTATTCTTCTGTTTCAACAAGTCGAAATCCTGATTTCGACTTAGGGGTCGACTTTGTCGACACCTTAAAACGGTCTGAACCCTGCGGTTCAGACCGTTTTTATATCCTCAGCCTTCGTAAATGAAGTTATCAATCAATCTGGTTTTGCCGATATAAACCGCCATGGCAACCAATACGGGTGGCTGCATTGTGCTGACAGGCTCTACTGCTGCGTTGGCGCAAGGGCAATCAATCCTTGTAGGAATCAGTGCTTGGATGCCTGAGAATACCATTCCAGTGTTTCATAAACAATGCTCATGTGTTCTTCAATAATTTTCCGTAAGGCGGTTTCGTCCTTTGCCTTCAGCGTATTGAGAATTTCTTTATGCTGATGGAAGGAGGTTTTGAGCTGATCCAGAGGGAGGTTGGTTGCGCTATACATATAAAACATGGTGCCGATGCTCCAGTTGGATTCATAGAGCTTCATAATCTGCGGATTGCCACAGAGGGAGATATAAAGTGTATGGAATTTCGTTTCCAGCTCTGCCGCAGCGGGATATCCGGCTTCCAGTGCGGTTTCAAATTCCTGCACAACGGTCTCCATCTCCTTGATGATGCTGGGGTGATACTCAATATTGCGGATACAGAGCTTTACACAGAAAAGCTCCATCATCTGACGAGCTTCAATGATATTTCTAATCTGGGTATCGGAAAGCTGTGCAACGGTTGTGCCCTTTCTTGGCGTTGCTTCTACCAGACCAAGCGCAATCAAGCGGTTGATTGCAGCGAGGACAGGGGAGCGGCTGATGCCCAGCGAATCGGATATTTCCTGCGTATTTAATTTTGTTCCGGGGGCGTATTCCCCGTTTTGAATTCGTTTTTTAATTTCTTCATAAGCGAAATCCTGTAAAGAATCTGAAGGTTTCATACTATCTCTCCTAAAATAAAAAAATAAATAAATCATACCTCAACAAATGTGGGCGTATCCCCTTAAAAAAACAATTTTTATCATTATACATCAAAAAACAGATTTTGTATACAAAAAATAGAATTTCTTTCAAAATAAGAAAACTGTGAAAATTTGATAAATTTCGACAATTCAAAAAAGTTGGTTTTTAGCAATACGCAAAAATGCGTTTTTGCAAAAATACACAAAAATAAAGAAATTTTAAAAATTAACAAAAAATGGATTGACATTTGCAAAAATGAATATTAGTATCGAATTACAAATTCAAAAAAGAAAAATTGAATACAAAAATAATGAAAACAATACAAAAGCGAAAGGGGAAATAAGTATGGATTTCACAGGAAAGAACATTATTGTGACGGGCGGTGCGAGTGGCATCGGCAAAGCAATCGTAACCGGCGTGGTAGAAGGCGGCGGTCATGCGATTATTGTTGATCTGAATCTGGATGCAGCCGAAAAGCTCAGAGAGGAGCTGGGCAAGGACAAAACCTCTGCTTACAAGGTAAATCTGGCGAACAGTGCTGAAATCAGAGAGGTATTCGGCAAAATCGTTGCAGATTTTAAGCAGATACATGGGCTAATCAACAATGCAGGCATCGTAAGCACGGTACCCTTTGATGAGGTAACACAGGCAGAATGGGATAAGGTAATTGCCATTAACCTGACAGGTGTTTATACTGCAATTAGTGCAGTTTATCCCTCTATGAAGGCGAATGGCTATGGCAGAATTGTAAATGTAGCATCCGTAGCGGCAAAAAGAGGTGGCGGTCTTTTGGGAACAAGTGCCTATGCGGCATCCAAGGCAGGCGTAATCGGGCTGACAAAGGCGGTTGCCAGAGAAGGCGCACCTTATGGGGTTGCCTGCAACGGCGTATGCCCCAGCTTGACAATGACACCGATGACTGCCAATATGGGAGAAGAAAAGACAAAGAAGATTATCGCAACCATTCCTTTGGGACGAGGCGCACAGCCGAGAGAAATTGCAAACATGGTTCTGTTCTACGCATCTGATCTGGCAAGCTTTGCTACCGGTGAAATCAGTGATGTGGACGGTGGCGTAACGATGGACGGCTGATATCGGTAAGAAAAGGTTGAGGAGGAATTTTCATGAAAAAGAAAATTTTGGCGATTGTGATGACAGCCATTGTTGCGGCATTGGGCTTGACCGGCTGTAATAATGGTATGGGTATCAATGATGACGGTACATATACATGGAAAATGGCGTTGAACTCTACAGCGGGGGACAATGCTTACGATACAGGCGCAGCCTTCGCGAAAAAGATAGAGGAGCTGACGGATGGCAGAGTAGAGGTTGTTCTTTATGGCGGCGGCAGCCTTGGTACAACTTCTGAGGTTCTGGAGGGGATGAAATTCGGTGTTGCCAACGTGATGTGTGAATCAATAGGTACACTGGCAACCTTTACCCCGATGGCGAATATTGACGCAACCCCGTATCTGTTCCGCGATTATGATCACTTCATGGAAACATGGAACAGCGATGTCGGCGAGGAAATCAAGGAGACTGTCGGTGAGGAAAGCGGCTTTAAGCTGCTGGGCGGCACATACAGAGGTCCCCGTATCGTAACGGCAACAAAGGAAATGAAAAATATCGAGGATTTCAAGGGCTTTAAGCTGAGAGCACCAAATCTGGAGATGTATCTGGAAACATGGAAATGGATGAAGGCAGCACCTACACCCATTGCGATGACAGAAACCTATACAGCTTTGCAGCAGAAGACGGTAGACGGGCAGGAAAACCCTATGACGGATTCCCTGAACTATGCATTTGATGAGGTCTGCAAATATTGGATTAAGACAAACCATGTTTACAGCAGTAACGTTATCATCATGGATAGAGAATATTTTGATGCATTACCTGAGGATATTCAGCAGGCAGTGCAGGAGGCAGCTGAATATGCAGGCGTAACTGTCAGTGAACAGCAGCTGCAGAAGGAAAAGGAAGCAGAGCAGGAGCTGATTGATAAGGGCTGCCATATCATTGAAGTGGATACAGACCAGTTTATCGAATATTTCAAGGATTTTACAGATGAAAAATTCCCTTATCTGGCAGATTGGGCAGAAAAGATTCGCGCTGTCGGCACAGAGGAGTAAATACAAAGGAAAATCATTAAAATCGAGGTGAATCGAATGAAAGGGTACGGAAAATTTCTGGACGGAATTGAAAAGATAGAAAAATTATTTCTGGCGGTAACGGTTGCAATCATGATTATTGTCATTACCTATCAGGTTATTTTAAGATATGTTTTTTCTGCGTCCAATGCGTGGAGTGAGGAGCTGGCAAGGTATCTGTTTATCTATGATGTTATGGTGGCGGCAGCCATTGCCACAAGAAGAAACAGCCATTTGCAGGTGGATGCGTTTATCGGTATTCTCAAGCCCAGAACGAAGGCAATCTATACAGTGATTGCAACTATTGTAGGGATTGTATTCCTGGTATTTCTGTTCTGCTATTCTGTTGTATTGTGTCAGGCAGCGGCAGTGAATGTTTCTGCCGGCTTGAAGATTCCGATGTCTGTGCCGTATGCATGTATGCCGATTGGTGCAGTATTGATGATCTTGACCTCTATTGAGGTTATTATGAAGCAGCTTGCAGAAATTGCGGAATTAAGCAGAAGGGAGGCGTAACACATGAATGCCGGTTTGATTGTAATTATTTTGTTATTGGTATTATCCATTTTGGGTATTCCGATTTATCTTGCGTTGGGTATTGGCACACTGGTTGCCCTGAATATGGCAGATATGCCGTTTATCGTGCTTCCGCAGAAGCTTTTTGCAGGCATGAACTCCAGCTCACTGCTGGCAATCCCGTTCTTTATGCTGGCAGGGAATATTATGTCTCGCAGTATTACAGGGAAGCTGATTGATGTTTCCAATGCCTTGATCGGTTGGATTAAAGGCTCTCTGGCGGTTGTTACCGTACTGGCATCTGCGCTGTTCGGTGCGATTTCCGGTTCCGGCGTTGCAACGGCATCTGCGGTTGGCGGCACAACCATTCCTGCCATGAAGGAGGAAGGCTATCCCGACCATTTCGCAGCGGCGATTTCCGGTATTGCGGCTATTCTGGGGCCTATCATCCCGCCTTCCATTACATTGATCGTATATGCGAGCATCACGGATTTGTCCGTATCCAAGCTGTTTGTCGGCTCTGTCATTCCCGGTATCCTGATGGCAGTCGGTCTGATTATTTATGCGCTGTTCTATGGTAAGAAGAATGATCTGCCTGCGCATGAGAGAAAATCTGCAAAAGAGGTTCTGCTTATTTTCAAAGACAGTATCTGGGCTCTGCTGATGCCCGTTATCATTCTGGGCGGTATTTTCGGCGGTATTTTTACACCAACGGAATCCGCAGCGGTTGCAGTTGTGTATGCGCTTCTGGTCAGCCTGCTGATTTATAAGGATATTAGGATTAAGGATATCCCCGGCATTTTCGTGGATGGTGCGATTTCCACAGCAACCATTCTGATGCTGGTAGGGATTTCCAAATCCTCCGGTTATGTTATCACAACATCCGGTCTGCCTCATCAGGTTCTGGAGGTATTCAGCTCCTTTACCAATAGTACAGTTGTCATTCTGCTGCTGCTGAATATTCTGTTCCTGGTTATCGGTATGCTGATGGAGGCAAACGCAGCGATTATCATGATGACCCCTATCCTGCTGCCTCTGCTGGATGCGTTTGGCATTGACCCTTTGCAGTTTGGTATCATGATGAGCTTCAACCTGTGTATCGGTCTGGTTACACCACCGGTCGGCATCTGCTTGCTGATGACAAACCAGATTGCCGGGGCACGCTTTGTGCAAACGCTAAAATCGGTTATGCCAATGCTGCTCATCGGTATTGTGGTGCTGATGCTGGTTACTTATATTCCGCAGGTTACAACCTTCCTGCCGGGATTGATTAAATAAGATGTAAAAAATAAATAAGATGTAAAAATAGATTTGAAACTGTAATTTTGAGAAAAGAAAATGCTGCATACTGCTTGGGTATGCAGCATTTTTCAGAAGGAGGAAACAGAGATGCAGGAGCAGGTAAAGGCAACGTTTCTGGTAAATGCGGCGGTGCTTCTGGAGTTTCGGGGAACGAAGCTGCTAATCGACGGGATTTATGATGAAAACGGACATTGCTTCAGCAATCTTTCCGAAAGACAATGGGAAAAGCTGAAGGCGGGCGAGGGAGAATTTGCAGGGATTGAGTATCTGCTGTTTACCCATGAGCATGGGGATCATTTTTCGCCGCAGAGGGTGGCGGAATATCTGGAGTACCGGCAGCCGAAGGCGATTTTCATGCCGAGAGACGGCTCTGCTGCCTTGCGGGCGTTGCAGAAAAAGGCGGAGGGCATGGGGATTCCGTGTGTTCTGCTGCATCGGGAATTATGCAGAAAAACTGTTTTTCGTCCGGAGCAGGAGATTCGTATCCGTGCCTTCCAGACCAGACATCTGGATAAGCTTTACTGGGATGTGCCGCATTTCTGCTATTTATTAGAGTGCGGCGAGAAGAAGCTGCTTTTTACGGCGGATGTGGATTTTACACAGGAGGATTTTTCCGCAGTGCGCGGCATGGCGTTGGATGCGGTGTTTGTCAATCCGCTGATGAGCCACAGCGAGGAGGGCAAGGCATTATTTGCGGCAGGCGTATTGCAGACGAAGACGAAGATTGTTTATCATATTCCCTTTGCAGGAGAGGATAAAATGATGATACGGAAGATTGTAGAGCAGGAAATGCGCGCAGGAAAGCAGGAAAATGCGCTGTTCTTTATGGAGGAAGGGCAGACCTGCCTGATTTAAGAAAAAATAGGATTCTGAGGTTTTGTGATAAAAAATTCTGACAAAGACCTCTTTTTTTAGACATCATTTTGTATACAAAAGTAGTTTTATGAATTTTAAATAAAAATCAGAAATACATTCTATAAATTACGCCAAAAAGGAAAAAAATGACGGTATTGTATTGACACATAAAAATTCTAATGATAAAATTTGAATACAAAATAAATAAAAAGAATACAAAATGAAGAAGGGGAGATACAAATGATGCAATCCATCGAACATGCTGCAGGCAGCATAAAAAGAGTCGTTGCATTCCGCTTGAAGCCCGGTATGGATGTTTTGAAGGGCATCGAGGAGATTTGCAAAGCAGAAAATATTAAAAACGGCGTAATCCTCAGCGGGATTGGCAGTCTGGACGGTGCAGCCTTTTGTAATCCTGTTCCTTTGAAGGATAAAAAAGCAGGATACGGCTACGGAGAACCTACGATTCTGTATGGTCCCATTGAGCTGACTGCGGCAGCCGGCATGATCTGCCACGATGATGACGGCAACCTTCTGCTTCATGTACACATGAGCATGAGCGACCAGCACGGCACAGGGCATGGCGGTCATCTCATTGAAGGCACAAAGGTTCTGCTGACCACGGATATGGTGATTGCGGAGCTGGATGGGCTGGTTATGGGCAGAAGATTTGATGAGGAACTCGGGGTGCCTCTGTTTGCACCCAAGCAAAAATAAAAAACATAAAAAGAATGAGAAAAAAGAAAGGTGTGAATCACATTGGCTTCTAAAGGTAAAAAATATCCCAAGGAAATGCTTTTGGATATGTACAAAACAATGTTGAGTATCAGAGCATTTGAAACAAAAGCGGCAGAATGCTTCACAAAGGGTATGCTGGCAGGGAATATTCACCTGTGCATCGGGCAGGAGGCAGTGCCCACAGGTGCTTGCTATGCACTGGAGCCCGAAGATTATATGACATCTACCCACAGAGGGCATGGTCACTGTATCGCAAAGGGCGCATCTCTGGATAAAATGCTGGCAGAGCTGTTCGGTAAGAAAACAGGGTATTGTCAGGGTAAGGGCGGTTCCATGCACATCGCGGATGTAGCAGGACTGCACAGCCTTGGTGCAAACGGCATCGTAGGCGCAGGTATTCCCATTGCGGCAGGCTCTGCACTGGTGTCCAAGATTAAGGGAGATAAGCATGTTACCCTGTGCTTCTTCGGTGACAGCGCATCCAACCAGGGTACCTTCCACGAAGCGGTAAATATGGCGGCGGCATGGAAGCTGCCTGTAGTATTCCTGTGTGAAAACAACAGCTACGGCGTTTCTGTTAATATCCATTCCGTAACCAATACGGATACAATCGCTGTGCGTGCGCAGGCGTATAATATCCCCGGCAAAACAGTTGACGGCAATGATCCCGTTACCGTATATGAAGCAGTAAAAGAAGCGGTAGATTATGCAAGAGAGGGCAACGGTCCCTCTATCGTAGAGTGCATGACGTTCCGCCATCAGGGACATTATTGCGGTGACCCTGCAAATTATCGCCCTGCATCCTACATGGAGGAAGCGCATAAGAAGGACGCAATCCCCAATATGAGAAAGAGACTGTTGGATGGCGTGGCAACAGAGGAAGAAATTCTGGCTGTGGAAAAGGCAGTAGAGGATGAGATGGAAGCAGCTTATCAGTTTGCAAATGAATCCACATATCCTGACCCTTCCGAAGCAACAACAGATGTATATTTCTCTGATAATGAAAGGAGCGTTGTAAGATGAGTAAAAAATTGAGCATCAGTAAAGCCATCGGCGAGGCTCTTCATGAGGAAATGGCAAGAGATGAAAATGTAATTATCATGGGCGAAGACATGGGTAAGATGGGGAATGTTTTCGGCATTACGGTTGGCTTTCAGGAGGAATTCGGTGAGAATCGCGTGTTTGATACCCCGATTTCCGAATCCGGCTTCTGTGGCATGGCAGTGGGGGCTGCAATGAGAGGGATTCGCCCTGTGGTAGAGCTGATGTATGATGACTTTATCACCGTTGCGGCAGATCCTATCATCAATCAGGCTGCAAAGATGAGATATATGACAGGCGGACAGGCAACCGTACCCATGGTATTGAGACTGCCCATGGGCGCAGGCAGAAGAAACGCAGGGCAGCATTCGCAGTGCTTTGAAAATATTTTCTGCCACACACCCGGTCTGAAGGTTGTGGCACCCTCCAGTGCGGAGGATGCAAAGGGCTTGCTGAAATCCGCGATTCGTGATGAGGACCCCGTTATCTTTATTGAACATAAGCTGCTGTATGCAAAGAAGGAGCAGATTCCCGAAGGGGAATACACCATCCCTCTGGGTGTTGCGGATGTGAAAAGAGAGGGTACAGATATTACAATCGTAACCTGGAGCCGTGAGGTATACTTTGCACTGGAGGCAGCGGAAGAGCTGGCGAAGGAAGGCATCAGCGCAGAGGTTCTGGATCTGCGTACACTGGTTCCTCTGGATTGGGATGCCATCGTGAAATCCGTTTCCAAGACACACAATGTAATCGTTCTGTCCGAAGAGGTAAAGCGTGGCAGCTATGCGGCTGAAATTTCCGCACAGATTGCAGAGGAGCTGTTTGATGAACTGGATGCACCCGTAGAACGTGTCTGCGGTCTGAATATCGTTTCTCCCTTCAGCCCTACATTGGAGGATGAAAACTTCCCTCATCCCGCAGATATCGTAAAGGCAGTGAAAAAGGTTCTGAATAAATAAGGAGGGAAAACCATGGCTTTTGAAGTAAAGATGCCTCAGTTGGGGCTGACAATGGAAGAAGGCACAGTCACAAAATGGGTAAAACAGGAAGGCGACACTGTAAAAGCAGGGGAAGTCATTCTGGAAATTACAACAGATAAACTGACAAGTGAAGTAGAAAGCGAGCATGACGGCATATTGCTGAAGATTGTAGCACAGGAAGGCGAGGATGTTCCCGTAAAGGGGATTCTGGCATATATCGGTGAAGCAGGCGAACAGGTTGGGGATGCACCCGCGGCAAAGGCAGAAGCACCTGCGGCTGAAGCGGCGGCACCCGTGCCCGCAGCAGCACCTGCCGCACCTGCTGCACCTGTGGCAGGCGGCAGAATCAGAATTTCCCCTCTGGCAAAGAAAACAGCGGCAAAGCTGGGGGTAGATTATACAACAGTGGCAGGCTCCGGTCCTCTGGGCAGAATCGTGCAGAAGGATATTCTGGCGGCGGCAGAAACTGCAAAAGCCGCACCTGTACCCGCGGCACAGGCGGCAGCAGAAAAGGCAGCACCGAAGAAAACCGCACTGGAACTGATGGATGGCGACGAGGTTGTAAAGCTGGCAGGGATGAGAAAGGTCGTTTCCGAAAGAATGACAAAATCCGCACAGGAAATCCCTACCGTTACGCAGAATGTCCGCATTGATGTGACAGAGCTGATGGCATTCCGCAAGAAGATTAACAATGACCTTGGCGTGAAATATTCTCTGAATGATTATGTGCTGAAAGCAACGGCAAAGGCACTGAAAAATAACAAGCATATTCTGGTAAGTCTGGATGGTGACCAGATTATCAAGCGCGCGCATGTGAATATCGGTATGGCGGTTGCGCTGGAGGATGGTCTGATTGTGCCCGTTATCAAGGATGCGGATAAGATGAGTCTGGGTGAAATTTCCGAAGCGGCGAGAGATCTGGCAGAGCGTGCAAGAACAAATAAGCTGTCGATGGATGAATATAAGGGCTCTACCTTCTCCATCTCCAATCTGGGTATGTTCGGCGTAGAAACCTTTAATCCTATCATCAATCAGCCGGATGCAGGCATTCTGGGTGTCTGCGCAGTGCAGGATGAGCTGGTAATGGATGCAGAAGGCAACATCACAAAGAGACAGTTCATGCGCATTTCCTTTACATTCGACCATAGATTGATTGACGGTGCGACAGCAGCAAAATTTGAACTCGCTGTCAAAGAGCTGTTGGAAAACCCCATGCAGATTCTGCTGTAACATCGGAAGAAAAAGAAGACAGAAATCAAGAGAAGAAACCTGAACGGACAGGAGGAATAGACTATGGCAGTAGAGGTTAAAATGCCTCAGCTTGGGCTGACAATGGAAGAAGGCACGGTTTCCAAATGGGTAAAGCAGGAAGGCGATGCCGTAAAGGTTGGCGATGTTCTGCTGGAAATTACAACAGATAAGCTGACCAGTGAGGTGACAGCAGAAGCAGAAGGCACACTGATTAAAATCGTGGCACAGGAAGGCGAGGATGTACCCGTAAAGGGGCTTCTGGCATATATCGGCGAAGCAGGCGAGCAGGTTGGAGCAGCACCCGCACAGGCAGCATCCGTACAGGCAGCGGCTCCTGCGGCAGAGAAAAAGCCTGTCGGCGAAACGAAAGTAGCAGTCATCGGCGGCGGCCCCGGCGGTTATGTGGCAGCCATCAGAGCGGCACAGCTGGGCGGCAAGGTAACGCTGATTGAAAAGAACAAATTGGGCGGCACCTGCCTGAATGTCGGCTGTATTCCCACAAAGGCAATCCTGCATGCGGCAGAGGCGCTGACAGAAGCAAAGGAAATGGCAGAATACGGCATCAATATTGAGGTGAAAAATGTAGACTGGAAACAGGTGCAGGCAAAGAAAAATGCCATTACCGCACAGCTGGTAGGCGGTGTTACCGGTCTGATGAAGGCAAATAAGATTCAGGTTGTGGAGGGAACAGCATCCTTCGCATCCAAGGATACTCTGGCTGTTCTGAAAAAGGACGGTACAAAGGAAAACATGACATTTGATAAAATCATCATCGCAGCAGGCTCCGTCCCCGCGGTGCCTCCCATTCCCGGGGTAAAGGAAAATGCAAACTGCGTAGATTCGACAGGTGCTTTGTCTTTTGAAGAAATTCCCAAAAGCCTTCTGGTCATTGGCGGCGGCGTAATCGGTATCGAACTGGCAACTGCGTACTCCAAATTCGGTACAGAGGTAACGGTGGTAGAAGCCGCACCTAAGCTGCTGCCCATGATGGATGGCGAGCTGACAGCACAGCTGCGCAAGCTGATGGAGGCAAAGGGCGTAAAGATTATGACAGATGCAAAGGTGCAGTCTGTAGAAGCGGCGGCAGTCGGTGCAAAGGTGAATGTGGAAATTGGCGGCAAGGTGCAGCCCTTTGAAGCAGAAAAGGTACTGGTTGCTGTCGGCAGAAGAACAGATACAGAAGCCTTGGGCTTAGATGCGGTTGGCATTGCGAATGACAGAGGCCGTATCACAGTCAACGATAAAATGGAAACAAATGTACCCAATGTATATGCCATCGGTGACTGTCTGGGCAAGGTTATGCTGGCGCACGTTGCATCTGCGCAGGGCGAGGTTGCGGCAGAAAATGCACTGGGAGAAAATGCGGTTTATAATGGTGCAACCAACCCCTCCTGTGTATATACAGACCCCGAATTTGCAGGCGTTGGGCTGACAGAAGAAAAAGCAAAGGAAATGGGGATTGCATATCAGGTAGGCAAATTCCCTCTGATGGCAAACGGTAAATCTCTGATTATGAACGGCGGCGTTGGCAGCATTAAGTTCATCATCGGGACAGAATATAAAGAGGTTCTGGGGGTACATATTCTTGGCCCCAGAGCAACAGATCTGATTGGCGAATGTGCGCTGGCGATTGGTATGGAAGCGACCGTAGAGGATATTATTGCAGCAATCCATGCACATCCCACCGTAACCGAAGCGGTCAGAGAAGCGGCTCTGGCAGCAGAAAAGAGAGCAATTCATATCCCCAATAAATAAAAATCAACAGTATAAATACAAAAAAACAAAAGATAAAGGATAAACAAAAGCTTGATGAACATAAGTGTTCACTTTTGAGATACACAGCGGCTGTGGAGTCGGATTTGCAGCCGCCCCTCCCCTCTAAAGAGGGAGCAGGATTTGGCAAGACAAAATCTCCTTCATAACTCTTTTTTTGCGGCTGTGCTGAGCCCATAGCCGCATCCCTTTTAAGTTGTTACTTTAGACATATAACTATAATAAAAGAAGATGCCTCGGCTGATTTCGTATCGGTCGGGGCATTTTCTTTTGCAAAATTTGGGGATACCCAAATAAAAAAGCCGCCCCGAAAGGCGGCAAATGTATGTCTTTATTCACTTTGCAGCAGAAGATTGAGGAAATCATTCTTCTCCAGTCCATGGAAATACTGTGCGATATCGAAATCGGCAAGGCGGCTTTCCAGAGCCTGCTGCTCCAGCTTTGTGCCAATCAGTGCCTTGGCAAGGTCGGCAGAGTCCTTTACGCCGAAGAAATCGCCGAAGAACTGCAAATCGGTAATGCTGCCGTCCTCTGTATTCATATGTACCTCGATTTCTCCGCAGCCCTCAAAGCGGCGACTCTTTTCTACGCTGTAGGAGGGAGAAAAGCCGTAATTCCATTCCCACTTATCATAGCGTTCCTTTTTGATTTTTTCGATTTCAGCCAGCTCCTCTGCGGAGAATACATAGGGCTGAACATTTTCTTCTTTCAGAATGTATTTTAAGAGAAGCACCTTGAATTGTGCCAGCGTAAAGCCCTCAGGCAGATAAGGCGCAATATTTGTCACTCTTGCTTTTACGGATTTTGCAGCCTTTGACTGGAATTTATCTGCGGAAACATTCAGCACATCCGCAACAACGGAAAGGTCTGAATGAAACATCAGCGTGCCGTGGTGCATGATGCGGCCCTGCTTCAGATACTGGGAATTGCCGGAGAATTTTTTCCCTTCAATGCTGATATCATTTCTGCCGTTGACCTCAGCAGGCACATCGAGAGAACGCAGCAGCTCTGCAATCGGCTGACAGAACAGACGAATATCCAGATCGGTTGCATCCTTTGCATTGAGAATAAATGTGAAGTTCAGATTCCCCAAATCATGATATACGGCACCGCCGCCGGAAAGTCGGCGGACAACGGAGATATGCTTTGCATCGGCAACCTTTTGATTGACCTCTGCAAAGGCGTTCTGATTTTTACCGATGACAACGGTGTTATCGTTCTGCCAAAGCATGAAGTATTCCTGACTTCTGTCCATTCGGTCGAAAACATATTGCTCCAGAGCCAGATTAAAAGCAGGATTTGTGCTGGGGGATTCGATATAGACCATAATAGTACCTCCTTTGTATTTGTATTCAAAAATAATATTGTGAATACATTCTAACACATAAAAAGACAAAATGGAATAGTGTTTTACAGATTTTGTCAGATTTGCTACAAAATTTTCGGGCGGCACTGCTTTCGCCCATTTTTCAGAAGCGCCAGTATATGGTGATGGGAACCTCCCTTGTCCCTGCAATCCGTCTGCCGACAGAAATAGAATCAATCAGAATTTCGACCATTTCCCTTGTCAGGTGCGTCGGGTTGATGTATTTTTCAATGATGGCGCGGCGGTTATCCCCTGCGGCAATGCGTGCGTCAAAGTCGATGATTTTCCGCTCTGCGTCCGCAATCAGCCGCTCCTGCTGCTGTAGTTCCGCTGAAAAATGCTTCGATAAATCGAGATATTCCGCTTCGGAGAGAACACCGCGCACCTTATCCGGATACAGCTCCCGCACTGCCTTATGAACTTCCTCGATTTTTTTCTCATGGGCGTGGATGCTTTTCTGTAAAGAAGCCCTCTGCTCCTTTAAATGACTGCAAAAATCAAGCTGTCGTTCCAGCTCCTCCCAATTTAGATAGGCATCGGAAATCGTATGTAATTCCTGCAAAACCATCCGCTCCAGCCGCTCCACAGAAATAAACGCTCCCCTGCAGCTCTCCTTGGAAATGTGATGATTGGGGCATTGCAGATAATATTTCCCCTTGGTTTTCGAGGAACGCAGCGTGTAGCCGCACTCCGCACAGTGCGCCTTCCGCGCAAAAAGTCCGATTGTTCCGGATGGAAAGGGCTTTGCCTTTTCGGCAAGCATTTTCTGCACGCGCTCCCATAATTCCTGTTCGATAATCGGCTCGTGCGTCCCCTCTGTCCGTATCCATTCTTCCTTGGGGCGCGGCTTGTTTTGCTTGGTTTTGTAGGAAACACTGCCGTATTTTCCCTGCACCATGTTGCCGATGTAGATTTCATTTGTCAGCATATTGGAGATAGCGAAATATTTCCAGAGCGTACTGCCCTTGCCCTTCGGCTGCCGATAGCGAATCCCCTGTAAGCGTTTATATTCCGTTGGATTTGGAATCCCTCTTTCGTTGAGCATGCGCGCGATGGCGGTTTTGCCGTAGCCCTGCGAGAAAAGCGTGAAAACCTCACGCACCACCGCCGCCGCCTCCTCGTCAATCAGCAGATGCCCCCTTCGATCGGGGTCTTTTTTGTAGCCATAGAGCGCAAAGGAGCCGATGTGAAAGCCGTTTTTTCTGCGGTGCGTCAGCACACTGCGGATATTTTTGGATAGCTCCGCCAGATAATGCTCATCCATAATGCCGTTGATTTGCCGCAGAAGCAGATTATCCTCGTTTGCGGAATCGGCATTGTCCACCAAACTCAGAAAGCGGATGCCCCATTGCGGAAGCAGGCGGTTGATGTATCGTTCCACCACCTCTAATTCCCTGCTGAAACGGGATTGTGTTTTGCAGAGGATGATGTCAAACCTTTTCTCCTCGGCGGCGTGCAGCATGCGCTTGAAGGCAGGGCGGCTGCGGTCTGCGCCGCTGTAGTCATCATCAATGTAGATTTCGTAGATTTCCCAGCCGTGGGAATGGGCATATTCCGTCAGCAGGGCGCGTTGGTTTTGTATGCTGTTGCTGTCGTTTTCGGCGGAGCCCTTGCCCTTATCCTCCTCCGATAGGCGGCAGTAAATGGCGGCCCTTTCCTTTTTCATGCTATGCGTTTTCCCTTGCGAGGATGGTGCTTGCCCTTTCTGCCTGATTGATGAGAACTGCCCAGATTCGTGTAACCTCTGCCTGCGTGGTGCGTTCTGTTCCGTTTTTGAAAATACTGCGGCAAGGTGCTTTTTCCATAAAAATCCCCCCTTTCCATATCAGTTTATTCCGACAAGGCAGGGATATTTCCGTTTCAGCCCCCTTTCCGATTTGGGACGCATTTTTGGGTTTGTCTATTTTTTCCAAAAAGAAAATTTTATCTTATTTTTCCTTGCGGAGAAAAAGCAGATATGATACCATGTGATTATAATCACAAGTGAAATTTTTGCGGATGATATAGGGGCTTTGCCGTAGTCCGCAAAAGCGCATGAAGGAGGGGTAATATGAATTGGAAGAAATGGATAAGCATTGCGGCGGCAGTATGCCTTGCGGTAACGGCGGTGCCGATGCGTGCCGTGGCGCAGGAGGAGCTATTGCAGGAGAAAATGCTTGAGGAAATCAAGGAGGAAATCAAGGAGGAAATCAAAGAGGAACTGAAAGAGGAATCGAAAGAAGAAAAAGAGGAAAAAGAGGAAAAAGAGGAAAAAGAAGAAAAAGAGGAAAAAGAAGAATTGCAGGAGCAGTCTGACGAGAAAATCGAGCCGCAGGAGAAAAGCAAGGAAGAACCGCCGAAAGGAATTTCTCTGCTGATGGGAGAGGAAAACAGCACAGTGGTATTCGAAGATAAAACTGCGGATTTTGCAGGGAAAGGCACAGCGGCAAACCCTTATAAGATTCAGAATGTGGAGGATTTGAAGAAGCTGGCGGAAAAGGTAAACGGCGGCGTAACATACGCAGGCAAACACTTCAAGCTGATCGCAAACATTGACTTGAACAACGAACCAAATTGGACACCCATCGGAAAGAGTGGACTCCCTTTTCAAGGAACCTTTGACGGCGGTGGGCATCAGATTACCAATCTTAAAATAACAGGAGGGAGTTATGCCGGTTTATTCGGCTATACGAAAGGTGCAGATGCAAATGCTGTTGCTGTTATCCAAAACTGCAATGTCACAGGGGAAATCAATGGATATAACCATACAGGCGGCATTGTTGGGGATGCAGGTATAAATACGAAGATTTTGAATTGCTCCTTCCAAGGCAATGTGGAGGGAAATGGTGAGAATAGAGGCGGCATTGTCGGGGATACATCAAGCGGCTGTGAAGTCAGCGGCTGCTTTGTAACAGGGACAGTGACAGGTGGTAGTGCGGTAGGCGGCATTGCCGGATGGGGCGTTGGCACAATCAAAAACTGCTATGCCTTGGCGGATGTAACAGCAGCAGGATACAATGCAGGGGGCATTGCCGGATATTATTGTAGTAATTTTACCATAGAAAACTGCTATTACAGCGGCAATGTATCCGCAAGCAAATGTGCAGGCGGCATTGCCGGAACTGCATTGGGAGGCACAATCCAAAATTGCGTTTCTCTGGCAGAAAGTGTGACAGGCAGTAATGCAAACCGCATTGCAGGGTACAAAAATGGTGAAACATTAACAGCTAATTACGCTTGGAGAGACACAACGGTAAGCGGTTCTGCTACTCCTGATGGCGCAGACCTCGCCTATACAAACGGAACACTTTCTCCGCAGTTCTCCGCAATTTTCGGCGAGAATAATTCCGCGTGGAAATTCACAGAAGACGGCTTGCCGATATTGAAAGACGTAGGCGGCACGCAGTCTGCATATCTTCCGCCTTATCTGACAGGAGAAGGCTTTTACGGAAAAGGCACAGCGGAAAACCCTTATGAGATTCGCAATGTCAATGATTTGAAGCTGCTGGCGGAAAAGGTAAACAGCGGAACGGACTACGCAGGCAAGTACTTCAAGCAGATCGCAAACATTGACTTGAGTAACGAAACAAATTGGATACCCATCGGCGGAACGGTAATTGAACATACTTCAACATTGGAAATATCTGTTTTTAAGGGGAATTATGACGGAGACGGACACAAGATTACGAATCTTACGACAACAGAAGATAGTAATCATGTCGGTTTATTCGGAAAGGCAGAGGACGCAACCATCCAAAACTGCAATGTAGAAGGGAAAGTAAAAGGATATCAATATGCAGGCGGCATTGTGGGGGGTGTAGGTGTAAAAACGAAGATTTTGAATTGCTCCTTCCAAGGCAGTGTAATGGGAGAAAGCGATTGTATAGGCGGCATTGTCGGGGAAACATCAAGCGGCTGTGAAGTCAGCGGCTGCTTTGTAACAGGAAAGGTAGAAGGCTTGCAAAAAGTAGGCGGCATTGCCGGAAAAGGCGTTGGCACAATCAAAAACTGCTATGCCTTGGCAGATGTAACTGCAACAGAAGTCAATGCAGGCGGCATTGCCGGATACGCTTTCGATGTTACCATAGAAAACTGCTATTACAGCGGCAATGTATCCGCAAAAAATTATGCAGGCGGCATTGCCGGCGTGATGGATAGTACTTCTGGTTCCTCTACCACAATCGAAAACTGCGTTTCTCTGGCAGAAAGCGTGACAGCAGGCATCAACTCTGTAAACCGCATTGCAGGGGGAGTAAGAGATAAAATAAACTTAATAAACAACCACAGCTACAACAGAACCAAGCTTGTGATTAACGGCAAACCAGCCTATCCGACAGGCGGTGCAGGGAACGACGTAATTGGTGCGGATGTTTATATTTCCAATGGTAAGGTTATGACAGATGTGCCAAACCAAACTTTGTTTGATTGGGCGGCAAATGGCTTTACCGAGGAAAACGGCTGGTCAATCCCGATCGAAGCAGGCAAGCTCCCCTCTTTGCGTGAGGGTGAATATCCCGACCTGCCCAACCTGCCCGAAGAGCCTGTGCCGACGAAAAAGCACAGTGGCGGCGGCAGTACAGCAAACCAGACCTATACCGCGCAGTTCGATACAAACGGCGGCAGTGCGGTCGATAAGGTAAAAACGGATAAAAACGGCAAAATCGAAAGACCTGCCGACCCGACAAAAGAGGGCTATATTTTCGTCGGCTGGTATAGCGACAGCAAGCTGACCAAGCCCTTTGATTTCAGCGCAGAGCTGACCGCGAATAGCACGCTTTACGCAAAATGGAAAGAAAATAACGAAATTATCCTCACGATTGGCAGTCGGAAGATTTCTGTTTTCGGCAGAGAAATCAAAAATGACGTTGCCCCGAAAATCGTGAACGATAGAACCATGCTCCCGATTCGCATTGTGGCGGAAAGCCTTGGCGGAACCGTAACATGGAACGGCGAGCTGCAGCGCGTCACCATTCAGAAGGGCGCAGATGTCATTCTCATTACCATCGGCGCAGATACGGCGTATGTCAATGGCATGGCTGTGAAGCTGGATGCCGCGGCATTCGTGGAAAACGGCAGAACCTATCTGCCCCTGCGGTTCGTTTCCGAAACCCTTGGCGCACAGGTGGCATGGAATGAAGCCGAAAAAACAGTAACCATTACAAAATAAATTTTTGACAGATACCCTCTTTGCCAAACGGTAGGGAGGGTACTTTGCTTTTCCAAAAAGCGTATTTCGGCGCGTTTGCCCTTGCGGCGGAGTGAAATAGATGATAAAATGTGATTATAATCACAAGTAAAACGGAAAGAGGGGGACGATTTTGTCACCAAGAGGAAAACAGCTAAATGGCTTGCTTACGCAACAGAAAATGCTGCGTGCGGCAGTAGCACTGTTTCTGGAAAGCGGCTACGAAAAAACCACAACGGCAAAAATTGCAAAGGCGGCAGGCATGACACAAAGCTCTTTCTTTCGGGCATTTGCGAGCAAGGAGGCACTGCTGCTGGAGCTGGTGCGGCGGATGTTCGGGGGACAGTTTGCCTTGGCGGAGCAGCATAGCGGCATAGAGGACCCTGTGCTTCTCTATGCGGTGGAAACGTCGCTGCAGCTGCATATTGCGGAGCTGACAGAGCCGCTGCGCGAGCTGTATGTGGTGGGGTATTCCCTGCCGACCACCTCGGCGTATATCTATCAGAGCATGGCAGGGCGGCTGCAGTCCATTTTCGGGAAATATATGCCAGATTTGGAATTGAAGGATTTCTACGAAACGGAAATTGCATCGGCAAGCATCATGCGGGGCTTCATGGCAATGCCGTGTGATGTTTATTTCACCATGGAAGCGAAAATTTCTCGCTTTCTGGAATGCTCGCTCAAGCTGTACGATGTGCCGCAGGAGCAGAGAAAGGGCGTAATTGCGGCAGTGCTGCAAATGGATTTGCGGCGCATGGCAGAGGAAATCATTCAGAAAACAGTAGCACAGGCGGAGGAAGGCTTTGCGGCACTGCCTGCCCTCAAAAAATAAGAGGAAATGCAAAAGAGGTCTGTACCCTTTGGTACAGACCTCTTTTCGCCTTATCGGGATTACATATCCTCCAAGCGTCCGTGCTTTTCATATCTGGAAACACGGCTGATTTTATTTTCATCATCCACGAAAACAACCTTCGGCGGATTCACAGCCGCCTCCTCAGGTGTCATCTGGCAATAGCACATCAGAATGATTTTATCACCCTTCTGCACACAGCGCGCCGCCGCACCGTTCAGGCAAATCATGCCGCTGCCTGCTTCGCCTGCGATGGTGTAGGTTTCAAAGCGTTCTCCGTTGTTGATATCCACAATCTGCACCTTTTCGTATTCCAGAATACCTGCCGCGGCAAGCAAATCGGAATCAACGGTAATGCTGCCGACATAGTCCAGCTCTGCCTGCACAACGGTTGCTCTGTGAATTTTTCCCTTTAACATATTCAAATTCATAGCGTTTTCTCCTTAGCCTTCGTAAATAAAGTTATCAATCAATCTGGTTTTGCCGATATAAACCGCCATGGCAACCAATACGGGTGGCTGCATTTTGCTGACAGGCTCAACGGAAACGGCATCCACTGCCTTTACATAATCAATGCGTGCCAGAGGCTCCTTTTCAATCAATTCCTTCATGGCTATTGTGATGGCATCTGCGGATGCTTCGCCGTCTGCCGCCAGCTTCTGCCCCAGCTTCACTGCCTGACTCAGCACCAGAGCCGCCTTGCGTTCTTCTTCGTTCAGGTATGTATTTCTGGAGCTTTTTGCCAGACCGTCTGCTTCACGCACAATAGGGCAGCCGATGATTTCAATATCAAAATTCAAATCACGCACCATGCGGCGAATAACGGAAAGCTGCTGTGCATCCTTCTGCCCGAAATAAGCACGGTCGGGTGCTACGATATGGAACAGCTTGGAAACAACGGTGCAAACGCCACGGAAGTGAATCGGTCTGCTCTTGCCGCAAAGCTCTCCTGTCAAGCCGCTCATATCCACAAATGTGCAAGCATCCTCTGCATACATTTCGGAGGGTTTGGGGTTAAAAAGAAGTGCTGCGCCTGCGTTTTCGCAAAGTGCGGCATCCCTCTGCAAATCTCTGGGGTAGCTTGCCAAATCCTCTGTAGGCCCGAACTGTGTGGGGTTTACAAAGTCACTTACAACAACTCTGTCATTTTCCTTTACCGCTCTGTCAATCAGGCTTTTATGCCCCTCATGCAGAAAGCCCATGGTAGGCACCAAGCCTACGGAAAGCCCCTCTGCTTTCCATGCCTTCACTGCTGCTCTGACTTCTGAGATAGTTTTTACGATTTTCATGGTTTGCCTCCGTATTAGTACAATTTATTGATAATGTCATCTGCGATTTTAAAGGTATGCTCTGCGGCAGGGAAGGTACCTTCCTTAACCTCTTTGATGTATTCCGTAAAGCCCTGCTTCATCACTTCGCCTGCGTTTGCAAAATGCTTTACAAATTTCGGCTTGAAATCGGAGAAAAGCGCAAGCATATCCTGATAAACCAGAACCTGACCATCGCAGTCCGCACCTGCGCCAATGCCGATGGTGGGGATGGAAACGCTTTCTGTAATCAGCTTTGCCAGCTTTGCAGGGATACATTCCAGAACGATGGCGAAAGCGCCTGCTGCCTCAACTGCCTTTGCTTCTTCAATCAATCTGCGTGCATCTGCCTCGCTCTTGCCCTGCACCTTAAAGCCGCCGAAAGCATTGACAGACTGAGGGGTCAGCCCGATGTGTGCCACAACGGGGATAGATGCCTCTGTGATTGCTTTAATCTGGGGACAAACAGACGCGCCGCCCTCCAGCTTGACAGCCTGACATCTGCCTTCCTTCATCAGTCTGCCTGCATTCACAACGGCATCATAAACGGAGGTCTGGTAGCTCATAAAGGGCATATCGCCGACCACGAGTGCATTTTTTGCACCTCTGGTAACAGCGGCGGTGTGGTGAATCATATCCTCCATGGTAACGGAAAGGGTATCCTCATAGCCGAGCATAACCATACCCAAAGAGTCGCCAACTAAAATGGTATTTACGCCACATTCATCCACCAGCTTTGCTGTGGAATAATCGTATGCGGTCAGCATGGTGATTTTATCTCCGTCCAATTTTTGCTGCTGCAGGGTAGCTACTGTGTTTTTCATTGCTCCAACTCCTTTTCCAAATGCTTATAATCCTTATGCGGGTGCTTTTGCTGGGCAATTCTGATAAGCTGTTTGGAAAGGGCGGTGTAGGCTGTCAGAATATCCTGACCTACAGTGCTTTCCGCTGCAAATTTCCGTATCTCCTGCAAATGCTTCGATACGGTTTGGGCATCTCCACGCTCGATGGGGCCTGTGAGTGCATTTACCGCACCCTTTTCTGCCACGCTCTGCGCGTTTCCCAGAAGAAGGGGAGATAAAGCCTCTGCTGCCGCCGCTTCGGAAAAGCCGCATTTGACAAGCAGGGCGGTGCCCATATCTGCCAGTGCGACAATTTGGTTGCTGACCATAACTGCGGCTGCATGGTAGAGGGCTTTTCTGTCGGGAGAAATGGCAACTACGGTGTTTCCCATTTCGCTGAACAGTGCTTTTAGCTCCGCAAGATGTGCGTCACTTCCTTCGATGGTAAAGCACGCCTTCCCCAAATCCAGATAGGAGGTAGCTTTGCTGCTGATTGCATACAGGGGATGAATCGAATACCGATAGGCTCCTCTGTTTTCTGCATCAAAAAAAACGGTCGATGGAATCGAACCGCTGCAATGACATATATTTTTATTTTTGATAGGCAGATTACGCATGTCATCCCATATCTCACCGATTGCGCCATCCGGCACAGTGAGAAAAAGGGTATCACTGTCTTTCGTAATTTCTTCTATACTTGTATAGTATCTGCTCTGTGTAAATTCTGCGGCCTCCTTCGCGGAGGCGGGTGTGCGGCTGTAATAACCGCTGATTTCGATGCCGTGCATCGCAAGATATTTACCCAGTGTGAAGCCGACCTTTCCGGCTCCGATAAAACCTGCTCTCATACCTATCACCTTCCTTCGCAAAGAAGTGATAAGACAAGATACATCTGCTGCCATTTGTGCCGTTCCGAGGATACAGCCATCCGGCGAATCAAAAAAATAAAATATATAAAATTTGCAGTATAGCTTCTTTCAGAATGCCATCCGTCAGTTAATATAGCACATTTATCCCGATTTGTATAGAGGAAATTGTGAAAGAATGGCAAAAGTTTTCGGAGCGGAAGGGAGCGGCTTTGTTTCGGAAGAAAAAAAGAAAAACGGCTCGTATTTGGGAAAGAAACGGAAGGGGAGACAGATTTGTTTCTGAATGGAAAAGAAGAAAAAGGTTGTGCTTATGCAAACGCATCCTCTGCTGCCATATCCTCATACAAATCGGTAATGGGGTCTCCCTTGGATTGCAGATACGCAGCAGTGAAGGGAACACCCGCGGCGGAGGAGGGATATACCCCTAAGCCATGGTTCACATAATAGGGATCTAAGCCGGCGGCAAGAATTTCGTCCTTCGTTAGCCCCTGTGTCAGCTGATGCACGATGGTGCCCATCATCTCCAAATGGGCGAATTCCTCTGTAGCAATGTCATTCAGCGTTGCCTTTGCCTCAGGCGTTACCATCGTAAATTTCTGGCTGAGATACCGCAGGGATGCACCCAGCTCGCCATCTGCACCCCCGTATTGTTCAATCATGATTTTCGCAAGTCTTGCATCGGGTTTTGTAATCTTCACAGGAAATTCCAATTTCTTTTCATAAATCCACATTTATTTACACTCCTTTCCTGCCAGAGAAAAATTGGCATCGTTCTGCCAAGGCCATGGATTTTCCATCCACTGCCAAGCCTGTGTATTGGCGGCATAGCTGCGGAAGGAGCAAAGAGGCCCGAATGTCTCCTCGTATTTCATCCGAACCGTGTCAGCGGCAGTGATGACCTGATTGTAGGCTGCAATGGCATCGCTGTCATCGGGGTGTGTATTCAGAAAAAGTCCCAAATCTACAGCAATAAAGTCAAGCTCCATCAAGGATTTCAATAATTCCTCCTGATTCATACCTCTGCCCCCTTTCCGAAACGATAAAGATTCCAGCCGGAGCAATAGGGGATAGCCAGATCGGCAAAGACAGTGCCGCAGATAAGGCTTTGCTCGGCCTCCATCGGTGCTTCATAGGGCTGGAAGGGCACCATAGCCTGCGCCGGCCCAATTTGCTCCAGCACGCAGGCGTTGCAATTTCCTATCATGGTAGCCGGTGTCAGCGTGGCGGAAGCGGTCTCTGCGTTGTTTTGTCTGCAATGCTGATTACAGGCGAAGTTTCTGCACATTTCTCTCATGCGTGTTTCCTCCTTTTGGCATTTACAATATTTATACTATGGAAAAAGTCGATTATGGTGCGAAGGGATTTCCGAAAAAGAAAAATGGCAATGATAAAGGACTCTTTCGAGTCCTCTATCATTGCCGCGTAATAATCTAAATGACGGAGAGGGGAAGCAAGGAAGGGAGAGCTTCCGCCTCAGCCGATTTTCATTTTTTTGAGTTCTATTAGGAAATAGACAAACCGAATACCAGACCTGCAATGATGATAGCACCGATTGCGATAGGGTCAAGGATTTTAACGATGAATTTGTATACAGGTGCAAGGGCAAATTTGAACTTGCCGTAGGAGGTAGCTTCCTCTACGGAATTGTCTGTACCCCAAATCCAGCCAACGAATACAGTTGTAAAGAATGCACCCAGAGGCAGCAGCAGTCTGTCTGTCAGGTATTCCAGGAAGTCACCGAAGCTAGGATAGCTGATACCATCGCCGGAGATCCAGATACCCTTCAGGTTCATGTATGCCTGAGAAAGTGTATACATAACACCGACGATAAAGAGGATAACGGATGCGCCGATCAGTGCTTTCTTTCGTTCGAAGCCCTTTTCTTCTACCAGGAAAGCAACCGTACCTTCCAGAATGGAGGTGGAAGAAGTGATTGCAGCGAAGAACAGCAGGAAATAGAATACGGTACCAATCAGCTGGCCGCCGGGGATAGCCATGAATACGCCTGCCAGTGTAGCAAACCCGAAGCCGCCGCCCATACCGGGAGCAATACCTGTCGCAAATACAGCGGGGATAATCATAAAGCCTGCAAACAGAGCAACCAGAGTATCCAGCGTACAAACGATAGCCGTGTTGGAAATCAGGTTATCTTCACTGGAGAGGTAGGAAGCGTATGTCATCATAACGCCCATGCCAAGGGAGAGGGAGAAGAATGCCTGCCCCAGAGCGGTCAGGATTGCAATGCCGTTGATAGTGGAGAAATCAACCTGCAGCATGTATTTCAGACCTTCATCTGCACCGGGAAGGGTACAGGAACGAATCATCAGAGCAATCAGCATGATAAACAGCAGGGGCATCAGAAGCTTAGACATTTTTTCGATACCGGCTGTGCCGTGGCTGATGATATAAGCCGTTAAGAACAAGAAGATGAAGGGGAAGATAACAGCACCCTGCAAAGGGAATGTGCCGTCTGCGCCCAGCAGATTATTCAGGAAGTAAGCTGTAGGGTCAGCCCAGATGGTTTTTACATCTACTATGTAGGCAACGATATATTTTATTGCCCAGCCACCAACCTGACAATAGTAGCAAAGGATGATGAAGCCTGTCAGAACACCAAGGCCGCCAACCCAGGACCATTTTTCGTTTAATTCACGCATAGCGCCAACTGCATTTTTGTGTGTTTTACGTCCAACCGTAAATTCTGCCATCATAACGGTTGCACCAATCAGAGCAACGATAATCAGATAGATAATCAAGAAGGCACCACCGCCGCAGAAATAAGCCTTACCGGGGAATTTCCAGATGTTGCCCAAACCTACAGCAGAGCCTGCTGCAGACAGGATGAAGCCTAGCTTCGAACCAAATTGACCACGATTTTCAGCTGATGTAGACATAAGTATTCCTCCTTTACAGATAAACGATAGATTTAAAGCCCTATTGTTTCGCCGGATGAGATGTAAGAATACTGAAACGACATAAAACGCATAATGGATACATATAATGGCCTTCTTTTCAGACATCCTTTTCTCAGTCCCTCTTCTAAGTTGTATGATGTCTGATAGGGAATCTTTCCTAATAAAGAAGAAAATGTATGCAGTTCCAATATCTTACAAATTTATCCTAAGGCTAGAATAGCGGAAAATCATGTAAATTTCCATAAAAAAACCGTTAAGATTTAGGCGTGTTTCTCTTAATGTCAATGGCAAAAATGAAATGTGATTGTATAGTATGAATAAAAGGACAGTATACATAATGGCGTTTCACCTATAAAAATGCTAAATTACGGGCAAAAAAAGAGGACGAAGGGGGAGCCTTCGTCCTTTTTATCATATCGTTTATGCAACAGTATGCTTTTATGTTTCTCTTTAAGAAATATTTTCTTTTTGAGAAATTTTTGAATTAGGAAATAGACAAACCGAATACCAGACCTGCAATGATGATAACGCCGATTGCGATAGGGTCAACGATTTTTACCATGAATTTGTAAACAGGTGCCAGGGAGAATTTGAATCTGCCGTGAGAAGTAGCTTCCTCTACGGATTTTTCAGGGCTCCAAACCCAACCGACACAGATTACGGAGAACAGTGCGCCCAGAGGCAGCAGCAGTCTGTCTGTCAGGTATTCCAGGAAGTCGCCGAAGATGGGGTATTCGATACCGTTCTTGGAAACCCAGATACCCTTGATGTTCATGTAAACCTGAGACAGTGTGTAGAATACGCCGATGATGAATACAACAACGGATGTACCAAGCAGTGCGTGTTTTCTCTTAAGACCTTTTTCCTCAATCAGGAATGCAATCGTACCTTCCATGATGGAAGTAGAGGAGGTTACTGCTGCGAAGAACAGCAGGAAGTAGAACAAGAGACCGAACAGTGTACCGCCGGGGATTGCTTCAAATACGCCTGCCAGTGTTGCGAATGCGAAGCCGCCGCCCATACCGGGGTCGATGCCTGTAGCGAATACAGCGGGGATAATCATGAAGCCTGCGAACAGAGCAACCAGAGTATCCAGTACGCAAACGATACCGGTGTTGGAAATCAGGTTATCTTCATCAGACAGATAGGAAGCGTATGTAACCATGATACCCATACCAAGAGAGAGCGAGAAGAATGCCTGACCCAGAGCAACCAGAATAGCGTTGCTGTTGATGGTAGAGAAATCAACATTCAGCATGTATTTCAGACCTGCGTCAGCGCCGGGCAGTGTGCAGGAGCGAATCATCAGACCAATCAGCAGTACAAACAGTAAGGGCATCAGAACCTTGGACATCTTTTCGATACCTGCTGTACCGTGACTCAGAATGAAGGCTGTCAGGAACAGGAAAATCAGAGGGAAAATAACAGCACCCTGTAGAGGGAAGCCGTTTGCGCCCAGCATGCCAAGGAAGTAAGCCGTAGGATCAGCGTATACCATCTTTGCTTCTGCAATGTAAGCGTAGATGTATTTCATAGTCCAGCCGCCAACCTGACAATAGTAACAAAGGATGATGAAGCCTGTCAGAACGCCGAGACCGCCTGCAAAGCCCCATTTCTGGCTGATGGCGCGGAAGGAACCGAGTGCATTTTTGTGTGCGTTACGACCTACCGTAAATTCTGCCATCATAACTGTGGTACCAATCAGAGCAACCATGATGATGTAAACCAACAGGAAAGCACCGCCGCCGCAATTATACGCTTTGCCGGGGAACTTCCAGATGTTACCCAGACCTACAGCAGAACCTGCTGCGGACAGGATAAAGCCTAGCTTTGAACCAAATTGACCGCGATTTTCAGTTGTAGACATAAGTATTCCTCCTTACGTTAAGAAAATAATGAATGATAGCCGGAGTAGAAAGAACCTCCTGTTATGAAAAATTTCTTCCTGAGAAATTTTTCCGCCGCCGTAATTCCCTCCCTCCGATTTCCTTGTCTGTGAAAAAAGACATTGGAAATAAAAATTACTGCGGCGATTTGTAGTAACCTTATTCTACCGTATAATTTGCTTAATTTCAATAAAAAAATTAAAAAAATACAATATTTTTTGTTGAAATGTTTGTATTAAAATAAATACAACGCTAAGAAGCGGAAAAATCGAGAAAAAGATAGCATTTATTTACCAGTGATTTTTTACATAAAATGGAAAATGTTAACAAGAAGTTTATACTATAAATGGAAATAATTAGGAGATAGAAAGAGGGGGAACTGTCACATTCTTGTCACATGTCAGAGTAAAAACACCTCGTAAAAAGAAACACACCAAGAGAAATTCTCTTGGTGTGAAACAGATTTCGGTATGCCGTTAAGGGTTCTTTTCGTCAAAAAGCTTGTAATATTGCCAGTTTATCAAGCATTGCAGTGTTTTCTGCTGTTCCTCGGAAATTTCTGTTTTGTAGGTTCCGTTTGCATCAACATAGATATTTTTTGCACAAACAGGCAATTCTCTGCGCAACTGATTATTTTCGTGCTGCAAAGGGGATTCATAGTCAGAAAAAAATAGCTCCAGCACAGCAGAGCCGAGGAACTGCGAGCTGATAAGTCCGTTCTCCGGCAGACCGATTTCCGCTGCCGTTTTTGTGTTTTTGAGTGCTTTTGCGCTTTCGTTTTGCCAGATGAGATAGGGTGTTTCGTAAACGGCAAGCTGCTCCTCCGGCGAGCCGTTGGCATCAATGGGGTAATCCAGCAGGTCGAAAAACTCCATCCCGTTGGAAAAACCGGGCAGGTGGTCGCCGAAATAAACCAGAACAATGGGCTCGTCGGAGCTTTCTGCATATTTCTTCAAACGCCCGATTTGCTCATCCGCATCCCCAATCCCCTGGAAATACTGCGTCAGCAGGTCTGTCTGCGTTTCGTTCAGCTCGATATCGCTGGAGAAGTTCTGCTCCAGTGTGCCGTATTTTTTCTCATAAGGTCCATGGTTCTGAATTGTTACCGTAAAGGAAAACAGCGGCGTATCCGTCTCCTTGATGTGCGTATCCAGTGTTTCGATGATTTTATCCATGGTTGCCGTTTCGTTCACATAGCCGCCGTAGCCCTGCGTCGCAAGGTCGAAGGAATCCTCTAAGAAATAAGAGGCTGCAAACCCCAGATCGGGGTATACATTCTGGCGGTTATAAAACCACGCATAGCCGGGGTGAATGGAAAGCGTTTCATAGCCAAGCTTCTGCAGCTGACGGGGCATGCCGTCAAAATCGCTGTGGATAAAGCTGTAGGAGGGCAAAGAGCTGCCGAGATACCGTGTTGCACAGCCTGTCAGCACATCATATTCCGTATTGGAGGTGCCGCCGCCGAAGTTCGGCACAACGACATGCCCGCTGATGGTGCCTTCCTCTGCGCAGATTTCCTTCCAGTTTTTCATCGGGTCGCGGTAGCCCGTAAAATCCAGATGCGCATTTTCGCTCAGGTCGGAAAATGCTTCGCCCATAATCATAATGATGTGCGGACGCTTTTCTGTGCTGACAGGGGGTGTCCAATCGGTGTCCTCCAGTGTCCGTATGTCCGCCGCAGTATACCCTTCGGGTGCCTGAACCTGCATGATGTTGAACTGATGCAGGAAGGAATAAATCATGCCGCGTGTGTTGTATTGGTTCACCTGAAAATAAGAATTGTCCACAGTCGGATAGCTGTCATACAGCGTTTGATTCGCATACCAGAGGTGATTTGCCCCAAAGCCGCAGGCAAGCACAAGCACAAGCCCCAGAATCCGCGGCAGAGGTGGCAGAGCAATCGCCTTCGATTTCAGAAAGCTGCATACCGGAAGCGCCGCGAATACAATCAGCATGACCCCAATCAGCACCAGCTGATAAACGGGGAAGGTTTTCAGAATGGCGATGACCTCCTTTGCTAGGGTCAGATCCGTCGGCAGAAGCGGCTCCTGCCGCATGGAAACCTTCACACGGTCAACAACCGCAAAGAATATCAGCACAATCCCGACCAGACTGCATGAAAAGCCGATTTTTCCGGTCAGAAAGAAAAACAGCAGTAATGCCAGCAGCACCGGCAGAATATTCAGCAGCAGCATTGTGGGCGCATGCAGAATGTTCCAGCCGACATATAAAATCTTCGTTGTGGTGATGAGATAAACAATGCCCGTGATGAAAACGGCGGCGCAGAGAAGTGTGAGTGCGATGCCGGTGGGCGTGGAAAGAAATTTTTTTGCTTTATTAAGGTAAGAAGTCCTTTCGGGGTCCTTCATGTGGATACCTCCTTTTTGTTCCTGTATCTTTTTATCCCTATAAATACGGATTATACGAGAAAATGTCGAAAATGTAAAGGAAAGTAGCTCGTTGTGTTTTTTCGGCAGTACAAAATCCGTTGAAAAATTAAGAAAATTGTCTCTTTTCAGGGCAGAGAAATGGTGTATAATAAAATAGTATTGTTTCAAGCATCGGAAAAAACAGGAAATTTCCTGAAAAACATCAGAGATTCGGCTTTTCTATATTGTCAGAACTTGGCAGATTTGCTATAATCATAGGGTTATGAAGAATTTTATGCGAAAAGAACTCTGAAAAAGAGGAGAATAAAAACCATGGGTGAAAAGAGAGAATACAGAAGACGGCGCAGACCTCCCGAGGATATGGAGCTGCAGCAGCGGCAGGTACGCCGCAGGCAGACGCAGGAGTCACACAGACAGCCGCGTAGGCACAGAAGTGTGCAGGAAGAGCAGCCGTATATCGACCCGCATCGGGTGGCGCAGGGCAGAAGAATGTCCCGCAGAAAGGCAGAGCGGAAGAAACGGCGGCGCAGAAATATTCTGGTAGTGATTTTGCTGCTGCTGCTTCTGGTAGCGGCGTATGCCGGCGCGAAAATCTGGGTTGCGGTGCAGCAATGGGAAAACAAAGCGGAAAAATCCGATTTTACAACATCGGATGCGACCAACCCCGAGGAGGATGAAATCATCAATGTTGCCGTTTTTGGTACGGATGAGGATGGTGTCCGCGCGGATGTAAATATGGTCGCAAGCTTTAATACCGGCACGAAGGAGCTGCATTTTATCTCTGTTCCCAGAGATTCCAAGGTCACCATGACAAAGGAAATGACCGATTATCTGGAAAGCAAAAATGCCTATGTCCCCGAACAGAACGGCGTTTACGGGCAATGCAAGCTGACAGAGCTGCATGCCTATGCAGGCGAAAATAACCGCTGTGCATTCTCCGTTGCCATGCTGGAGGAAATCCTCGGCATGAAGATAGATTATTATGTGAAGGTTGATTTGTCTGCCTTCCGCCAGATTGTCGATGCCGTCGGCGGCGTGGATTTTAATGTAGAAGAAAGATTGTATTATGTAGACCCTTATCAGGATTTGTATATCGACCTGTACCCCGGAATGCAGCATTTGGATGGGGATAAGGCAGAGCAGCTGGTTCGTTTCAGAGACGGCTATGTGCAGAAGGATTTGAAGCGTATCGAGGTGCAGCAGCAGTTCATTCAGGCGTTGATTGAAAAGGTATGCAGCTCGGATACCCTGATGCGGAATCTGAACGATCTGGTAAAGGTTGCGCTGGATTGCACCGAAAGTAATATTTCCGTGTCCGAAGCGCTGAAGTATGTGAAATATGTGAAGGCGTTAGACCCTGCAAAGATTACCAGTGATACCGTTCCTTATTTGGGTAATCCCGGAAGATATGTCGAGCTGGATGAGGATGGCATTAAGGAATTGGTGAATGAGCGTATTTACGGTATTCAGCCTGCGCAGGATAACGAAAATTCCTTTGATGAAGAAAATCAGCTGAATGAGGATATATAAAAGACAGACGAGTGAGGGATTCCATGAGCAGAACAAGAAAACACCCGAAAAGAAGAAAGCCATTCAATCCGGTGAAAACCTTTTTCAAGGTGATGCTTTCTATCGTAATGGTATTCGTGGTTTTGGCAGGCGGTGCCTGCTTCGCCTATCATAAGGTAACGGGAGAGTGGCCCTTTGGCGGTGATACGATTGCCAAGGATGCAGATGAAACCAGTATGCTGGATGCCCTTTTGGGTAGAAATATGAAGCTGAATGTGGCAGTGTTCGGCGTAGATGCGGACGGCACCAGAACGGACGTTGCCTTTGTCGTGCATTATGACAGCTCTCAGGAAAGCCTGAGCCTGCTTTCTATTCCGAGAGATACGCGTGTGGATGTCTGCCCCGATGTAGAGCAGCTTCTGGGCAAAAGATACGGTGTCATGAAGTTTAATGCAGTGCATGCCATCGGCGGCAAGGAATATGGCCCGCAGGCGGCAGTGCTGCAGCTGGAGGATATGCTGGGGATTAAGATTGATCATTATGTAAAGGTTGATTTTAACGCACTGGTAGAAATCGTCGATGCCGTTGGCGGCGTTGAGGTAGATGTGCCGCAGGATATGAAATGGGACATGAGCGATACCGGTGATATCAAGATTGACCTGAAAAAAGGTCTGCAAACGCTGGATGGCAATAAGGCATTGCAGCTGGTTCGTTTCCGTAAGGGCTATGCCAACGGTGATGTCGGGCGTATTCAGGTGCAGCAGCTGTTCTTAAAGGCGTTGGCAACAAAGGTGCTGAGTACGGAAAGCATTGTGAAAAACCTTGGGGACTATATCAAGGTGATGTATAAATATGTAGATACGGATGTAAGCCTTTCCGATGCACTGAAATATGCAAACTATATCACCAAGATTGATATGAGCAAAATGACGATGGAAACTCTGCCCGGTGTCGGCCAGTATATCAGCGGTGTGTCCTACTTTATCCATGACCCTGCCGAAACGACAGAGGTGGTGGATCGCCTGTTCTATAATGTAGCCCCTGTCGGCAATACAGATAGCGACAGCAGCAACAGCAAGGACCTGACCATTGAGGTTTCCAACGGCGGCACGGTAGCAGGTCTGGCAGCACGGTTCACGGAGCTTTTGAAGAACGAAGGCTATACTGTGACAGAGCCGACGAACTATACCGGCGAAAAGCTCGGCTATACCCGTATTCTGGTAAAGAATGAGGGCGTTGGGCAGGATTTGGTCAGCTATTTTAAGGATGCCAGAGTGGAGGTTCTGCCGAATGCAGTCGGCAGTGCAGATATCCGCGTTGTTCTTGGCACCAATGAGCAGTAAGAGGCTGCGGAAAGAATAGGAGAATCAATATGGATTATAAAATGCTTTTTATCCGTGCGATAAAATCAGGCTGCCTGTGCAGTGTGCTTTATCATGGATTTATGCTGATTACAGGCATGGCGATCAGCCTCAGACAGGTTGTTACATTTACAGTGGTCTTTATCCTGTTGTATTTCCTGTGGCTGGTTCTGGTAGGTAAAAAGAATAGATAATAAGAAGAACCGAGGAAAGGAATTCTGTCCAATCCTCGGTTTTTTGTTTAAGCAAGTCAAAATCTCATTTTAACTTAAATTAACTTAAAGTCATTTCAGCCCAAGGCTGATGAGAAGGCTGCGGTCAACCCGCTGCATCATGGCATCATCCAGACAGCAAAGCTTTTCCCGTAGGCGCTGCTTATCAATCGTGCGAATTTGCTCCAGCAGCACAACGGAATCCTTCGGCAGTGCGTATACCGCGGAGGAAAGCGCGATATGCGTCGGCAGCTTCGCCTTGTTCATCTGAGAGGTGATGGCGGCGCAGATTACTGTCGGGCTGTATTTGTTCCCGATATCATTCTGCACGATTAAAACGGGGCGGATGCCGCCCTGCTCGCTGCCCACCACAGGGCTGAGGTCTGCAAAAAATATATCTCCTCGTCTGACGATCATGTTCTCACACTCCGCTGTTTGGTCTGGTCAGCGGCGGAAGAATAATATGTAAGTGGATGCCCTTCCTGCTGACTGTTTTCAGTATGGACAAAAACAGGGGTGTTTATTCCGCGATTCGGAAGGTATCGGCATCGAATTGCGGATGGAAGGTAAATTCGTGATAGTCCATTCGGTAGCGTTCCTTGTCGTCTGCATCAGAAATGACAAAACGGACAGGCAGCAGGCTTTCACGGTCAATCCAAAGCTTTTCTGTGGCAAGTCCGTCATCATTGCCGGGAATGACAGCCTCCAGTACGATGCACTTGGAGGAATCAAACGAAGCCGTTTCCACGCTGACCCCCTCCGACTGCATATAGTTTCTGATAAACTGCCCCAGAAACAGCTCGCTGCGGTGCTGTGATTCGGGCACATCTCGGATGATGCAGTCATTCACTCTGGGGTTGTACTGACAGATGCGGTCGCCGTCAAAAACGGTGTAGTTGCCGGCAACGGTCTCCGGTGCGGTCAGCTCCAAGCGGTATTCCCCCGTGGATTTGTAGTATTGCTTTGTCTCATAGATCTTTTCGCCGTTTTCCGTCTGGCGGATGAGCGTTGCCGTGCAGGCATAGCCCTCCATTTCGGCAAGCTGCTGTTGGATTTCCTCCAGCTCCGTCAGGTTTTTCTCCCGACTGCATGCGCAGACGGCAAAAAGCAGAACGAAGGAAAGAAAAAGTGAGAAAAATCGTTTCATGGCCTTTTTCCTTTCAAATTGGGTTCCCTTCAATTTATGATTTTTGCCGGCGGAATAGTCGAGGAGGACGGAGTTTTTGCATCTTGCGGTAAAATAGGCTTTGGCGTTGCTTGGAAAGATATGGTATCATCTACATGGGCGAAGTGAAAGATAAATTGAGATTTGTAGGAGAACTACCATTATGATTAGAGAATTACGAAAAGCAGATATAGATAAAGTTGCAAATATATGGTTGGACACCAATATAACGACACATTATTTTATACCTGCACAATATTGGGAAAGTAATTTTGAATTAGTGAAAGAACTGCTATTACAGGCAACTGTCTATGTCTATGAGGATAATCAAGAGATATTGGGCTTTATAGGGCTAAACGATGAATATGTTGAGGGCATTTTTGTTTCTGCCGAAATGCAATCGCTGGGTATAGGTAAATTTCTGCTGAATTATGCAAAAGATAAACGGAGCAAATTACTTTTGAACGTATATCAAAAAAATACACGGGCAATATCCTTTTATCAAAGAGAAGGATTTGAAATCCAGTGCAATGGCATTGATGAAGCTACCGGGGAAAGAGATTATGTAATGGCATGGAAACGGAAATAGGCAAATTCCAGTTGATATTTCACATATTTTAGGAAATTTAATAACTGTTATATTTAATTATCAAATTCTTCGCAAACCCTTGAAAATACTAAGTTTGTAGC
>QWCY01000910.1_pt1 | contig 46502 bp, 29 predicted proteins | sample 1972631 | NCBI WGS metagenome assembly QWCY01 (sample SAMN09866696, study PRJNA288562) | Human gut metagenome isolate pre1_stool, whole genome shotgun sequencing... | isolation source: gut | host: Homo sapiens | place: USA: California
CGCGTTAGAGAAACGCAAACATGGTGGATGTAGTTCAGTTGGTTAGAGCGTCAGATTGTGGTTCTGAATGTCGCCGGTTCGAGTCCGGTCTTCCACCCAAAGAGAATCCTTGATAATCAGTAGATTATTGAGGATTCTTCGTTTAAGTAAGTTTGTGATTTAAGCCCTAAAAGAGGCAGAAATTGACTAAAATAGCTTTGTTGTTGACTAATTGTTGATCTCAATTATCCGGATTAAATGCTATGATCAAAAATGAATGATTATCTTTACAGACCACCAATAAACCATGATATCATGAATTCACGCATTACCCCAGATCATATCACCAAACTAAAAGCAAATGAAATATTTGTATTCGGAAGTAACTTACAAGGTTATCATAGTGGAGGAGCGGCCCGCCAAGCCATGGACAAATGGGGAGCAATCTGGGGGCATGGAATAGGAATACAAGGCCAGACGTATGCTATTCCTACGATGCAAGGAGGTACAGAAACAATCAGCCCCTATGTAGAGCAGTTCATTCTATTTGCCCAAAATGATCCGGAAAAAACTTTTCTTGTCACTGAAATAGGATGTGGAATAGCCGGATTCAAGCCTGTTGATATTGCGCCATTATTCAGTAAAGCAGTTTATGTACCTAATATCTGGTTACCACAAAGATTCTGGGAAATATTACAGGCAGAAAACAGATAACCAGTAGAGTAAGATCCCTTATATATAATGCCCCGTTACATATATTATTATCCATGATAACATATATTGTAACGGGGCATTACATATATTGGCTTAATCTTTACAACGTACACTAATATAATTCCAACCCGAATTCCTCCTTCAAGTGCAATAACGCTTCGTTTTTCTTTGCCATCATCTGGAACTTCTCCACACGACTAAACGCCCGTACATTTTCTGCTGCCTCACTGACACGGACCGTCATTCTCACTTTCCGGTTCTTTAAACGGTTTCGAAGATAGTTCTGTACATCCGGAATCATAGAAGTGAAATCTTTTGCTACAATCTCATTATCTACCACAACCTCGAAAGTTATAGCATCACTAAGCAATGTCAAACGTATATTCTGCATACGCATAGCAAGTGCTTTATGCTCCACAGGAAGACGACCGGCATACTCCTGCCAGTAATAATTCAAATCCTTTTCATTGAATATATAATCCTCTTCAGGTTGGGCCTGTGCGTGAGCAGGTGTCTGGACAGCTGTTGTACTCTGCGCAGCAACTTCCTTTTGAGGATGTCTGATAGACACTCCAAGTCTGGACTTACTCATTACAGGAATTTTCTTCTCTTCCTGCACAGTGGCTTTCACCACAACATCAGGTACACCTGCAGGAGACAAAGTAGAAGTTCCGGCAGCAGAAACAGACTGAACCGGAGCAGCCTGGACCGGATGGACATTTGCAGTTTGTTGCTGAGTTTGAGGTGCAACAGGGGCATTCTGTGATTGCTGAGCAGCTACAGATTGCGTAAATATGGGTTTTATAGCTTGTTTAGGGCTACGCCCACTACCCACATCATCCCCCTCGATGGTAAGCTGGGCAACCTGTATCAAAGTCAGTTCTACCAGCAAACGCTTGTTTTTGCTGGCCCGGTAATTCATATCACAATCATTACAGAGCTTCATAGCCCGATATAGAAAAGGTAGCGGACACTTTTGCGCCTGCTCCTGATAGCGCTGACGAATACTGGCTCCTACTTCAAGCAATGTCAAAGTAGCAGGATCTTTACTTACAAGCAAATCACGAAAATGCGACGAAAGCCCTGTTATGAAATGGCTGCCATCAAAACCTTTATTCAATACATCATTGAACAACAGCAGCGCATCACTTACTCTATTTTCGAGAAAACAATCAGTCAATCTGAAATAATATTCATAGTCCAACACATTGAGATTCTCAATAACACTCTTATAGGTAATATGTCCACCGGTGAAACTAACTACCTGATCAAAGATAGAAAGAGCATCACGCATACCACCATCTGCTTTCAGCGCTATGACATTCAGCGCTTCGGGTTCAGCTGTTATATTCTCTTTGGAAGCGACATAGGTTAAGTGCTGTACCGTATCATCCACACTAATACGATTGAAATCATAAATCTGGCAACGCGACAAAATAGTAGGAAGTATTTTATGCTTCTCCGTTGTTGCCAAAATAAAAATAGCATGGCGGGGAGGCTCTTCCAGCGTTTTCAGGAACGCATTGAAAGCAGAAGCGGACAACATATGCACCTCATCAATGATATACACTTTATACTTACCTATCTGAGGTGGGATACGTACCTGCTCTACCAACTGACGGATATCATCCACCGAGTTATTGGAAGCTGCATCCAGTTCATGAATATTATACGAACGTTGCTCATTGAAAGCTACACAAGACTCACAAGCATTACACGCTTCTCCATCAGCAGTAAGCGACATACAGTTGATAGTCTTGGCAAAAATACGGGCGCAAGTCGTTTTTCCTACTCCACGAGGGCCACAAAACAGATAGGCATGAGCCAGTTTCTGTGTGGCAATGGCATTTTTCAGTGTCGTAGTCAATGCCCGCTGACCTACCACCGACTCAAAGGTGGACGGACGATACTTACGGGCAGATACAATATAGTTTTCCATACGTCAGAATCTCTCTGTTTTTTTGAGTTTCTGCAAAAATAGCGCAATGAGAACAGAGGCAAGCTTGCCTGAGCTACGTCATAGTGCAACCTATTTTTGCTTTCACTGCAAATGTACGCAAAAAAAGTAAGAAGTAATAAGTGACAGGTGAGAAGTTTTAGGCAAGAAGTGGCAACTTTTAAGTTATAAGTTTTATCTTTGCATTCAGAATTAAAGGAGAAATCATGGGCAATTTACTAACAATCTGGGAGTTCATCGGTAAGCACAAATACCTTATCACTATTCTGATTTTTGCAGCCATCATTGGTTTTCTGGATGAGAACAGTGCCATTCGCCGTATTGGATACACACGTGAAATCAGTCGCCTGCAAAGCGAAATTGACAAATATCGTGCCGATTACGAAGAAAACACAAAGAAGCTCAACGAACTAAGCAGTAATCCGGATGCCATTGAGCAGATAGCACGTGAAAAGTACCTGATGAAGAAACCGAACGAAGACATTTACGTATTTGAAGATAAATAATGAAGCAACTCATACCCGCACTTTTCGCCGTAGGCGCTCTCATGGCTCTTGTTGGAGCAGCAGTATTCATCACCGGATGGGTTTATGCACCTTATATATATACCATTGGTGCAGGCTTTGTAGCATTGGCACAAATCAACACTCCGGTTCGCGGTAAAAGCAAAACACTGAAACGCTTGCGCATTCAGCAGATATTCGGGGCAATTGCACTTGTACTGACCGGAGCCTTCATGTTTTTCACGCGTGGCAACGACTGGATCGCATGTCTCACTATTGCTGCCATTCTCGAGCTCTACACAGCTTTCCGTATCCCGCAGGAAGAAGCTAAAGCAGAGCAATAGCGTTCCCGCATGGGGAGGCACGATAGGGGACGGTTCGCTTTGAGCTTAACAATATCTATCGTTACCACTTATACCTTTCTCCGGTATCAATAAAATCTTATCTCATAAAGTAACACATGAAGCCCCAGTGGGCAACGTTGTTTTAGATGTACATGTAAAGCAGTACGACATGCACATGTGGAGCAGTACGACATGCACATGTGGAACAGTAAGACATGTACATGTAAAACAAGACTGTGCACCGGGAAAAGTAGCACTCCTTGCTGAGAAAGACACAGTAAAACACCGGGCAACAGTAATGATAGTGTTTAAGGAAACTCCCCACATCAAAAAAATACACCCGATAATCCACCGAACGGATATGAATAATTAGCCCATTATTATTCAGATCAGAACTTAATATCCAGAACTTTGCAAGCAAATATTCAAAATAAAAAAGGCAGTTCCGCTTATCACGAAACTGCCTTTAACTCTAAGTTTTTTATCTATTACTTCTTAGGTGCAGAAGTATATCTTGCATTCAAACCGTCGATAATCTCTTGTGTGATATTGAATGAACTATCGGCATAAAGCAGATTATCAAAACCTGTATTACTCAAAATCAGATTGTAACCTTTAGTCTTGTTATACTCTTTCAAGAAAACGTTGATAGAGTCACGCAACTGCAAACTATTCTTCTGATTCTCTGTAGCCAACTGATTGGACAGGTTATTTTGTAACACCTGCAGATCCTGCTGCATCTTCATCAAACGGTTGTACTCTTGTTGAGCTCTTTCCGGAGAGATAAATGCATTGTTTTCATATTTCTTTTGGAATTCTTTCTGTTCCTTGTCAAGAGCAGCAGCCTTCTGATTCAACGTCATACGGATGTTCTCTTCCTTTTTCATCATGGCCTCATTCAGGTCAATGCAAAAATTATATTTGGAAAGCAATGTATCTACTTCAACGTAAGCGATTTTTAAATCACCGGATACAGTAGCAGCCGCTGCTTCTCCGCCAGTTGTCGTAGTTTGTGTGTCAGCCTTACCTGCGCATTGTGAAAATAAAACAATAATCGCAAGAGCAGCAAAACCGTTAATGAGGCAATTTATTCTCTTCATAACTTGTAAAATATAGTTTTTAATTAATTAGTTCATACTATCGTTTAAGGCATTTTCAAGATCAGCAATAGAACGACGCCTTTGTTGTGCTTCACGATCCTGAGACTGAGCACAGCCAATTCCCTTTTCTCTCAGTGATTTATTACCACTCACATGTCCATTAGGGAATTTTCCACCCTTTACAAAAAAGACTTTGAGACCTAATAATACGAGACAAATAGCAACTATTAACAGAGTAAACAGTATTGTATTAAGCATTTCTATTAATTTTGTGGGTGCAAATATAGACTTTTGTATGGACTCAACCGCCTTTTTTATTATAAAAAAAGAGAAACGTGCTCATAAACCTCAAGAGTTTTAACCATATTTAGCAGTATGACGTTAAATTTCAATCATTCACTTAAATAAAAAGAAAAAGAATGGAAAAACAAGAACTAAAGCCAGCAGGCGTATTCAAGTATTTTGCAGAAATATGCCAGGTGCCACGTCCTTCAAAGAAGGAAGAAAAAATTATTGCATATTTAAAAGCATTCGGAGAAAAACATAATCTGGAAACCAAAGTAGATGAAGCCGGAAACGTATTAATCAAGAAGCCCGCTACTCCAGGCAAAGAAAACCTGCAAACCGTAGTATTGCAATCGCATGTAGACATGGTATGCGAAAAGAATAACAATGTGGAGCATGACTTCCTCACTGACCCTATCGAAACAGAAATAGATGGTGAATGGCTGAAAGCAAAAGGTACAACATTGGGAGCAGACAACGGCATAGGTGTAGCTACCGAACTTGCTATCCTTGCCGACGATACTATTGAGCACGGACCATTGGAGTGCTTGTTCACTGTAGACGAAGAAACCGGACTCACCGGAGCATTTGCCCTGAAAGAAGGATTTATGAACGGAGATATCCTGTTAAACCTCGATTCAGAAGACGAAGGAGAACTGTTTATCGGGTGTGCAGGAGGAATTGATTCTGTTGCCGAATTCATATATAAAGAGGTAGAAGTACCAGCCGGATATTTCTTCTTTAAAGTAGAAGTGAAAGGCCTGAAAGGTGGACACTCCGGTGGTGATATCCATTTGGGACGTGGCAATGCCAATAAAATACTAAATCGCTTCCTTAGTCAGATGAGTACGAAGTACGACTTATATCTGTGCGAAATCAATGGAGGAAACCTGCGCAATGCCATTCCTCGCGAAGCATATGCCATCTGTGCTGTTCCTGAAGATGCCAAACACGACGTACGGGCAGACCTCAACGTATTCACAGCTGAGGTAGAAAACGAACTTGCCGTAACAGAACCTGATTTAAAACTTGTATTAGAATCAGAAACTCCCCGTGCTAAAGCAATTGATCAGGATACTACCGCCCGTTTACTCAAAGCACTCTATGCAGTACCTCACGGAGTATATGCCATGAGTCAGGATATTCCGGGATTGGTAGAAACATCTACTAATCTGGCATCTGTCAAGATGAAACCGGGCAACGTTATCCGCATTGAAACCAGCCAACGCAGTTCTATCCTTTCTGCCCGTAACGACATGGCAAATACAGTTCGTGCAGCTTTCCAGCTGGCAGGTGCAAAGGTCAGTTTCGGAGAAGGTTATCCAGGCTGGAAGCCCAACCCACACTCAGCCATCCTTGAAGTGGCGGCTGCCTCTTACAAACGCTTATTTGGTGTAGACGCTAAAGTGAAAGCCATCCATGCCGGTCTGGAATGCGGACTCTTTCTCGACAAATACCCCTCATTAGACATGATTTCCTTTGGTCCTACATTGACCGGAGTTCACTCACCGGATGAGCGTATGCACATTCCTTCGGTAGATAAATTCTGGCGTCATCTGCTGGACGTACTGGCAAATATCCCGGAAAAGAAATAATAAACCAACGCATTTGCCGTTAATATTAGGCATGGATTCCTCTATCCGTGCCTGATTTTTATATATAAATAAGGTATGAAAAGAACCCTGATACATATTCTCTTCTTTCTGTTTACAGGTCTGGCATTGTTTTCGGCTTGTGACGATGAGAACTTTTCTACCGATTCTTCTCTCAAACTGGCTTTCTCTTATGATACCCTGCGTATGGATACTGTACTTGCAGGTATCGGTACCTCCACTTATCAACTAAAAGTGTACAATCGCAATAAGGAATCGCTGGTCATTTCATCCATCACCCTGGCAGATGCAGCCAACTCCGGTTTCCGTATCAATGTAGACGGAGCTAAAGGTAGCCACTTTTCAGATGTTGAATTACGGGGTAAAGATAGCTTGCTTATTTTTGTAGAAGCTACGTTAGCTCCCGAAGACCGTGATGTTCCTTTTTTCAAAAAAGATTCCATCGTGTTTATCACGAATGGCAACTGGCAGGATGTTAAATTACAAGCATACGGACAAGACTTTCTTTCTTTACGTAAAAAAGAAATCACTCAGGATACACTAATCAGTTCATCCCGCCCTATCGTTATTTATGATAGTTTGAGCATAAAAGAAGGTGCCCGGCTTACTCTTGCCGCCGGAACACGCCTTTATTTCCATGGTAAATCAAGTATACAGGTACATGGCCAACTTGTGGCAGAAGGTACACTAAATGCTCCCGTTGTATTCCGGGGCGACCGTACTGATAAAATGTTTTCTAACCTCCCCTACGACCGTTTGCCGGGTCAATGGGATGGTATTCGCTTCCATACCTCCAGCTATGAGAACTCACTGAACTTTGTCGATATTCACGGAGGAATATATGGTATCCGCTGCGATTCGGCTGCTGTAGACCGAAAGAAACTCACACTTACTAATTCTGCTATCCGCCAGGTATCGGGCAATGGGTTGGAAATGACTTCCTGCCAGGCAACCATAGGAAACAGTGAGATTAGTAATGCCGGTGGCCACTGTGTCAGCCTGCTTGGAGGCGATTATGAATTCGTACACTGCACACTGGCCAATTATTACAGCTGGGACATCAAGCAAGGGGTCGCCCTTGCCCTCAGTAACGAGAAGAAAGAAATTGCTTATCCACTGACATTAGCTGCGTTCCGTAATTGTATCATAGCCGGTTCGTCCAGTGATGAGATTAGTGGCGGACGTTCAAAAGACTCTTCTATACCTTTCAATTATTATTTCTCCTATTGCCTTATAAACTCAATAGAGGAAAAAAATGATAAGATAGTGAATGTTATATGGAAAAAAGATGATAACTTCCAATTGATAGACAAACGGGGAGAACAATTGTACGATTTCCAATTAACTCCTAAATCGGCCGCCATCAATATAGGATTGGCTGAAGATGCCCGTAACTATCCGCAGGACTTAAAAGGAATGCCCCGTCTTGAAGATGAAGCACCGGATGCCGGATGTTACGAATGGAAAGAGAAAACAGAAGAAAATGAATAAAGGGATAATTATCTTATTATTCCTTTTCTTATCCCCCTCCTTACTCACAGCACAAAAAGAAAAGAATTTCCGTGTGATGTGCTGGAATGTGGAAAACTTGTTCGATACCCGTCATGACTCTCTAAAGAATGATTATGAATTTCTCCCCAATGCGCTTCGTCACTGGAATTACAGCCGTTACAAAAAGAAACTGGTAAATATAGCACGTGTTATTACAGCGGTTGGAGAATGGACTCCTCCTGCATTAGTAGGACTTTGCGAGGTAGAGAATGACAGTGTCATGCGAGATCTTGTACATTACTCCCCTTTAAAAGAACATGGATACCGTTATGTTATGACTCACTCTCCCGACGAACGGGGTATCGATGTGGCCTTGCTTTATCAGCGTGACCGTTTTAAATTATTATTCCATCGATCTGTTCCAATAGACAACGCCCATTTTCATAAGCGCCCTACAAGAGATATTCTCCATGTTTGCGGACTTTTATCTACCGGTGACAGCCTGGACGTATTGGTAGTTCATCTTCCTTCCCGTTCAGGAGGAGCCAAAGAATCGGAACCTTATCGCCTGTCCGTTGCAAAGAAAATCCGATTGGAAGCAGACAGTATACTAACCTCCCGCCGTCGTCCACAACTGATCATCATGGGAGACTTCAATGACTATCCGGATAATAAATCTATTACGGAAGTCCTTGCAGCCATTGCGCCTCCTCCCTATCCCGAAGCATTAAAACTATATCATTTATTAGCCGGAAAAGCCAAAGCCGGAAAACACACATTCGGCTCTTATAAATATCAGGGAGAATGGGGGTTACTGGATCACATGATTGTTTCCGGCACTCTCCTGAATATTTCTGCACCTTTTTTTACCAATGAAGAAAGGGCAAACGTAAGCCGCCTGCCCTTTCTGTTATCCGATGATGATAAATATGGTGGAAAACAACCTTTCCGCACTTATTATGGTATGAAATATTTAGGTGGATACAGTGACCATCTGCCTATATATACCGATTTTGAGCTGAAAGAAAATCAAAACAGTTTCTAATGTTCCATTATTCCACTCCTGACCCATCCGGGTATTTCACAAAATCTCCGGTAACTTTTACTACAGGCATGGTAGCATTTGTCTTCTTTAGATGACGAGTCAAATCCTTTGCCAGTTTCAAAGCTATCTTCTGATATGCTTTTTCGCCGATGAGATTATGTCGTTCCGAAATATCTTCTTTCAGATTGAACAGAACCGATGTCTGCGATTCATAATAGTAAATCAACTTCCAGTCTCCTTCAATAACAGCACTTTGCGGAGCACCGGTCGTTTCGTGCCGTTCTCCCCAGTTATTAGGATAATGAAAATACAAAGGTCTCTTCTGATCTCCCTGTTTCCCTTTTAACTGTGCAACAAAACTTCTACCATCAATAATCTGTGGAGTATGTATTCTCCCTTTCATACCGGCTAACTCCAGTATACTGGGAAAGAAATCTTCTATTATCACAGGAGTTGTATTCACTGTAGCAGGTTGTGTGACTCCCGGCCAACAAACAATCATTGGCTCACGAATCCCACCTTCTTTTAACGAACCCTTTCCCTCACTCAACGGATAATTTTTATTTGTACGTCCAATGGTATATCCCCCGTTATCGGACATAAAAATAATAACTGTGTTTTGAGTAATACCTTTTACCTCCAAATAGTCCATAAGATCTCCCAAACTCTTATCCATGCCTTCCACCAATCCGGCATACTGCGCTTCCTTATGCGAAAGCCCTTTGGCTATGTATCTATCATAAAATCTTTTGTCAGTAGCAAAAGGAGCATGAACAGCATAATGGCTCATATACAAAAAGAAAGGTTTTTCTTTGGCAAGTGCTTTGTCCATAAGCCCTTTGGCTTCTAAAGTCAAAGCCTCAGTCAGGAAAGTATCCGTACCATGATATTTTTCCAGATCCGGTACTGCCCATATCTTTGCCCATTCCGGATTTCCGTTCGCCCCATATCCTTCTTCTCCCAGATAGCTTCCCATAGCCCCGGCAGCATGTCCGGCTATGTTATAATCGAAGCCAATAGTCAACGGGTCAGCAGCCGGAGTATCTAAGGAGCCAAAATGCGCCTTACCTACCATCATGGTCGTATATCCGTTTTCACGAAGCAATTCCGGCAGACATTTAGCATAAAAAGTATAAGGTATACCTTCCTGTGGGCACAAGCCATTATAATTCCAATCACCGAATGCCAGCAAATCGTTCTTCCTGTCTGTTGAAACATCTTTCTTCAAGGTCCAGTTAGTCACCCGGTGCCTTGCTGCATTAGCTCCGGTGAAAAGGCTCACCCGTGATGGTGAACTGATCGAGTTGGCATAAGCATGAGTAAACTTAACCCCCATTTGAGCCAGTCGCTCCATATTGGGTGTATGATAAATCTGGTTTAGTTCCGTTGTCTCCGTCCAGAAAGGAACCGAAGTATCCTGCCACCCCATATCATCCACCAAAAAGAGGATGATATTAGGCTGTTGTTGGGCTGTTAACGGTCCAGATAAAATAAAGACAGAAGCAGCAGTCCATAATTTACGCTTATCTACATTCATGGTATTTTCTTGTTTAATAGATATTTTCTGTTACAACTAGGCAACTGCTTTAATTTACTTTTCAACAGTTACGCCAATCTCATTTATTTCCACTTTTGCAGGAGTGTCGGTCGGCGTAGTAGCTTCCAATCTGATAAAACGTGCTTTCACTTTTTCCTTAAATGGTACTGTTTGCGGAAGCGGGTTGTGCATGATGTTACTAAATTCACCATTAGCAGGTACTTCCTGCCAATTATTTCCATCAGTACTTACAAAGAATTTATACCTGAATGCCATAGTCGGTTTTGCCTCTGCCTTAGCAGGAGCATATGTAAAAGCACTTAATATTACCGGTTTACCTAAATCAATGGTAAGTGGAGAATCAGACACCTGTTTCCAGGTAGTACGCGGCAAATTATTCCAATCCAGCTCTTCGCTTTCTTCTTGCAAAGGAGCCACATAGAAAGCTGCTACCCGGCTGATATTAGCAGTCAGACGACAATTTTTAATTTTAATTCTTAACTGATTGGCTTTTACATCAGGAAAACGTAACAAACGTTTATAACCAACCGTAGTCCCCTGAACTATCTCTTTCCAACCATCAGCAGTCTGTGCCTCCACAGAAAAAGCTTCTACACGCTGTCCTCTTGCGATATCTTCCTGCAACATCACTACATTAATTTCCGAACCGGATTTCAGTTTATAGGTACGCTCTCCATTCGGAGTAGCTTCCCATAACTTCTGCCCCTCCTTCACCCTGTCATCTGCAAAAGCCTGTTTACGATACTCGGCAAACTCTTTCAAACGAGCCACATCCGCCTCATTAATCAATCCTCGACGATCCGGCGGAATATTCAATAACAAGACAGAATTGTAACCAACGGATTGGAAATAGATATCCGCCAGATGCTTCAGACTTTTCACCTTGCTATCCTCTTCTTTATGATAGAACCATCCCGGACGAATAGAAACATCCACCTCAGACGGATACCAGAAGAGTTCGGTTGCATTCTTCAGTATATCACGACTCCCTAAATCTTCTGCCTTACTGAACACTCCCAACCGTTTATTATTTTCCTCCGAACGGGCATAGATTCCCGGAGTAAGTACCGTAGCATTCCATTCCGTTTCACGGCCAATTCCTTTTTCATTACCAACCCAACGCACATCATCTCCCATTATAGCCATCACAGCCTTAGGCTGCAACTTCTGAATCGTTTTATAAAACGCATCCCAGTCATAGACTTGTTGCTTCCCGTTAGGACCTTCGCCATTTGCACCGTCAAACCACACCTCGTGTACTTCTCCGTAGTTAGTAAGCAACTCCGTCAATTGTTGAATAAAAAACTGATTATATTTCGGAGAATCGCCATAACATGAGGCGTTTCTGTCCCATGGAGAGAGATAAACACCGAACTTCATTCCATATTTATCACAAGCATCACGAAGTTCTTTCACAACATCCCCTTTACCATTCTTCCAGGAAGAAGAAGCTACGGAATGGGTTGTAGTTTTGGTAGGCCACAAACAAAAACCATCATGATGTTTAGCCGTTAAAAGGACCATTTTAAAACCGGCATCTTTCAGTGTACGTACCCACTGCTCTGCATCCAACTGTGAAGGATTAAACAAAGCCGGATCTTCTGTCCCGTCTCCCCATTCACGCCCGGTAAAAGTATTGATACCGAAATGCAGGAATGCTGTCAGCTCCATCTGTTGCCAGGCCAATTGCTGTGGAGTCGGCACTAACCTCGCCGCCATATCTACTTTCTCCTGAAGTGTGGCATTCTGTGGAAACTCCAGATGCTTCACATAATACCCTTTCTCATTTTGTGCCTGTCCACTACAAATCGAAGCGAACAGAATGACTAATAATAAAAGTTTTTTCATTGGTTGTATATTTACGTTTAGTTCACTATATTCACCACAGAGCACACTACAGAGTATTATTGTTGAAACTAAAATAAATAAAACTCAGTGTGACTCTGTGAAACTCTGTGGTAAATATTATCTTTTTTCTCCGAAATCAGTTTGTTGCTGTTCCACTTCTTTCAATTTATATTGATTCAGTTCCATCTGCAATTTCTTAACTTCCCGGGCGCAATCTTCATCTCTCACTTTATCTGCACTTTGCTCCCGAACCATTTTAACAGCTGCGTTTTCTTCCGCTACATCAAAAATTAAAGGATAAGTGACCGGATGTGTTTCTATCTCAATCGTTTCACTGGCAGGCATCTGTTTACCTTCTATCAATACAGAAGCACGAATTTTAATTCTTCCCGGAGTGGTAGTGGACTTCACAAGCACAGGTGCCGTACCCCACTGTACGGGACGCGGATTGGCCATCACATCCTCTCCACCCAAAATTACACCTTCACCCTCTATTTCAAAACGAATAAAATAATTATTCAAACGCTTAATATTTCCATTATCATCGGCAACAGCAGCAATCACCGTCACAATATCCGAGCCGTTAGCCTCCATATTCATACCCTCATTATCAACCCATAACAAAAGTTTTGAAGGGCGACGTGACGGTGACACCTTATGAGTAGCCACTACTTTTCCATCCATAAGTCCTTCTGCAAGCATATATACATCAGCTTGTTTTTTCTGACGGGACAAAGCCTTATCCTGCATAAAATCATATACATCTTTAAATGTTATCACAGGCGAAGGCATCCCTTTCTCTTTTTTTTCTTTTTTATAATTATACTGTTTACCATCCTTAAATACCGTCAGGCGAACTTCTTCACAATTGGAGTAAACCGTCACATCCTTTGATGAGAAAGGAGTCATAGCATGCGCAATATATACCATTGGCCCGGTTTCGGCAATCAAATCTGTCTTTTGCGGACTACGCTGTGACTTAAACATATAATATGAATATTTAGGCTGGCGGAAAGCATCCATAATCCCTCCATAAAACGGATCGGGATGATATCCCCGCTGATGATCGAATGAATGCCACAAACAGCCTCCGATATGTTGACGGGTTGTTTGGAACAACGTTTCATAGCAAGTATACGGATAAGAAGGATTAGCATATCCCTGTGCCTGAATCAACATAGGCGTTTCTCCCCAGGCACGACTGGCACGACTGGGAGAATTATGCGAACTCCAATCATCCACATTGTCCCCCCATTCACGAGTGAAATACGTTATTTCCGGATGTTCTGCTTCTTCTTTATCTACTCCTCTCAAATAGGGATGTTTGAAAAGCACAGGGAAGTATTCATGCCCTTTAGCCTCAGAATCACAACCTGTATAGCAATAAGGGTATGGATATTCTTCCATCACAATATCTCTCACTTTCTGTGCAAAATCGGCAGGATACCAGGTCTCATTCAGAATAGGTTCCCACATCCATACGGAAGGATGGTTACGATCTCGCCGCACCATGTTCCGAATATCCGAATATACCCGCTGAGCAAACTCGGGAGCCTCATTCCAGAACTGCCATCCCGGAGTATTGACTATCACGAAAAGCCCAAGTTCATCACAAGCATCCATAAAAGCCGGGTCTTGTGGATAATGGGCATTTCTGATCACTTTCAGTCCTGCGTCTCTCAACTTCTTCGCATCCCGCCAGTGCATACTGTTAGAAAGTGCATTGCCTACAACAGCAAAATCCTGATGACGATTGGCTCCAATCAATGGAGCATCATAAGGTTTCCCATTCAGCCAGAAACCGTCTTTTCCTTTAAATTCGATACTGCGTACACCAATACGACGTTTATATCCATCAATCGTATTTCCGTGGTTATCCTGTACATATACATGCAGTTGATACAAATAAGGAGAATCCGGCGACCAAAGGTGAGGGTCAGAAACTCTGATCTTATTGGCAACAACCGCAGCCTTTTGTTTTCCAACAGAAAGTTTGTGAGTAGCTTCACCTATCTTTTCAGCATTAGCATCCAACAGTTCATAGACGACTCTTCCGTTAAAAGACTGTTTACGGTCATTTCTAACCTGTATATTCAGTAAAATATCCGCTGCCTGCTCTGACACTTTATCAAAAGCCACAAACAAGCCACCCCCTGCTATCTGATTCTCATAATTCGGATCAGTTATATAAACATCATTGTGAGCTATCAACCAGCAATCCCGGTAAATGCCCCCGCAATAAGTAAAGTCCAATACATCCTGTGCCTTACCGGGAGGATAAGAAGGATCATCGCTATTATCGGCCCATACCGCTATTACATTCTCTTTTTCAAAAGTCACATAAGGAGTTATATCGGCAATTACGGGTAGAAACCCTCCGAAATGTTCATTAATCAACTGACCATTTATCCATACCTTTGACCTCCCCATAATAGCTTCGAAATGGAGAAACAGCTTTTTACCTTTAAGACTATTGGCAGGAGTGAAATGCTTACGATACCATACTTCACCCTGATAATTTATACATCCGCTGGCTTCAGTCGGTAAATATTCTATCCCGTCCGGCAATGAAACAACCGCCCAGTTATCATCATTAAAATCTACCCGATAAGCCTCCGGAGCACTTCCTTTATAAAAACGCCAGGCCGGGTTCATCGAATACACTTCACGCCCTGTGTGTTCCAGCGGATAAAAGCCAGCCACAGAATATTGAGGCTGATAAGCTGCCCTCCCCGGAACGATCCATAGTAGAAACAGAAATAATAAATAAAAAACTTTTTTCATATTATTCTTGGAATTAGTTATGCTATCTATACAATCAAACCTTCAAAAATAACCTACATTTATACATTGCTCTCAAAAGTACAAAAAGAATAAGATAATTGGCAAAAGTCAACCATACTAAATAATAATCTCCTAAATATTGCTCTAATCCGTAACTGACCGAAGCTGCAATACAACGGAAATTCACTACCTCACCGAGCACGTAGGCAGTAATAGAATTCATGCCATACACTTTCAACCAATTCAATCCCCGTGTATGCCCTTTATAATCAATCCAGTAATAAAACAATGCCATGAGCAAAAAGCAATAGCCACCGGACAGTAACGTCATACTGGCTGTCCATAAACGCTTAATGACAGGCATTTGCAAACTCCACAGTTCTGCCAGACCGATCAATAACAGGCCAATAAGCAATAATATTTGCACCACCTTTTTCCGGTTCGTTTTGCCTTCTTTCATTATCTTTCCGGCAAAAGCTCCAAGCATCACAGTAACCCCAAATGTCAGACTACTCCATATCCATGTATAATTGTATTGAGATGAAAAGCTCCAGGTTCCGTCTTCATTCCAAAAAACTCCATCCCGGAAACGTCCCAAAACCCATCGATCCACCTGCTCTGCAAAATTTCCTGCCGGGGTAAAGTCACCCAGAAATGTCATAGGAATCCAGTAGACAAGAAGCAATAATAGCGTTATTATTATCTGCCATCCAAATGAAAAATGTAATTGGATAACTGCTGCAATAAAATAACCAACAGCAATCGATTGTAATGTATTAGAATAGAAATAAATGTGCTTGCTATCAAATCCAAGTAAATTTCCCTGGACAATCATTCCGAAGATAAAAAGTAAAATAACCCGTTTAAGAATCCGTCGGTAAACAGGCCAATAATCCACAGAAGCAGTCTTGTATTTAGATAAGGAAAAAGGCATTGAGGCCCCTGTCATAAAGAGAAAAAGCGGCATTACAAGATCCCAGAAACGAAACCCTTCCCAGACTTCATGGTCGAACTGATATAGAACCTCATCGAGAAATGGCAGATTCAACTGTCGTGCCAGTGCAACGAACACCGGCTGAAAAAAGACAAGAAGAAATAAGTCAAAACCTCTAAGTATATCCAATGAGGCTAATCGGGTAAAATCATTTTCCGGTATTTTGTTCATGGTATTTTATAGATTTAACCCCGGAAGAAAAACAGAAAAACCAATGAGGTATCTCCTTTCAGAGATATCCTCATTAGTATATATCACTCTCTCTCTTTTTACTTCACAGGATAAATAGTGAAATCAAAGGTTTGCTTTGTCAATGGAACCAGATAGGAAGGCAAAACTCCCGGACCACAAGTAGCAGTACCTACTCCTGCTTGTTCAGCATCCAGATGTATTGTTATTTTGCCGTCCCGTTTCAATTCATTAATATGACGTGCCTTCTCTAATATTACATCTGAGAAAGGAACAGTGCTAAACTGGAATAAAGAATCTGCCTCTATCCAGCAACCTTTTCCACCTTCGTCAGTCAACTGCATCCAACGGACATCCGTCCGGTTACCTGTAGATTGAGGAACTACGTAATAATGGAACATCCGTTCAGGAGTTGACTTATAAATACCTATTTTCCCCGATTGATTCCGGTCAATATAGGTTTCATGTTCCCCACGGCCCAGATAAGTTACATTTTCGTAGGTATCCTTCATTTCAAAAGTAACTCCCAATCGAGCCATCGATTTTACCAATGAAGTATCCGGTTCAAAAGTAGTCTGCATTTTCATGGAACCGTCACGGTTCAAAGCATATATAAACTCGGCATTTCCTATTTTCTTTCCTTCGGCATTCAGAATATCGGCTTTCACAGTCGTCTTATTCTTACCTTCTTTCAAAGAAACCACCTTTTGTGTCAAATGGTCCAAACCGGCTTGTCTCCAGAGTTTAGCACCGTGCTGATCGCGGTTATCATTATCCGTAGCCGGACGGAACAGGCTCAAAGTTATCGGACTGGCCAATAATTCTTCTCCATCCAGACAAAGAGATTTCAAAGCACCGGTAGACTTATCAACAACAAACGTTGTGTTCCCCGCTTTGGCAGGTTTACCGGACCAACTGTTTTTAGACACAGGAAGTACAAACTGATCATAGGCAACCTCCCAATCGGATGTTACTAACGGAGTAGCATTCACCCGCGTCCAACTCAGATTCAAATAAGCCTCGCGAAGCGTTTTAGGAAGTTTCACAGCTCCCAAAGTGATATCCACCACGGCATGCGGAGCACAACCCACCTCTTTACTTCCTTCGGCAACAATCGTTCCGTCATCTCCCGTCACACTCCAATGAAGAAGATACTCATTCAAATCCGAAAAATCGAACCAATTCTTCACACGGATAGTCAGGTTCTTCTTATCAACCAATGTACTCTTAATATTCTGATAGATTTTCTTCACCTCCAACAGATGCGGATGGGGTTCACGAACGGCATTCACCAAACCGTTACAACAGAAATTGCCAAAGCTCGGCACATCTTTAGGGCCGTAATCGCCACCGTACGTCCAATACCAGTTACCATCCTGGTCTACCTCACGGAAAGACTGGTCCACCCAATCCCAGATACAACCACCCTGAGCCATCGGTTCATTTTCAAAAACATCCCAATATTCCTTCATACCACCGCAACTATTCCCCATGGCATGCAGATATTCGCAAAGAATAAAAGGACGGTAAATATCCTTGCGGGCTACGTACTCTTTAATGACATCCACACTGCGGTACATACGGCAATAAATATCCGTATTGTAATTTTCTTCCGCACGTTCGTATTGTACGGGACGATTCTTTTCTACAGACTTTAGCCAGTCATACGTACGCTCAAAATTAATTCCATTGCCGGCTTCATTGCCTAATGACCAAATCACAATAGCAGGATGATTCTTTGAACGCTCATACATACGATGCGTACGATCCATATGGGCCGTAAGCCACGTACTGTCTTTTGCCAAAGAGGCAGGTCCGTAGCCCATACCGTGAGATTCGATATTTGCTTCATCAATCATATAAAGGCCATACCGGTCACAAAGCTGATACCAGTAAGGATGAGCAGGATAATGGGAATTACGAACGGTATTGATATTATGCTGTTTCATCAGCTTGATATCCTTTTCCATTAGCTCCTTACTTACTGTCCGCCCCAACTGTGAATGCTCATGACGGTTTACCCCTTTCACCAATACAGGTACACCATTGATACAGAAACGACCGTCCTTTATTTCAGAAGTACGGAAACCGACTTTCGTCCCGGTCACCTCAGTAACTTTTCCATTAGCGTCTTTCAATTCCAATATCAATGTATACAGGTTCGGATGTTCTGCACTCCATTTTTCAACATCCGGAATGCGCTTCTCATCAAAAGTAATCAGATTGCTCAAACCACGGGATTTAACAGGTTGACTACCATTCAAGACCGTCTTTCCGGCCTCATTCTGCAATTCATAGGCAATGGTAGCTATTCCGGCTGCCGCTCCTTCTACAGTCACATCAAGTTCAAAAACTCCGTCTTTATAAGTATTCTTTTCAAGGATAGAGGTCACTTTATAATCGGCAATATATTGCTTGGGAGTACTGTAGAGATACACATCCCGCTCAATACCGCTTAACCGCCACATATCCTGACACTCAAGATAAGCACCTGCACTCCAGCGGTAGACTTCAAGGGCTATTGTATTTTCCCCTTTTTTCAGTTTGTCGGTAATATCCCATTCGGCAGGGGTCTTAGAATCCTGATTGTATCCTAAAAACTCTCCATTTACCCATGCATAATAAAATGAAATGACCCCTTCACAGCAAAGTATCACGCGACGCCCTTCCCAACCGGCAGGAATCGTAAAAGTACGACGATAAGAACCCACCTCATTCTCTTCAGATGGAACCAACGGCGGATTCTTCTTGAAGTTGAACATCTTATCATCAAATTCATAAGTCTCGTTTACATAAATAGCCGTACCATACCCCTGACGCTCCCAGTTACCCGGTACATTGATATCGGCCCATCCTCCGGTATAAAACGAAGGTTTATAAAAATCTTTCGGACGGGTATCGGGATTCTTCACCCAATGGAACTTCCATTTGCCATTCAGACTCATATAATAAGGAGATTCTTCATAAGCTCCTTTCTCTACATCAGCAGCAGTTGCATACGGCCAGACATAGGCATGAGGATTCAGTTTATTCAATCCTACAGCATACTGGCTCTGCCATTCGGGCTGTTGTTGTGCCGCAGCGGGAATGATAACCAGCACTGCCAGCATCATCAGATAAATTCGTTTTAATAAGTTATTCATGGTTTTATGTTTTTATAGTACTTAACTACTAAAATACTTACTACAGGGTTACTTACTACTAAATTACTTCACTATCACTTCATCAAACATCACTCTGGATTCCTGTCCCGGGCGTACATGATCTTCCGGGCAAGCCCCTGGTCCTTTGGCAGTCACACGGATATAGCGTGCCTGTTTCCCATTGATATTCAAAGACAGATCTTCCACAAAATTCCACTCCCGGAAGATCTCCTGAGGAGTAAAGCTTAATGTCCCCGCCTTCCTGAATTTACGGTTATCGTCTGATATTTCTACTTCTATCGATGCCGGTTTATGTATGGCCATGCCATAATTTGTAATACAACCTACTGTAACCGTATGGAGTGTTTCCTTTTTCAATAAATCAATTGTGAAAGATACCGTATCACTTTTTTCCCAGGAAGCCCATTCGTAATCTGTTTGTTTCAAACTTCCACGTATTCCGTTGGTTACTACTTCCACATTCTTATTATCTCCAAAAACAGGCTTACCGGTAGCCTTATTCCAGATAACAGGTAAAATCAAAGTTTTTCCCATTTTCTTTTCACCCACAAAAGTAGCACACTTCAACGTTTGTACGCCCCGAATAGTCAATTCTTTAGTATAGCGGGGGGATTTTGCAGAAGGTTCACTATCATCCAGCGTATAACGAATTTCTACATCCGGACGTATACATTCCAGATTAACCTTTAAAGCTCCATTTTCAGGTGTTATTGTATGCTGAATATTATACATGGAACGGGAATACCCCACTCCTTTAGCTGCAATATGACGATTATATACGTCCAATCCTTTTAAAAAACGGTTCCAATCTTTCAATTCCGGTTTAGCCCAGCCCCCTTCGGCCACTGCTGCCAGACGCGGAAAGAGCAGATAGTCCACATCTTCGGGTTTATTGCAAAACTCAGTCCACATACAACCCTGTATCCCCATCAAAAGAGACTTATATTCAGGTTTCCAATCATCCTGTATCGGTTCATAATCAAATACATCTCTCAAAGTAATATTACCAAAATAAGTCACAGGTTCAAACCACTGAGGCCCCTGATAGCGTATCAGATACATAATACGCGCCGGAGTCATAATAAACCGGTGCCCCTGCTCTGCAGCTTTCAAGGCAGCAGTACCCAATCCCTGCCAGCCTAAGATGATGGTTCCGTCCGGTATAGTCGTATTCGTCAATTCATCCCAGCCTATCACTTCACGACCTTTACTCTGTACATATTCGCACATCCGTTTCATAAAGTAGCCCTGCAAATCTTCTTCATTTGCCAGATGCTCTTTTTTCATTCGTGCCTGGCAAAGTGGACATTTTTCCCAATTCGTCTTTCTGGCCTCATCACCTCCCAAATGAATATAACGGGAGGGAAACAACTCCACCACTTCATCAATCACATCTTGTAAAAATGTAAATACACTGTCATTTCCGGCACAATAGATAACCTCAGCATGTGCACCTCCCAACCCGGGTAATACACCTATGAAATTCTTTACTACCGGACAAGCCAATCCGGGATAAGAAGCCAAGGCAGCATTGCTATGTGCCGGCATTTCTATTTCAGGAATCACTTCTATCTGGCGATCGGTAGCATATGCTATTATCTCCTTCATGTCTTCCTGAGTATAAAACCCACCTATTGGAGTAGATTCTCCCAACATCGGATTCCTTCGGGAATGAAAAGGGACGTCGGTACGATCTACCCGCCATGCACCTATATCTGTCAGACGAGGGTGCTTCTTTATTTCCAGACGCCAACCGTTATCATCACACAAATGAAAATGGAGTTTATTTATTTTCAGCATTGCCATACAATCTATGATACGCAACACATTCTTTTTGGGTATAAAAAAGCGGGCAGCATCCAATAATAACCCGCGATAGCCAAAGCGGGGTTCATCACTGATTTTTACCGAAGGAATGGACCAGTCAACATCTCCGCCTACATTTCTTGCATTCTCTATAGAAGCCGGCAGCAACATACGGATCGTCTGCAAGGCATAGAAGAAGCCCTTTATATCCGAAGCATTAATCACAATCTTATCCGAAGTGACATCCAACCGATAGGCCTCACTCTTCAAGCTACGATCTGTTATAAAACAAACATCCCCGGTGTTACTTCCTTCTTTCAATAACGGAGTGAACCCGCCGGCACAAGTAAAAAGACCGATAAAATTACGGGCGATTTCTGCTTGCCCTGCATTCTCCACAGCAAATACCGTATTCTCCGAAAAACGATAGCTCCCCTCCCCCGGCACAACTTGCACAGGGGTGGGTACTATAGAGATCGTTTGTGTTAAATCTTCAGCCTGTACTGCTATGATAGGGGAAAACAGTAACGCTATTATAATTGATAAGGTGTATTTCATCATAAATCAATATATTCCTTTTTTACTCTTTATCTCTTTCCGGTGAAAAACGAACCGGATCGTTGTATTGCTCCTGCAACTTCAGCATTTCTTCTTTAAGTTCTCCCACTACAGGTTCATACTCTGCTTTTCCATATAAGTTATGCATCTCAGTAGGATCTTTCTGAAGATCATACAACTCCCACCAGTTTATATCATTATAAAAATGAATCAACTTATATCGTTCCGTACGAATACCGTAATGGCGTTTTACCATGTGTTCGGCAGGATATTCATAAAAGTGATAATACAACGCTTTTCTCCAATCTTTGGGATGCTCTCCTTTCAACAAAGGTAATAGAGATACTCCCTGGATATCATCCGGAACAGAAACACCTGCCAACTCAAGAAAAGTAGGTGCATAATCGATATTCTGTACCATTTCCGTTATATCACCTTTCCGGTCGAATCCTTTAGGCAAACGCATTATAAGCGGAGTACGCATAGATTCCTCATACATAAAGCGTTTGTCAAACCAGCCATGTTCGCCCATATAAAATCCCTGATCGGAAGTATAAACCACCAACGTATTGTCCAGCATTCCCTTTTCTTTCAGATAGTCGAGTACACGCCCTACATTATCATCCAGAGATTTCACTGTCTTCATGTAGTCGCGCATATACCGTTGAAACTTCCAGTTGGCCAGTTCTTTTCCTTTTAGGTTCTGCTTATAAAAATCATCAATCACGGGACCATAAAACTTATCCCAGGCAGCCCGTTGCTCCGTATTCATACGTCCGAGGAATTTCTCATACAAAGATTTCAAACGTGAAGCCTTATTCGGACGAAGCATTTTCAAGTCATAGATCATATCCATATCCTTCACAATACTCATTTCCTGTGCAGCAGCAGCCGGACGGCCTTCATAATCATCAAAGAAGTTTCCGGGAAGAGAAAATGTCTTATCTTCATACAGTGCCAGATTACAGGTATCTGCCATCCAGTTACGATGAATAGCCTTATGGTGAATCAACAGACAGAAAGGTTTATCCTTATCCCGTTTGTTCTCCATCCAGTCAATAGCCTCATCTGTGATAATATTTGTAACGTAACCTTGTTTCTGAATTGTATCATTATCCTGAGTGATAAAATCCGGATTATAATAATCACCCTGTCCCGGTACTATCTCCCAGTAGTTGAACCCTGTAGGCAGACTTTCTAAATGCCACTTCCCTACCAAAGCAGTCTGATAACCAGTCTTCTGCAGCAGCTTCGGGAAAGTTTGTTGTGCACTGTCAAAAACACAAGTCGTGTTATCGTAGAATTTATTGGCACAACTATGTTTACCGGTAATCATACAAGCACGGCTTGGACCACTCAGCGAATTAGCAACGAAACTATTGGTAAAACGTACACCATCATTGGCTATACGATCCAGGTTAGGAGTTTCCATATAACGGGTATCATAACAACTCATCATCTGTGCTGTATGATCGTCCGTCATAATATATACAATATTATATGGTTTTGCTTCTTCCTTTTTTTGTTGTTGGCAAGAAGAGACGGCAGCCAATGTTGCCAATCCGGCAAAGGGATAAACTATTTTTAAGTCTGGTCGGTTCATGGTAAAACAAGATTAATATAAAGACAATAATTTCTCTACCCTTTATTCTTTAGTAGTTCTATGTTCTTTAGATACAAATGTACGACAGTAGGTACTAATCCAATGTTCGAAAATAATTTTATATATTCCAAAAATGTCCCAAATGCACCTGTTTTTCAATTTTGTTCAAAAGAAAAGAACAAAAACAATAAAGACAGTACTAAAGCAGAGTAGTAGCAAACAGTGCTACTACCCTTTATTGTAGAATACAAAACTCTTCAGGATGCTTCTGTTGCTTGATTTCAAATCAACAGAATGATAAACTAATATCCGTAATTCTGATCGCTGGCAGATATCGCTTCATTAGTATTCAGCTCCTCTTGAGGTATAGGTAATCGGAGATTTTTCTTCAAGAAATTTTCCGTTAAATCTCCATTATTAAATAAACGCTCTTTAAATCGATGTTCACCTAATTCTTTATTTTCAACAATAGCCCTTGTTATATGGTGATTGTTCTGAATTTCCAATACCTTCTTCAAATATTCAGTCCCGCGCCTCCGCACATCACAATACATGGTCTGTTCACCTGCTAATTCTACCAAACGTTCCCAGAATATCTTATCTCTAACCTCATCTTTAGTCAAATTTGTTTCCCAGTCTTTTGGATAAACAGCATTCGGTGTAGCTGATTGTCGTGCCCTTTGCAATACCTCTTTTACTAAACCGATAGCCCTTCCTGTCTCACCGGATTCATTCAATACATCCGCCATCATCAGTAAGAAATCAGCATAACGATATAAAATAAGATTCATATGCGAATTTTGAGCAGTAGAATTTAAATCCATTGCTTTCTTATAATAAGACCATCCGTAATGTTCTCCGGTAGGTTGTACAAAACGTTTCACCAACTTATCATCAACCGCCTCTAATTCTTCAACTGTAGGATTAGTCGGATCGTTACATATACTATAATTTATTTCTACATTATGAGTAACCCGCCCCTCTTTGTAACTCAATTTCGGATAAGCAAATTGATTTTCACCATTACTCTTATTTACCCATGCAGAAAGAACAGTTGCACTATATCTCGGATCGTCCGGATAGGTACCTTTCAAATAGTCATGAAAAGCTTTTGAAATACGAATACGTCCCCATGATATACCGGTTGTAGAGTTTTGAGGAGCAAATATCCAACTTCCACGATTACCGGTAGTAGAAGACTCTGTTGAAAAATTAAGCTGGAATATAGATTCCTTCGAGTTTGAATGTTGTACAAACAAGTTTGAATAGTTTGGCTCCAACTGAAATTTTCCATACACAAATTCACATTGTTCCAACGCTAATTCCCAATAAGTCTTGCTACCCGAAGATTGTTTTCCCTGACATGCCAAATACCAATATAGTTTAGCTAAATAGGCATGAGCAGCAAGTCCCGAAGCCTTTCCGGCATCTGCAGTTTCAGTCAATCCCCCAATAGCATCTTTCCAATCACTTTCAATCTGTGCCGCAATTTCTTCTTCAGTAGCTCGCGGAATAGAAAGCGATTTGAGAGATGGAATTGTATTGCGCAAAGGTACTCCGCCAAAAGTAGTCAACAGATGGTAATATGAGAATCCCCTCAGAAATTTAGCTTGTGCTACCAATCCGGTTTTAAAGTCTTCGTCCAATGGACTCTCTTTCATATTCTCTATAAAAAATGTTGTTTCTGAAACCGTTTTATATAAACTTCTCCAAAACATCTTGGTTATCACACAGCCGGAAGATACGTTCAAGGATACGAAACGATCCTGATCACTGGCATTTGTCTGTGCCCATCCCAAACCGGATGCTCCCACCAATAATTCCTGAGCAGCCTGCCCGAAACCATCATAAGTAGTCAACTGTCCATAACAGGAAAGTAATGCCAACTGAGCTGTATTCTTATCCAAAAACACAGATTCACTATTCAAAGCATATTGCGGATCTTCATCCAGGCAGGAAGAAAAAGTACAAATAGCTAATAAGAAATATATTAATTTTAATTTTTTCATAATACCTGATTAGAATGTTACACTTAAACCAAAGATATAAGAACGTGACTGAGGAAATGAGTTCATATCAACGCCTCTTTTTAAACCATCGAATGCAAAAGTATTCACCTCCGGATCATATCCAGAATAATTGGTAATAATGAATGCATTTTTTACAGAAGCAAAAATATTTATATTCTCGAAACCTATTTTACTAACAATACTTTTCGGCATAGTATATCCCAATGTTATATCCGAACATCTCAGGAAGCTACCATCTTCGATATATCTGTCAAGTACAGCTGAAGACGGATTTGTACTATTTACTCCCGGATAAAGGTTTGTGGGATTATCAGCCCTCCATATATTAGCATAAACCTCTTTACGAATATTATTAGATGAATTCTTGGCCGGCATAGCTTCATAGCGCAAATTACTATTTAATAAATCATTTCCGTAGACTCCATTAAAGGAAGCTGATAAAGAAATGTCTTTGTAGGTTAATCTGGTTTGGAAACCATATGTAAAATCCGGATTCGGATCTCCCAGAATCACTTTATCATCTTCAGTAATCATACCATCACCGTTACTATCGACAAATTTAATATTACCAGGATCCGTACTACCTGCAATCGTATTTTTGTTTTCACTTTTCTGAGGCACATTGTCTCCTTCCTGGATTATACCATCTGTTTTATATCCCCAAAACAAACCCGGAGCTTTTCCTTCAATAAAGATATTTGCAACACCAAAATGGTCACCTATTGAGTTTCCTAAATAAGCTGAATATTGATTATTGCCATAAAAAGCAAGAGGTAATCCTAATTTTCTGATCTTAGAACTATTAAAACCAATATTACCTGATACATTCCAAGTGAAATCTTTAGAACGGATAACATCTGCATCCAAAGAAATTTCAAAACCCTTATTTGACAAAGAACCTTGATTCATCAGGATATTGGCAAAACCTGTAGTGAAAGAAACAGAACGATCGATAAGCAAGTCATCTGTACGTTTGTAATACCAGTCTAATGTACCAGACAAGCGATTATTGAATATAGCAAAATCAAGACCAATATTATAGGAAGTGGTCGACTCCCATTTCAATTCGGGATTTTGCAAATTACTTACAGCCAAAGCCAACTCTTTATTACCGTTAGCATCTGCATAATCAATTGTCTTTTTATAATTATAAAAACTATTGTATGGATCTATAGACTGATTTCCTGTCTGTCCATATCCTAAACGAAATTTCAACTGATCAATCCAAGGAGTATTTTCTCTGATAAAGTCCTCTTGTTCCACACGCCATGCCAAAGCTGCCGAAGGGAAGTATGCCCAGCGGTTGGATTTCACAAACTTACTTGTACCATCAGCACGGAATGTAGCCGTCAGCAAATAACGTCCTTCAATAAAAGATAAATTTAAACGTCCCAGATAAGAGAGCAGCTGATAGTCTTTCTGGATAGGTTGCTCTTCATTAATGGTACCTGCCATATGTAACCCTTTGGTACGGAACGAATGATTCTCAAAATTACGAGCCGAAGTAACTTTGTTCAAATATCCATAGTCATCATAAGTAACACCTACAGTGGCTGCAATATCAACAATATTTTTAATCTTCGTATTGTAATTTACAATATTCTCAACCGTATAATGGTTCTTTTCCAAATTTGTCAGACCAAGAGAACCATTATCATTTTCTCCTTTAAATAATTGGAGTCCAAACCAGCGTCCGCGATTTTGTGTAAAGATATCACCTCCTACACGTGCATTATATGAAAAACCTGCACCGATATTCCATGTCAGATCTGCCGAAGCCCTGAATGTTTTTTCTGTCGTAATATCATCATAATCATTAATCCAGCTCCATACAGTTGTTTTTTGTTCTGCCGACAGGTTTTGCTCACCAGATGGGGCCACATAAGGTGCCGAGTCAAGAGCCGTACGAGTAACAGATCCGGTTGCTCCCCCTTTTGTATCTCCCCCTGACATCATATCATTCTGTTTGATAGAACCATTCAGCGCCAAATTCAGTTTTACACTCTTAGATAAATCCATCGAAAGATTTGTACGCAGGTCACCCTGTTTTAAACCTGTATTATAAACAATACCATTGATATCTTTAAAAGAAGCAGAAACATAATAAGTAGTCTTATCGTTACCACCATTAATGGTAGCTGAATAATTCTGAGAAAAAGCACTCTGATAGATCTCTTTCTGCCAATTATGATAAGTTAATACATTGTAAGATTCCGGATTTTCAGGATCATACTCTCCACCGGAATAAATATAACGCACTTCATTGTTCTCAAAGAAGAATTGTGCAGCCTTTTCTCCCAGTTGCTCGTTACGAAAACGTCCATACTCTTCCAAGTTCAACATATCTTTCAGTTTCGTAGCATTCGCTATTGTAAAGTTGGCACTTAAACTTACTTTGGGTTTCCCGCTCTTTCCTTTCTTCGTCGTGATAAGGATAACTCCATTTGCACCACGTGAACCGTAAATAGCAGTGGCTGATGCATCCTTTAAAATCTGAATATCTTCAATATCTTGTGGATTCAAACTGGTCAATGGATTTTGAGCTGTCTGAAAATCACCATCACCAAATGCACTGGCAGCAAACTCACCGGTTGACGCCTGCGGAATGTTGTCAATTACATACAAAGGCTGATTATCGCCACGCAGAGAGTTGGCGCCACGAATTGTCACCGAAGAAGCTGCACCTGGAGTAGCTACAGTGGCTCCTACATTTACACCGGCTATTTTACCTTGTAACAGATTATCGATAGAAACAACCTTTGCCGCTTCATTCTGATCAGGTTTCAAAGAAGAAATAGCACCAGTTACATCTCCCTTCCGAACTGTTCCATATCCAACAACTACTACTTCATCTAATACTTCTGAATCTTCAGCCAATTTTACATTAATAGTTGTTTGATTACCAACTTTTATTTCCTGGGTTTTATATCCGATAAATGAAATTACCAAAACAGCATTACTGCCAGATACAGAGATTGAATAATTACCGTCAATATCTGTAATGACTCCGTTTGTAGTCCCTTTTACCAAAACATTTGCACCAATAACTCCCTCATTTGACTCGTCTGTGATCTGTCCTTTCACTACTTTAGATTGCTGTACAACATCAACAGCAGCATGTAACGATAGAAAAGGAATAATCATAAACAGAGCAAAAGCCAATAAACTAAATTGCCATTTGTTTTTCATACGTTATTATATTAAATTTCACTGTTATTTTATCTGTACTTTTGCTGTAGCTCCACCCGTAGAAGAACTTACTTTCAGCACGTATAATCCCTCCAAAAGGGAATCTAATGAAAATCGAATTTGTTTTTCACCTATTGTACTATATACCTTATTACCGGATATAGAAAACAGATCACACACAACTTTACCTTCAAACGGAACGTCTACCTGAAAATTGCCATCAGAAGGATTGGGATATACATTGATCTGAGCTGAATACGGATACTTTTCTTTTATTATGCCTACAGGGTCTTTATCCACCTTCGTTACTAATGTATCTACATTGGAATGAATAGCCATACTCAAAGCACGAACCAGACTCAACTCATTCTGTACACTCAAATCATTTCCCATATCAAAATACATACACCCACCAGTATTATTATCAACCAATAACTGCATTTTCTTTTGTACCTCCTTCACACCATTAAATGTATAACTCACACCACTGATAGTGCCCGTATTCGATTCCGGTGTCACCGTAGAAAAGTCCAAGTCCTTATATCCTTTTACATTTTTTGCAGAGTTATCACTCATAACAGCCGTTGTTGCCATAGAAAGGCGAATCTTTTCTGCAGGATAACCATAATTCACAGCAGTAGTATAAAAAGAAGAATAAGCATCCCATACCAAACTACTCTTTCGTGGTCCATAATTCTGGAAAGTAACAAAGTCAACTGCTTCAATAGCATCCAAAGGCATTGTGTATGAAACCGGGTGCAAACTTACACTAAAAATTTTATTATCCGGCATTACTGCACGTATAGCTTTTACCATTGCTCCATAAGATGCCCATTTGGGATTATTCGGATTATTATCCAGCCACTCCAAATCAATATCTACACCATCACAATAAGGAAGTAGCGCCTCAATTCCTTTAGCTATATTAGTACGCCAGAATTCATTACCTATATAGTTAGGCCAGTTTTTATTTCCATTCGCGTCACTATCCGAACTAATCAGGCCTATTCTTATTTTAAATCCTCTGTACCCTTCATATAAATTCCGGGTCTGCTCAATCATCGCTTTCCAACCTCTGGAATTATATCCAATATTATTTTCCCGGTCAAATCTCCAATAACCATCAAAGTATATCGCATCACTTCCACCGCCCGGGAATTTTGCAGCAGATAATGTTCCATCCATATCTGAAGCAAAAGAAGTACGCGCATTTCTCCAAACCATCAAATCATCCATCTTCCCTATAAAACCAGAACCTGCTATAGCATCAGCATCTATATCCTTAAGAGTATACATCGTGCCATCAGAAGGCTTTGTAATGGTTCCTTTAGTACTTTGATTATTAACATAAAGACGAATCGGATTACGGGATGAATTGGGGTCCATTGTTACAGCAATATGTTGCCATTGGCCTACATTGAAGACGTCATTACACTCCATCTGCCATCCGTCTGCTTTAATAATCAACTGTTTGTTTTCCTCTTTTCCCAGATATATACCAAATAAATTAGTATCACTCTCTTTTTGCTCAAATAGAATAGCATTCTCCGCCCATTCTTTCACATTAAACCAGCCTTCAATAGTTGCCGCTGCACTTGCTGGTGCCCCTTCACGAAGCGCTTTACCTAAATTCACTTCACCGGTGCCATCTAAAACTAAAACACCCGAACGTTCTCCATCCATGGCCAGATAGGCAGCTCCTCCTGTCACAGTAGCATCATCTAAAGCTGTCATCGTCACTTCACCGGTTTTCCCATTTACCGAAGCATTCAAAAAAATCAGATCATTTGTCAGTAAATGCATATCCTGATCTATTTGCAGACGGTCGGAATGACGATTAAAATCCGAATATCCACTCACAACACGATAACGAAAATAATTGTTATCTGTCACTTTTTCACGTTGAGCAATACCATTACTTAAAGTAGCATGATGTGTAAATTTGTAGTCCACGATATCCGGACACTGCTCCTGGTCAAACTTGTAATACAAAACAAGATGTTCCCACTGCGGATGAAATTTATTAACCGTATTCTGAAACATCAAAAGCTCCTTACTATCACTCGGCATTGCAGTATTCCACAAACGAAATTCATCCAAACGCCCTTTAAAACCTTGACCTAACACCAGATTTTCATTAGATAGAGGCATTTGTAGTTTATTATTAGCATTCCACGTCTTCACTCCATTCACCCATGTATCTGCTCCATTTGCAAATACTCCTAACGAAACCTGTGTCCATCCATTAACAGAAATTCCTGTTATCGTAATTTCCTGATCTGCTACTTTGAAAATGATATTTCCCTGAACAGAGGATAATCTAACTGAAAATTCACTGGCACCAGATCCCCGCTTAAAAATATAAGCACCCGTACTCCACTCCTGTGGAGACATCAGAAACTGAACGGCATATTCATTTTTTCCATCCATTTCAGATACTTGTCCACAAGTAACATAATCACTTCCAGAAAGCCTTAAAGCATAATTAACGACTTGTGCCTGTACCCAAGAGAAACAGAGGCAACAGCCCACAACCAATGAAAATATCTTCCCTACCTGTCCCATAGTTATATTAAATTTAAAGAAATAGAAATTAAAAGAGGCCGGAACTATACCGGCACTCTTTTTCTTTGTCACCTGAAATAATATTCAATTGATTACAATACTACTTTGGTTGATTTAGCACCTACTTTTACAATATAAGCTCCTGAAGTCATTGGAATTTCCATAAACCCGGGTGTTGCTTCAGCACTGTAAACTAACTGTCCAACCAAATTATAGATATGTACCTCTTCGCCGTTATTTGCATTATTTACATAGATCGAATGACGATCCCAGGCTACAAACGGAGCATTTGCATCTTCCATTGAACCAATACCTACAGAACCACCACCGTCTGCCCCATTCGGTTTGTCCATACCATGCATAGAGTCATCTGAATTTGGAGTACCTTCTGTATTTACAAAATCTCCTTCCGGATTTTTCACAAATGTAATTTCATAAAGATACAAAGCGGACTGTCCCATCATTTGTCCATCAAAACCAACACGAGCACGGAAAGGATCTGTAGTACCAGTGACTGCACCAACCTGGAATTGCCACCAACCGGTATCTCCAGTATACAATACTTCATTTTTTGATCCAAGTAGTTTATTATTACCACCACCGGAAACTAACTCTAAATTTATTTTTTTAGCACCTACCGCCAGACTGGAAGCTAATTTCATCTGGAAAGTAACACGATAATTGTTTCCTCCCTCAGCACTTGCCGGTCCAACAAACGCCAAATTAAACCAACCCATAGATAAATTTCCCGTAGAAGCCGGACCTGCCACAGACGCAGGGGCATCCTTCCCTTTTAATAATAAAAGATGTCCAAACTCACTATCAACAATGGAGAGACCAGAAGATATGGCTTCTTCAGTGGTAATGTTGGCAGGAGCTACACCTGCAACAATAGAACCTGCAACATTCAATTCTGCAACGCTGGGATTAGCCCCGGTTCCCCAATACATCTGGACGGGTCCTACCGGAAGATCTTTAAACTTAAATGATGCAGGAGTTACATCTTCTTGTGCGAAAACATTAGCAGCCATCATCAGTGCGACTGCTGAAAGGAGTACATTTCTTCTCATAATAATAGAAAATTAAAAGTTAATAATTTGACTCCAATCGTTCTTTACTGATTTTCACTAATCAAATACATAACGACTTTTGTCTTTGCAAACATATGACTTGAATCACAAATCAATGTTCAAAAACAACTTTTTATACTTCCAAAAACATCTAAATTACCCATTAATAGCAAGTTTTAGATATTCCTGGAAGTGAAAATAAGAAATAGTGGAGATACCACAAATACGTATCCTTAAATCTCCTGCCCCTGATGTACTTATGTTGAATAATCAAAGCCTTCCGGAATGATTATATCATGACAGCAAACAGTATAATGAGGCAATCGAATACAACAGAAAGTAATGAAGAATCCTGGTCAGAAGAGTTAATTTACCGAATTACCCCCTGATAGTTGTTTTTTCAACAACTATACTTTATTCTGTTTTTTCGCAATGAAAGCTATTTTATTTGGAAATCCTTTAAGAGAAGTAGCTTTACAGCTTATAATCAACACTATAAACAATACATAATTTAGAATGAAAAAGTACGTATTTAATACTGTGTTAACTACTACCTTTTAGGGTATAAAGTAACGTTACTTTGTACCCTAAAAAATAGTAGTTTTATATTGCTAAAGTTGTATATTAAAATTTCCCATTAACAATGTTAACAGATCTTCTATTTCATTTTTCACAAAAACATTACATACTACAAACTACTCATATTCTAAAATTATAAATTAATCATTATATTATAGGCAAAACATAAATCATTATCATACTCTGTTAATAAAATAAATATGACCAAGATTTACTCCTTTGTCCGAAAACAATAATCGATCAGGGATTGTTGGTTGGACAGAGAAAGCAAAAGTTTTCAATCAAAAATAGTATTAACTAAACGCTTCAATTATGAAAAAATTATTTTTAGCATTTATGATAGCGATAGCAGCTACAGGATTAAATGCCCAAACATTAAAAGGTGAAGGTTCTCTTCTTGGGAATGTAGGTTATCAAACCAATTATGAAAGGTTTGGATTGGGAGTACAAGGACGATATGTAATAGCAAAGAATCTTCGGATAGCCCCGGATCTTACATTTTTCTTTCCTAAAGATAAAGTTACGGGATTAGATGTAAATATCAATTTCCACTATGTATTCAATTTCAGCAAAGACGGACAGGGATTTTCTGTTTATCCCCTTGCCGGATTGGGTATGCAAAACAATTTTTATGGGAAACAAGATACTGAAATTGATGGGCAGCATGTAAAAGTAGGCAGAGATAACACAACCAAGCTCGCTTTTAATCTCGGTGGTGGTATAACGCTTCCACTCTCGGAACACAGTTACTTAAATGCGGAAGCGAAATTTATGTTTGCCCACGATGACAATGTCGTTATCATGTTAGGATACGGATATAAATTCTAAATACTGATAACTAAAGCTGTACTAATCGCTTTCTATACTTATAACTATGAGGCTATTTCCCACACGGAGACAGCCTCTTTTTTGGGTAAAGCTCCTACGGAGAAACGCATAAGGGAAAAGAGGGACATCCTTTTAGCATTCTGTCAAAATGATATTCCTAATCCTGTAAAATAAGATATTTAAGGCACAAGTATGGGAAGCTGTAAAAAATACCCGTATTTTCCCGGTTAAATTATTCAGATAGTTTGTATCATATTTAATTTCATGTCAATATACCATGCGCATAATCTATTTATATTACATTTTATTTGCAAACAATTTATACATCAACCATCTTGCTATTTTCTACTTATACACATACTGAGGGCAACCAGCAAAAAAGAGCATCTTTTGAGGACAAATAAACTTTTCCCGTAGAGCATCGGGGTGATCTTCGTAGAGTTTCGGGTCGTTCCTCGTAGAGGAAAAAATTTATCCCGATATCATAAGAGAGATATGACACCGGGATAAGTGGAATATATATTCAAATAGAATCAAAATATACGAAACAAGATGCATATTTTTGCACTCTTTTGCATGATTAATTTTCTTGTTGCATCTATTTTCGTCATTCACCTATCAGAAGAATACATAGATTTCGAGCAAAATAGTAGTATATCTAAAGTTTATACAACTTTATGTAATCTTCCTTTTCAGAGATTATTTCGATTCATCAATCGTACAGATACTTACGCGATTCCAATCTGGTTCTGAGAACATATCACCAATTCCCTGACCTTCGGCCGTAATTCGTGCAGCATCAATCTTATACTTTTTCACCAGAATAGTCTTAATAGCTTCGGCACGTGCTTTGGCCAGTTTCTCATTGAATGCCAAATTTCCCTCAGGAGAAGCATATCCTTTGATAACGACTGTTGTATTCACATGCTTATTCATATAAGAAGCTACTCGTTCTACATTGGGCAATTGTGAAGCATCCACTACCGATTTTCCTTGTCTGAAAGTAATGATAGATTCAGGAATCCGATTATTCTTCACTACCGTTTCAACAGGAACAACCTTATTGCGACATTCATTCAACTCACTTTGTAACGCGTTGACTTGCTGGTTGGCATTGATTAATTGATTATCCTTGTTATTTACCTGCGAACGGAGATCATTAACAGCAGAATTCAGGTTAGCTATTTCAACGGGGTCATAAGGTTTGACATTCGTAAAATGATGTGTCCCGTTACTTGTCATAAAGTGATAAGTAATTCCAGCTGTCAGTTCGAAAGCAGCATTATTTACGTTGAAACGGCTCTTTGCTGCATTAAAATCGCCTTCCATATCATACACAATAGCAGGTCTTACTCCTAATGTCCATGCTTTAGCCTCTCCTAAATTGAAGTTTAAATTCATGCCGAAACGAGTTGACCAGGAATTCTGATCTCCAGGACCGTTCATATAATAATGTAGCCAGCCCATACCAGCCAAAGCTTCAATCTCAAATAAACGGGGAGTTCCCTGGTATCCTCCAAACAAATTCATCAAATTGATTTTACCTAACAAACTGACATCAGAGGCATCAAATGCCGTCTTACTTTGAGTGGTGTTCACATATCCCATACCCTGAATACCCAAACCGAAAACAGGTGTAAGTTGCTTAGCTATTCCGAATCCGAAAGCCGGACGAGCATCTTTAAAGAATGAACTATGAGTTAGAGGGGTCACAGCACCAGCATTAATTCCTATAGACCAGTTATCACCAAATTTAGTTCCCTGAAGAGCAGTCTCGCCTGTCTGAGCATTTGCAGTAAATGCTCCCAGTGCAAAAGCAGATACAATAATAAATTTTTTCATAATTAAAATACGTTAAGTTGGTTATAAAATAAACATATCGTACATTTCATGTTGAAAGTTTATTTATGAAGGCAAATCTTATATACTTACAGAACACATATCTAATACATTTTCAAGCAGATACATTGTTGCAGTTTAAGAAACTAAACCTTCTTTTTAATTCAATATTTAAAACAATATTCGATATCGTTTTCATATTAAAGAACACAATATATTTAATTTTGGTTCGGGAGATTAAAACGAAATTAACATCTATTTTATTTTTAAAGAGGTGCAGAAACACCCTTATATACTGTAGGAATACTTATATCTACTTGTATTTAATCATTGTTTTGATAAATCAACGATCTATCAAACACTGGTTAAAGTTATAGTTCATTAATGAATTATCGGTTAAAATAAAGCGCATTATTAACACTCAATATTAACAATTACTTTTATTATGCAAGAATGTACACTTTTGATACACAAACTTGTACACTTTCATATAGCAAAAGTGTACAGTTAACACAATGAAAAGTGTACACTCTTGAACCCAATGAAGCAACATCCTCATTTCAATTGATAATCAACTATTTAGACTAACCACAACATTCAAATATCACTTTATATCTTAATTTATACAAAAATTCATACTTACTTTTTTAGCAACTAAGTTACCTCCCTAATTATTTTCAACAATAATCTAATAACGATACATTGAAACACAATTTTAGAAAAAATAAAAAGGCTCCCAACGTATGGAAACCTTTTTATTAAAGATGGAACTCGATAGCAATCTCAGTACAGCGGCAACCCATATCGCCCATCTACAACCTTTTCCAATTCAGTACTTAACTGTTGTACACGCTTGGGTTGCTCTTTTGCCAGATTATTCTTTTCACCGACATCCTTCTTCAGATCATACAATTGCGGCTCCATACTGTTACCCAATTCAATATTTACATTCTTATTATACGACGGGCCCTGACCGGGACGAACATATTTCCAACGTCCGTCTGTAATAGAAAGGTTATTTTGTGCATTCTGTAACACCAGATAGTCACGTCCTTTCTTCTCCTTTCCCATCCAGGCAGCTTTCATTGGACGACTGTCCGGTGCTGCACCTTCGGGGAGAGCCTGATTCAGCATCTGGGCAAAGGTAGCAAACCAGTCAATCTGGCAAAGCAATGCATCGGATACTCCCGGCTTAATCTGTCCCGGCCATCTCCAGATACAGGGAACACGTGTTCCGGCTTCATAAATACTGTATTTACCACCCCGATATTCACCTCCGGGTTTATGATCGCCCAACAGTTCTACGGCCTGATCTTTATAACCGTCGTCAACCACAGGCCCATTATCACTGGAAATAATGACCAATGTGTTCTTATCCAATCCCAACTCTTCAAGAGTATTCAGAATTTCACCTACACTCCAGTCAAATTCCAATAGACAATCGCCACGAGGCCCCATGCCACTCTTACCTACGAATTGTGCTCCGGGAACACGAGGAACATGAGCATCTTGTGTGGCAAAATAAAGAAAGAAGGGACCATTTTTGTGCTTTTCAATAAAAGATACGGCTTTCCCGGTCAGTGTTTCGGCTATTTTATCATCTTTCCAAAGTGCCGACTTTCCACCTTTCATAAACCCGATACGGGAGATTCCGTTGACAATGCTCATATCATGCCCGTGCGAAGGGTGCATAACCAACAACTCCGGATTATTCTTACCGGTAGGTTCACCCGGGAAGTTCTTTTTGTAACTCACCTGGATAGGATCGGCCGGATCAATATTGATCACCTGATCGTTTTCTACAAATACACAAGGCACACGATCACCGGTGGCAGCCATAATAAACGAATAGTCAAAACCAATATCATTGGTACCGGGTTTCAAGGGCTTATTCCAATCCTGTTCGCCTCCCTTATCTCCCAACCCAAGATGCCATTTACCTATCACTCCGGTTGCATAACCGCTTTGCTTGAACATATCCGGCATAGTATAACGCTCCGGCCGGATGATTGAAGCAGCGTCACCATCGGCAATACCTGTTCCGGCTTTACGCCAGGCATATTCGCCCGTAAGCATAGCATAACGGGAAGGGGTACTTGTAGCCGCCGCGCTATGTGCATTGGTGAAACGCACACCTTGAGCAGCAGCACGATCTACATTAGGAGTGTGGATCGTTTTTGCACCATTACAACTGAAATCACCGAAACCAATATCATCGGCATAAATAAAAACGACATTGGGACGCTGAGATTCGTTATTTTGCGCAACAATCTGTTGAGCCAGACAAGGGGTTAAAACAAGAGGAAGTACAAAATATCTTTTTTCCATAATTAATTAATATTAGATTCCGAAACAAATATCGTCATTTGCAAAGAGATTTACATCCTAATCAGTCAATACTTTTTGCGTACAATGAAAAAAAAGACGTTTATGGACATATTGATAGACAAATTTGGAAACAGAAAAAGGTTGTTTTTGATAATCTTGGAAATGGATAAACAAATACTTATCTTTGGACGTTAGATAGTTAACCACTAAAACTATATAAGTTATGAAATTTTTTATCGACACAGCCAATCTGGAGCAGATACGCGAGGCATATGCACTCGGAGTGCTCGACGGAGTTACTACCAATCCTTCGCTCATGGCAAAGGAGGGAATCAAAGGTACCGAAAACCAACGTAAACATTATGTTGAAATATGCAATATTGTAGGCGGTGATGTAAGTGCGGAAGTGATAGCCACCGATTACGAAGGAATGATTCGCGAAGGTGAAGAACTCGCAGCACTCAATCCGCATATTGTAGTAAAAGTACCTTGTATTGCCGAAGGTATTAAGGCTATTAAATATTTTACAGAAAAGGGTATCCGTACCAACTGTACACTGGTTTTCTCTACCGGACAGGCACTATTGGCAGCCAAAGCAGGAGCTACCTACGTATCTCCCTTTGTTGGTCGTCTGGATGATATTTGTGAAGATGGCGTAGGCTTAGTTGCCGAAATCGTACGAATGTACAGATTTTATAATTATAAAACTCAGGTACTGGCCGCTTCGATACGCAGTACAAAAAATATTATGGACTGCGTAGAGGCCGGTGCAGATGTAGCCACTTGTCCTCTAAGCGCCATCAAGGGGTTGCTTAACCATCCATTGACAGATTCCGGACTCAAAAAGTTTCTGGAAGACTATAAAAAGGTAAACGGATAAAAATCCGGGCCAAACAATTTCCTGAGTCTGCCGTTATACTTAATAAAAACAAGATATAACTATGGACTTAGGAAATTGGATGAATAAGATTCTCATCGGATGGGGAGTAGACCCCAAGATAGCTAACACTTTCGATGAGGCTATTATCGCTGTTTTAATGATTTGTATTGCTGTGGGGCTTGATTATCTCTGCCAAAGTATTTTTGTTGGCGGGATGAAGAAGTACACCAAGCACTCTCCTCATGTATGGAATACATTATTGATGAAACGACGTGTATTTCATAACCTCATACACACTATTCCAGGTATATTGATATATGTACTGCTTCCGATGGCTTTCGTCAGAGGAAAAGAGTTACTGCTCATTTCGCAAAAGATATGTGCCATTTACATTATCATGTCTTTATTACTCGCCCTGAACGGAGTCCTGTTAATGATATTGGATGTATATACAGAGAAAGCGACAGCGAAAAATCGTCCGATGAAAGGCTTCATCCAGGTATTACAGGTTCTTCTCTTCTTTGTGGGTGGTATTATCATGATTGCTATCCTCGTCAATAAATCTCCAGCCAGTCTGTTTGCCGGATTAGGTGCCTCGGCAGCTATTCTGATGTTGGTATTTAAAGACACAATTCTTGGTTTTGTAGCAGGCATTCAGCTTTCTGCCAATGATATGGTACGTCTGGGTGACTGGATCACTCTCCCTTCAGGAAATGCCAATGGAGTGGTGCAGGAAATCACATTGAATACCGTAAAAATTCAGAATTTCGACAATACGATCTCTACAGTTCCTCCATACAGCTTGGTGAGCAGCCCGTTCCAAAACTGGCGTGGAATGGTAGAATCGGGTGGACGGCGTGTTATGAAGAATATCACACTCGACCTCACCACTCTGAAGTTCTGTACCCCGGAAATGTTAGATAACTTCCGGAAAGAGATTCCTTTATTGGCCGACTACCAGCCGGAGGAAGGGGTAATACCTACAAACTCACAAGTTTACCGCGTCTACATAGAACGTTATCTATGCAGCCTGCCTGTAGTCAATCAGGACCTGGACCTGATCATCAGCCAGAAAGAAGCAACCGAATATGGTGTACCCATCCAAGTATACTTCTTTTCCCGCAACAAGATATGGAAAGAGTATGAACGAATCCAGTCTGATATCTTCGACCATCTGCTCGCAATGGTTCCGAAGTTTGAACTCAAAGTATATCAATATTCAGATTAAGAGGGCCGCTTATGACTCTCTTTATACTGAGTAGGCGTCTCTCCTGTGTATTGCTTGAACGCTGTACTAAAATAACGTGAGGTAGAGAATCCTGTACGCTCTGCTATCTCTGTAAAGTTGAGGTTAGTAGTAGTAATAAGCTGTATTGCCCTTTCCAATCTGAACTTATTGATATAATCGTTGGCTCCCATATCCGTCAGAGCTTTCAGCTTATTGTACAATGTAGCGCGACTCATATACATCTCTTTACAGAGAAATGTAATATCCAGTACTGAACTATCCAGATTTTCTGTAATAACTTTATTCAGTTTCAGGAGGAAAGTTTCATCTGCCTGGCTGAAAGTACTTTCCTCCGGTGCCGGCAATAGTCCTGCATTGAGATAACGTACTTTAGTTTGTTCTCTGTTGCGCAAACGACTGCGAATCAGTTCTAATAACATTTCTTCCTCAAACGGTTTGGTCAGATAACCATCTGCCCCAATCTTGTATCCGTGCAACTGACTTTGTTCGTCATCACGTGCAGTGAGCAAAATAACCGGTATATGGCTGATGTCAATATTCTCTTTTATCTGTTTACAGAGTTCATATCCGTTCATACGTGGCATCATCACATCACTGACTACAATGTCGGGCTGGTACTTCCGAACGATTTCCAAAGCCTCTACACCATCTGCAGCAGTATATACTTGCTTGAAATGTGCTTTCATCGTATCTCTCAGGAAATCAATCAAATCCTGATTATCATCTACTACAAGCAATGAATAATCCTTCGTTTGGAAAGTATTTGTTTCTGTATTCTTTTCTTCGTTATCATCCGTTATCAATTCGTTCAGATAGGCTTTGGGCTGACAAATAATCTCTTCTGATACTACCTGAAGCGGAAGTTCAAAGAAAAAAGTGGCACCTGCTGTATCATTGTCTCTGGCACCAATACTACCTCCATGCAACTCTGCCAATATTTTGGAATAAGACAAACCAATGCCCGTACCATTCCTTTCACCACTTCCCTGGTAGAATCGGGTGAAGAGTTTATGTATATTTACCTGTTTCAATCCACAACCCTGATCGGCTACGGAAACGCGAACCGACTGCTCATCCGGCAGAAGCTGCGTTTGAATCAAAATTTCACCACCCTCCGGACTATGTTTTAAGGCATTAATCAATAAATTGGTAAGAATGATCTCACATTTCTCCCTGTCAAAACTAACCACTGTAATCTGTTCATCCAACTGATAGCGTATATGTACGTTCCGTGCTTCTCCTTCACTTATAAAATCGGCAGAAACCTCTAACACCCAGTCATTCAACTGCTGTGGGTAGACCTGCAACTTACTGACTCCAACTTCCATTTTTCGTAAATCCAACACCATATTGAGCAAGTCTCTCATACGCTGTGACTGCCTGTAAATTCCTTTAAGCGGAACATAATTGGAGTCTGTAGGTGCCAAAGATTTCAGTATACGATTGAGTGGTGCATGTATCAATGTCAATGGCGTACGAAGCTCATGACTAATATTAATAAGAAAACGTACTTTTTCTTCATACATTTGCTTTTCATGCTCCTTCATCGCCCACTTTAACTTGTTTTCTTTACGGCGCATAGTGACCAGAAAGACCTGAATAATAACACCGGATACAAGTAATATGCAACATAGGATAAACCACCACGTCTGATACCACGGTGGTAATATAGTCAAGCTCAAAACTTGTTGTAAAGGAGTCCAGTTTCCGTCTTTTGTACTGCATGAAGCCATAATCCGATAATCTCCGGGAGGTAACGAACGAATGACTAACTCCGAACTATAGGAATCAATATACTGGTTATTCAATCCGACAATCTGGTAACGATATATTTTCTGACGGAAAATATCTTTCTCACAAGACATTACACGAACCGCAATAGACTTACTGCTCCAGGATACGGAAATACCAGCGGGATTTGCACTTAACGCATCATTTACCGACTCTCCGTTAATCAGTACATCCGTCAACTGCATTTGTGGATACTCTGAACTTTCTACCGGCAAATTCTTGTCTATCCTCAACAATCCCCTGATACCACCCATATAAATATCTCCCCGGGTAGAAATCAGTCTGGGTTTAGACAAATATTCGTTTATAAAAACTCCGTCCGACTCGCCAAACAGAATAAACCTCTTTTCATTAACAAGCCATGCAAACAACATATTGTCCGCACCTATCCATATTTTACCTCTCTGATCACACATTATGGAAGTGATCTCACCAAAAAGCGAGGTAGGTAAATGATTGTACTGACGGGTTTCCGGATTATAACTGCTCAACCCCTGGTTGCTGCCAATCCAGAAAACACCACGTTCATCCCGGGATACGGCATTGATAAACGTATCTTTACCACAGGTATACACTGTACGTAGCTTATTAGTAGAGTGATTTAATACGTAAATTCGTCTCAGATCACAAAAATAACTTACCTCTGTTTCATGGGCTACCGGAAGAATTGTCCCGACCAAATCACTTCCTTCCTCTTCGATAGCTGCTTCAACCTTTCCGGAAGCAATATCATACCGGTAAATATGAGAACCAAGCAATAACACAGACCCCGAAGATACCTGACAAACATTTACTGTCTTCCCACTATACCGGAGCAGATTGTTTATTTCTTCGTTGTCAATGACCAACGGTTTGAGAGTTCCCGTCGATTTGTTAAAGACAAACAATCCTTTGGAGAAAAGAGAAAGTAACAATTCATTAGAAGTATAGCCGGTAACAGAGGCAACCTTAGCCTTCCAGGTAGTAGGATAATGCCGGAATTTCTCTGATTCAGGATTTAATCTGTTCAATCCACCTCCATCCGTACCAATCCATATATCATCGGATACAGAATCCTGGTATAAACTAAGAACAGCGTTATCACTTAACCCGTCATCATTCCCTGGTACTACATCCGTATAGGTTTTCATCGATATTTCACGAATATTGATCAGACCACCCCGGATACTACCTGCCCACATATTATTATTGACATCGTTGTGCAGACATAGAATTGAATTTACAGGCAGGGAATAGCTATTACCGGGAATATGCTCAAGAATAGACATTTCTTTTGATTCGGGATCTAATATATTAATACCTCCCCCATCGGTCCCTATCCAGAGATGATCATCTCTTTCGGTCATACACAGAACCACATCGTTATTGAGCTGAGAATTCTGAGTTGTATAAGAGGCCAGTAAAGTACCGTCTTTTGAGAAACATCGGATTCCATTATTATAGGGAGCCACCCAAATACGCTGCCGTGAGTCTATCATTATTTCCATAATCTCCTTGCCACAATCAAAAGGAGGAGAAGTTACTTGCCCGGAACGGAGATTAAGCAGTAAAACACCTTGCCAGCGACTGGCACAAAGCAGTGTTTCTGCACCCCACATGCCAATAAACGAAATGGAGAATTGAGTATCGGAAGTAAAATCCTGAAGAAGAGTAAAGGAATCATCTTTATAGTTATAAAAATAGATTTTATTTCGTGCACCAAACAAGATCCCCTGATTTATTCTACACGAAGCATTAACTATTATATTCTGATTGTTCCGGTTTTTAATAACATCAAAATCATCACTTTTACGTCGGTAACGGGCTATCCCTTTATCTGTCATAATCCAAATGTTATGCAGACTATCCTCCATAATCTGATGAACATGATTATGAGGTAATGAATTAGGATTGTCAGGCTGATGTATATAACGTTTTAACTCATGTCCGTCGAAGCGCCCCAAACCGGCTTTTGTCCCGATCCATACAAATCCTTTCTTTTCGGCATAAATACACCGCACCGTAGAGGGTAAACCCTCATTTAAGGATATCTGTTTGAAATAATAATGACTGGCTTTCAAACCATTAGAATAAAGAAACAAGCCTATTATCAAACAAAAGAGACGAAAGTTATTAGATATTTTCATAAGTAAGATTCGTATGTGATCAGGGCAAAAATAAACGTTTCTTTCTCTTCTACCAAAAAAAGAGTATTAAAAGAGTGGCCAGTTCGGATCATCCGTATGAGCTTCCAGCATGATAGCTTTCAATTCTTCTGCCTTTTCCGGATATTTATTCAGCAGATTATACTTCTCGGAAGGATCTGCTGCCAGGTTATAAAGTTCATAATATGGCTTTTCACCACGGATATTCATGTGTACTAATTTCCACGATCCTTTGCGTACTGCCTGACGCCCATTCAGTTCCTGAAACTCGAAATACAGGTATTCATGTTCTTTCTGCCCTTTTCTATTTTCAAGCAAAGGAAGCATGCTCACACCATCCATCTCTTTGACAGCAGCTTTTGGATTCAAAAGCTCTTCAAAAGTAGGCATCAGATCCCAAAAAGAACACATAAAATTTGTTTCCGTCCCCGCCTGGACATGTCCCGGCCAGGAAATGATCATAGGAACACGAATTCCTCCCTCATACAAATCGCGCTTATAACCACGCCAGATACCATTACTATTAAAGAAATCCGGATCAGCTCCTCCTTCTCTATGAGGCCCGTTATCACTGGCGAAGATAATAATCGTATTGTCGTATATTCCCTTATCTTTCAGCTTTTGTACCAATTGGCCAACGTATACATCGAGCCGATAGACCATTGCAGCAAATGTAGCACGGGGATTGAGTTGAGTACAATACCCTCCCTTACGAAATGCCGGGCTTCCGGGTTCAAAGCCTTTATATGGAACCTCCGGAAATTTACCACGAAATTTATTTATAATACTATCCTCGGGTACAATCAGTTCGGCATGTGGAATGATAGTAGGATAAAATAAGAAGAAAGGTTCTTCCTGCTTCCTGTTATCTAAAAAAGAAAGTGCTTTAGAATGAATCAAGTCCTGAGAATAGGTTCCTTTACCATATTCCACTTCCAACACATTATCTTTGAGTTCAATACGTTGATCGTTTTCCCATAAATGATCTGGGTAATAACTATGAGCCAGTAACTGACAGTTATAACCATAAAAATGATCGACGCCTTGTTTATTGGGATCACCTGTAGAACCTACGAATCCTAATCCCCACTTACCAAACGTACCGGTTTCATAACCTGCATCTTTGAACAAATGAAAAATAGTACGGGAGTCTGCCGGTAAAGGGAACTGCCCTTCGGGATTTAATTCTTTATTTCCCCGGATAGCTGTATGACCGCTATGAGTACCTGTCAACAGGCATGATCGTGAAGGAGCACTGACCGTTGTACCGGAATAACATTGCGTAAAACGCATTCCATTCTGAGCTAACAGATCGATATTGGGAGTATCAAATTTTTCTTGTCCGTAACAGCTCAGGTCACCGTAACCCAAATCATCAGCCAAAATAAAAACAACATTAGGACGTTGGGGAGTTTTTGATTTCTTTTTCTGTGCAAAGCCCGGTTGAATTCCGGAAAAACCGATAAGTAATACACTTCCGTATAAAATTCTGTTTCTCATTATGTACTAATATTTAAGATTTTCGTCACAAAGATAAGGTTTTCTTTGAAAAGACTTTTCCATATTTGTCTTTTGATATGTTCGAATTTGTCCAAAGTCATCCAATCCGAATTTTATTATCCGCTTTTCAAAGAAAATCCGATACTAAGAAAATAAATCACACGTTATTATTACAATTGAATAATCATCTTCGCTAAATTATTAATCATATTTATATGAAAAAGCTCTATTTATCTATTCTGACTGCCCTATTCATTGTAGGTGCCCGCGCAGAGAAACCGGATAACGTCCCCTCTCTTTCCATCTGGTTTGATACTCCCAACAACCTTGACGGACGCGCTATCTGGCAAAGAGCCGATGGTAAAGGTGAAAACCCGGACAAAGCCTGGGAAACAAGTTCATTGCCTTTGGGAAATGGTAGTCTTGGAGCCAACATTATGGGTTCCATTGCTGCCGAACGTATTACATTAAACGAAAAGACCCTATGGAAAGGCGGACCAAATACTTCCGGCGGAGCAGACTATTATTGGAATGTAAATAAACAGTCGGCACCAATATTAAAAGAGATACGCCAGGCATTCACAGCTGGTGACCAAAAACGGGCAGAGACACTGACCCGTAAAAATTTTAATGGTCTGGCAGCATATGAAGAAAAGGACGAGACTCCCTTCCGTTTCGGCTCGTTCACTACCATGGGAGAAGTATATGTGGAAACCGGATTAAGTGAAATCGGCATGAGTGATTACAAACGCATTTTGTCATTGGATTCAGCCATGGCAACGGTCCGCTTCCTTAAAGACGGAATTAAATATCAAAGAAACTATTTCATCTCTTACCCGGACAGTGTGATGGTAATGAGATTTACTGCGGACAAACCGGGAATGCAAAATCTCACATTCAGCTACAGCCCCAATACTGAGGCACAAGGAAAAATAGAAGCAGATGGAACAAACGGTCTTTACTACGCCGGAAAGC
>QWCY01000931.1_pt1 | contig 46059 bp, 27 predicted proteins | sample 1972631 | NCBI WGS metagenome assembly QWCY01 (sample SAMN09866696, study PRJNA288562) | Human gut metagenome isolate pre1_stool, whole genome shotgun sequencing... | isolation source: gut | host: Homo sapiens | place: USA: California
TCGTAACAGGGTGTAGAGGGCTTGTGATGGCCCTTTGAGGCGTTCTACCATGTCTCAAGAAGCCCCGCCCGTTCGCAAGAACGCGCGTGGGAGTATCACACTATGATTTTTTTTGATTGAAAATAACATTTTTTTCTGAAAGTGATTTTTCTCATGTTCCCTTTTTTTAAACTGCGTGCTATACTAGTGGAAATGTAAATTTCGATTGATGGGGGATTTCATCCAATGCATAATAATACAAAAAGAGGTCAGCTAAAAAAGCTGTTACTTGCTCTTGGACTGTCTGGCACGTTCTTTTTAAACGCATGTACTTCAAATGCACCTTCTAATCAAACTATCGTTACATCTACAGATGACTATGAAGCGAACTTGGCTGCCAATGAATCCGAGAGCTTTTATGAAACAGAATCTGAAACTTTTGACAGAGAAGCACTTTACCGAACTGATGATGACAACAAGCCTGCTGAGGGCTGGATTACAAATGCTGACGGCACTATGGGCTACTGCCAGAATGGCTATCTTTTGACTGGATATCAAATGATTGATGATTCACGCTATCTTTTTTCTGATGACGGCATAATGCAAACAGGCCGCTACACAGATGAAAATGGTGATACATATTGTTTTACTGATGATGGTCGCCAATATTTTTGCTCTACTGTAAAATGCAATGATGGCTATTATTATTATTTCGGTGAAGATGGAAAAGCTGTGACAGGGAATTTTACTTTTCCTGACGGCGCTACTGGTATGACAGATGAAAATGGACATGTATATGTAGGCTGCCACCGTATCGGTGATCTCGTCTACGATTTTACCTCACAGGGAAAGCTTAGGCACACTGTTGACGCCACAAAGCCAATGGTTGCGCTGACGTATGATGATGGTCCTTCCACGCAAAATACACAGATCATTCTTGATACGCTTACAGCAAATGGTGCCTATGCTACATTCTTTGTTCTTGGCAGGAATGTAGAACGCTGCGCGGATATTATCCAAAATATTGAAAATTCAGGTTCTGAAATTGGAAATCATACCTACAATCATTATAAAATTACAAATATGGATGCACAGGTAACAGATCAGGAAATCAGCAGTACAAGCTCCTATGTGCAAATGATTACAGGAAACCGCCCATGCATAATGAGACCGCCGACAGGCGCAACTGATGATGTTTCATGTGCCAATGTAGCAGCTGTTGATGACGGTTATCCGCTTATCATGTGGTGCGTGGACACAATTGACTGGCAGCATCATGATGTGGCAACCACATGCGATACAATAAGAAGTAAGGTAAAAGACGGCGCCATTGTGCTTATGCACGATATGGAAGCATCCTCTGCGCAGGCATCCCAAATTATCATCCCAGAACTGATTGCTGCCGGCTATGAGCTCGTTACAGTCAGTGAAATGGCGGCTGCAAGAGGCGGCATGGTACCAGGTCAGGTTTACAACTATTTTGATCCAGCGCTTGGGCAGACACAGGCAGAAACTGAAATACAGCCAGAGACAGCTACTTTAACATCGGTGGAAACACAAGCGCAGCAATCCGAGGTCGAGACACAAGCACCAACGTCAGGACAATCTCAATGTGAAAATCAGACCGAAGGCTCACAAACTGCTGAATCTGCACCAGATACTACTTCAGCAAGCAATTCCTCAGATGACAGCCTCTCGATTATCTTTCCGTGGGCGAAATAAAACAGGCGGCCAATGGCTGCCTTATTTTTCTTTGGGCAAAGTAAATTTACTATTATTTTTCAGGCTACTTTCTTGCCGCCTGTTTTATTGCATTTTTTTACAAATTGCAAATCTTGTTCACCGAAGTGATGTGTTCAGGCGAAACTCCCTGCTTTGTTTGCAGTGAATATCATTAATCTCACAATACACAATTGCTGCCTTGTCAGTCGGACCTTCTGACAAAATCTTTCCATCTGGTGAAACAACCATACTCGGTCGCCTTAGATCTTCAATTGGCATCCAATACGGAACTGCCATTGCTGACGCTACAAAAATACCATTTTCATAGGCTCTTGCCGGACCATAAATCCACTCCCATCCCCATGTCGGACACACAATTAGATCAGTGCCCATCTTTGCGAGATTTCTTGCCATCTCAGGAAACTGCATATCCCAGCAGATAGCAGTTCCGACACGACCAAATTCGGTATCAATGGTGTGAAGCGTCTGCCCCGGTGTAAAAATTTCAGATTCATCTCCTGCCAGATGAATCTTATGATACACGTCTTTTATGCGTCCATCTCTGCCCCAGAAAACAGTACTATTATAGAGTTTTCCTTTCTCTTTTCGTGCCAGTCCGGCAAGAATCATTACACCGTACTTTGCTGCAATTGCTGCAAAACGAGCCTCCTCATTTGTTGGCACATTATAATCGGATTTGTTATTTTTCTCATTTGATATCTCTTCCTGCTCTTGGCTCATCTCCTGATACAAATCAGCATATGGCACTTTTATTTTTGAAAAATGACCACTGTAATTTACTACTTCTGTTGTCGCAATCAGGTTAGCTCCCTCTTTTGCCGCTTCTTCTGCCATGCGAAATACTTCTTCCATGTATTCATGTCGCAGCTGCAATACCTCTTCTGTATCAAAAGTCCGTGTCCCCGGAAAATTGTAAAGTTCATTTTGCTTTGTTTGAATCAATGCGATTTTCATGTTCTGCCACCTTTCTGTTTTTATAGTTTTTATTTGTTTTATCACAGATATTGTAAGTTTTACAGTTTGTTTTTTACAGATTCATACTTTCATCAACTTTTTGTCTTGTTTTTCTCTCTACTTTCTTTATACTAGAAAACAAAGTAAGTGAACTATAAATGGGAATGCGAACCAAAAACAAGAAACGAAGACAATCCCAAACAAAACTAGAAATAAAGCAAAGTCCAAATACCAAATAGAAAGGAACGATTTCACTATGAAAAACCTATTTAACATTTTTAATCCAGATAATAAGATTGCAAATTTTCTGACAAAAATCATGTATCTGGCATGGCTCAATTTCTTGTGGCTGATCTGTAGTCTCCCCATCGTAACGATTGGTGCTTCCACAACTGCAGTTTACTACACTGCTATGCGCATGGCACGAGATGACGAAGGTTATATTGCAAGAGATTTCTTTCACTCATTTAAAGAAAACTTCTTGCAGGCGACTGGTGTATGGCTGATCGTGCTTGCCTTCTTTGGCATGATCTGTTTTAACTGGTGGACTCTTTCTGGCAGCCCAAATGATCTGCTTCGCATTGCTTCACACCTGTTTTTAAGCCTATTTGTGATTTTTGCGCTGATCTCTATTTATTTCTTTCCGCTATTGTCCCAGTTCGATATGCGAATCATGGAACTGCTTCGCTGCAGCCTTTTTATATCACTCAAAAATATTCACTGGAGCATCTGCCTTGTTATTCTTTTATTTGGCGGCAGCGCTTTGATGGTATTAAAGTTTTATCCACTTGTTATATTCGGATTTCCGTTAATTGCATTTTTACAGTCTTATATTTTTAACAGAATTTTCCGCCAGTATCTTCCTGACCATGAGTTTACGCCGGGCAGCGTAGCTGTAATGAATGATACAAAATGAGAAATGACAATTAACTTAAAACACCACTAGAAAAAATGTCATCAAACAAAAAAAGATCTCTGGATTCCTATCTCAATCTTGATTTTGGGGAATTCAGAGATCTTTTTGTAATATATTACATGTCTATTTTATTACCACATGAAGTAATCATTTCCTCTAAGCTTTAATACAGCCTCGATGAAATAGAAATCTGCATACACCATTGTAAAATGGTGATCTGGACTATGATAAGCGCCCGTGCAGTTTAATACGATTGAATCACAATCTGTTCCCCAGTTTGCTCTTGTCTGATCAATTGCCTTTAAGATTTTAACTGCCGCTCTTATGTACATATCTTTTTCTAATTCCGGCACATGCTTTGCAAGCTCAATCAGTCCGTTTGCAATGACGCATGCTCCGCTGGAATCCTCCCATGCCGGCTCCTTCGGCTGTCTGAAATCAACTGGAATGATGCCATTGTCCGGAATATTTGCCATAATATAGTGCGCAATACGCTTTGCGGTGTCAAGATATTCCTGCTTACCAGTATGAATATAGCTAATCATAAATCCATATACCGCCCAGCCTTGACCACGTGTCCACGCTGATCCCTCGCAGTACCCCTGACCACCGTAAGCTCGAACAAATTCGCCAGTCTCTGGATTAAACTCTATGATGTGATTTACGGATCCATCTGGGCGTACAAAATATTTCTGTGCCGTATCGGCATGGAGCATTGCAATCTGACGAAAACGAGAATCTCCAGTCTCCTCAGATGCCCAGTAAAGGAGAGATAAATTAAGCATACAGTCAATAATTGCCCAGCCTCTTGTATCGTCATCTGATCCCGGAATATCATTCCATGCACGAATGTACTGACCAACTGGATTAAAACGTCCTGCTAAAAGATTTGCTGCATGAAGCGCACGCTTTCTTGACTCTTTGTTGTGTGTCAGATCATAATCTGCTGCCGCAGTTGGTCTCCACATAAAACCAACATCATGATGTAAGCCGTAATAACCATCAAAGCAAGTATCCATCTTTTCCTCGGAGATTCGCGCAATTTCAGCGTAGCGCTCGCGTCCGGAAGCCTGATACATCATCCACAAAATACCGCCCCAGAAACCATTCGTCCACCAGTTTAGGCCATCATCTGCTCTCCACTCTTTTGACAGATCACTTCGATCATCATGTGTTCCATTGATTGTCAGATATGGGATCTTATCCTTTGACTTTTCGCTGACCCACTGCATTTTTGTTTCAATCTTTTCATAGACCTGATCAATCCACTGCTGCACCTGTGGTTCTAAGGCTCCTACCCCCTGTGCATTTTGTACATGCTTTCCTGTAACTTGTGTTGTCTGTGTCATGTTCCAATCCTCTCTTTCTTTTCATTTCTTTATTGTTCTTTCTTGTCTTGCCTTTGTTATTTTTTCTTTTGACTAACATTTGAGCAAACTAATTTGCTTCATATGGCGCAATCGTGATGGCAACTCCATCCTCTGCCTTTGCCTTTATGCGAAGATACAAAAGATCGGTGTGATCATTTGCTCCCGGTGCCATCGGTGTTGCGCGTCCTGACTCGATCACAACAGACTCTGTATTTGAGTGAATTGTAATCTTAATTTTCACACCATAATATCCGTCTGCCAAAATTTCATTTTCATTTTGTACTGCTGATTTTGCCAGAATCGGAAGATTAAACAAAACATTGTCTGAAAAATCCGTAACGGTATCCTGTACTGTAACTGTCTCTGCACTATGGTCAATCGTGATATTGCGATGCTGCACACCGCACCCCTTTTGATTTTTAATTTCCATAGAGATGCTTTCGCAGCTATCATTTTTATCATCAAGGCAAAGCTGTGTTACTTTGCTGCAATCTGGGCCGTCATTCCATCCGCGCTCAAGGCTGTATGTACCTGCGCTCAGATTTATAAAGCCTGATGTCTTTTTAATCGGTCCATGTGGTGGTGCCTCAAACTGCATAACAGCATGTGAATAGGAGCAGATATGCCATGGTGTGCTTGCCTCAAAATAACCTTCAATTCCAGAATCCATTATAACTGGAATACAATGATAATAATAAATGAATGCGCCCTGATCCTTATGGCCATGTCCAATCCTTTTCGGGCTTGACATCACAGCCAGATAATTCTCCTGCGACGTGCCAAAATGATCACGGAATACATAGATTCCCGAATTTGGAAATGCTGCACAGGAGGTAAGTTCAAGACTGGCTGGTGTATTTGCCTCACCCTGCAGCGTAGACGAATACATCAGATTCTCTAATGTTACCGATTCACCCCAAAAACCCTTCACTGGCTTATTTGCACGACACCATGTCGCGTACATTTTCTGAGCGGTGTCACGATCATACTGTGCCACCTGATCACAGTACAAACCATATAACGCAAACTCGGTTCCATTTCCAAGCTTATGATCGCCAAACGGCGGTGTGGCAATGCTGTCATTAAAATATGCATATGGCGGTGTCTGTGTGTACAGTGGATAACGAAACATATCAATAAGTCCCGGCATATTAGCATTCCTTGAGATAAACCAATTTTCTCCAGACTCACGCTCCCACAGTCTTGCATACAATGAAAAATGCTCCAGCGAAGCAAAATGGTAACGAGGTGATTCCGGCCATGAGCCATCTGCATTTAATTTATAATCTAACTGCGCCCTAAGCACTGCCTCGGAATTATACATCCAAAGCTTTCGATTTGGAAAATCAGGAATTGCCATCATAATGGCTGCGCTTCCGATGTGCATATCGGTCTGCCAGTTGCTGCTTCCACGCTGTGCCCGCTCCTTTGTCAGAAGTGTACGGTCACGAAGATCTGCCAGATAACGCAGCATATAGGAAACAAGACCATAAAAACGATCCTTTTCTTCCTTATTCCATACTCCACTGTCACGAATCATCGAATATGCTACAGCTATTGTAAATAGGATTCTTCCTCCCTGCACTCCGCCGTAAGCATCGCTTCCCTCCGGACGCTCGTTGTAACGCAGCCAGTAATGCGCACCCTGACAGAAATCATCTAAGAAATGAAGCATCCCAATCTTTGACTTTTCTGCATATGACGTATCTTTTGTATACCAGTAACAAATTGCATCACACTGAGTGTACAGATTGTATTTTTTCACATAAAGCCATGACTTGCGATTAAAGTTTTCCTCGCGTGTGCCAAGCTTATTTCCCTCTTTGTCAAAGAATGTCAGCTCAATCTGCATACCCTTTTTTAACTTTCCATCCTGCTTTGCATCAAACATTACCGTGTAAATCGCGTCGTCTCGCAGCAAAATCTCTTTGTCATATGTCCACACGGCCTCGTGATCGGATGTTTTATTGCACAGTGTTACTTTGCAAACTGCTGTCTCACGTTCATTCACTTCCAAACTATTTGCTGTCTCAATATCAAGATAGATATTCTCTCCCTCTGAAGCCTTTAAGCCAATATTCCAAACCTGAATGTTACCAAGGCCATCGCGCTCATTGTCCTCGCGAGGCAGTCGAAGTGCAAACGATGCTGACACGGTTCCCTTTGGAACTGCAAAACTTGGGCGATTGCCTGCGCTTGTCTCAATGACAAATTCGCGGTTTAACTGCTCATAATTATCACTTGTGGCAAAGAGTGCGCTGTACGCTGATTTTCTTTGTTCAAGAGACGCGCTGTCAGCAAGCGCTTTTATCTGCTCGTACTGACCCTTCGTGAGAGGATCGGACTCGATTTTATGGCGAATTTCCTCCATCTGAGCTGCACTAAGAAGAAGGTTTCCGCCAGATTCTAAACCAATTTCGCTGCGAAGCACGCGTGAGGTGCGAAGGTCCCACAATGCATTCAGGCAAGCTGCCAGAGCCTTCGCAATTGCGGTTGTATCATTTGGATTTGCGGTTATATCATCCATATTGACACTGTTATCAGCAATATTTTTCTCGTTTTCTTCTCTAATTTTTGTCAGTTGATTTAATGCCTGTAAAAGCGCCTCTCCCGCTGATTTGCTATACTGGCCGATTGAATCTCCATAGGTGACATTAGACAGAAATTCACGGCATATTTTTTCATAATATTCGCAAGTCTTTGCCATAGACAGCTCAAACTTTCCAGACTGATTCACATAACTGTTTTCATCAATCTCAGAAGCAACAAGCGACTTTCGCAAATCCTGCGTTTGAAACCATGCCAGCGCATCCTCTAATCCATATGTACTGTAAACCTTTCCCGGCTCAAACCAGACGGATGCCATCGTATAACGCTTCTTTGCAAACTGGCAAGCATCCTCTTTGTTCCAATGCCAATTGCCAAACTCGCGTTTCGTTGTGAACGGTAATACTCCACTTTCGTCATTTTTGTCATTTTCATCTTGAGCTACTGCTGCCTCTGCCTGCTGTATCATATCCTCCAATGCAAGCTGCGCAACGTGCGTTGTATAAGGACACAAGTCCGTAAGACACGCTTTCGCCTTGCTGATCAGCTGCCTCAACTCATTTTCTATCATCTTTCGATCTGCCTCCTCACTTGTCTCTGACCTCGATTGTTCCGCTCACATGACTGCACTCCTCAATAAGAAATGGCACACGCTCATCCTCATTTTCACAATCGCATACCACGTGATCCAACGTCAGTCCATCCACTCTTCGGATATCCACAAATGCACACCGGCTCCAGTCTGGCCAATAATTCTCAGTCTGTTCTGGATACTCAGTTGGAATCTCCGATGCCTTCACGCCGCCAATGCTGTGATAAAACACATCTCGAAGCATCAGATCGCGAATTGCATGATCCTTTGCTGCGTCAACGCGAATGCCATTAAACTTTGGCTCACCCATGATGTCATCGGTAAAGCGATACTGCTTTTCGCTCATGCATGCCTCGTCCACTGCGGTAATTCCACTGACGCGAATGCGTTCGATCTTTCCCACCTTGGGCATCGCAGTAAGCTCCACAGAACTTCCCAGATCATCTGGCTCGAAGCGCTGATTCAGCAAGAAATATAGTGGTCTTCGCACATTTCGCATCGTAACATTTTCGATAAAAATATCACAAATCACACCGCCCTCGGTACACTCAATCTTAATTCCCTCGCGATAAATTCCATGCATCGTGCAATTGCTGATCACGACATTTTGAATATCACCAATAGACTTTAAACCGATGCGAATGCCTGCGCACACGGATGTAAATGCGCAGTTTGTGATATGAATATCCTCTGTTGTCTGGCCACTTGACTGCAGGCATAAATTATCATCAGTTCCTTTTATGTGACAATCAGATATCCACACATGACGGCAGCCGTCAAAATCAAGTCCGTCACCATTGTAGCGTTTTTCATTTCGGATATCCACACCATGTACCCAGATATACTCGCTGTCAAGAAAACACGTTGTCCACGCTGCGGCATTCATCAAACGCAGATGCTCCAGATGAAACTGCTTACAGTTCAGAAGGCGTAACATCATCGGACGATATTTATCCCCTGCATTTGGAAAGCTTTCCGCGTTACCATCAATCATTCCATATCCAATCAGACCAAAATCCTCTGCATCTTGTGCGAACAAAAAGCAACGATCCAATTCGGTCTCATTGCGGTAGCGATTGTGATGCGTGTCTGTTCCATAATCAAAAATCTCTGGGCTTGCCTTTAACAGTGCCGACTCTGCAATTTCCAGATAGACATAGCTCTTTAAATATAAGGTTCCGCTTAAAAATGTGCCATCCTCAAGCAGCACACGTCCGCCGCCATTTTGCGCACAGATATCAATCGCACGCTGAATCGCTGCTGTATCTTTTGTGACGCCATCTGCTTTTGCGCCAAATTCCTTTGCTCTATAAACTGCCATTTTATTTTTCCTCAAGTTCAATAGTATTGTAAGATTTCAGAATTTCATTTGCAAAATCATTTTTGTAAAGTTCTGATCAATTACACATTTTTATATGAGAACCAATCAAAATCTGCGGCTTTTCCAAATCCAGTTAGATCCTGACAACAAATTCCTGCCATTGCTCCTGTAAACCATCCTTCGTTGCATGCCTCGTCTGACAAAATGCTTGCATCGAGCACTGGACCAATCGCCTTATAATTTTGATCACCTACTGCATAGAAAAACTGCGCCTTGTCGTGATCAACGACTGCCTTTAAATAAACTGGTTTTCCTGATTCAATCGGCACAAAGCCAGCAGGATATTCATATTTTTTATTCTCTGCTGTTAACAATGTGACGCATTTTCCCTCGTCCTCATCAAATGTGACATGCAGATAAAAATAGTTGTCCTGATCGTACATCAAAATCAGTCCTGCCATCTGCTTAAACACCTCTGGCTCAAACTCCACGCATGTCGCAGTCTCGAAGCAAAACTCTTCCCATCTTCTTGCGATCAGACTCTGATTAAATTTTGAGGAAAGACCTTCCTGTCCACGAAGACGTAAATAGCCAGGACGCTCGGTGAGTGACCAATATCCCGGTGTGAGTGGCTGGCGAAGCGTCTGATAAACAACAGACAGACCAGACGGATCATCAAAATCATCAAATATGCAGTCACCAAATTCTTGCTGATCGTGCTGCTTCTGCTGATTTTTCTGCTCTGCCTGAGCCTTGTCAGCTAACTCATCTGGCACCTCTGTCTCCAAATCAGGAAGCGTTGTTCCATTTGCTAACACTAGCCAATCATCGTTTGTCCATTTCATTTTCTGGATGCACGTTTCTCTTCCTAGTGTGTAACGTCTTGCTCCTGCAAAGCGCGGTGCATCAATTGGATTTCGATTTTCAAGCGCTCGTCCACACAGATGAACTGCATACCAATCACCATTTTGTGTCTCAACAAGATCACAGTGGCCAGATTTTTGGAGCAGGAAATCTGGATGCTCTCTTGCTGTCAAAATAGAATTTCCCTCATACCACTCATATGGTCCCCAGACATTTTGGGAGCGAAGAATTGACTGTCCATGCAGCTCACCAGTGCCTGTATCTGCTGCAAACAGATAATACCAGTCTTTTCGCTTAAAAATATGTGGACCCTCCAGATAGACTTTATCTGCGCAGAAAATTTCCCTGACAGGTCCTACCATCTTCTTTTGCTCGTCATTATACTCCTGCAATACAAGACGTCCCGCATATTTTTTCGGCACACGATGATCAGTCACAATGCTGACCATATATTTTCTTCCATCGTCATCGTGAAACAGCGATGGATCAAAGCCAAAATTGTTCAGTGCAATTGGCTCTGACCATGGACCAAGAATGTCAGTGGCAGTCACAAGAAAATTGGCAGTATCATACATATTGCAATAAAAAGATTTTACCACGGTATAAACCAAATAAAATGTTCCATTGTCATAGGTAAGACATGGTGCCCAGATGCCCTGTGAGGCGCCAACACCACGCAGGTCTAGCTGTGACTGGCGATTTAATGGTGATGGCAGCTTTTCCCAGTGCACAAGATCTCTTGAATGGTGGAGGCTTACGCCCGGCCACCACTCAAAAGTTGAGTTTGCTATGTAATAATCATCCCCCACCCGAACAATGGACGGGTCTGGATAAAAACCTCTTAAGATCGGATTTTTTACTTTCATCTGGCTGTCTCCTCACTTCTTATGAGTATTCCTTTCTGATATTCTTCTAACAAGATTCGGACACTATTCTTCGTTGTGTCACTTTCCTGCGTATTTTCAATTCCCTTTACAGAAACGATCTGCTCTCTGCCATCTACAAGTGTTACTTTGATGCTCCACGGTCCTGCATACTGCACAGACTGTACCATCGCATCGCCTTCATGTGGCTCAATGACACTTGCAAAGCATGCATTATTTCCCGTCTGCTGTTGGAAGACGGTACGTCTCTTTTCACTTTCGTCACCAACCGGATAATCACCACCGATTACTGCATGAAAGCGTTTTGCATTCAGTCCTTCCAGATCAAGCGTGATGATGCCCCACTTGCGTTTGTCTCTCGGCTCTGCTGGAATAGCTTTATCAAACTCCTCTGCCTGTATGGTCACACGACCGCCCTCATAGTCTTTTCCGACACCGCATCCCTCATCGGTATTTTCACAAACATATACCAATTCAGACATATCAAGCTTCTTTTTATTTTTTGTCTCAATCACCGGATTCCCCCAGAAAATGGTTTTAAGTGATTCATACTCGTACAAATCGCCCTGACGGCCATCCTCGGTAAATACCTTTAAATACAACTTTTTCACGCCGTCAAGTGCAACATCAACAGTCTCTTTTCCAAGAATCCATGCACCAAATTTTCCCTCTGCGAGAACAACTTCCTGTTCACCAGATGCCTTATCTTTCTCCATTACTGCGCATACCTTCCAGTACAAACGCTTATTTACAAGAGCAAATTCTGGTGGGCAGGCAACGGCAAACTGCATACTATCATCTTGCTTCATCGGAACAAAATACAGATCGGTATCAAGTATTCCGTACTCGTTATATGCGGTGCGATTCTGCCACTTCCAGTCGTATCGCCAGAAATTATTTTTCTTTTCTGCATATTCAGTATGAAACTGGAATTTTATCGCAGCTTTGTCTTTTATTCCATCGACTGCTTGGCTGCCTTTGTTTACTTCATTATTTTTCTCATACCAATCACAGTCTGTGATAAATTGTGCACTTCCAAGCGGATCATCGGACAACTGCGCAGTATGACGCTCAATCGACAGTACATCATCCACTTTTGTAAGACCCTGCAGATGGTAAATGCACTGGAAATCATGATTGATCTCTGGCTGACTGCTCTTTGCATAATCAAAGTTAACAACATAATCATCTGTAAGGACAGTTACTCGTCTTGTAATAACAGGCTCTGTGAAGCCACTTCGCACTGCATACTCTGGATGCTTTTCTGGAATTGGAAAACTCCTACCCTCCATCCACTGGCGTTCTTCAATTGTCTTTTGCTTGCCTACCGGCCAGCCGCCATACGGCGGATAGCTCCATCTGCTGTTATTCTCTACACCAAATGCCTGCATTGCATCACCTGTATAAAACAAAAGCTGCTTTGGCGGTGCGGCTTCCTGCTGCTTGAGATCGACCGTGACCATATTGTGAGTGATCGACGTCTGACAATAAAATTTATACATGAATGTATGATAGCTGTACCAGATATTCTCCGGATTGGTTAATGAGCGACCATAGCGCATCAGTCCATTCATGCTTGCTCTGTCATAGTGACCATGTGCACCGCCGTGAGAGCCATATTTAAGACCCACCTGAATCTGCTCACGGATTGGACGATCCTTTTTATGAGAACGAAGCACAACAGATCCTGCATTCTGCGCATAGCAGCTCTTTTCATATGGAAGTTCATCTAACTCATATGCAGGACGCACCTCTTCTCCAAACAGTACATTTCGCTCATCATCGCCAAGTCTTGAAATCATATAAGCATACTCTGGCTTCTTGTACAAGCGATAAGCCAATTCATAATCAAGCTTATAAAATGCCTTTGTCTGTGCGTTGCTTTTTTGTTCGGCAGAGTCATTGATTCCCATGACAACTCCTCGATAATCATAGAACGGAATCAGGCTGTCCCAAAGCATCTCAATGCTTCTGTAGTTTTTTGTATTTTCACCCCAGATATCATTAGACAGACCATCTAAGCGCGCCTCTGCCACGCAGTTTGTTCTTCGGTAAGCTGGTGTAACCTTAATATCCTTAAAATTCATGCCAAAGTGTAATGCTACCACCGATATTTCTGACATAAGTCCTGCACACATCAAATTATAGCCGATGGAAGCCTCATACCACCAACCATCATCAAGCACACCCTTTGCTAGTTCGTCGGCAGCACCTCCCGGTCCATATAAGAAACGCTCCATACGCTCCTTATCACCTAATGCAGCTGCACTGTAAACAGCTCCTGCAATCTCAGCAAGCAGCCAGTTTGATGCCTCACCGCTGCAAATCTCTGCATCAATATATTCCATATAAAAACGCATTGTCTGCTCGATATTCTCTCGATCTTTTTCTGTCCAACCATCCCAGTCATAGATCAAATCATATGCACAAGCTGCACTTTTAAAAAACTCTCCATCATGCACAAGCTCCTGATTACCGGCACGTGGAAGTCTGCGATATCCATCTGGTGCACCCCACTCTCTTAAAAATGCTGCTGTTTTTTGTGCAAAACGAATCTCGCCGCTGATCTGATATATAATTGCACAGTCTCTTGCATGATGCGCATGAGAAGTGTCAAACAAATAGTCTTTGTTAAAATCAATTGATGGATACGACCATTCCTCTGATGCCTTATATGCCTTTTCATATGCTGCCTTTGCCCAATCTGCACGACTGATTTTCTGCCGAATTTCATTTAATAGATCATCATCGAAAATAACGCATGGATGCGGCAATTTTCGCATTGCATAAAGTGTAATTGTGCTGTCTCCCTCATTTTTTTCGTCTGTGTTTTCAATTACTTTCCACTTCGCATGAATCGGAAATTTTTCGCAGCCGCCTGGTGCCAACGTATCAGTCATAGAAATAGTTACTGTCACATTTTTGCTTTCTGATGCTTCCAGATGCAGCCAACCACAGTCTGAATCTGAAATCTGTGGCTTTAACTCTTTCCAGCCATCATCCTCTGCTGACAGATGAACCATAACAGGTGTCCTGCACTCATTTTCTATCGTAACCGAATACTCAATTGTTTCGCCTGGCTTTGTCCACTTTGAACACACTGGAGTGCTGATACTGACGCCATCAGATTTCTGGAAGGAAAGCGCCTCGACAAAAAGCACATTGTTACATTTCTTCTCGTCGGAAATATTTATAGCTGCTTTAGACTCATCAAACAAGATACTTGCGCATTCCTCTGCTATAGTTTGCTGCCCATCCTGCTTTGCATAGATTCGAATCTGCCTTACAAAACGATACTCACGCGACCGCGAAAGCGGCAAGGAAAAATCTTCTTTTCTTAAATAAAACCACTGTCTGCTCTTTGTCATGCACACCTGTGCCGTAACAAGAGTGCGATGTACACTTGCATTGCCGATTAGCTTTTCCAGCGTCATTTCAACGGTGACAAATAACGGCAGTTTCTCTGCCTCATATGTCAGGCACACTGCCAGTACTGGATTGTGAAAGTAATCTTTTGTATTTTTATTATACTGAAAAAGCCCTCGGTAAAAAAAGCCATTATCATCCAAGATCATTCTGCCTGTCCTCCCTATGTAAAAAGCGGGCGGTATTTCTTTCACACACCGCCCGCCTTCGCGTTACTTATTTCGATTTTAAATTTTGTTTTACTTGCTTGCCAGATACGCAGTCAGCTGCTCAACAAGTGCATCAACAACTTCCTGTCCGCCATTCTCCATAGCCTCGTCAACATTTGCCTTCAACATCTCTTTAATTGTATCGTAGGAGTTACCATAGCCATCTACGCGGATACCATGCAGCTTAACAGTTGCAACCATATCGGTAACAGCCTTACACTGTGCAACAGAGGTAGCTAAATCAACATCAGAGGTATCAAAGTGGAAACCAGTTACAGGCATGGTTACAAATGTGGAATCTTCCAGTTCATAACGTCTGTAAGCAAGTGTCTCATCATCATAGTATGTTCCAAGAAGCGCATAGGTCGGATTCCAAGTCATGCCATATCCACCAAACTGAGAATTGTAATCACTCAGAACATCTACTGTTCCTTCTTCCTCGCCATACGCAAAATCTGTTCCTTCAATACCATACTGAATCAGATCGTGTGCTTCCTGAGAGCCAAACATCCAGTCAAGGAACTTCATCGTTGCATCAATCTTTGTGGAGGTTGTTGGAATAGCCAGACCATTATTACCTGAACGGTCAGTTGGAATCGCTCCCTCTTCCTTATCACGGATCGAATCTACGTATACAAAGTAACCCAGTTCTGCATCATCATCTCCTGCTGCCTTCCAGGAGTCTACGTATTTCATATCTGCTACGTAATCATCCAGTGTACCAACGATAGATGCATTCAGACCAGCCTCAAACGGTGTACCACAATCAGTTACACTCAGGGAATCCGGATCAATATAACCTGCATCCTGCCAATTGGCAAACTTTTCATAACGGTCAGCACCAAAATCATGATTCCATCCCTCTGGGAAATCCTTAAAGTTCTCATCGCCGGAGCCTTCTACTGCATAGCTTACCAGCTCGCCATCTTTTACATAAGTCCAAATGGTCAAGCCTGCAGATGAGAATGACTGAAGTCCAGCCTGTGCAGATCCTTCCTGTGCTTCACCTCGAACAGAAAGCTGCTGGAAGAAACCTCTTGCCTGAGTTGCACCGTAAGGAATAACACCTGCATCTTTTGCTGCCTGCCAGTACTGCTCCATCTCATCATAGCTGTTGATCTGACCGTCTGTTCCTACACCCCAATCCTTTGCCCAGTCTTTTCTGTACCATACGACTGGAATACCATTTCCATAGGTCTCAAACAGTGGAATGTAACACATCTTATCGAACCAAATATTTGCTTCCATTACTTCTTCTGAGAATGCCTTTGCCAGTCCTGGATACTCATCTGGATTGTTAAAATAGGAAGAAAGGTCTGCATAATAGCCTTCTGGTGCCAGATTCTTTAACTGAACCCATGATGCGTCAAAAACAAGATCCCAGTCATTTCCACTTGTAATCTCAAGGTTTAACTTATCCTTATAATCAGCATGCTCAACCCATGTGATGTCCAGTGCTACGCCAACCTCATCCATGTACTCTTCTTCGTACTTTGCATATACAGCATCCCAGTTGTCTGGCTTTGGTCCCTTATGCATAAACTTGATTGTTACCACGTCTCCATCTTCTGCTGCCATTGCAGTTACGCCTGTGCCCATTGTACCAAACGCCATCAGACCTGCCATCGCCATTGCCATTTTTCCTGTCATCTTCTTCATTCTTATAATCCGCCTTTCTGGTTTGTTCCCTCTTGGGGCTCCCTGTTTGGGTATGGCTCCATTTTAGCTAAAAATTTTGGATTTTCAACACTACAAACTAACAGACTGTGCTTTTCAGTAGCATTTATACTATTTACTGTTGCTCTCCCTCATTTATCATATAGAATGAATGCTAAATCGTATAAAAAGTATAAAAATGCACTATGAGTTGATTTTTTAACTATTTTTCCCAGTGTTGAAAATTGAAGTTCATTTTTTAAGATGCAAATGCTTGTCAAACTTTTGTACCAATGATACAATTACAATAATTAAGTTCGGCAAAAAACTACACATAGAACGGAAAGGTATGGTTTTTTATGAAACAACATCACTCCCCTCTCACGCTATACCGGCAAGAGCTAAAAAAGCACTCTTATTTTAAACAGCTTTTTCACACATACGCACTAGTATCGGCCGCTTTGTTTTTGCTCTTTTCTGCGTTAATCACATACTATGTAAATGATGACTACAGACATACACTATCTGATATGCAGGAGCGAAGCATCAACCGTGCCTACCAGCTAAATCAATCTGTACTGCAGGATATCGCCAGCAGCTGCTTTAAAATTATGGAAGATGCCGATATGTCAGCGCTTTTGTATTCCACTGATTATACGCAAACAACAGGATTACAGGGGCGAAAAATTTATGATCAGATGAAGCAGACAAGTTCACTGATTCATTCACTTTACTTCATTAACTTTCGAACTGGAACTGTACTTGATGCCTATAACCGTAGCCCAATTGAAACGCACTACGATCAGGAGCTTTTCACCTTTTTGCAGGAACATACTCCGAACATCGCCTTCTATTATGGTCTGCCTAGATGGGTGTCCCGCGGTCCTAAATTTGCCTCTCAGCGCGTATTTTCACTGATTATCCATACTTCAAAGCTAGGTGCAATTGTTGTAAACATTGACTGTGATGCTTATGAGGAAATGATTCAGCTTGAGTCAAGCGATTATATCAACATCCTTGAGGTCTGTGGTGATGGCGATGTGCTTATTTCATCTGACCCAGAGCTGTGGGGTACAAATGTAAATGATGATGATACCTACAAAAAAATCACCGAGCGTGTTTCAAAAACGGATCATTTCTTGGAAGGCTCTGGACTACTAAAAAGTCGAGTTGTCTATTTACATAACAGCGGCATGGATTTGACATATTACTCTGTATTCAATCAAAATGCACTCTACACATCAAATCATCTGATCTGGGTTGTGCTACTTTATGGTGTATGTTTCATCGTACTCGGCATGCTAGTTACTTTCGGTGTTAGCGTGATCGTCTACAAACCCTTTCGCCTGTTCAAGGAAACGATCACAAACAGCTCTGCACTTACTGAAACAACTGTACAAACTGCAGGCATGGATGACTTTACGTATTTGTCAGGCATTTACCAAAATATTACTACAGCAAATGCACACCTTCAGGCGATGAGCAACAACTGGCTAAAGGAAAAGGATCGCATTACCTTAAAGCGCCTTATGACAAACGGAATCAATGCAAACCAGATTTATCCGCAGGAATACGAAGCACTAAACCAGTATTTCTGCCACGCATACAGCCAGATCGTTGTCATAAGCATCGACTTTTCCTCCAGCCAAAAGGAGGATTCAGGCGGAATTGGTCTTCTTCGCTACTCCATAAGCAATGTTTTTAATGAGCTAATGGAATCTAAGGTTCTCTTTATAAATATGGATATGTTCTTCCCAAGCGTTATCTATTTTGTCAATCACGATGATGCAACAAATGAGACACTGCGAAGCATTTTACTTGAAGGACAGGAATTTATGCAGAGTACCTTCCAAATTACATTGTCAATCGGTGTCAGTGAGCGTGTAAGAGACCTAGATGAATTGTCATTCTCCCATCGCAGCGCGCAGGATGCATTGAATCGACGTTTCCTTACTGGAGATGGCTCCATCCACTTTGCTGATGAACTCTCTCTGCCATCGCCAGCAGCCGAGCATTATCCATATGAACTGGATTCTGCCGCAATCGCAGCTCTAAAAAATACAGATTTTGACGCATTCTCAAATGCACTGACTGACTTGTTCAATGTAATTAGGCAATTTCATCTTGATCAGACGATTCGCTCTATTCTTCAGTTTGAGGTTGCAATGCAACGTTTTGAAAATGCAAATGATCTGATGGTTCAGACGCTCCCCTGGGAGATCGCCATTTTAACTCAGCTTGACATCAACACGATTCAAAATTATCTTCTAAATCGTGGAAAACAAGACATTGAAGAGTTGGCGGAGATTAAGAGTCACAGCAGCGAAAAGCCAGAGCTTATTCATACAATTTTAGAGCTAGTTGATTCCAATTTGTCTAACCCAAATCTTTCCGTTGTCTTCTTAGCAGGCGAGGTTCATCTATCCGTCAACTATCTTAGAAGCATTTTCAAGGAAAACACTGGCGATTCACTTTCAAACTACATCATTCAAAAAAAACTTGAACTGATCTGCCATCTTCTTGCAGACACAAACACAAGTCTTCAAGATATCAGCGATCAACTTGGATTTTCAACAAAGAACTATTTCTTCACATTCTTTAAAAAGCATATGGGCACCACGCCAAATGAGTACCGAAAAGAAAAGAAGCAGAATGAGCAGTAATTCAACTATTTTAAATTACTTGAAGCTTTTCCATCACGCAAAAAGAGCACCCTGACGGATGCTCTTTTTTATGCTTTCAATTCTTATCCTTTTTATTACAATTACATTGCATTTCTGCTTATTATTCTCTCTTAGCCCTTTACGGAACCAACTGTCAGACCCTGTACAAAATACTTCTGTAAGAATGGATACAGCAGGATAATTGGTCCAATTGCAACGATTATGGTTGCCATACGATATGCATAAGTCGGAAGTGTAAGCGAATTAAGACCTACTGCCTCTGCCGGTTGGTTTGCTGCATAGTTTACCTGACGTAAGATCTGCTGAATCAAATACTGTAAGGTGTAGTACTGGCTGTGGCTGGAGTCGATATACAGAAGACACTTATACCACTCATTCCAGTATGTCAGTGCGTAGAATAAACCAATCGTAGCGATTCCCGGAAGGGAAATCGGAATTATAATCTTAATCAAAATTGTGATATCGTTTGCACCATCAATCTTTGCAGACTCTGCAAGAGAAGCTGGAATTCCGCTGAAGAAATTTCTCATCAGAAGAATGTTCCATGCATTACAAAAGCTAGGAAGCAGCAAAACAAGAATGTTATTCTGCAAATGTAAAAACTTTGTTGTCAGAAGGTAATTTGCTACTAAACCGCCGTTAAACAGCATAGTAAAGTAGATAAACAGTGCCAGCACGCCTCTTGATTTAAAATTCTTTACAGACATCGCATATGCCGCACCACATGTAAATACCATTGAGAAAAAAGTTCCGACAATCGTTGTTCCAACAGTTATAAGGTATGCCTGCGGGATATCGCCACTGACGAATACAAGCTTGTACGCATCCAGCGAAAACTCAGACGGCCAGATATTGTAACCATTCTGTGTCAATGCACGCTCTGCAGTAAATGAGGAACCTAAAACTAACAAAAACGGAATCAGACAAATGATCGAGAACACTGTGATAAACAGATAAAAGCCTCCATTCATCACACGGTCGCTTCCTGTCATTTGAATATGCTTTTTCGCATCATATTGCTTCTTTTGTTTTTCTTTCTTTGCCATTTTACTTTCCCTCCCTCATCAGAATAATGCAGAATCTGGGTCTAACTTCTTCGTTAATGCATTTGTTCCAAGAACGATCACAAGACCCATAATAGACTGATACAAGGATACCGCAGAAGACTGTCCGATGTTACTTGACTCAACTAACATACGGTATACATATGTATCAATTACATCTGTTGTACGGTACAGCATGGTATTATTTAATACCAAGTTGTATATCATACCGAAATCACCATTGAAGATTTTTCCGATGCTCATGATAAACAGCATGACTGCAGTTGACTTTAACAAAGGAAGTGTCAAGTAACGGATACATTTACCTCTTGTTGCACCATCCACTCTGGCAGCCTCATACATCTCCTGATCAAGACCTGTGATAGTTGCCAGATACACAATAGAGCCATAACCTGCACCCTGCCATACTTTTAAGAATGTAAGAAGTGCCGGCCATACATCTGCATTCTGATAGAAGTTGATTCTCTCAAATCCAAGTGTTGCTAAGATGTTATTAATAAAACCATTGTTTGTCTTTAAAAGTGCCTCACAGAGAAGTGCAACGACTGTCCATGAAATAAAGTGCGGCAGAATGACAACTGACTGTGTAATCTTCTTAAACCACTTTCCTGATACCTCAGAAAGTGCAATTGCAATCAAAATTGATACCAGCATGGAACTGATAATAAAAAGTGCATTTAAATATAAGGTATTAAACGTTACCGTATAGAAGTTCTTGGAACCAAAGAATGCCTTAAAGTTCTTAAAGCCAACCCAATCACTTCCCCACAGTCCCTTAACGGCTGAGTACTTCTTAAAGGAAGCTATCAAATACACTAATGGTGCGTAAGAAAATACGCAGAACCAGATGACTGCCGGTAGTGCCAACAGACACAGATATGGATTGTAGCGGATATCATACAGAAGATTTTTGATGATACCATCCCCCTTTTTACTGCGAGGGTTTGTTTTTGTTTTTGCTTTCATAAAGCTCCACCTCTCTTTTTGTTTTCTTGTCTGCATTGTAGCGCACTCTTTGCTGAAAAAAAATCCCAAAAGCTACCGCCTTTTACAATCCGTTAGATTTCATAACAAATTCTGCGCCTGTTTTACAAGGCGCAGATGTTTATAAATATCTTACTTTACAGTTCAATCTTTTACGATACAGTTCAAAAAGTGATATTTTGTACTTGTTTTCGCACCAGATACGATAAATTTACCATTGTCACCGACAGTGACGTTAATCTGCTTCTTTGCAACCAAAGATTCATAATTAAATGATACAAAATCATCCTCATACAGCACACAGCTTCCTGTTTTATTTGTTCCAAAGCTCTTTACTGTGATATTAAATACAGTATCCTCTGTGACACATATCACAGGCTCTGCTACCGGAACCAGTGCACCGTCACGCGCAAAAACAAGCATCTCATTCCAGTCAGCTTCCAACACAAGACGTCTTCCACCTTCGATCTTTTCTCCTGTGAAGAAATTGTACCAATTACCTTCTGGAAGATAAACCTCACGGCTAGTTCCATCCTCAAGTGTCAGCGGGCATACAAGAAGATCCTTTCCGAAGAAATATTCATCATCCAGATTTCTCGCTGCCTCATCCTGCGGATATTCCATTACTACGGCACTCACTGGCGGAAGTCCTGTTTTTTGATACTCCTCAAATGCGCTGTACAGATATGGCACAAGCGACATACGAAGCTCAAACAGCTTTCGACATTCGTCTGTATAATATTGGGCTTCCTCCATTAGCTCGTTGTTTAAATTCTTCTGAATGTCTACCTGCTTCCACGGTGCATTTGGGATTCGCCAACAATTTAACAATGCATGATCTGAGAAGCAAACGGTCTGCACACGGCGAAGCAGATCATGACCATTTGCACAGTCACGCACTTCCGGCGCCCACAAAAGTCCTGAGAACGATGACGTTACCATACCACGAATAAATTCCTTGTGACTATATAGATCAGAATACAGCACAAATGGCATTGGTGCCGCAAGTGCACCAGAGGAACGAACCTGCGAGAATGTACGAATATTTTTCTTATGAAATACTTTTTCAAGCATATGCTGATAAAGAAGTCCTATTGCATTGTGCATCTGCTCACCATCCATTCCTCCTGGAAACTCGGTGCTGTCTGGGAAGGACCAACAGGACGGATTATAATCTGAATTATCACACTCATCGAGCTTAAATCCGGTAATTTCCTTGTCAATCAGCTCTTTTTCATGCCAGTCACCAAAGATCTCACAAGTCTCTTCCATTGAAAAATCTGGCACAAGACCGTTCCACACCTCATAATCGCCGCTGTATGGAACTAGTTTGTCATAAATTTTTGCTGCCGGGTAAACAAATGCATGCTCCCACAAATTAATGTGGTAATTGCTCTGCGTCAGCTCATCAATCAAGTCTTGCGGCTCTGGGAAAAGATTGCTCCACTCATAGGTACAGGAATATGAATGAGAATGCCAGCCAGGCTCTAATCCAATCACATCAATCGGCATCTTCTCATCTCGAAACTGTGATGCCAATTTTTTCACATGCTCCTGATCGCTACCGCCATACACGCGGTACCACATGCCAAGCCCCCACATGGGAACCTTACAACCACCACCTGAAAACAGGTTATAACGCTGAACTGCCGTCTTAATATCACCTGCAAAAAAATACAGATCAATGCCGCTTTCTGACGGAATTTCAATGATTACCTTTCGCTCTTCCTCTGCTCGCTTAAATGCATACAATGCTGACTCACTAAATTCTTTGTGCGGCTGATTCACTTCTTTTTTCATTGCAGAGGCACCCTTTTCGGCACTAGTTCCCATATAAAATGTAGCATAGCGATATGTATCCACAAATAGACCATATCCGGCAGTTGACACATAGAACGGCACAGGTGCATGACTTTCTCCAGTATCCATCTTCGGATCTGAATTTACCTTTATATAGCGTTTTCTTCCCGCTGCATTGACGCTCTGAAGCTGCAAGCCAAATCCAAAGATATCCTCACTTGTATTCATCGGAAGTGTCACCACGATTCCACGTGTTGTCTGCTTGATATTAACATCATCTGTGCCAAACGGAAGTTGTGGCTCTGCGCCCTGCTCTGCCGAAAGCACTGACAGCGCTTCCGTCTTGATTTCATTACTTCTGTGCGCAGTTGGAGTGTACGCAGATGGTGTTCCAAAACGCACCTTCCAGACGCCTAATGCGATCCGTTCCCATTTCTGTTCTTCTTTTAATCCTGTTTCTTGCTTTCTACTTGTCTCCATATTTTTCCATTCCTTCCGTATTAATAGCGTAAGCAAAAGTCCGCCTGATACCATCATTCTAACATCAAGCGGACTTGAAAAATACTTTGATTATTTACACTTGCTTAATTTTTACAATATCATACTCAAAAACATTTTTGCAAAATGACAATTCTTTCAAAAGAGCCTCTTCATCATCTGCTTATTTTCATACATCTTAGCATCTGCACTTTGCAGCAGTTTTTCTGTATCCTTGTCAGGATCATCACTCCATGCATATCCCATCGCTGCTGAAATCGGAATATCAGTCTTTTTATCTGCCGCTGCAAGTGCTTCTTTCACGCGCTGCATACATTCTTTTAAAAGCACCAAGACATATCAAACTTTCGCATATCTGCCTTGTCCATGCCTTACGCATATAAAAGCCTGCAAATATGGCTGTAAATCCCGACACTGCTGCAAACACAGCAAATATACCAGCATGAATATTTTTGACCAAAATCATACGATATATACCGCTTCGATTTCCTATTTGAAAATCTGACTGCTCAATTGCATCTGCTGCTTTTTCTGAGACATGAAAAAATTGAACCGTCAGCTTCTTTCCTGTTGGAACCTCGAATAAATGGACAAAACCTGTTCGCTTTCCTTCTGTGCGATAAAGACTTACATCATCGGCAAAGATTTCAAAATCAACCCAATGTGTTTTTAACATCATTATCCATTTTTTTCATTCTGCGATTTTGGAACATCATACTCATACTGAACAATTTCCTGCCCTCTGTTTTAATCACAGCGTACAGGGATTTTCAACGTAAAAAAGGCAGTCTTTCGACTGCCCTTTATTATAACGCCAAAATTGCCATTCCGATCAAATGAACTACAAATGCTACCACCCATGCTACAGCACACTGGAATAGCACAATGCCTACTGCCCATTTTGTTCCTAGCTCTCTTTTAATGGAAGAGATTGCTGCAATACATGGTGTGTACAGAAGACAAAATACAAGAAGAGATGCTGCTGACAGCGGCGAGAGTACTTCCAACAATGTCTTTGTACTTCCAAACAATACTGAAAGTGTAGAAACAACGCTTTCCTTTGCCATAAATCCTGCAATTAAAGATGTACAGATACGCCAGTCACCAAAGCCAAGCGGTGCAAAGATTGGTGCGATTGCACCTGCCACTGCAGCTAAAATGCTGTCTTTTGAATCTGCTACCATGCTTAAATGTAATCCAAATGTCTGCAAGAACCATATTACAAGAGATGCCATAAAGATTACAGTAAATGCTCTTTGAAGGAAATCTTTTGCTTTATCCCACATCAGCTGGAGTACATTTTTTGCTCCTGGAAGACGATAATTTGGCAGCTCCATTACAAATGGAACAGCCTCTCCATGAAACATAGTCTTTCTGGAAATAACAGCTGTTAAAATACCCATTGCTATACCTAAAAAGTAAAGACCAATCATGATAAAACCGCTTTGCTTTGGAAAAAATACCGATGTAAAAAATCCATAGATAGGAAGCTTAGCCGTACAGCTCATAAATGGTGTAAGCATAATCGTCATCTTACGGTCGCGCGCTGACGGCAGTGTTCTTGTCGCCATTACACCAGGCACTGTACATCCAAATCCAACCAACATTGGCACAATGCTTCGTCCGGAAAGGCCAATCTTACGAAGCGGCTTGTCCATGACAAAGGCAACTCGTGCCATATAACCACTATCCTCAAGCAATGATAAGAATAAAAACAGTGTAACAATAATAGGAAGAAAGCTAAGTACACTTCCGACACCATTAAATATACCATCAATTACAAGAGAATGAAGCACATCATTGACTTGCCATAGCGTCATCACAGCATCTGTCTTTTGCGTCAGCCAGTCAATTCCAATCTCCATCACATTTTGAAGTCCTGCGCCGATCACACCAAATGTCAGCCAGAATACAAGTGCCATGATTGCAGCAAACATTGGAAGTGCCGTATAACGTCCAGTCAATACTGCATCGATTTTCCGGCTTCTTTCATGCTCTTTGCTTTCACCTGGCTTAATCACTGTCTGATCACACAGCTTTTGAATAAATGAAAAACGTATGTCTGCGATGGATGCCGCGCGGTCAAGTCCACGCTCCTCTTCCATCTGCACAATGATATGCTCAATCATTTCCTTCTCGTTTTGCTCTAAGTTTAATGCCTGCTCAACAAGCTGATCGCCTTCAACAAGCTTACTTGCCGCAAAACGCACCGGAATACCTGCCCTAACAGCATGATCTTCGATCAGATGCATTATTGCATGAAGGCATCGATGAACTGCTCCGTTATGACTGTTTTCATCGCAAAAATCCTGTCGACTTGGCTTTTCCTGATATTGCGCCACATGAATTGCATGGTTTATAAGCTCTGTAATACCCTCATTTTTTGCTGCTGAAATTGGGACAACTGGAATACCAAGCATAGACTCCAATTTATTGATGCGTACAGATCCGCCATTTCCGCGCATCTCATCCATCATATTGAGTGCAAGCACCATAGGCACATCAAGCTCCAAAAGCTGCATTGTCAGATACAGATTTCGCTCAATATTTGTGGCATCCACGATATTTATAATGCCGGTAGGCTTTTGCTTAATAATAAACTCTCTTGTCACAATCTCCTCACTGCTGTAGGGAGACATTGAGTAAATGCCTGGCAGATCCGTCACAAGCGTATCAGGATGATTTCGAATCTGACCATTTTTGCTGTCAACTGTCACGCCTGGAAAATTTCCAACGTGCTGGTTTGAACCAGTCAGCTGATTAAAAAGTGTTGTCTTTCCGCAGTTTTGATTTCCTGCAAGCGCAAATGTCAATACTGTTCCCTTAGGAACTGGATGCTCATCTGCCTTTTGGTGGAAACGTCCGCCTTCACCAAGACCAGGATGCTCTGTCACAGCATTCTCTTTGGAAATATTTTTTGTGTTCTTTTCCCTTTTGCCATCCGACTTTGTCACAGAAGATTCATCAATTAAAATCTTCTCTGCATCTGCCAGACGAAGAGTCAGCTCATATCCGTGGATTCTAAGCTCCATCGGATCGCCCATCGGCGCCAGCTTAACCACCGTCACCGAAACTCCGGGAATCACACCCATATCAAGAAAATGCTGCCTCAGCGCACCTTCTCCTCCAACAACGGTGACAACCGCTGTCTTTCCTATTTCAAGATCCTTAAGTGTCATATTATGTCACTTCCTTTGTGAATATATCGACTTTGATGTCTTTTTCAGAAGCCATTATAGCAATTCATGATGGATTTGAAAATAGTTATTGAAAATATTTTTCATTTATAGTTTAATAAATCTTTTTTCTTGGGTCAATAGAATAAACCTTTTTGTTTTCTATTGATGTAAATGGTCCTGGAAAACTTTGTTCTCCTCTAGCTTCTCCAAAGAAATCTCCTGCTGTAAGTGTATTTGTTGATACTGGCTTTAACTTCTCTGCGTTGTCTATCAGATTCATTCTCTTTTCCTGTCCATGGAAAAAGACCGGCTTTTTAGCTGCCTCATCAAATGTAATGGTGTATGCCTCAGTATCCACCTTAACAGAAACCCAGGCAGTCTGTCCATTTTGATCAAAACCATAAAATTCCTTCCATGTTTTTAAATCCAAGCATACCTCTGGTTCTGGATACATTACACGCAAATATCCAGAAGGCTGATTTGCATAACAGTTATTTTCTGCCTCATTATGCTGTGTAGGAAATGTAATCGCAGACTGACCACATTCATAGAAAAAATTGTTAAAAATTCTAGTATCACGTCCCGTTCCGCCTCGCATCATATCCTGCTCCATGCGAAATGAAACTGGCTTTGCAAAATATCCAGAACCTCTGCACTTTCCAAAGAAATTATTAGAAAGATACAGATGATCAGTTCCTTCACCATACACACCATATCCATTTACCACATCGTGTTCACGCAGCTTATACCAGCCACTTGAACCAGGCTCCTTCGGGATTTTTTCCTGGTCAAACCTGCCCTCTATGTTCCAGAAAATATTGTTATCAATCAAGTTTGTCTCATCTCTGCTGCACTCAATAAAAACTGCCTCTCTTTGCTCAATACCATCTAAAAACAAATTTTGTGTAATGCGGTTATTTTCATTTCCACAATCAAGCCACAAATGATCGGCACGATATGTTCGTTTAAAAATATTACGACGAAACAGACTTCCCACACTGTTATGCAGTTTTATACCCGCAGCTTCCCAGGACAATTCCATTTTCTGCCATCCTGTTCCTTCGATTAAATTGTCCTCTATAAGCACATGCTCTGCAAATAATCCTGCAATTCCGCAAACACCAACATCCTTGATATGACATCCTCTAATAATTGTATATCCGATTTGTTGATCCGGTAAAATATCATGATGCCAGCATTCATTTCCAATATCAATTCCAACTGCATTTGACCAGTCAATTGTGCAGTTCTCAATAATCCAATGATGACCGCGCATGCATGAAAGAGCTCCACGTTGCGGAACTGGTGCTCCCATCGCTGCATGTGCACACGTGATTCCTTTAACATGAATATATGAAAGAAATGGAATCTCAGGTGCAAAACATTGCTCTCGGCATGTAAGTTCAATCGTATGCATTCTCGGGTCTTCATCATTTTCCAGTCGAAAATGTATCGTCTGACCATTTGCTTCTACCCAATAGCTTCCTGGCTGTTCTGTCATCTGACGATAAAGTGCTACCTGTACAAGTGGTTTTCCATCACAAAATACCATGCCTCTTCGATTTAAATATGGTGTCATATCTGTTTTATCATACTCAATAAATAACCTGTCATGCAAAATATTAACTGCGCAAAACGGATTATATCCTTTAAATTGCTCTGGGTTTAAATGATGACACCAAATTATCGGATTTTTTTCCTCACCTTCTATTTCTCCCATTATCCAGCCCGTACTTTTTTCAAACTCAGTCACTTCTTCCGAAGCTTTTATAACAACATCTCCATCCCCTGCAGCTTCATATAAAACCATTTTTTCTGGTCCCTCTCCTCCAGCCTGAGGACGAACACATTCGCGATAAGTACCCTGATGAATAACAACCTTTGTACCTGCCACAGCACGCCTTGCAGCCTCTGAAATTGTTTTTAGTGGTGCCTCACTGCTTCCATCATTATTGTCTGCACTCATCTTATGCGCTGGATTTACATGAATCACCGTATCATAACTACACGGCATTTCCCAGCTGACAAATTCACTTCCATCTGGAAGTACTGACATAATATCTTTTTTCATTTTTTTCTCCTTTTTGATATTTTGTACTTGATTTATTGTAAGAAAAACGTTAAACTATAGCATATAGTACTACTATTTTTATCATTTTAGAATGTATTATTTTATACTTTTGTTGTATTACTATGTAACTATGTTACTGTTTATATAGACTGTAACACAAATATATAAGGAGGTTTTATCATGAGTCAACTTACTATTTCAACGCAGGAAAAACGTTTTCCTGTTGCTCCAGATCTATACGGCTTATTTTTTGAAGATATCAGCCATGCTGGTGACGGCGGCTTGTATCCAGAGATGCTTCGTAATCGTTCCTTTGAGGATTCTCTGCTTCCCGATGGCTGTATCACAAACGATAATGGCAAAACATTTACTTCTCCAACAGGATGGATTGATGAGTTCAACAATGGCGAGGGAATGAATGACTGGATCGCATCACAAAAAATTGCACCAACCACAATTCCTGCCTGGTATTCCGAAAATGCAAACATGCAGCTTAATAAAGATAATACACTCAATGATAATCGGCGCGTTTCTCTTCAAGTTGATTTTGAGGAAAATGGCAAAATCTATAACATCGGATATAATGGCATTAATCAAGAAAAAGGAGATACATATAATTTCTATCTGTTTGCAAAATCAGAACAAACACTGCATCTGACGGTATCCATTCAAATAAATAATCAAACATCCTGCAGCAGCGATATCATCATAAACGATGCTAATTGGAAACGCTATGATGCACAATTTCTGGCCACTGAAACAGCAAGAAATGCTACTTTTTCCATTCAATGTCAGGAAAAAGGAACCCTTTACCTTGGCTTTTGTTCTCTTATGCCTGCAGAAACATTTCACGGTCACGGACTTCGCAAGGATCTTGCAGAAAAGCTTGAACAAATGCATCCTTCATTCTTGCGTTTTCCAGGCGGCTGCATCGTAGAAGGCTTTACACTTGAAACAGCTATGTTTTTCTGTAATACTGTCGGTCCCGTTTGGGAACGTCCAAGCCACTGGCTTCTTTGGCACTATCGAACTACAAATGGTCTGGGATTCCATGAGTATCTGCAGTTATGTGAGGATTTAAAGCTTTCTGCTCTTTATGTGTGCAACTGTGGTATGACTTGTCAGGGACGCGGTCCTTATTATTTCAACGAAGCTCAAATGCAGTTTGCTATCAACGATACCTTAAATGCCTTAGAATATGCACTTGGTTCAAGCCAAACACATTGGGGTAGTCTGCGTGCAAAAATGGGTCATCCAGAACCGTTTTCCCTTAAATATCTAGAGATTGGCAATGAAAATAGTGGTCCTGAATATGAGGCTTGCTTTAATCGCATTCGAGAAGCTGTGCTTGAACGCTATCCTCAGATCATTATTGTCTCCAACACAAGAAGCGAAACAATAAAAACAGATATTGTAGATGATCATTATTACAATATGCCTGAATTTTTTGCAGAAAATATTGATATTTATGATGACTACAGCCGCAAGAATCCCAACATTTTTGTCGGTGAATTTGCAGTAAACCAAACTTATGAGGGACAGCTGCGCGCTGCAATCTCAGAAGCTATGTTTATGGTTGGTTTTGAACGAAATCAAGATGTTGTAAAGCTTTGTTCTTATGCTCCACTATTTTCTCACGTTCATTACCAATCCTGGTATCCAAATCTCATAATGTTTGATAATAGCAGAAGCTATGTTATTCCAAGCTACTATTGTTTCAAACTATTTGGTGCGAATCGCGGTGACATGGTAGTTTCCTCCAAAGAATCCTGCGAAAAAATTTATCTATCTATGCATGGTCTTCCTGTCATCAACGGTGATTGTGGATTAACCTGGAAAAATGCTGTTTTCAATAGTATACCTGTTTTTCCAACAAAAAGCCTGCATGGAAAAGCCATACAGGACAATGATTCATATGTTTTACAGGAAAATGATGCCGATGAATTTACTAATCAGTCAATTCGAAGTCAAATTTTACCTGGCATTGCTCTAGGTAATGATGTAGAAAGCCGCGAAGGCAGCTTTACTGTTCAAATTTTGGCTGAAAAAGGAAAACGAATCGGCGTTGGTATGTTGTGTTCACCAAAGCCATTCAGCTATTATGACCGAACTGATCCGAATCCAAAGGATCCATGGATGCTTTTTAATCTAGAGCCTCTGCGCTGGATTGTTGAAGGCAATACTGCTGCTCTCTATCGCGGCGGCATTTCCCTTACGCAATATTCAGAGCCAAAACAAATTTCACTTCGCTATGGAGAATATAATGAATTTCACTATGAGCTTACAAAAACTGCAGTCAGTCTATATCTAAATGGTAAACTTATCGATACTGTTGAACTGCCGCATTATCAATCTATGTGTTCTGTCACGACTGATACTGACGATAGTGTAATAATAAAAATTGTCAACTTCTCCGAGACAGATGATCCAGTCTGCATTTCAATAGATTGTGATGTAAAATCAGAGTATGAGGTTTCGCAGCTCACTGGAAAAGCTGATTTTGAAAACTCCCTTGACAATCCAGACCAAGTTCATGATACAACAACAATGTTAACTGGTGCTGGCAGATGTTTTACCTTTACTGCCCCAGGTCTTTCCGTCAATGTATTAAAATTAAAGAAAAAATAAGCAATGCTTATCTCCGATTATTATACTCATAAGTTACTTTCTTATGAGTATAATAAATCGAATATTCTGCAAATCTAAGTGTTTTTTTTACTTCCAAGCCACCGGGACAGTAAATGAGCCACCGCACCTGTCACCCTAGTTGACTCAGCACCTGCACGACTTTCTTTATGTTTTCCATATTGACGGAAGAATAATTCATTACATAAGTATTCTCATACGGATTCTCCTGTCCGTTTTGTTCATGCTTTTCTGTGTTCTTTATGTAGTAGCGCGACAGCGGATCTAGCTTTACTCCGCCTGCCTTTGCCTTTTCGACAATCTCTGCCTCTGTGCAGTCCGACTGGATATGCATAAGAAAATGCACTCCTGCTTCTTCCTCTTGTATCGTGATATATTTTCCTATTGAACCGCTTTTTAGCTCTTTTAGGATCGCATCTCGCTTGTTCTGATAATAATTTCTCAGTCTATTTATATGCTTTTCAAAACTTCCATTTTCCATAAATTGTGCCAATGTGTACTGCTCGAAATTGGATACGGTACATGAATAAAAGGATAGTTCACTATAAAAACGCTTTGCCAAATCCTCAGGCAGCACCATATAACTGATGCGCACCGTGGATGCAAGTGTTTTTGTAAAGGTGTTCATATAGATAACCTTTCCTGAAACATCAATGCTTTGCAATGTCGGAAATGGCTTTCCGCTTAATCGAAGCTCACTGTCATAATCATCTTCTATTATATAATGCTGCTTTTTTTTCGCAGCCCAGCCGAGTAGCTCATAGCGGCGGCTGACTGGCATTACTATTCCTGTTGGAAAATGATGTGACGGTGATGTATGAATAATATCAATCTTTTTTTCTTCTAACTCATGGATAGAAACACCATTTTCATCAAGATCAACATGGCGATAAGATACATCCATGCTCTTACAAATTTTTCCAATCTTATGATAGCCAGGATTTTCTACACCGTAGATAAGATCCTTTCCAAGAAGCTGAATCAAAAGGCCGTAGAGGTATTCTGTCCCGGCACCAATGATTATCTGATGTGAAAACACCTGCATACCTCGAAAATCCCTTAAGTAGTGGGCTATGGCATTTCTAAGAGGCAAAATGCCTGCGCACGGTGAATTGATCATCAGCTGAATTTGATTATCATTTAATACACTTCTAACTGTTTTTGACCAGATTGAAAATGGAAAAATCTCACTGTCAGTCTGATTACTTGAAAAGTCAGCAAAGTAAGAAGACTTGGCTAACGATGAAGCTGCCTCGTTAAATGATTCCATACCATAAATATAATTATCACCAGAAATATTTCTGTCTGCACTTTGGCTAATACCCTTCATGTTAATGCCTCGTGCCACCACCATATCAATATCTGACACGTAAAAGCCACGTTTTGGCATCGAATAAATATAACCTTCATCTGAAAGCTGACCGTAGGCATTCTCCACGGTAATCACACTTATACCCAGATTTTTCGCGAAACTGCGTTTTGATGGCAGTTTCTCACCAGCGCACAATTTCCCTTGTAAAATGTCGTTTTTGATGCATTTATAGAGTGATTCATAAAGTGAATCTGACCCTGTCGCGGTTAAATTATATGTCAACATCTGATCTTTTTTCTCCAATCTGACCTTACTGAATATATTTATTTTGGGGATTTTCTTATGTCCACTTTGTCAGTATAATGCAAGGCAAAGCAAAAGTAAAGCTTTGGAAAAGGAGAATATCACTATGGATACAACAAATACTTCCGTTACTGCAACTGAACGTTATAAATTGAATAAGGAGCTGGCCCAGATGCTAAAGGGCGGCGTTATTATGGATGTTACGACACCGGAACAGGCACGCATTGCGGAGGCTGCTGGTGCTTGTGCTGTTATGGCACTTGAGCGTATCCCGGCTGATATCCGCGCAGCTGGCGGTGTTTCCCGTATGAGCGACCCGAAGATGATTCGCGGCATTCAGGAAGCTGTTTCCATCCCTGTTATGGCTAAATGCCGTATCGGTCATTTTGTTGAGGCGCAGGTACTTGAGGCAATCGACATCGACTACATTGATGAGAGTGAGGTTCTTTCACCGGCTGATGATGTATACCATATAAATAAGAGAAATTTCCGTGTTCCGTTTGTCTGCGGTGCTAAGGATTTGGGCGAGGCACTTCGCCGCATCAACGAGGGCGCTTCTATGATTCGTACTAAGGGTGAACCTGGAACTGGCGATATCGTACAGGCTGTTCGTCATATGAGAAAGATGAACAGCGAAATCCAAAAGCTGACATCTATGCGTGAGGATGAGCTGTTTGAAGCTGCAAAGGTGCTGCAGGTTCCGTATGATCTTGTTTTATATGTTCACAATAATGGCCGTCTACCTGTTGTAAACTTTGCTGCAGGCGGCGTGGCCACTCCTGCTGATGCAGCACTTATGATGCAGCTCGGCGCTGAGGGTGTATTTGTTGGCTCTGGTATCTTTAAGTCTGGCAATCCTGCAAAGCGTGCCGCCGCAATCGTAAAGGCTGTCACCAATTATACAGATGCAAAGATGATCGCTGAGCTTTCCGCTGATTTAGGTGAGGCTATGGTCGGAATCAATGAACAGGAAATCGCACTTTTAATGGCAGAAAGAGGTAAATAATGATAATTGCAGTTCTCGCTCTGCAGGGTGCCTTTGCAGAGCATGAAAAAATGATTCGCTCTCTCGGCGCAGACTGCATAGAACTGCGTCAGGCAGAAGATTTAAAAAAACATTATGACGGATTGATTCTTCCGGGCGGCGAGAGTACCGTTCAGGGAAAGCTCCTTCGTGAGCTTGGCATGTTTGACACAATAAAAAAGCAGATCGAGGACGGTCTTCCAGTCCTTGCAACCTGCGCAGGAATGATTCTTTTAGCCTCTGCTATTGATGGACAAATTTATGGGCAACCCGATTCATATTTTGGCACACTGCCTGTCCGCGTCAGAAGAAATGCTTACGGAAGACAGTTAGCAAGTTTTCATGCAAAAGCAAATGTCTCAGGCATAGGTGCTGTCCTGATGACCTTTATCCGCGCACCATACGTTGTAGAAATGGATAAGGATGCACTTGCTTCTGGTAATGGTCAAATCCTTGCCATTGTGAATAACCGTATCGTGGGAGTACGCTACAAGAATCAGTTTGCATTTGCATTTCATCCGGAATTGGATCCAGACACACGCATTCATCAGGCGTTTCTTGACTGCGTGAAAGATTCTATCAAAGTAGCATAAAGTGAAAATTCACTCTTCTCCTTCCTCACCAACAAAATGAGCGATTCCACCAATCTTTTCCCACACAGAATTCGATTGGGTTCTCACAGTTCCATAGTCTAACAGGCTCATCTGGTTATTCAATGTGACAATTTCAGTGATCGCATATCCGCCGTTTCTGCTATCCTCTTTTACAACAAAATCATCATATAGGATGCGAAGCGGCGAATGCTGAATTGCTGCCTCGTAGCCAACCTGAACATTATAATCAGCCAAACGCCAAACAGTGAGTGCCTGATAACAGTATACACGGTCTGCACCATGGTTTAATGCATATTCGGCAATTGTCTTTCGCGGCATCTCCCACACGCGGCTTGGCTCAAATTCATACAACATTCCATCTTTTTCATAGGCGAAAAATGATTGATGGCAAGTCTTTTTTATATTATCACCCATATCATATCGTCCGGCAATCCAAAATCCACTGGCCGCCTTAAAGCCAACCTTTGGATTTTCCCACACTGTAAATGTAGCTACGCGTTCCTGCTGTCCCCTTGCAATATCCGGCACCACACGTTTGCCGCGAAGCAGCCACATCTTTGGATTTCCTTCGCTTATTTCCCAGTTTCCTTCTCCTCGTCTGTCAAAATAAAAAATGTCGTATGATTCTAGCTCTGTCTTCTCATCTTCTGGAAGTATGGATAAAAGTTGCTCCTTCGCCTCCTCATTTGAAAGCTGTGAAAATTCTTTTTCTGGCAGATTCATCATATATTTGCCATGTACTGGCCAGATGGAAATTGCTATACTGACAAGCGCTGGTAAAAGTGTCATGCCCACGAGTGGAATTAAATAACCCCAAATTTTTTTCCATGAAAATGGCTCAATTCCAGCGTAAGATTCCTCCTGCAAAATACGCTTGATCTTCCATGTTTTGATAATAAACAAAATATCACAAATTTTAAGTGCAATCACTCCAATTATAATAAGAAAGCCCCACGTACCATTTACATTTATATTGACACTTTCCTTTGGAAATCCATGAATCGCGTTAAGAATCAATATCAGAAGGGTCTCTGCGCAAATATAGACCTTAAGCACCCATGCAATACTGCCATCGTCTTTATTTAATTCTGTTTCTACTGCTGCATCTAAATAATTTGCCATCATCATAAGAACAATTCCGGAAGCAATCATGTTTCCCACTCGCAAGATTGTCTGCAAAATTGCATACGGCTGTGTCTGTGCCAAGACAGTAATCGGCATCAGTAAGCCCAATCCATATGATGCATAAAACGCCTTGCGAAATGACTTGCTGATTGTTCTCATGCGATATAAGGAAAATATCATAATATATGTTCCTATCCAACTGATCGCATCTGGTCGCATGTTATTGACATCTGGCAGCCAGATTAAGAAAATTCCAATCCAAAGGACGGTAAGCATCTTATTAAAACCATTGTTGGAATCGTATGGATGCGCAAGCATAAGTTCATGCGCAAGCTCATTTGCATCACCCATGCGACTCACCGCCTCTACATAAGCTGCGCTCTCATTCATTCCCTCGTCCATGAGCTCAAATGCCTCGTCCTCAATGTGATCTTCCATCTCCTCACGAACCATCTTTTTTTCTCTCAAGCCAACAATTTCCTCTGTTACCCGGTCAAGAAAGGCATTCATCTTTTCTATATGTCCATTATCTGTCTGATTAGCACCATTCATCCCCATACCACTCATAAAATCACCTTCCCTTTCCTCATATACTTTAGATCAGAAATATTCATCAAAGCGCTATGCCACTTTTTCGCATATCGCGCATTTTGCAGCTGCAGCACCTTTCCTACTGCTCCTGCATATTCCTTCCATTCCTCTTTCTGTCTGTCCAACTCTTTTCTCCCCTTTTTTGTAATCCTATAGAAGCGGCGTTTTCTCGCTGAGCTCGTATCCTCCCAATATGCTTCCAGAAAGCCATCCTGCTCCAGCACATGAAGAATCGGATAAAGTGTTCCTTCTTTCAGGGAAAAAACTGTTTCAGAACGCTGCTCCAATTCTTTAATGATCTGATAGCCATACATTTCCTTCTCCTCAAGCACACCAAGTACTAACATAGATGTGCTTCCCTTTACCAATTCTTTATTAACGCTCATAATACTCCTTTCCTTCTTGAATAAACTTCGCAGCCAATACCTCGTATATCTATGTATAGATTATCATGGTATATGGCTGCTGTCAAGTTTTTTTCACTTTATTACATTTTCGTTACGGAAATCTCAACCTGCTTAAACGGTATTTCAATTCCTTCCTCATCAAATGCCATCTTAATATTTTCTGTTAGGCGCCACTTTGCATTCCAATATTCTGATGATGAAACCCACACATGAAGTCCTAAATTTACGGAGCTTTCGGCAAGCTCTGACACAAATACATTGACAGGATTTTCTAGATCTCTTGCAGGATCATTTTCTCCTAGACGGATCAGTACTTCCTTTGCTTTTTTTAAATCAGACTTATATCCGATTCCCACAGATAACTCAAGACGCCTCTTTCCCGTTGCTGTTACATTGACAATACTGCTGTCTATCAGCGTACCATTTGGAATCACAATAAGACGATTATCTGCTGTAATTAATTCTGTATATACCAGACCGATTTCCTTTACTGTGCCTTCTGTATTTCCCTGCACAATGTAGTCACCAATGACAAACGGCTTCATCAGTAAAATCAACACGCCTCCTGCAAAGTTAGAAAGGCTTCCCTGAAGCGCAAGGCCAACTGCAACACCAGCAGATGCTACAAGTGCAGTCAGCGATGTTGCCGTCAGTCCTACCGTCTGCAACAATATGCCCAACATACAAATATAGCCAAGTGCATTGATCACGTTGCAAAAGAAGCGGCGCACAGTCACCTCCATGCCATGACGTTTTAATGCCTGATCGCATAAGCTTACTATCTTTTTAATTAGCTTTCTGCCGACAAAAAAGATCACTAATACTAATGCAATGCGAAGCAAATAGTCACATACAACCGGCACATACCTCTCAAACATTTCTTTCCATGAAATCTGGCTTAGCTTTTCCACCTTATCGCCAAGCTCATTTGCCAGAAATTCCATGCTTTCAGGCTCCGTTTCTTCAACTGCTGCAGTTGCTAAATCTGAAGTTAAAATTGAGCTTAAATCATTGAACCAATTAAAACACTTCATTGTCTTCTCCTTTCCTGCTGCTAACAAAAATATATCATATACTTCACCAAAATGCCAACAGGCAGAGGAAAATCTATTACGATTTCCTCTGCCTGTTTTTTTAATTACTCTGCATTATCCAGCAAAAAGCGCATTCTTTCAGTCTCTGTACTTCCACCTGCTGCACCATCTTTTGTAAAATTCATTTCATAGCGGTCTGCATCGCAGTATGGCTTCCACTCTGGAAGCTTATTTTCATTATAATCATTTCCATTTGGATTGCCAGTTTTTATAAAGTTGACAAAATAGCTGCTGATCTGACGCGCCAGATCATAGTGATGACCGTCAAATGGTCGCCAACATTTGGCAAGTGTCTCAAAGAAGAACCATAAATCACACGAGTGGAATGTGCCTGCATTGTCCCATCCTGGAATATCAGCATCAAAACGATAATAATAGCTGTTTTTATTACAGCCTGTAGCTTTTCTTGATAAAAATGCTCGCTTTACGCTGTACTCAATTCCACTGACAGGCGAAAATCCCTCTGGTGTCTGCTTTTTATTTTCTTCAAATGACAAAAACTGATCTGCCTTATCTTTAAAAAGTTCCTCTGCCTTTTTCAAAAGCTGTTCGCCGTCCTTAGCTTCAATATGATTTAAGAACTCATCTGATGTGTTTCCTGCCATAAGAGGCACTAAAAGGCTTCTTCCTTCAAGCATCTTTTTGTATGGGTCTTCCTTGCAGAATACACCGTCAATCACAGTATACATACGCGGATGATCCTTAGCAAAATCAGAATACTTATCACGAATCTCAAATGCATCAAGTGCTCTTGCTTCCTCCAAGGTTTTTACGCCAAGAAATTCAAAAAAGTCTTTTCCGATCTGCTCTGCCGTAGCTAAAGGTGTCGGTGTGCCAAAACGTGTCATTTCATAAGGACTTCCAATCATACCGCTCATCACAAGCGCACCGGAAATTTTTCCTTCATTTTCTTCACATGCGAGCTGCGACATTACGCTTGCACCGCCTGCCGACTGTCCGGCAATTGTAATCTTATTTGGATCACCTCCGAAATTAGCAATATTTCTGACAACCCACTCAAGACCTGCCTTCTGATCAAGGCTTCCGAAATTGGACGGTGCTTCTGGCTGCTCTTTTGTCAACTGAGGATGTGACAAAAAGCCAAATACATTCACACGATAATTGACGGTGACAACAACAACTCCCTGTCTTGCAAGGCGCTCTCCGTCAAACTCCATCTCCCTTGTATAGCCCCATTGATAGCCGCCTCCAAAATACCAAACAAGAACTGGACGTCTATCATCCACGCTTTTTGCTCCTGTCCAGATATTTAGATACAGACAATCCTCATCCATAGGCACATCCTGGTCAACATGCCACTCTCTATTGTATAGAGAATCACCTATGCCTGGCGTATCCTGCACAGAAATCGGTGCAAAGCGTGCACAATCCTTTATTCCTTCCCAATTCTCACACGGCTGAGGTGCGCGCCAGCGATTCTCCCCTGTAGGCGGTGCAGCAAACGGAACACCGCGAAAAGCTGTGATACGCGGATCGGCTGCCTCAATACCGCGCACCAGACCATTTTCTGTTTTTGTTTGTCGAATCATTGATCTTCTCCTCTCTAAAACGCTATGATGATTATAACGCTCTTTCACAGAAAGTATTAATGCTCCAGATAAAAGCCCTTCAGTGAACCCTTTCCTTCTCCCTTAAATGTAAAATAAAGTGCCTGCACACCATCTGGCATTTCAACTGGTGTACTATAATGTTTCCATACATTCGTGTACTCTACTGGAATCTGTGCCAGCACTTTGCCATCCCATGCAGTTTTTACTTCAAAGCTTCCCTTTATATAACCACGAACATCAATCGAAATTTGATGAATGTTCTTCATATCAAAATATTTGAAGCCAACTGTTGTACCATTCACAATTGCACCAAGATATGCCGGATCCTCATCACCATCTCTTCCATCCTGCATGATCTTAGGAAAACGTTCATCTACATAAATAGAAAGCTCATTTGTAAATAAGTTGCATGCCAAATACGCTGGATAATAGCCCTCTCCAACTAGTGGTCCACCATTTAATCCACATGAAGTAATCTCTGCCTGGAAAATACTGCCATCTTCACCAAATGTCAGGCGCTCTGCGCATCCCTGTCTGCTGTACCACGTACCATTTGTATGTCTGTGATAGAAAATATACCAGTCATCTCCAATCTGGACCATACTTCCATGATTGTTTGCACCATATGCAGTTGGCATATCTGCCGGCTTATATGTATCAATATGAAGGTCACAGTTACTTACAATCACGCCGCCATACTTAAAGCCGCCCGTAGGCTCCTTGCTCGTTGCATAGCAAAGCTCATGCATAACCTCAGACGAATAAATAAAGTAATATGTGTCGCCTCTCTTTCTAATAGACGGAGCCTCAAAAAATGCGTGACCCTCATATGGCGTATCCTTGCTGTACTCACTTCCCGGCACAATAATTTTCGGTGCTGTCTTCACAGTCAGCATATCTTTATCAAGGATTGTCACCATCGCGCCGCTTCTCGACTTATCCCCAATTCCGCAAAAACCTGTGTACAGATAAGTCTGATCTTTCTCTGTGATTACACCTGGATCAAACTGTGGCTCATCTGTTTCTTTTTCACCAAGACGCGTGCCATCTGGATAATGAACATATCCTAAAAATTCATATTTTCCTGCTGGTGTATCACAAACTGCAACTGATACAACCGGAAGCTTATCAAGCACGTAGAATAAATAATATCTTCCATCTGGTCCAACTGTGACATCAGGTGCGTACAGACACATCGTTCCATCTGGATTTTCCGGATCCTGTGTCTTTTTATAAATCACGCCCTCATATCGCCAATTTCCCAAATCATCTACTGGAGCAGACCAGCATACATAATCACCCATACAAAATACATATCCATTGTAAAAATCGTGCGATCCGTAAACATACACACGTCCATTAAATACATAAGGTTCTCCATCTGGAATATATTCCCATGACGGAAGATATGGATTAAATGCCTGTTTTTTCATACTGTAATACCAACCTTTCTTAATTTTATTTCTTTCACAAAATATCACTCGATCATGATTTTTCCACACAATCACTTTGAGGCTTTGCCATAAACAAAAACCACTTCCCTGCCCTTGCTATCTCTAAGAATCTGTTCGCTTTGATTCCACATATAGGTCTCTAGCGTATATGCACCATTCTCATACGCATATCCATCACCGTCATCTGTATATAGCTCATAGCTGCAGTCTTTTTGGGCATACACAACAAATGTAAGATTACCTGACATTACTGTCTCTGCCGTACTATTCGCTGACTGCTGCATTGGCAAAATACTTCCTTCCTTTACAAACAATGGTATACGCTCAATCGGTGCCTCTGCCTCGATCCACTGACCACCCTCATAATACGTATTTGTCCAAAAATCATACCATCCGCAGCCTTCTGGCAAATATACATTACGAACTTTACTCGGATTTTCCTGCTTTTCTGCTCCTGTCGCACTCTTCTTATAATACATGGTTTCTGTCACCGGACATACCATCAGGCTCTCTCCAAATAAATATTGATCTGTAATCTCAAGTGCCTTAGCATCTTTTGGAAAATCAAAGGCCAACATACGAATCATAGATGCATCATACAGCCATACCTTTCCTGCTGTCGAATATATATAAGGAAGAAGTTCATAGCGAAGCTTATTTGCTCGAAGCATAGCCTGATAAAATACACCATCTGCTCCCTTAAAATTCCACAGTTCACGTCGACAATCCGTACCATGTCCTCTAAATATAGGAAGAAAACAGCACCATTGATACCATCGCGTATATAGTTCAAGATATGCTGGATCCTCCACGGTATCATCATACTCACCATCCCAATACCAGTAATCTCCTCTTTTTACAAAGAACGCACCGATATCTGCCGTCCAGTATGGAAATCCACTAGCACAAAAATTCAGTCCCGCTGGAATCTGACGCCGAAGAGTCTCCCAACTGGCAGCAGTATCTCCTGACCACATAACAGCACCATATTTTTGTTGACCTGTCCATGCACTTCTCGTAAGATTAAAGACACGCTTATCGCTGCCTTTTTCCTCACTTCTTTGTCCCTCATAGATAGCTCTTGCATGATACAGTGCAAAGTCATTCGTATGCTCCTCTCCAAGATAATCTCCTGCCGTCCTTTTATATTCTTCATACTGTAAAGCTGGCTCCACGCGTTCTGTATGACTCCATTCAGGTGTAAATGGCTCACTTGAATCACACCACCACGCATCTACACCATACTGATATAATCCCCGTTTTGCCTGTTCCCAGTAGCATTTTCTTGCCTGCTCAGTCCTTGCATTATAAATATCTGAAAATGGAAGCAGCAAATTTTTTTCTTTCATTTCTTTGTGATTTTCACACTTTGGATCCATATTCGGCCAAATTGAAATCATAAAGTGAACATCCTCATCATGAAGTGTCTGAATCATGTTTGATGGATCTGGAAAACGGCTGTGATCAAAACTCTTTTGTCCCCACATTCCGTCCTCCCAGGAACACCAGTCCAATACAATACCATCCAAACCAATACCACGCCTTCGGTATTCTTTGGCTACCTGACAAATTTCCTTCTGAGACTCATAGCGCTCCTGTGACTGCAGATAGCCAAATGCCCACCGTGGAAGCATTGATGCCTTTCCCGTAAGCCTTCTGTACTCACGTACAACACCATTCATTCCTTCACCATTGATAAAATAGAAATCAAGCTGGGGTACTGCTTCAGTATACAAATATGAACCGTACTCTGTATCGCTAAAAATCATTGTACTCGATGTATTTATTAAAATGCCATATCCAAGACTTGACACCAAAAGCGGAATCGCAATCTTTCGATTTGCCTGATGAAGATACACCTGATGACCGCGAAGATTAAGAACACCCTCCTCATGCTGGCCAAGTCCGTACAGTGCCTCCCCCTGCTGCCACTCAAAATGCATCCTAGTATGATATAATTGCTTATCAGGCACACGAACGGCATCCTTTACAAATGTTTTTACACCGTCTGCTGTCTGAATATGCGTGGTCTGTCCTGCCTGCTCCACACGATAGGACTGGAACGCCTCCATCGTTCGACTATCTTTCTTGCGTTCTTTCAAAAGCAATGTACCATCTGGCTTATAGTAAGAAATCGAGGACGAAGCCCGATCTATTTTTATTAAAAGACCCGTCAGCTGCATACAGACAATATTTTCATCCACAGTAAAATTCCACTGTACAGAACCATCTTCTTGCTCAAGCCATTCTTCTATTTCCCCGTTTTCTTCCTTCACGCAAATAATTCTTACAACACAATCTGATACTGGTATCAATCTAACATTAGCTGCCTGTGATATCAAGAGTAATGTGTTTTTCTGCCTGACCACCTTTGTGATAAAATTACTTGCCCTGGACTTTGCTGTTAGCATATCATTGCCTCACTTAATATACACGCACCGTCACTACTGAGCATGCCGGTACCACAAACTTCACACCGCGCTGTGTCAGCTGCACATCAAGCGGCTTCTCATATAAAACCGGTTCTTTTCCAAACTCGTTATAATCATTTAATCCGCCGTGAAGAATAAAGCCCTCTGCCTTTTTAGGTGTCTCCTCCATCAAAACAGCTTCGATAGTCTCCTCACCATCAAGTGATGTATTGACAAGTGTTATAGTAATTACGCCATCTTTATCCTGTGATACTGACTGCTGAATGTTATCCATCTGATACTTATCATTTCCTACCTTCTTTGTCTCAGACAGGCAACTCTCAAGAAGCTCGGCTCCCTGATGGAAACGATACATATGGAACACATAGTAGGTCGGTGTAAGAATCATTTCTGGTCCATCTGTTAAAATAACTGACTGAAGCACGTTTACAATCTGTGCGATACATCCCATCTTCACACGATCACAATGGCGATTGAAAATATTAAATGTAGCTCCTGCTACAAGTGCATCTCTCATTGTGCTTTGTTGGAACAAAAATCCCGGATTTGTTCCCGGCTCTACATCATGCCAGCAGCCCCATTCATCCACCATCATACCGATTTTTTTATCTGGGTCATACTGATCCATAATTGCACCATGTCTGTAAATCAACTCATCCATGCCGAGCGCACGATTCATTGTGTACCAGTACTCATCTTCTGAAAAGTCTGTCGCACTTCCCTTATGTGGTCCCTTTTCTGCGCCGCAGTAATAATGAACAGACAGACCATCCATCATGCCATGTACTTCTTTTGGTGCCGGCTCTGCAAAACATTCGCGAAGCACCACCTCTGTCCACTTATAATCATCAGCATTCGCACCGCCGCAGATACGAAAGATCGGTGCATTGCTGTCATATGTTCTCACATATGTCTGATAACGGCGATAAAGATCAGCATAGTAAGCTGGTGTCATATTTCCGCCGCATCCCCAGTTTTCATTTCCAACACCAAAATAGTCCACTCTCCACGGCTTTTCTCTGCCATTTTTCTTTCTGAGATCTGCCATCGGTGACACACCATCTAATGTCATATATTCAACCCACTCGCTCATCTCACGCACACTGCCGCTTCCAACATTTCCGTTGACATATGTTTTGCAGCCAAGCTGATCGCACAGTTCAAAATATTCATGTGTTCCAAAGCTATTATCCTCAGTCACACCGCCCCAGTGGGTATTGATCATTTTCTTTCTGCTTTCCTTAGGACCAACACCATCCATCCAGTGATACTCATCAGCAAAACAGCCGCCCGGCCAGCGAAGTACAGGAACCTTAATTTCCTTTAAAGCCTCAACCACATCTGTTCTCATACCATTTTTATTTGGGATTGGCGAATCCTCTCCCACATAAATTCCCTCATAAATACAGCGGCCTAAATGCTCACTGAAATGCCCGTAAATCTCCGGCTCAATATGACCTTTTCTATTTTTTTCGTTAATATAAAGCTTCATAATATTTTTTTCTCCTTTTCTTATAGAAAAGGCGGAGAATAGCAGTTTTGCCTTTCCCCGCCAGATCATCCATGCTGTGTCTGTCTTTTCCTTTTTTCTTTTTCCCCTTTGACCTCAGATCACTTTATATATGCAGCCCAGAACAACTCATTTTCATTTACTCTGCTACTGCTGCCTCTCTTGCATCTACTACTGCCTGATACTTATCTGTATCAAACTCAACAAGCTGGTCCCATCCAAGACCTTCAAGTGTAACACACATTTCATCCCACATCTGATCAAATTCAGCATCATCTGATGCAAAGATTGCCTGCCAGGATGTTGCCTTGACCTGATCGCCACACTGACTTCTGATCAGCGCGATATCGGTTGTATCAATTGGAAGTACAAGGTTTACATTCGGAACAATATTAAGCATTCCATTTTCCTCCAGATATGAAACTTCAGTTTCAGAACCAAACTTCTCACTCCACTCTTTGTTTGTTGCTGTGTTATTTTTTTCAAGGAAGGATGCCCAGTAATCACTTCCAAATGTCTCTCCTGTTTCTGGATTCATCTCAATACTTGCAACAAGCCACTGATTTATCTGGTTATTTCCATCAGTCCAGGAACCGCCGCCAAGTTCTTCTGGTACCTGAGGATCATCTGCAAATCTTGTCATACCAGCATCTGTCAGTGTATATGTACCATCATCATTTACAGTATAAATAAAGCCTTCCTGACCAATATGCTGCATAGTCAGACCTTCTGGTGAGCAAAGCCAATCCATAAATTCAAGGATACGCGCCTTATCTTCATCTGACACGTTAGAACCAACTGCCCATGCACGGCCATCACCATAGTAGGTATCTGATGCCTGATAAATATTCAGATCTTCTAGCGGAATACCACGATAATTCTGACGAGCCTCGCCCTTAGCTGGTGAATTCCAGAAACCATACTGCCAGTTGTACCAGAACAGATGAACTCTTCCCTGACGCATCTTGTCACATGCTGCATTCCAGTCCTGTGTAGCGGAATCTGGGTCAACCAGTCCCATCTGATTTGCCTTATATAAGAACTTTAACATCTTATAGTAAGCGCCGTCTTTATCAGTTAATGGTGTGATGGAATTATCTGTTCCCAGTAAAATAGAACCATTTACTTCCTGACCATACCACTTTGTAAGCTGATTTACATTCTCAATACTTGTGCCATCCCAATCCGGCCATAAGCTCAGTGCGTATGTCTTATCTCCAGCCTCATTTGTCGGA
>QWCY01000932.1_pt1 | contig 46053 bp, 28 predicted proteins | sample 1972631 | NCBI WGS metagenome assembly QWCY01 (sample SAMN09866696, study PRJNA288562) | Human gut metagenome isolate pre1_stool, whole genome shotgun sequencing... | isolation source: gut | host: Homo sapiens | place: USA: California
ATTTATCAGACCGTTTCCATTTTTTCAAGACGTAAATCGCAAAATTAAGAAGTATTTTTGATATAACAAAATATTTCCATAAGATAGCGATTCGCTTTGCGATGTCTGCTTGTCTAATGTATTCAAACGTTGCATAATGTGAATATGCAGATGTTTCTGTTCTGATATTAGAAAGAAATGGGGCTGTCTTTTTTCGTTATTACGAAAACAAAAAGGCTGTCACTTTGTATAGTGACAGCCTCTGACATGTAAATGTAATATAAAAGTTTATTTCATGTTCTTTTCCACCCACTTGCGTGCGTTGACAAATGCTTCGATCCATGGTGTTACCTGATCGCTGTTTACGCGGTCTGCCGGGTAGTATGCGTTTTGCCAAGGAAAGACAGCACGTTCCAGATGTGGCATCATTGCCAGATGACGTCCGTCTTCGCTTGCCAATCCGGCTATTGAGTAATCTGAACCGTTCGGGTTACCCGGATATTCATCATAAGAATATTTGGCTACTACGTTGTATTTATCCTCTTCGTAAGGAAGTGAGAATTTTCCTTCTCCGTGGGCTACCCAGATACCCAGTTTGCTACCACTTAATGAGCCAAACATGACACTGCGATTAGTAGGGATGGTCAGTCCAATGAAAGTAGATTCAAACTTATGAGATTCGTTGTGAAGCATCTTGCCTTGCTTTTTGTGCTCCGGATTGATAAGTCCCAATTCCATCATCAGCTGACAACCGTTACAGATACCTAATGACAGGGTGTCTTTGCGAGCATAGAATTTATCGAGTGCCTCTTTGGCTTTCGGATTAAACAGGAAGCCTCCTGCCCAGCCTTTGGCAGAGCCTAATACATCCGAGTTTGAGAAGCCGCCACAGTAAACAATCATGTTTACATCTTCCAGTGTCTCGCGTCCGCTGATAAGGTCGGTCATTGTTACATCTTTCACGTCGAAGCCTGCCAGATAGAGTGAGTAAGCCATTTCACGTTCACCGTTTGTACCTTTCTCACGGATGATGGCAGCACGGATACCGCTTGGTGTACGACGGTCCGGAGTGATGCCGTATTGTGACAACTTTCCTTTAAATTCCGGCATGAATGCGAACTCCAGCGGTTGCATCTTGTAATTTTCAAAACGTTTCTTGGCGCAACCGTTCATAGATTGTTTGCGATCCAACAGATAAGAAGAAGCATACCATACGTCGCGCATATAGTCGATACCGAATTGGTAAGTGGCATCTCCTTTAGATACCAGGATATGGCGTTCGTCAGTTGGTTTTCCTAATTTGATATAGCCTACACCTGCATCTTCGAGAATCTTTTTCACTTCATCCTTGTGCTTATCGGCAATTTGGATAACGATACCCGGATTTTCCGCGAAAAGAATTTTCACTATATCGGTCTCTTTTATCTTGTCGAGGTTAATTTCAAGACCACCTTCTACGTTGGCAAAACACATTTCAAGCAAGGTAGTGATAAGACCACCGGCAGAGATGTCGTGTCCGGCAAGGAGTAATCCTTTGTTTACAAGTTCCTGTACAGCCATAAATGCATCGCGGAAGTATTCGGCATCTTGTACACAAGGCACTTCGTCACCTACTTTGCCAAGCGACTGTGCAAAAGCCGATCCGCCCAGTTTCAGTGTATCAAAACTGAAGTCGATATGATAAAGTGTTGTTTTTTCATTGTTTACCAGTACCGGAGAAACCACCTTCTTTACGTCAGACACTTCACCGCCGGCAGAAACAATCACTGTTCCCGGAGAAATTACTTTCTCGCCATTGGGGTATTTTTGTGTCATAGACAGAGAGTCTTTTCCGGTAGGAACGTTGATTTGCAGCGCACAGCAAAAATCACTCAATGCTTTTACGGCTGTATACAAACGGGCGTCTTCACCTTCCTGGGAACGACACGGCCACATCCAATTGGCTGACAGAGAGATGCTGTCCATGCCTTCTGCCATAGGTGCCCATACCAGATTGGTTAATGCTTCGCTGACGGATAGGATAGAACCGGCCGCAGGATCGGCGAGTGCAGCCTGAGGTGCATGTCCGATAGAGGTAGCGATGCCTTTTTCGCCACGGTAGTCCAGTGCTACGACACCACAGTCGCTCAATGGCAACTGAATTTCTCCCTGGCATTGCTGGCGGGCTACTTTGCCCGTTACAGAACGGTCTACCTTGTTCGTCAACCAGTCTTTGCAGGCCACAGCTTCCAGTTGCAATACGTTTGTGAGGTATTCGTGTAGTTTGGAGAGTTCATATTGTGGCATTTCGTAATGGCGTTCTACGGTCTTGTCTATCATGTATGTTTTGGGAGATGAACCGAACATCTGCTCTACAGCCAGGTCAAACGGGCGTACGCCGTCGGCCTGTTGGAAAGCAAAGCGATGGTCACCGGTTGTTTCACCTACCACATACATCGGAGCACGTTCACGTTCGGCAATCTTGCGCACATGTTCTATGGCTTCTTCTTTGATGAGAAGTCCCATACGCTCTTGTGATTCATTGGCTATGATTTCTTTGGCTGACAGGGTTTTGTCACCAATCGGTAATTTACTCATGTCTATCAGTCCGCCACATTCTTCAACAAGTTCCGAAAGGCAGTTGACATGGCCGGCTGAACCGTGGTCATGGATAGAAACTACCGGATTTTCATCTTCTTCACAAAGGGCACGTACCACATTATTGGCACGTTTCTGCATTTCAGCATTGGCACGTTGTACGGCATTTAGCTCGATACCGCTGCTATAACGACCTGTATCAACGGATGATACGGAACCGCCACCGAGTCCGATACGGTAGTTGTCACCACCGATGACAACTACTTTGTTGCCGGCTTCGGGCTTTCCTTTCAGGCAGTCACGCTGTGTGCCATAACCTACACCACCGGCAAGCATGATAACCTTGTCGTAGCCATATACCTCGTTGTTCTCTTTATGTTCGAAAGTCAATACCGAACCGCAGATCAACGGTTGGCCGAACTTATTACCAAAGTCACTTGCGCCATTAGAGGCTTTGATCAGAATCTGTTCCGGAGTCTGGTACAACCATTGGCGTACAGGTAGGATATCTTCCCAGCTACGTTCTTCGTCTGTACGGGGATAAGAAGTCATGTAAACAGCTGTTCCGGCAATCGGCAATGAACCTTTACCGCCACCCATACGGTCGCGTATTTCACCACCCGTACCGGTAGATGCACCATTGAAGGGTTCTACAGTAGTAGGGAAATTGTGTGTTTCTGCTTTCAGTGAGATCACACTTTTAATGTCTTTTATCTGGAAGAAGTCGGGTTGGGAATGGTCTGCCGGAGCAAACTGTTCTACTACCGGACCTTCTGCGAATGCTACGTTGTCTTTGTAAGCTGAAATAATCTTGTTGGGATTTTCCTGTGTAGTTTTCTTTATCATCTGGAAGAGCGATGATTCCTGCTCTACACCGTCGATGATGAACGTTCCGCCGAAGATTTTATGACGGCAATGCTCCGAGTTGATCTGTGCGAAACCGAAAACTTCTGAATCGGTGAGTTTACGTCCCAGATCATTTTCTACCTTTTGCAGGTAGTCCATTTCTTCTTTGGAAAGGGCAAGACCTTCTTTTTCGTTGTATACTTCCAGGTCCTCAATGTGGATGATTGGTTCCGGCTGCCGGTTGGTAGTAAACACATCCTGATCCAATCCCTTGTACATGCGTTGTAACATAGGGTCACGATCCGCATTTTCATCTTTCACGGGGAAATACTCTTCGATGCGATTGATGCCTTCAATACCCATGTTTTGGGTAATTTCTACAGCATTTGTACTCCAGGGAGTGATCATTTCGCGGCGTGGCCCAACGAAACAACCTTTCAGGTTTTCTTCACTTTCCGCTTTGGCTTCTCCAAATAGCCAGCAGAGTTTCTTACTATCGTCCGGGGTGAGCGGTTGGTTGCTCTCTACGGCAATCACACTCTTGGAAGGGGTTCTGAAAAAAAGAATCATGTTTTATATTTACGATTTAACGATTTACGATTTAACGATTGAAGCTTCTTCTGGATACGAAGATAAGTCTCGTTTTCTTTACGGTGCAAAGATAAACAAATTCATTGGTATCCTGAAGTTATGAGCTGTTTTTTCATACAACCGGTAATTGGATGAAAGGTAACCCGTATTTTTTCTTTCTTCTTCTTTCTCCTCTTAGTAGTAGCTGATCTATTTATACTTATTATAATAGCGTTTTTGTATACTTACGGTGAAAAGTTTTGTTCATGGGGCTTTCACAGCGATGTTGTAAATGCTGTAAAAAGGTGTTTTTGGATTCTGATCACTTCAGGATGGAACCGCCCGGTTTAAATGCGACTGTAGCGGGTTTTGTGTTATCGAATTATGCTCTGTACGGTTCGTGACATTTTTGCTTCTTTGGGTGGTTTGGCTGTAAATCTGTAGCCCGTAACAACTTTTCTCGCATAAACTCAATCGAAAAAACGTTAATAACCTATGTCCGTCTCATAAAAAAGTGCGATATTTGCGACATGAATCAGATAGAAACAATTCTCGATATACTGATAAAGGGCTTTGCTATCGGCGTTATTGTCTCTGCTCCGTTGGGGCCGGTTGGAGTCCTTTGCATTCAACGCACTTTGAATAAAGGGCGTTGGTATGGATTCGTGACCGGATTGGGAGCCTCTTTGAGCGATATTGCTTATGCCTTGCTGACGGGGTACGGAATGAGTTTTATCTTCGACTATATTGATAAAAATATTTTCTATCTGCAATTATTGGGAAGCATTATGTTGCTTCTTTTTGGAATTTATACATTTCGTAGCAATCCGGTCAAATCCATTCGTCCGGCGTCTACTAACAAAGGTTCTTATTTTCATAATTTCGTCACGGCTTTTGCTGTCACTCTTTCCAATCCGCTCATCATCTTTCTGTTTATTGGTCTTTTTGCCCGTTTTGCTTTTTTGCAGCCCGGGGTGTTGCTGTTTGAGACAATTACCGGATATCTGGCTATAGCCGTAGGTGCATTGGCTTGGTGGTTCGGAATTACTTTTTTTGTCAATAAAGTGCGTAAAAAGTTCAATCTACGCGGTATCTGGATTCTGAACCGTATCATAGGCAGCATTGTTATGCTGGTATCCGTAGTGGGATTAATCTATACCCTGCTGGGAGAATCAATTTATTGAACTTAAGAAAGAGATATTGAAGAGATGAAAATAGCACAGCAACTGAAAGAAAAGAATATTGCCGAATACCTTATATATATGTGGCAAGTAGAAGATCTGATTCGTGCCAATGGTTGTGACCTTGACCGGGTAGAACAAAACATCATTGCCCGTTATCCGGAAGAAGACCGGCCGGCATTGTGTGAATGGTATGGCAATCTCATCACTATGATGCGTGAGGAAAATGTCCTCGAGAAAGGCCATTTGCAAATTAATAAGAATATCATCATTAACCTGACGGATTTGCATAACGTACTGCTTGCTTCCCCGAAATTTCCGTTTTATAATGCTGCTTACTTCAAAGCGCTACCTTTTATAGTAGAACTGCGCAGTAAAAGCGGTAAGAAGGAAGAGCCCGAACTGGAAACTTGTTTTGAGGCCTTGTATGGAGTCATGTTATTGCGTTTGCAAAAGAAAGAGCTGAGCGAAGGTACTACAAAGGCAATAGAGTCTATCAGTAGCTTTCTTTCGATGTTGGCAAACTACTATGATAAGGATAAAAAAGGAGAACTGGAATTAGAATAAAATAATGTGCCAATTAAATAATATGCCGATGTGTTAATTGGCTGTGTTGTAACGACGCGTCGTATGGTAATTGGTACATTGGCATATTAGCGCATTGAAAAATTATTGATTATGAATATATTGATAACCGGAGCCAACGGACAGTTAGGTAACGAAATGAAGGTACTTTCTGCGGAAAATGCACAACACACTTATTTCTTTACGGATGTACAGGAACTCGATATCTGTAATAAAGAAGCGATTGAGGCTTTTGTTGCAGAGAATGAAATCGAATTGATTGTGAATTGTGCTGCTTATACTGCGGTGGACAATGCGGAAGACAATCATGAGTTATGTGATAAATTGAACCATATCGCACCGGGATATCTTGCCCGTGCTGCCCAACGCCGGGGTGCGGCTATCATACAGGTGTCTACAGATTACGTTTTTGACGGAACGGCCCATATTCCTTATACAGAAGAAGAACCGACTTGTCCGGCCTCTGTATATGGCTCTACCAAACTGGCAGGTGAACAGGCGGTGATGGATGGTTGTGAAAAAGCTGTCATTATCCGTACGGCATGGCTCTACTCTATTTATGGTAATAACTTTGTGAAGACAATGATACGCCTGGGGCGTGAGCGCGAAGCATTGGGTGTGATTTTTGATCAGGTGGGAACACCTACCTATGCCAATGATCTGGCACGCGCCATCTATGCCGTTATTAATAAAGGTATAGTGCGTGGTGTTTATCACTTTAGTGACGAAGGAGTGTGCTCCTGGTATGATTTTACAAAAACAATTCATCGTCTGGCAGGTATCACTACTTGCAAGGTGCGTCCGTTGCATACAGCAGACTATCCCACGAAAGCGGCTCGCCCACACTATTCGGTGCTTGACAAAACGAAGATTAAAACCACTTTTGATATTGAAATTCCCCATTGGGAAGAGAGCCTTGCGCGTTGCATGGCACTATTGAATGATTAATTTATTGTATGGCAGATAATTCAGAAATACAGAGAAGGCGTACATTCGCCATTATTGCACATCCGGATGCCGGTAAGACCTCATTGACTGAAAAGTTATTGCTTTTTGGTGGACAGATACAGGTGGCAGGTGCCGTAAAGAGTAATAAAATAAAGAAAACGGCTACATCGGACTGGATGGAGATTGAAAAACAGCGTGGTATTTCAGTAACTACCTCTGTGATGGAGTTCGATTACCGCGATTATAAAATTAACATTCTCGATACTCCGGGTCACCAGGATTTTGCCGAAGATACGTATCGTACGTTGACTGCTGTAGATAGCGTTATCATTGTAGTAGACGGTGCGAAAGGTGTGGAAACACAAACCCGTAAGCTGATGGAGGTGTGTCGTATGCGTAAGACACCTGTTATCATCTTCGTCAATAAGATGGACCGTGAGGGTAAGGATCCGTTTGACCTGCTGGACGAACTGGAAGAAGAACTGATGATTCAGGTTCGCCCGTTGTCATGGCCTATCGAACAGGGAGCCCGTTTTAAAGGTGTATATAATATATATGAGAATAAGTTAGATCTCTATCAGCCTTCCAAGCAGGTGGTGACAGAGAAGATTGCAGTAGATCTCAATAGTGAAGAACTGGACAACCAGATTGGTGCTACACTGGCAGACAAACTGCGTGGTGATCTGGAACTGATTGAAGGTGTTTATCCTGAATTTGATAATGAGACTTATCTGGCAGGAGATTGTGCACCTGTATTCTTTGGTTCGGCATTGAATAACTTTGGTGTGCAGGAACTACTCAACTGTTTTGTAGAGATAGCTCCCAGTCCACGTCCTGTACAGGCAGAAGAGCGTGAGGTGGAACCGGATGAACCGAAATTTACCGGATTTGTCTTTAAGATTACCGCTAATATTGACCCGAACCATCGTTCGTGTATTGCTTTCTGTAAGATATGTTCGGGTAAGTTTACCCGTAATGCTCCTTATCTGCATGTGCGTCATGGTAAAACGATGCGTTTTTCATCGCCTACACAGTTTATGGCCCAGCGCAAGACTACAATTGATGAGGCATATGCAGGTGACATCATTGGTTTGCCGGATAATGGTACCTTTAAAATTGGTGATACGCTGACAGAAGGTGAGCAATTGCACTTCCGTGGTTTGCCGAGTTTTTCGCCCGAAATGTTTAAGTATATTGAGAATGCCGATCCTATGAAGCAGAAACAACTGGCCAAGGGAGTTGACCAGTTGATGGACGAGGGTGTGGCACAGTTGTTCGTCAATCAGTTTAATGGACGGAAGATTATTGGTACGGTAGGTCAACTTCAGTTTGAGGTGATCCAGTATCGTTTGCTGAATGAATATAATGCTTCTTGTCGTTGGGAACCGATAAGCCTATACAAAGCTTGCTGGATTGAAAGTGAAGATGCCGAAGAGCTGGAAGCATTCAAGAAACGTAAATATCAGTTCATGGCAAAAGACCGTGAGGGTAGGGACGTATTTCTGGCAGACTCCAACTATGTATTGCAAATGGCACAGATGGACTTTAAGAAGATAAAGTTCCACTTTACGAGTGAGTTTTGAATCTATTTACGATTAGACAATTTACAATTGAAGTTACTCTTTTAAAAGCCTGCTTCAGTGCTGTCAGACAGAGTAATCCCAATCGTAAATTGTAAATTGTCTAATCGTAAATCTACTCCTTTTCTCCTCAGATCTTCCGATTTAGCTTTTTTTATTCTTTCCTGCCTTTATTTTTTCTTCTTTTATTGGTAATTTCGAGCGATTTTTTTGAAAACCGATCAAATAACTAATAAATTATTATATGGAAAACTTAGAGACAGCGCTCCTGCTGATGGTAGTTGGTATGGCTACCGTGTTCGTTATTTTACTTATCGTCATTTATCTTGGTAAATTACTGATCTCACTCGTCAATAAATATGCTCCCGAAGAGGTAGTGCCTGTCAAACAGACTTCTTCGCAAGCTCCTGTGCCCATTCCTGGGAATATCTTAGCTGCAATTACTGCGGCTGTTAATGTAGTAACTCAGGGGAAGGGTAAAGTGACAAAGGTAGAGAAATTATAAATAATAGATTAATGTGCCAATTTGCCAATATTACCGATTGGCTGCGCTATATGAGGGTTGTAATAACCGGCACGTTATTTAATTCGCAAATTATCAAGACACAACTAAAAGAATATGAAAAGAGAAATCAAGTTTAGTCTGGTTTTCAGAGATATGTGGCAGAGTGCCGGAAAATATGTACCTCGTGTAGACCAGCTTGTTAAAGTAGCTCCTGCTATTATTGAAATGGGATGTTTTGCCCGTGTTGAAACCAATGGTGGTGGTTTTGAACAAGTGAATCTGTTGTTTGGTGAAAATCCCAACCGTGCTGTCCGCGAATGGACGAAGCCTTTCCATGAAGCCGGTATTCAAACCCATATGCTCGACCGTGCCTTAAACGGACTTCGTATGAGCCCCGTTCCTGCCGATGTGCGCAAACTCTTCTATAAAGTGAAAAAAGCACAGGGAACAGATATTACCCGTACTTTTTGCGGACTAAATGATGTCCGTAATATTGCTCCTTCAATCACCTATGCCCATGATGCCGGGATGATTTCACAATGTTCACTTTGTATTACTCACTCGCCCATCCATACGGTAGAGTATTATACTAATATGGCTTTGGAGCTGATAAAGCTGGGAGCAGATGAGATCTGTATCAAAGATATGGCAGGTATCGGGCGTCCTGTCTCTTTAGGAAAGATTGTGGCCAATATAAAAGCTGCACATCCTGATATTCCTGTGCAGTATCATAGTCATGCAGGACCCGGTTTTAATATGGCAAGCATTCTTGAAGTTTGTGAGGCGGGTTGCGATTATATTGATGTGGGTATGGAACCACTCTCCTGGGGTACCGGTCATGCCGATTTGCTCAGTGTGCAGGCTATGCTGAAGGATGCCGGTTTCAAGGTACCTGAAATAAATATGGAGGCGTACATGAAAGTACGTGGCATGATTCAGGAATTTATGGATGATTTTCTTGGACTTTACATCAGTCCGAAGAATCGTCTGATGAACTCTCTGCTTATTGCTCCGGGGCTTCCGGGTGGTATGATGGGAAGCCTTATGGCCGATCTCGAAACCAATCTGGAATCTATCAATAAATATAAAGCTAAACACAATCTGCCTTTCATGACGCAGGATCAGTTGTTGATTAAGCTTTTCAACGAAGTAGCTTATGTATGGCCGCGTGTCGGTTATCCTCCTTTAGTGACCCCGTTCAGCCAGTATGTTAAGAATTTAGCTATGATGAATGTGATAGCTATGGAGAAAGGCAAAGAGCGCTGGGGCATGATTGCCGATGACATTTGGGATATGATACTTGGCAAGGCAGGACGTTTGCCCGGTAAATTGGCTCCTGAGATTATAGAGAAAGCAGAGCGTGAGGGCCGTAAATTCTTTGAAGGCGATCCGCAGGATAATTATCCGGATGACCTTGATAAGTATCGCAAGCTGATGAAAGAGAATAAATGGGAAACAGGTGAAGATGACGAAGAGCTCTTTGAATACGCCATGCACCCTGCACAGTACGAGGCTTATAAGAGTGGTAAAGCGAAAGAAGATTTCCTTGCAGATGTGGCTAAACGTCGTGCGGAACGAGATAAATCGCCACAGGAAGATGCGAAACCCAAGACACTTACTGTGCAGGTAGACGGACAGGCTTATCGTGTTACTGTGGCTTATGGTGATGCCGAACTTCCTGCTGCCCCTGCTGCTGCCCCGGTAGGTGAGGGTAAAGAGGTACTTTCTCCGTTGGAAGGTAAATTCTTCCTTGTAAAGAATGCACAGGAGACAGCATTGAAAGTTGGTGATACCGTAAAAGAAGGAGATGTGCTCTGCTATGTGGAAGCTATGAAGACGTATAATGCCATTCGTGCCGAGTTTGGTGGTACAGTGACGGCTATTTGTAGTAATCCGGGAGATACAGTTTCTGAAGATGACATATTAATGAAGATAGGATAATGAACGAGATATTTGAAAACTTATACGATATGACTGCTTTCAGCAATATCATTGCCGAACCGCAGTTTCTGATAATGTATGCCATCGCTTTCGTTCTGCTCTATTTAGGTATTAAGAAACAATACGAACCGTTGTTATTGGTGCCTATTGCTTTCGGTGTACTGCTTGCCAACTTCCCGGGAGGTGATATGGGGGTTATTCAGGCCGATGAGAACGGTATGGTGATGGTGAATGGTGTGATGAAGAGCATTTGGGAAATGCCTTTGCATGATATTGCCCATGAGTTAGGACTCATGAACTTCATCTATTATATGTTGATAAAGACGGGATTCCTGCCACCTATTATATTTATGGGAGTGGGTGCGTTGACTGACTTCGGACCGATGTTGCGTAATCTGCATCTTTCTATATTCGGAGCGGCTGCCCAGTTGGGTATCTTTACTGTGTTGCTTGTAGCTATTCTGATCGGTTTTACTCCCCAGGAAGCAGCTTCATTGGGTATCATTGGAGGAGCTGATGGTCCTACGGCTATCTTTACCACTATTAAACTGGCTCCTCATTTGCTGGGACCGATTGCTATTGCCGCTTACTCTTATATGGCACTGGTCCCGGTGATTATTCCGATGGTAGTTCGTTTGCTCTGTACTAAAAAAGAGCTGAGTATCAATATGAAAGAACAGGAGAAGAAATATCCTTCAAAGACGGAAATCAAAAATTTGCGTGTATTGAAAATCATCTTCCCAATTGCGGTGACTACTGTTGTTGCTCTTTTTGTGCCGAGTGCTGTGCCGTTGATTGGTATGTTGATGTTTGGTAATCTCGTGAAGGAAATAGGGAGCAACACCTTCCGTCTGTTTGATGCCGCTTCCAACAGTATTATGAATGCTGCAACTATTTTCCTGGGGCTTTCCGTAGGTGCTACCATGACTGCCGAGGCTTTCCTGAACTGGACTACTATCGGTATTGTAGTGGGCGGGTTCCTTGCTTTTGCCCTGAGTATTACCGGAGGTATCTTCCTCGTGAAACTGTTCAACCTCTTCTCTAAGAAAAAGATTAACCCGTTGATCGGTGCCACGGGATTGAGTGCTGTGCCTATGGCAAGTCGTGTAGCAAATGAAATTGCTTTGAAGTACGATTCAAAGAATCATGTGTTGCAGTATTGCATGGCAAGTAATATCTCCGGAGTTATCGGTTCAGCTGTAGCTGCAGGAGTATTGATTTCATTCCTTGCCTGATTGGCATACCTCTGTGTGAGGTTCGTGAGTGAGTTTAAGAATGAAAGTGTGTCAAAACTCACCACAGAGTAACACAGAGTAGCATAGAGCGTTTTTGTTGATAATCAATGATTTAATGTCTGCTCTGTGTTACTCTGTGTCTTCTGTGGTGAGTTTTGGCACATTTCTGAATTCTGCTGAGAGGGTTTCATTCTTTCATGTTCGTTTCAATGTAATCGAATTTATGTTAATAATCCGGCCGGTTGAAATACAGTTAGCTTGTAATTATGTTATTAATGTGAGTCAGTGGTTGGATAGTAATAAATAATAGAGTTGTTATGTAACAATTGAGTGAAACTAATTTAATAAATAGAGTATAAAATGAATTTAGAAGAGGTTCTGAACTTCCGTCGTTCCGTACGAGTGTTTGATAAAGAAAAACCAGTAAAACCGGAAACGGTGAAACACTGTCTGGAATTAGCAACTTTGGCTCCCAATAGCTCGAATATGCAATTGTGGGAGTTCTACCAAATAACGAACCCCGAATTGTTGGCGGAGATTTCAAAAGCCTGTCTTGGGCAGTCAGCTACTGCTACGGCTTCAGAAATAGTTGTTTTCGTTACACGTCAGGATCTGTATAAGAAGCGTGCAAAGTCCGTTCTTGAATTTGAAAAAGGAAATATCATGCGAAATAGTCCGAAAGAACGTCAGGAGAAACGTATCAAAGACCGGGAATTATATTATGGGAAACTAATGCCTTTCATTTACGCCCGTTTTTTTGGAATCTTAGGCTTTTTGAGGGTAATACTGGCTAAGAGTATCAGCTTATTCCGCCCGATGATGCGGGAAGTTTCTGAAAGTGATATGCGTGTGGTCGTTCATAAATCCTGTGCACTTGCTGCACAAACATTTATGATTGCTATGGCAAATGAAGGATATGATACTTGTCCTTTGGAAGGCTTTGATAGCAAACGAATCAAGAAGTTACTGAAACTACCTCATGGTGCCGGAATAAACATGGTAATTCCTTGTGGAATACGAAATGGAAATAAAGGAATCTGGGGAGAACGGGGGAGAGTACCGTTCAATGAAATCTATCACAGAATTTAGTATACAGTATCCAAAATCTAAAAGGGGATAGTAAAAAAGAATTGCTTATAAAAGTATGTCGGGGATTCTCCATTATTTGATAGCAATATATGCTTATTGCTTGGTTATTTTGTAGATAGCTAAGAAATTTGACTATTGATTAGTGTTGAGTCCAAGTAAAAAGATGAGGGAAGGCCGATTATCGGCCTCCCCTCTCACTTTTTATATACGTTATAGTAGTTTTACTGCTTAATTACTTTTACAACTGTCTCTTTATACTTCAATAGATATGTTCCGTTAGCGAGTTGTGTAGTATTAACCGTATTTTCTCCAGCTTTCAGGTTGAATATCATTATACTTTGTCCTGCTACATTGTAGAGTTCAGCTGCTCCATTTTCCTGAACACGCACTACAAGGTGATCTTTGAATGGATTTTGCAAAACCGTTACTATGCTGTTTGCATCGATTTGCGTATCTTCGATACCTACCGGAGCACTTACTTTAACGGCAAAACTTGTGTCTACATACTTTCCGCCGTATTCATACATGTAGTTATCTTCACTGAATGCTACTGTATAACGCAGCGTGATTTGTGCAGTTCCGGTTTGTCCTTTGCTTGTAATGAGGACAAGTGAATCTGTTGTAACATCAATGCTGTCTGTTATCAGGATCGGGTTGTCATTAGCTACTACAGTTTTGGTAAATGTCTTTCCCCAAGTGCTGGTCGAAGGATATTTGAATACATCTTTCAAACTGAGTCTTAGCGTATCTACTTTAGTAGTGATAGCCGTATCTTTCAGGGCATTGACTACTAATGGTTTGTAGATCTCCGGCGTAATCTTGAGTTCAACTTGACGGCTGGCAGATAGTCCGACATTGTCAATGGCTTCGACAGTGAAAGTTACGAGAGAGTCGCTATCTACATCACCGCGATAGAACATTTCCAGTTCGATATCACCGTTGTCTTTATAGCCTTTCACATTGAGCCAATCGTTATACTGCTCGATGCTTCTTACATAGATGGAATAGTTGTTTTCTTTGTCGGTAAAGGCCGATTTTTGTAGAGTATAACTACCCGGTTCCGTCGCACGATCGTAAGGAGTAGAACCGTATCCGACACTACCTTTCGAAACTTTCGGCGCTTCATTATCGGCAACGTCGTTCATCATTTGTAAGTTAGCTGGTGTTTTACCTAAATTATAGATATCCTTCTGTTTGTTGAAATCTTTGTCATAGATAGCCCCTTGGTAATAAGTTACATCTTGGTCGGCATATGCCACATAATAATTACCGTTTGTAGTATCACGTATTGCTTCGGTAGGATAGATACGTTGGCCTTCCATAAATGTTCCGTCAAGAATTTCGCGTTTTTCGGTATTGTAAACCGAGAAACCTTTGTAGTTTGATAATAGGATAGAATCTCCTGTCATCGGTTTGATGGCTGTAGGTACTCCTTCGAAGAATGCCTCAATACCTCCTGTAGGAATAAGTGTAGAAGTATTATTAGTAGTGTTGAATTCAAGGATGGAAGCCTCTTCTTCTTTTACCGGATCATAGGCACGAATACCGTAAATCATGTTATCCTTGGCTACGAGTGTACTGGTATTCAATCCTTTTGTATTGAGAGTTACTTCTTTTTCAAGTTCAAAAGTATTTAGATTGATGATACCCATAGCGCTCTTTTCTTCGTTACTGATGATGAGATACAAGTTATCGCCAACTACTACCATGTCTTGGATTGGTTTAGATAGTTTGATTGTCCGTACCAGTTCCATATCTGTCTTATAGTAGATGGATATGGTATATGTTTCATTTGCTGTATGCGATGAGGCTATCAGCAAGTTACGGGTGGTTAATAATTTATCTACAGTTGCTTTGTTGAGTGTCTGTACTTTGTGTGTACATTCAGCTCCAGGAGTGTTATAACGGTAGAGACTATCATTAGTAGCAATATATGTAAAGGCTCCATCTGCAGTCAGGGCATGGATACTGTCAGCTTTCAGACCAGCTATGATTGCTTTTGTTTCATTACTTTCGGGAACATAGGCTTTCACTATATTCTTATCTGCAAAGAGCAAACGACGACTGGATGCCAATACATCTGGTGCATAGATTACAGGTAATTTTAATGTTTTCTTTTGACCATAGTGAGTAACGTTGAAAGTTAGTGTATCTGTCAGGTATTCACCTTGTGAATACAGATAGTTCAGGGCATTTTTTGCAAGTGTGTAAACCTTCTCTGTAATACCTTTTACATCTTCCAAATAAATAGTTGAGCTATTTCCGGCAGTGAAGAGAGCGCTACTGGTTAATATTCCTTCAGGCTCGTAGTAAGCTATCTTGAGCGGATCGGAAATAGGTGTAATTTGGGGAACGTCGTTTACAATTACCAATATTGAATCTGATAATTCTGGATTGCTGGTAGAGTATACATGTAATATAGTACGTCCTACTTTTTTACCGTGGAAAGAACCGTTGTTGATAATTCCAATCTCCGGATTAGAGGTGGTCCATCTGAATTTTTCGTAAATGTAACGGTTTCGGTTACGTCCGTTTAATGATTCGCCACGGCTGTCTTCACACTGTGTTTCGATATAGATAGTTTCGCCTAATATCATATTTATGCTATCGTTGGATACCGTACTTGCGTTTCCTTCAATATCGATGACTACCTTTTTCAGATCGACTACATCTATCTGGATAGAATCATGTGGTATATCTTCCTTTTGGCTAAAATAAATCCAAGTACTACCGAGACCGGTAGCACTGAATTTACCTGTATTGTCAATAGTACCTACTGTATCGGTCGATAACCACCATTTTTGCTCTCCTTCGTGTATCGGACGTCCATTTTTGAATAAGAAACCTTCGTATTGGCATTCTTGTCCACGGATGACCTGCAACTGAGTGATACCGATATAGTTCAGATAATAATCTTTAGGAACGTAATCGGGCTCAGGAGTAGTGATGGCAACTCCCAAAACTTCTGTTGACCATTCTCCCAGCCATCCGGCATTGGCACTACCGGCACAATATACTTTTACAAAGTCCACATGATCCAATTCTACATGGTTACCGTCTTTGTCGACAGCCCAGCTGATATCGAAACCATCTGCTGCGTTACCTCTTTCATCATTATAATAAGGGTTACTGGCTATAGTTAAATCTGTTTTATTATAACCTCTGTTATCACAATATCCGAAAGCTGGTGCACGATAGAATTCGATATAACTAGGTGAACTCATGTCAATAGAACTACGGATAATATTACCACTATATGTCAGAGAATCGCGGTCGCATTCGAAATCAAATGGATCCGGGAAATAAGAGTGAGAGTGGAACTGATTGCTTAATACGGCTCCGGATTCTCCCTTATCGGTAGTCCAGGGCACAGTATAACGTTTGTCATAACTTGGATTATAGTAAGTCATTTCTACGTTATGTTTGGTAGTACTAAGCCAATAGTCCGATCCTGCTAATTCGTACCATGGTTCGTCCGGATCTGGTATTCCGTTACCATTTAAGTCCTGACATACTTGTACTGCTCCCGGTTCTGTCCATACACCATACAAATTGGCAACGAAAGAGTTACCTCTAACGGTAAAGTCTACTCCATAAGGATGGCGAGGATCATTTTTTATTGGCTGGTCGAATCCGTAGATTACGTATCCACCGAACGATCCCAGGCTAATCATTCCTCCCTGATTTCCTAATGTCTTTTCTGCTGAATTCTTTTGGGCGATACCTTCATTCGTGAATTGTCCCGGAGCTGGCATGAAAGCAATAACTTTTGATGCATAAGCATTTTTGTGGATGTTGAATTTCACTATTGCTGAAGACGATTCGCTGCCATCGGCCAATGTTACGGTGTACTTCAGTTGATCAAAAGAGTAATTCTCCAAATCGGCATTGGGGATATACTGGATAGTATCTGGTTTTGTAGTACCTCCGGAGAGGATAGTGGCAGTACCATATACCGGTTGTTCGTCAATTGTCAATGTCGCTGTATTTTTGGCATTGTTATCCATAAAGTTATCATTAAACAATACGGGTGCTTTACATGTCTGTCCTAAATCTACCACATAATTGTCATCTTTGGCTATCATTGATACAATGTCTATTTTTAATAGATTTTCGACTTTTACACCGTTATATTCCAAAATAACTTTCACATCTGCTTTGCCAGTCTTTTTAGCTTTTTGTTGCAGATAGAGTTGTTGTACTTTTCCATAATTGTAGTATTCATATCTATATAAGCCTACTACTGTCTCATCGGTATATTCGAAAGTGGCTGTTACACCAGCTTCATCTAAATTGGCTGTTTTATCCATTCCGTCGGGATAAACAAATAAATCGGTCATCGGGATATTGATGGTTACATCCCAACTCTTTCCGATATCTGTGAAGGAGTAATCCTTCGGCACAAACTGATTACTGGCAAAAGTCCCAGCTACATACAGCCACGATACGAGTATCGCAACTGTAACCCTAAGAGTAATTTTTCTCATGTTGTTTTTACGTTAATAATTAATAAATCACTTTGTATTTTTGATTATCTATATTCAGGATATATACTTGGCCTCCGGGCAGTCCGTCAATACTTTCTCCGGGTTCTATGGTTATGGAACGAACCTTTAGTCCCTGTGCATTATATATAGTTACGTTAGATGTCTTTTGCAAGCCTTCGATATGAATCTGCCCGTTTTGTTCGAAAACTCTGATTTCATCCGCTTCTTTAGTCATGATGCCCGTAGTAGTGGAATTAATGTGGAGTATTTTGTCTACAAACTTTCCGTTTGAGTTGAAACGAACAGTGACATCTGTACTACCTTTTTTTAGAGGAGTTAGTTTTAGTCGGTTGTTCTTTATGGTAGCGGTTACTATTTCATTATTGCTGACTGACAGGATTTTTTTGGTAATGGCAATATCCAGGTTGTCTTTGTCAGTAGCCATAGTTGCCAGGTCAATTTCTACCGGTTCGTCTTTCAGGGTTATATCTGCGAAATCTTTAACCTCGGGTGCATAAATATCCGGAAAGATAAACATAGCAGGAAACCAATAACGGCGAATAGGTTCGTACTCTTGCAATACCTCGCCGGTGTTACTCATTTGGTATACCCAATAATTTTGTATGTTATTGTCTATATAAAGGGCACCATACAGCTTGTCGTCAAGAGGATTAATGCGTATGCCCGCACCATAAAAGTATCGTCCGTCTTCGCTACTGTCGTAAATAAGCTGAAAGCTCCTCCGATTGATATCGAACTTATACATTTGGGAAGTGGTAAACCAACTCCATTTGCTTGCATTGAATGTGAAATATAACACGTTTTCGTGTGTACTGGCACAGAGCGAACCGGCTGTCCAGGCATACCAGGTTTGATTGATGCCTCCTTGCGTGATAGCGATAGATTCGGTCTCCAATGTACCCGGATCTATTCTTAACAGTTCCGTGCCTTCCCAACACTCGCCACTGGAACCGTTTTCGCCGTACGGGTATTTCTGGTAATCCATGTTGGTATTTCTACCTACCCAAATATTCCCGTCTTTGCTTTGTACCATTGTGCTGAAACACCCTTCGATGATTTTTTCTACTTTGTCGGTTTCGGGATTGATGACCAGTACTCCTTTATCCTGTTGAATGGCAAATACATAATCCGAAGAACGTAACATCATGCCAATCTGGTTTTGATAGAGAGGACCTACTCCGTCGGAATTTATTTCATCACCGGTGATTAACGGATTTTCTGTTCCTTCGATTTGCCGGGTAATTTCAAAATTATTGAAATCAAGGATATAGATACCGTTGGAGGTTCCTACGTAGCCTTTTGTTTCATCAACTCCTACAAAACCACGTCCGTCGGCAATAGATTGCCCCTTTCCATTAACCATGATTAATGGAATTCGTTTCTTTATTTCCATTGTTTGTGCGTCTGCGACAACGACTCTTCCTCCCCGACGCCCACTTTTATCACCTCCATCCTGGTCTTGTTTAGAGATAACGTAAAGATTGTCTCCATACACTGTCCCGAATTGTGAAGTACATCCCAAAGATTGTCCGTTATTGGCATTATTATTCTGAATGATATAATATAAAAAAGGCTCATCTATATTATCGGGCCGTATGAAGTTTAAAGTACTGTTGTTATGACCATACCAATCTTCATTCAATAAAAAAACTCCATCTTTATAACTCTGAGCTTGCAAGCCCATTGAAATATACATGGCTGTTAATAAATGTAATGTCTTCCGGTTCATATAATAAATGTTTTTTTTATTATGGGTTAGGTAATGTTTCACCTCTTTTTTCAATATGTAAATCTTCGGCCCCGTTAATTTCAGTAGAGGTCTCTCCAAGCCAGCCACATGTCTGATTAACTCCGGTATATACCCGGATGAAGTCTGCTCCGGGCAGATATACGCTGTTTCCGTTTTTGTCAACAGCCCATCCTATGTCGAAACTTATTTTGTCTTCTTTATCATTGGGGTGGTTGTCTACGTATCCCCAATCGTAAGAGTATAATACAAAAAAACTGCCTTTTCCGCCACTCTCATCTACTGCATTATTTGCTAATTTGGTACCTGTAAACGTAATAGCATTAGCATCGCTCCATAGCGGGTAATAACTTTGTCCGTGATATTCGTTTTTTATTATATATCCCGTTTCCCCATAATTACTTTTCCATGCTATATAGGTAGTATCTGTTAATGGGGTTCCCGGCTTGGGAGTTGGTATCTTGTTTGGATCCGGGCGATAATAGGTGATTTGATATTCATGTTTGGTTTCCGGTTTGTAATATTCACTACCAGCCAGTTCATACCATTCATCATCCGGAATTCCGTTTTGGTTCAAGTCCAAAGAAACCATAACAATTCCCGGTTCACAACTCCCTCCCGATTTAGGAGCTTCCGGATTAGGATTAGCTTCTGCATAGAATGCATTTCCAAGTATCTTAAAATCTTTTTCTCCGGGAACATTTACTACTGTATGATCAAATCCGAAAGTAATATAACCTCCGTATCCTCCCAAAGATACCATTGCTCGCTCTTCTTCATTTCCGCTATTATTCTCGGAGTTAGCCAGACTTTCCTCTGCTTTTTGGCGCATGTCTTCTGCGGTATCACCTTTTTTATACAGAGGGAGGGTATTGATGAATTGCCCCGGTGCCGGACAATATTGATATACATTTGAAATATACCGGCTATAGAGTACCTCTTCTTCCTTTACAATAAAATGTATATCGTGTTCCACCGGATTTTCGCGGTCAATAATGTTCAGGCGGAGATAATATTCTCCGGGGTATTGGGCAAGAAAAACATAATCTCGTTCCTCGGATACGATAGAGTCTTTACCATTCTGGTCTTTCATAGTCCAACGATAACCTTCACCGGAATACTCTGGATGTAACACGGCTTTTCTCATACGCGACATGACATACAGATTATCTATGCCCAGACTGACCATAGGAATATCTTGTTGGCAAGCAACAAGCGTTGAAAGAAGTAAAATATAAATTCTGGTATGTAGTCGTTTCATATTCTTCTGTTTATTATTTCTTGTTTAAAAACACCATATGTCCGGGGATATCTCCGGTTCGTACACTCCACTTCTTTTTGCCATACCGGTCGTAACAGTGCAAGGCACCGCTTGATACGTAATTTTTAGCATCACTTATATAGATATCGCCATTGGTGGGATGTACTTTAATGCCATAGGGTATGACGATATTCTCTTCGGTTCCATCCGTAATAAAATGATCGGTTACTTTTTCTTTCGTTTTTACATTGATAATGCCATAGGATACTTTGTTTATCTGACTCGAACTATTCCAGGAAACACTGTAATAGTAGAGCGAATCGCCTTGTATATACATCTCTGAACACGGAATGTCGAAAGTGTCTTTCACTTCCATTTCGCGTGAATTTTTGTCTTTACGGTCAAGAACGTACAGGCGAGAAGGGATAGAGCCGTAATTTCCTCGTGAGGTGACCCACAATTTGCCGTATTTATCTTTTCGTACACGATGCAGGTTGATTCCTACGGGTATTTTTTGTATCTGCTTCATATCGTAGATTTCGACAACAGAAAGTGTACTGTCATAATCGGGAGCACGATATCCACCGGAGTTAGCTACATAAATATACTCTCCTATGATTTCCAGTTCGTCAGGCTGATAACCTACCGTAACCTTACGAGTCACCTTTAAAGAAGTGGTGTCAATTTCATAAACGGCTCCGGCTTGTGCTTGGGGATCTATTTGTACGGGAGCCACATAAGCCGAGGCATAAGCTTTGCCCTTGGCAAAACGGATATACCGACAGTTGGGAATATCTATCTGACCGAGACGATGGCAAGTACGTGCATCCATCACTTCTACCTTGTGGGAACAATTGATAACGGCGTAAAGTTTATTACCATATATTTGTATATCATTTCCTACATCGCCCAGTTCTTTGATGACACTTGGATTACGTTCGGCATATAAATTACGTATGTAATAAGCATTTTGAAAATCCAAGTAATCTATGCTTGCTTTATTACTGCCCATATTACCTTCATTGAGTTGATACATACCCATAGGGTTAGCATTGGGTTGTATGTCAAATGGCAATAGTTCGTATTCGGTAGGTACTACCAATTCTATTTCACGGCATGAAATAATGCTTAGCAGGACAAAGGAGAGGATGATACTTATGATTTTTGTTGGTTTCATATCAGAATTCGGCAGTTATGCTAAAACGGTAATTACGCATTGGCATCGGATAATTCAGAATAACATCATAATCCTGATTCAGTAAATTGTTAACTTCAGCCGTACATTTTAAAAACACTTTCTTTATTTGCCATCTTTTCTGGAGAGACAAGTCGCTGGTATACCAAGGTTGTGTATGATTATATCGGATATTTTCTTGCTGATTATATCGTTCTCCTACGTAGATGAAACTATAATTGAGTGCCCAAGTATTCCAGTTGAGCATGACAATCGCCGAACCACTATGCCATGGGATATAAGGTATTTGATGACGATAATAATTATCAGAAGGATTGGTTATATCGATTGCTTCCTGATAAGTGTATTGCAATTTTCCAGTTATTGTCCAGTTATGAGGGAACTGACAGGTAGCCATGGCATTAGCATCTATTCCACGAATGTCTACTTTGCCTAAATTGAGAGTTGTCCAACGGAATTGCGGTCCTTGAGGCCATGATATAATTTTGTCTGTTACATAATTATAGTAGGCATCTGCTCCGATACGGAAATAGTTAAATGTTTTATTTTTACGGGTGAGTTCATAAGTTATTCCCACATTATATTGAGTTACTGTTTCAGGACGTAAAGCAGCATTTCCCATGTCCGTGTAATAGAGGTCATTAAATGTGGGCATACGGTAAGCTGTTTTATAAAAAGCTCTGAATATCAATTCGTGTTTTTTGAATGGTTGATAGGAGAGGAACAAACCGGGAGTGAGTTTCTTTTTATTAGGCGCTTTGTCAACTTGGTGGGCTTTTTCGTCAACAAAAGTCCCCAAAATACTGGCTTGCATTTTTAAACGGTCTGCCAGAGTAAATGCTGTAGCAAGTGATAGCCAATGAGTCCCACGGGTAGCTGCGTTGGAAATGTGTTCCATATTAACATCTTTAGCGGTGTCGAATACTTCTAAATCATTCCATTGAAAATCGTAGGATAAAGAAACGTCCCAGTTCGGATTAAGCGAATATTTGTTAGCCCATGACAGATACATTTCTTTTTGCTTATAAACATTGTTAGTTAGTTTGAGTAATATATCATTGTTTACATAACGTGTAAAATCATAGGCGTATTTAATATTGACACGGGTGCTGAGTTTAGGCAAGATATCTTGTTGATAAGTTCCTTGTGCGAACGAATTTCGATCCCATAATCGTTCTCCCCGTTTCCATACATTATTCACAATAGCTCCCGGAACTCCTCGTTCGGAAGTATAATGGTAAGCGAAAACACTCCATTTTCCTGTGTCGAATGTTCCATATAATCCGATATCCATTCGCATGGCATCCAGATCGCTGTTATGGCGGACAGCGGTGGTGTCATAAGCAAGCTCTCCTGCCGGAGTAACACGTCGGTACCGGAAACTGTATTTTCCACTTGAACTTATCCATTCGGCACTGATACTTGAACTTACTTTATCGTTGATTTTATGTTCGTAAAGGATAGCAGGATTGACAAGGCCGTAAGAGCCAGCTTTTAGCTTGGCTATCATATGGGCTGTTTCTCCATTATTGAATTTCGGATGGCGGGTGGTGAGATAAATACTTCCGGCAGAACCGAATTCCCGAGCGGATTGGAATATATCACTTTTTTGTCCGTTATACAAAGATACTTCTTCGATATTGTCGAGGGAAAATTTTCCTAAATCAACTTGGCCGTTCTGTGCGTTACCTAACTGTATTCCGTTATAATAAACTCCCATATGGTTGGTCCCCATACTACGGATGTTGATAGTTTTGAGTCCGCCTACACCACCATAATCTTTTATTTGTACTCCAGAAAAATAACGAATAGCGTCTGCAACTGAAAAGCTGTTCAATCGCTGCAATTCTTCTCCTTTTAAAATTTGTGCAGGTATAACTTCCTTATATTTTTTAGCTGTAACCACTACCTCATCCAGTCTTTGTATACTGTCCAGCTTGCTTTGTGCCTTTATGGACAAAACTAAAGTACACATTCCACATAGACACAGGAACCGTTTAAACGTAGTATTTCCCATTAATATATCTATTTGATAGTTATTTTATCCATCAAATAGCTTTAAAGAGTACCAATTATGTATGAATAATCATTTCTGTGACACATCACTCGTGTACAGATGATTGAATCCATAGCTTGTCCTCGAAAGCTATTGAACGTATTGCATGGCAGGTCTTCTGACTCGTTTCCGTAAGTAAACGCCTTCCCAATCGACTTAAAGCCTTTCAGTGGCATGAAGTATGTGTTTACTACGCTTGAATGAAACATACAGCAACGGGACTGTTCAGGATTCTCACCTGATTCCCTTTTAATCATTTTCTCCGAATGCATGGAGAAGATGAACCTATGCGGGGGCAAAGTTAGAAATTAATTGGGTAATAATGAAAGAGAAGGGAGGAAATATTTGTTTGTTCTGAAGGCAGGGCCCGTTTCTCGGTGAGATACGATGTACGAGATGTGCATGTCGTGCAGTACCACATGTGCATGTCGTGCAGTACGAGATGTGCATCTCATACAGTACGACATGTGCATCTCGTACATTGATCCATTACGTCTGTCGGTGTATCAGGTTAAGACAGCGTGAACGAAGGGGTAATAATATGCCGATATTATAATGTACCAATATGCCAATTGGCTGCGCTATAACGATATGCCGCATGGCACATTGGCATATTGGTACATTATTATATTGGCATATTATTTAATAGCTTATCACTTTTTGGTATTCGGCTACTGCCATTTTAGCGGCAAGGTGCGCATTAATAAGATTTGAGTGTGCCTGCGTCCATGAAAGCTGGGCCGAAAGAACATCTACCATACTCGCTTTCCCTTCATTATAAGAGAAGGTGGCCAGACTGAGATTTTCTTCAGCCAAATCCATTGTTTCTTGTGCAGTAGTCACTTGATGTTCCGTTTCCGTTAGTTTGGTAAGAGCGGCTGAGAGTTCTTCGCTGATATTATCTGTCACATAACTTTGCTGTAATTTCTGAATGCCAATGTATGCTTTCTGTTGGCGGTTGGTTTTGAAGCGTGCGCCCCAGCGGAAAACAGGAATGTTCACGTTTAATCCCAAGATCGGAGTGAAAGCAACGTCATAGCCCATGTTGGGAGATGCAGTAGCCCATCCTCCGGACAGGAACATGTTCACTTGCGGGTTGTATTGGCTAAGGGCGGCCTTTCGTTGTGCTTCGCTCTTTTCTATGTTGATTTCCGTACTGGCGTAATCGGAACGGCGTTGCAGTACATCATCCAGGCTAAGGAGTGTAACCGCTTCGCAAGGTATTCCAATTTCATACAGACTGTCTACAGGAGTATTGGGACTTTCTCCCATCAGTATATTTAGTTTTTGTAAAGCCAACGTATAGTTCTGGCGTGCTTTGATGTATTGCAGTTCCGCTTCTTTTTTGCGGGTAGAAATCATCAGCAGATCCGTACGGCTTATCATTCCGTCGTCAAAACGGTCTTGAATAATATTGAATTGTTGCTGCACAATGTCCTCATATTGTTTGGCGGACAGGAGCATGGCATGGGCGGCAGAAGCATTCCAGTATACAGCATCACTTTGATAATGAATCTGATCGAGGGTGAGTTCCGTACTGAGTCGGTCTAACTTCTCATCTGCCTGGGCCACCTTGTTCCGGGCTTGCAGGGAACCACCGGTATAGAGAGGCTGAGCCACAACAAACGTCCCCTGATAGGTATGGTTACGATACTGTCCGGCAGGGCCGTTCCAGGCATCCATTTCTTTGAGATTCAATGTTCCTTCTCCGGTGATATCTATCTGTGGCAGAAATCCGGTGAAGGCAATTTTGCGTCCTTCGGTACTTGCCATACTTTTCAGTTTCTGTTGTTTTAGTACCTGACTGTAGTTCTCCACCCGGTCACGATAGGCTTCACGGGTGAGTTGTGCCGGTTGTGCCAGGAGGTTCAATCCGGAGCACAACCATGCGAATAGTATTATCTGAGTTTTCATTGTCATTATTTAAATCGTTTTAGTGATGATGATGCATTATGTGCGTCCGGTAGCTTTGCGAGTACAAAGTTAATCCGGTTTCACCAATCTTATCCTTTTATTTTCAGTATCGTGCAATAAGCTACCGGTAGTACAAACAGTGTCAGTGCCGATGCTACCAGTAATCCCCCCATAATGGTTGCTGCCATACCGCCAAACATAGCGTCAAACAACAGTGGGAGCATACCTAAAATTGTGGTTCCCGAAGCCATTGCCACCGGAACAATACGGCTTACTGTTGCACTGACTACGGCGTCAAGAGGGGTTTTACCCGCTTTTGTTTCAATGTCTATCTGATCTACTAACACAATTGCATTTTTGATATTCATACCAATCAATCCTAACAGGCCGAGAACTGCAAAGAAGTCGAACGATTTGCCCAATACCAGTAAACCCAATACGATACCGATAAAGATGAGCGGCAACATCAGCAAAATAACAATCGGTTTACGATAGGTTTTGAACAACAACAGTAATACGGTAAACATCAGGAAGAATGTCAACGGCATGTTTGCTGCCAGTGCTTCGTTGGATTCTACCTGACTCTCCTGTTCGCCGAAATACTTCATCGTATACCCCTCCGGCACTTGTATTTCCTTTTGTACCTGAGACCATACCTGGTTGAAAGCAGCAATGGCATTCATTCCGCGACGTGGATCGCACTGTGCCATCATCACCATCTGGCGATTGTAATCTTTTACATTCGAGAAGCGATATTGGAAATCAAACTCCGATACTACCTGTTCGAGGCTGGTGGTTTCTGTACCTGTACCAAACACGGGCAACGTGCGGAGATCATTGATTTTGAATGAATCCACCGTATTTCCTTTCAGTAATATGGGAAGTACCTGATCACCTTTGCGGTATTCGCCTAAGGGCATACCGTTTGTACCGATCTGGATACTTTGTGCCATTCCCTGGCGGGATACACCGAGTGGTTGGGCACGTTCCTGGCTATATATAGGTTTCCATACCGGAATCTTATTCCCCCAGGAGTTACGTATATTGATCAGATCGGGATTACGGTGCATTATTTCCAGTGCTTTATTGGTGAGCATCACCAACGTATCGACGTTGTTGCCGATAAAACCAATTTCAATGGCGGCATCCACGGCCGGTGATAGTTTGAAGAGGCTGGTGCGGGTGATGGCATTCGGATAGTTTGCCTTCATGTATGCATCGAAATTCTCTTCCTGCTCTTTGGTGTATTTGCTGTCTTTAAGTTCTACCAGTATATTGCAGAAGTTAGGTTTGGGTCCTACGGAAGTAGATGCTAAGTAGTAACGCAGCGGGGTGCTTCCGAAAGTGATGGATACTTTGTCCACTTCCGGTTGTGCCAACAGATGTGCTTCAACTGTTTCCATCTCTTTGGTTACTTCATTGATACTGTAACCATCGGGGTAAAAGACGTCTGCCCGATAATAAGGTTTATCGAGAGAAGGAAAGAAGTTTTGAGGCATCATTCCCATTATCACTAAGGAGGCTACAAAAAGAGCAATAACGGCACTTAGTGTCAATGCTTTTTTTCGTATCAGCACATGCAGGATAGAAGCAAATTTGTGATAGAAAGGCTTATCGTACGGATCTTTTGCTCCGTTGGCAGGCTTTGCTTTCAGAATGAAATTACCGAATGTAGTGGTTTGTGTCAGTGCCAATACCCAACTGAGTCCGAGTGATATGGCAAGAACCACAAACAACGGTTTCACGATTTCTGCAACGGCGGAAGGTGCCAGATACAAAGGTAAGAAAGAACAGATGGCGATGAATGTAGCGCCCAATAGTCCCCATTGTGGTCCGGTAGCTCCGTTAATCAGTGCTTTGCGCCGGTCCACGCCTCGCGCAATAGCTATCTGGGCATTGTCGGTTACCACAATGGCATTGTCTACCAGCATACCCATGGCTATGATAAATCCTGCTAATGAAGTACGGTTTAGTCCTACTCCCAGGAAAGACATGATAAGCATTGTGCCGCCGATAGAAAAGATCAGTGATGAACCGATAAGCAGTCCGGCACGAAGTCCCATTACCAGCATGATGATGACGATAACGATAAGGATAGATTCTATCAGGTTGATAATAAATCCGTTGTTGGCCTCTTTGGCGATCACATTTTCCAGATAGAGTGGCTCCAGTTGCATTCCTACAGGTATGAGTGGCAGGAGTTCGGCAAGCTTGGCATCTACCATTTCGCCTGTTTGTACCACATCACGTTGCGGGTCGGTAGATACACCGATACCGATAGCGCGTTTTCCATTGACGCGCATAATGGTAGAGGCCGGATCCATATATCCACTTTCGATGACGGCAATATCACCCAGTTTTACTTGTCCGGCTTTAGTGGTGATCACCTGATTGCGTATATCGTCGACGGTGGTATACATCCCGTTTGCAACGACCCGTAATTGTTGTTCACCGGCACTGATTTCGCCGGTGTTGATAATCTGGTTTTGTGATTGCAGTAAGGATGCAAGTTGCTTGGGGTCGATACCCATTCCCACCAGCTTGTTTACGGAAATGAAGATATTGACAACTTCCGTTTGTACGCCGAACAGAGCAACTTTCATTACCCCGTCGGCAGTGACTACCTGCGTTTTGATTCGTTCGGCCCAGTCGCGCATCTCTTCATAGCTGAACCCGTCATCGGCGGTCAGTCCATAGTAGATGCCGAATACGTCTCCAAAGTCATCCGATACGGTAGGTACGGATGATCCGCTGGGGAGTTGAGGCTGTATGTTGAGTACTTTGCGTCGCAGCTCGTCCCATTTTTGTGGGATGGAAGAGGCGGACAGGGAGGGTTGCAGTTCAAAGGTGATCTTTGAAAGGCCATACATAGATTCGGACTTTATCTTATATACTCCGCTCATACTTTGTATTTCGCGTGAGATAGGTTCTGTGATGAGCCGTTCCACTTCTGCAGGTTCGGCTCCCGGATAGCGCGTCATGATGACGGCCGATTTGATGACAAACGGTGCATCTTCTTTCTTTCCCAAATTGCTAAAGGAGAAAATACCTCCAAGTAGCAATACGGCAAGGAAAAAATAGATGACTTTGGTGTTGTCTAATGAATATTTTGCTAAATTCATGAAAGTAGTGTTTAGTAAATTAGTGATTGGTGAGTAGTGATTAGTGAGTAGTGATTAACGATTAGTGAGTAGTGATTAGTGATTAACAATTAGTGAGTGATAAGTGCTGGATGGTTAGTAAGACTATAATGCCGCATGGCACTAATCACTACTCACTACTCACTACTCTAATCCTCTCTCCCTCTACGAGTTGGTTGACTCCTGCGGTGATTATCTTTTCTCCGGCTTTCAATCCTTTGGTGATGAATGCTTGTGCATCTCCGGTAGGGGACATGACGCTTACTTCGCGACGGTTTACTTTGTTGTCGTTTACTACCCATACATACATCTGTTTTCCATTGCCTTCACTAAACAGGGCACTCAAGGGGATTACAGTCATACTTTCTTCCAGGAACGGACCTACATTGGCAGAGAAGCGGATGCTACATGTGAATCCCGGTTTTACGTCGTACAGTGCACGGTCAAATGCCGGATCGTCAATTGTGATTGTTACCGGAATACCTGTTCCGTCAGTTGATATATCCAGATATTCCTCTAATTTAGCATTGAATTTCTGGCCTTTATATGTATCGAATTCTACGCGGAATTTCTGATCGCTGGAACGCAACAGATAGAGGTATGCATCCGGAATGGTGAATTTGATACGTAGCTTTTTGGTATTTACCAATTGTACGATACCCTCACCGGCATTGACGCGCTGGTAGTTTTCTACCAGTCGTGTTTCGATAGATCCATCGAAAGGAGCGGTCAACTTGGTATCGCGCATATTGTTGGAGGATAATTCGAAAGCCGATTTGGCTCGTTGGTAGTTTGACAGACTGATTTCGTACTCTTGTACAGAGATAGCCTGCCGTGCCAGCAAACGTTTGTTGCGTTCTACCTGGGCAGCAGCTGTTTCATAAGAAGATTTGTCTGCAGCATACTGCAGGGCGATGTCTCTGGGATCAATGGCAGCTATCAGCTGTCCTTTTTTTACTTTCTCTCCTTCGATGACCGGTAGGTTGATAATCTGTCCGCTCACGCGGAAAGCAAGCTTTACATAGTCTACTGCTTCTACAATTCCCGAAAAATCCTTGTTGATTTCCGATCGTGATTCTACTATTGCTGTCTTTACAGGTCGGATTGTAGTGCCGTTGTCTTCTTGTTTCTGTCCGCATGCAGCCAGAAGAAGGGCCGCAGTCAAAGCGATTACATAGTTTTTTTTCATACTCCCTTGATTGGTTAAAGTCGTTTAAGCAGGGGAGCGTGAGTAGTGATTAGTGAGTAAGTGATGAGTGATTAGTACCATGCGGTATGTAACGCAGCTATTAATCACTGATCACTAATCGTTAACCACTACTCACTAATCACTTTCACATCTCCTCTGGTGACATGATAAACAACTTTATGGATAAGGATGTTCAGTTCATCCCCTTCTATCATCGAGATTTTTATTTCCTCTTTTCCTATCTCTATCTGTAGAGTACATTGGCGGAAGTGGATTTTGAAGGTGTATCTGTTCCATTTTTCAGGGATGACAGGATTGAAGCAGAGCATGTCGTCTTTTATTTGCATTCCTGCGAATCCGTGGACGATGGCAAGCCAGCTACCTGCCATACTTGTGATATGTAACCCCTGGTCCAGTTCATTGTTATAATCGTCCAAATCTAACCGGGTGGCATGGAGAAAAAGGTTATATGCTTTCGTTATATCGCCTATCCGGGAGGCGAGGATGGAATGTACATAAGGAGAGAGTGAAGACTCGTGCACCGTTCGTGGTTCATAGAACCGAAAATTACGTCGCACGGTTTCATCATCGAAGTTGGAATAATAAAGGTAAAGTCCCAATAGTACGTCACTTTGTTTGATGTAGCACGAACGCAGAATACGGTCCCACGACCAATGTTGATTAATAGGCATTTCTTCCGCAGGAATGTCGTCTATTGTTTTCAGTTCCTTGTCCAGATACCCGTCGTTTTGTACAAATATTCCCAGTTCCCGGTCTTCGGGGAGGTACATGTTATCTATAATTTTTTGCCAGAGAGTCGTTTCCGGATATTGGAAGCCGGTAACTCTACGGATGCGTGCATATTCGTCAGGATATTGATGCGCTACTAATTCTATGGTTTCAATAGTGGCTTTTAGTGTCTGTACACAAGAGTAATTGGTATACCAGTTATTGTCTACATTATTTTCATATTCGTTGGGCCCTGTTACTCCCAGTATCACATATTTCTGTTTAGGTTGTGAGAAAGAGACACGCTGGGCCCAGAAGCGCGAGATGGCTATCATCATCTCCAACCCATATCGGGCTATGAAATCAGTATGTCCCGTCATCGTTACATATTGCACTATTTCGTGCACGATGATATTATTGCGATGTATCTCTTCAAAGGTGATCTCCCATTCGTTATGGCACTCATCTCCATTGAATGTCACCATAGGGTAGAGGGCTGCTCCGTCTTTAAAGCCTAATTTCCGGGCATTGTCAATAGCTTTCGGCAGTTGATTATAGCGATAGAGCAGCAGATTCTTGGCAGTCTCTTTGGGGCTGGACAGTAAGAAGAACGGTACGCAGCAAAGTTCTGTGTTCCATTGGGTGTTACCTCCGTATTTCTCGCCTGTAAATCCTTTCGGACCGATGTTGAGACGCGGATCGTCTCCACGGTAGCTTTGACTGAGCTGGAAAATATTGAAACGGATGCCTTGCTGTGCTTCCGGATCGCCTTCAATGGTGACATCTGTCTCATCCCAGATGTGTTGCCATACATTTTGGTGGTCTTGCAAGAGTTTTTCCCATCCCTGTGCCTTAGCTTCTTTACTTTCAGCCACAGCGTGTTCTACAAGTTCCTGCCGGTCATAGTAGAGTGAGGAGAGGATAGTGGTATATTTGATAAGTGTAATTCGTTCACCCGGTTTGACGTCGGCACCGGCACTGAATCCGGTGAGTTTCTCTTTCTCTATTTTGATAGGACTGATGTTTAGCTCTTTACTGTTTTTGAAAAACTGATAAGTCATAGCGCAACACACTTGTGAGTCCTCCCGTTTGGTTTGTGTCCATAGATAAGCATATTCATTGGTGGTTTCGGCACGCAGTATATTCCACATCTTTTCGTTGAAGTTGGAGTTTTCGTGTTTCACATCTCCGTTAATGTAAGGGACAGCGGAGATTTTACCTTCGTAATTGACAGAGGTTACGCTGTATTTAATAAGACACAGATTCTGATGAGCCATGCTGTTGATATGTTCCACATGTATTTTCAGTGTATTCCCTTTGGGGGAAGTGACTTCAAAGTCACGATAAGATATGCCCTTTTTCATGTCCAGCCGTCGTTCAAAGCTATCCACATCCCATTGGGCCAGATCTACTTCTTCATCAATGAGGCGCAGATGGATACCACTCCAGTTGGGAGCATTCGGTATACGTGAAAAGAAGTGGGGATATCCGTTTTTCCACCATCCGACACGTGTACGGTCCAGAAAACTGATACCTGCCACATAGGAGCCTTGCAGGCTGTCACTGCTATAAGTTTCTTCAAAATTGCCTCGTTGTCCTAACCGTCCGTTACCCAGGCTGAATATACTTTCTGATGCCCGCAGGTTATCTGCATGAAAACCTTCTTCTATAATGTTCCACTCGTCTGTCTTGAGGAATTTTTTCATAGCTATCTTCTTTATCATGTGTTTAATTGCGCAGAAAGATAGTGAAAATAGTTGAAAGTTGAAAGTTGGGAGTTGAAAGTTAGCTGTGCTGCCACGCTGTATAGTAACTTTTAACTTTCAACTCTCAACTACAACAGAGATGTTTTCAGCTTTTCGTTGAAAATGTCTCTGTTATGAAGTGTACACAAACAGCCCCTATAATTAATAGAACACCTGCCAATACAAGCATGTTGACCTGCTGACCACCTACCAGATGAAGCAATCCGCCGCCAATGATGGCAGCAACAATCTGGGGGATACAGATTGTCCCGTTGAATAATCCTAAGTATGCACCCATGTTCTTGCCCGATATTGAGTTGGTCAGGATGGTAAAAGGCATTGCCAGCATAGCTGCCCATGCGCAACCTATCAATAGATAGGAGATGAATAACAAATACTGGTTATCGAAGAACAAAGTAGAGATAAAGCCGATCCCACCTAACACAAGGCTCATTGAGTAAGCCAGTTTCCGGGCTTTGAACAAAGGAAGGATAACTGCCCATATAACAGAACCAATGGCTTGTACGGCAAAGAGTACACCCACCCAGTTGCCTGCTTCCTGATATCCTGAAGCCTGCACGTCTGTTGTATTCCATACGGTTTCTGCGATGGCTCCGTTGGTGTAAGTCCACATATACATAAATGCTGCCCAGCAGAAAAACTGTACCAGACCGACTGTCCAGAATACTTTAGGTGCATGTTTCAGCAGATAGAAGAAATTTGTCTTTTCTTTCTTTTCGGCAGCGGTGATGCCATGGAACTCTTCAAACTCTTTGGGCGGCATTTCTTTTACCTTCAAAGTAGTGTAAATCACACAAAGAATGAGAATGGCTGCTCCAATATAGAAAGAATAGATTACAGAATCGGGGACGGTTCCTTTATCGGCAATGTTACTGATACCTATCCAAGTGAAAATAAACGGGAACAGGTAACCTACCAGACTTCCGGCATTGCAGAGGAAACTCTGGATGGAGTAGGCAAGCCCTTTTTGTTTTTCGTTCACCATGTCACCCACAAGCATCTTGAAAGGCTGCATAGCCATGTTGATAGATGTGTCGAGAAACATGAGTGACACAAGTCCGAATATCATAGCTGTACTGACTACCATGCCGAAACTTCCGGCATTGGGCAATAGGCACATAACCAATACAGCAACCAGTGAACCAACAAACAGATAGGGAATACGTCGTCCGAATCGTGTCCATGTTTTGTCACTGGCCGAACCAATGATGGGCTGTACGATAATTCCTGCCAATGGCGGCAATATCCAGAAATAACTCAAACTATGCGGATCGGCACCCAATGTGGCAAAGATACGGCTGATGTTGGCACTTTGCAGTGCATAGGCTATTTGTACGCCGAAAAAGCCAAAGCTGATATTCCACAGCTTCCAAAAACTCAGATCAGGTTTTACTTTCATGGTAATAATAATGTGCCAATATGCCAATGTGGTAATATACCAATTGGGCGGCACTCTTTTTTTTAATTGGTTAATTATTTAGTTTCATTCTTTTTCCATTCAGTTTTAAATACAGCTCGCCACAGGTTTTCACAGATTTCTCACTGTAATCATCGCCTGGCGTATCTCCCCGTGCGGGAAGCGTCTTATTTCGTTGTTCCTCTTACTACCAGGTTGGTTCTTACAATTTTGTTTGCACTTTTGGCATTGGGGTTCTCTTCTATTTTATCGATCAGGATATGTATGGCACTTTTTCCTACTTCTTCACCGTGCTGTTCTACCGTTGTTAGTTTAGGATCGGTACTTTGTGCAATTGCTCCGTCGGTAAATCCACAGATGGATACTTCATCCGGTACTTTCAGCCCCACCAGTTTGCAGGAGTATAGAATGCCCGAAGCAGTTTCGTCGTTAATGGCGAAAAAACCATCCGGACGGTCTTCTCTTTCCAGTATATCGGGGGTAATGGCAATGGCTTGTTCGCGGGTATCACAAAGTTTTATCATGCTTTCGTCCACAGGTATCTTATACTTTTTCATGGCATCCAGATAACCGTTTCTCCGGTTTTTTGAAATTTCGAGGTGGGGTGCAGCACTATAAAAAAAGATGCGTTTGCAGCCTGTTTGTATCATATACTCCACAGCAGAAAATGAACCTGCGTAATCATCCACTACCACCCGTTCGGTATTAATACCCGTACAGATACGGTCATAAAAGACGATTGGAATATTATTGTCGAGTAATTCCTGATAATGATCATATTGAGAAGTATCTTTGGCGAGTGACGCAATAACACCACAAACCCGGGCTGCCTGAAAAGAGTGAACAATCTTAACCTCTTGCTCATATTTCTCGTTGCTTTGTGCTACAAGAATGTTGTATCCGGCCTGAGATGCCGTTTCCTCAATGCCACTCAATACACATGAAAAGAAATGATGTACCAGTTGCGGGATAATCACACCAATAGTATTGGAACGGCTGGTTCGGAGGTTTAGGGCCAGTGCATTCGGTTTATAATTATGTTCGCGTGCGTATGTATGTACAGCGTTTCGGGTTTCCTGGCTGATGTCCGGATTATCCTTCAGCGCCCTTGAGACAGTGGAAGGGGATACCCCCAGTTCACGGGCTATGTCTTTGATGGTAATTTGCGGTTTGCTCATAGATTTCTATTAGTTTCAGCCAAAGGTACTTATCTTTGTCTTTATATGCAAAAATAGGAGAATTGGAAAGAAGAATTTTAAAGAATCTTCCGTTTCTGTATCAGAATTAAGTGCAAACGTTTGCATACTCTGCCGGATTGAAGTTATAAACTTTGTCTGAAATAGAGTATGTGCTTTTGTTGTTTTAGATGCCCCGGACTTTCTTAATTGTAAAAATACGTATTTAACTGTTACTTAAAATGCATATTAACAGTGCGTTAAAATGCATAGTTTGACTTTATAAAATACGTATTTTAATAATGTAGATTTACTGATGTTTTTTAAGAACAATCCTGTTTTCATAATCGTTTTATATTCATGACATTAATAAAAATAAAATTGAATATGGAACAATCATTTAAAAAAGGAGTTGTGCTCAATTTGGCTTCATTGGTAGAATATTCTGAAGGAGGAGTCGTTAGTAAGCAGCTGATAAAAAGTCCGGCTGGAAATGTTACATTGTTTTCTTTTGATAAAGGAGAAGGACTCAGTGAACACCGTGCCCCGTTCGATGCTATTGTTCAGGTGCTGGAAGGTGTGGTAAATATTGTGTTAGATGGAAAAACATTTACCTTAAAAGCAGGAGAAAGCATTGTGTTTCCGGCTAATGCTCCACATGCTTTAACTGCTGTAGAAAAGTTTAAAATGTTGCTGACTATGATGAAGGGATAAATACTCCTTGTGCCTCATGTAGGTAAAGAGCACCTGTGTATCATGTACAATAATATTATATCTTTGTTTGCTTTAAATTGAATACTTACAAATAAACACAGTACAAAGATATCTTATTAAAAAAAAGTACCTTTGTGCGCATGCCTTAACTATATATCTCTTTCTGTCTTTGTAATGCAAACGATTGCGTAGTTGCATACAGCGTTTTTCATCTTTTTTCATTCGTTTGATTGACAATAAGTCTATTTTTGTTTCGTCGTAAGATAGGAACTTGAGTTACGTTCCTGTTTCGATAGAGAGAAATCATATTAATTTATATTGTTAACTTTAACTTATTAAATGCATGAAGCAAGTTAATCTTAGAATCTATCAAATGATTCTGCCCTTATTGTTGGGGCTATTCTTGTCATTAGGCGCTTATGCACAACAAATTTCTGTAAAAGGAAATGTGAAAGATGTTACAGGTGAACCTGTCATCGGTGCAAATGTCGTAGTCAAAGGTACTACTAATGGTTCAATTACTGATTTGGATGGTAATTTTCAACTACAGTCACCTCAAGGTGCAACACTCGTCGTTTCTTTTGTGGGGTATCTTCCAGCCGAGGTAAAAGCAGCTTCTAGCGTAAATGTAGTGTTGCGTGAAGATTCTCAGTTACTTGACGATGTTGTAGTTATCGGTTATGCAACCGGTAGTCAGAGAACTATTTCAGGGGCAGTACAGAAGGTGGGGCGTGATGAAATGAATGCGGGTGTGGTGGTAAGTCCACTACAAGCCATTAAAGGAAAGATTGCTGGTGTAAATATCCAAAAGACCGGTGGCGACCCTACAGCGGGAGCCTCTATTCGTGTCAGAGGTACAACTTCTCTTTCCGGCGGTAATGATCCGTTAGTAATTATTGATGGTGTGTTTGGTGATTTAAACATGCTAAATGCTATTTCTCCCGCTGATATTGAAAGTTTTACTGTTTTGAAAGATGCTTCGGAAACTGCTCAGTATGGATCCCGTGGTGCAAGCGGTGTTATTGTAGTTACAACAATTAAAGGTAAAAATGGTACAAAAACATTAAGCTATGATGGTAGTTTCGGTGTTGAGACTGTTTACAAGAATCTGAAAATGCTTGACGGAAATGAATTTCGTAAAGTGGTTACAGACAGAGGTTATGCGAATGCTTTAGATGGGGGAGCTAATACTAACTTCATTGAAGAAATGCAGCGTATGGGTTATACTCAGAATCATCGCGTTTCATTTGGTGGAGGTACCGAAAGCTCAAACTACAGAGCCTCTATTGGTGTTATCGACCAGAAAGGTATCATCAAAAACAATTATATGCGTAATTATACTGCGAAGTTGGATGCTTCTCAAATGATGTTCAATAATAAACTGAAGATTGATTTTGGAATGTTTGCGGCAAGAAAGGATATGCGCTATCTTAATGATTATCAAAAGACATTCTATTCTGCCGCTTCTTTTAATCCTACACTTCCCAGTGTGGCGAATGCCGATGGTACATGGCCGGAAGATCCGAATGCAAATGAAACCCAGAACCCACTGGGACGTTTGACAATTGACGATCAGGAATCTAATTCGTATGTTAATGCAAATGCACGTTTGACGTGGACTGTTGTTGACGGTTTGAAATTGAGTGTATTTGGTTCGTATACTTATAATGTAAAAGAGAATTCCAAGTATGTTCCCAATAATATTAAAGAAGGAATTGGTACAAAAGGATTGGCTTCTAAAAATGACAATAAATCCAATATTCTTTTAGGTAACTTCACTGCTAATTATAAAAAATCTTTTGGAAAGCACTATATGGATGTATTGGGCTTGGCTGAAATACAGGATTATCAATATAGCGGATTTGGTTCGAATGCACGTTATTTTGCTACTAATTTCTTTGGTTTCAATAATCTGATGGCAGGAGCTGATATCAAACACGGAGATGCAACATCTTATGCCAACGGTAATAAACTGGTGTCGTTCATGGGACGTTTCAACTACTCTTATGCTGACAAGTATATTGCTACAATTAATATGCGTGGTGACGGTTCTTCAAAACTTGGAGCAAATAATAAATGGGGCTTCTTCCCTTCTGCTTCTTTGGCTTGGGTACTGAAAGAAGAAGATTTCCTGAAAGATGTAAGTGCTGTATCTAATTTGAAGGTGAGAGTTGGTTACGGATTGACCGGTAATCAGGATGCTATTTCTGCCTATAATTCTTTAATGCTCATGAGTCCTACGGGTACTACTACCGTTAATGGGAAGCCGGTGGTTACTTATGGTATTAATCGTAATGACAATCCTGATTTACGTTGGGAGGTGAAGAAGATGTTTGATGCAGGTATTGACGCTTCTTTCTTTGATAACAGATTGTCTGCTACATTTGATTATTATTACTCAAAAACTACAGATTTGCTTTATAATTATTCTGTTCCTGTACCTCCGTTTGCATACGGTTCTATGCTTGCCAATTTGGGTTCTATGATGAATGAAGGTGTTGAATTTTCGGTTACGGCAATACCTTTGAAAAAGAAAGATATGGAATTAACTGTTTCTGCAAACTTCTCATGGCAGAGGAATGAATTACTTTCTTTGGATGGAACTTATAATGGGCAGCCTTTGAGTGCTGAAAAATATATGTCGCTCGCAAGTATGAATGGTGCAGGCTTTATTGGTGGTAATAACAAAGTTGTTTATCAGATGGTAGGTCAACCTGTTGGTGTTTTCTATTTGCCTAAGAGTGATGGTTTGGTTGATAAAGAAGGCAATGGCGTATATACATATCACGTTGTAAACTTAGATGGAAATAAGAAAATTGAACTTGAAGACGGAAAAGACCGTTATATCGCTGGTCAGGCAATGCCTAAGTTTTATTTAGGTGGTAACATTAGCTTCCGCTACAAACAGTTTGATATCCAGACTCAGTTCACTGGTGCTTTTGGACATAAGATTTATAATGGTACTTCTTTGACTTACATGAATATGAGCCAATTCCCTACTTATAATGTAATGACCGGTGCTCCCGAAAAGAATATTCATGATCAGACGGTTACTGATTATTGGTTGGAAAGAGGTGATTATGTTCATTTTGACTATGTTACACTTGGATGGAATCTGAATACAAAGAATTTAAAGAACGTCAACGCTTTACGTCTTACTTTCTCTGTAAATAATTTGGCTACTATTACGAATTATTCAGGACTTTCTCCTATGATTAACAGCTCTACGGTAGGTAGCGATCTTGGATTGGATGATAAACGCTTTTATCCTTTAACCCGTACTTATTCATTAGGACTTAGTGTTAACTTCTAAAAAGAAATATATCATGAAAAAAAGAATATTATATAGTTTTATTTTAGCGGCTTCTTTGAGCCTTGTCGGTTGCTCTTCATTCTTGGAGGAGGATCCAAAAGACCAGATGCCGGAATCGGAAGTGTACAAAAATCCCGATTTGATTTATCTGAATACTGTAGCGAATTTGTATACAATGATTGGTGCCGACTATGGTGGCGGTGGTCTCGCCGGTACTGACCGTGGGTTGTATGACCTGAATACATTTACAGCCGATGAGGCTATTCTGCCTACTCGTGATGGTGACTGGGATGATGGTGGGTTATGGCGTGATTTGTTTCAGCATAACTGGGGTACCAGTAATGATTTGGTGATTGGGACATGGGATTATTTGTATAAAGTGATCGTATCTTGTAATCAGTCAATCGATAAGTTAGTTATGTTGCAGAAAGAATATCCGGACAATGAGTTGTTTGGAACTTATAAATCGGAAGTTCGTGCGTTGCGCGCTATGTACTACTATTATTTGCTGGATATGTTTGCACGTGTGCCTGTCGTAGAATCTTCTACTATTGAAATCAAAGATGTAAGACAATCCAAACGTTCTGAAGTATTTGCTTTTGTCAGAAAGGAATTGGAAGAGTCACTTCCTGATCTCTCTGATGCAAAAAGTGCAGCAGAAGGCGAATATTATGGACGAATGACTCAGTCTGTAGCGAATTATATTTTAGCTAAACTGGCTTTAAATGCAGAGATATACACCGATGATGACTGGACGGATGCTGTGAAGCCGGATGGAAAGAATATAAAATTTACCGTAGATGGTGAAGAAGTCAATTGCTGGGAAGCTACTGTGAAGTATTGTAATAGAATTACTGCATCGGGATATGCTCTGACTCAAGGTCTGAATGGTTTTTCTGCAAATTTTGCAGCAAAAAACGAAGGTTCTATAGAGAATATTTTTGTAATTCCGATGGATCCGACTCTATATAAAGCAAATATGATGTACCTTACTCGTTCTCGTCATTATGCTGTAGGAGCTGCTTTGGGTTTCGGTAATGGCGGATGGAACGGTTCATCAGCAACTTTGGAAGCAATGAAAGCCTTTGGCTATGGAACAGATACTCCGGATCCACGTTTGGATCGTACTTACTATACCGGCAAGGTGATGGTAAACGGACAATATGTGGAAGCGGATGGTAAAGTGCTTGAATATAAGCCATTGTCGGTGAAATTGAAATTTGATAAGAGTGATGCGGATATGAAAGTTGCGGGTGCGCGTATGTTTAAATATGAAGCTGATCCGGCTGCTACGAATGATGGCAAATTACAGCATAATGACTATGTGTTGTTCCGCTATTCGGATGTATTGTTAATGAAAGCTGAAGCTCTTTTCCGGGATGGAAAAGGCGGACAGTCCGAATTAAATCAGGTACGTGATCGTGTGGGTGCTCCTCAGGTTGTTATTAGTCTGGAAAATATTCTGAAAGAACGTTTACTCGAGTTAGCTTGGGAAGGTGTTCGACGTCAGGATTTGATTCGATTTGGCGAGTTTACAAAAGCGATTACTGACAGGCCGAAGTCACAGGCATATAAAACGGTATTCCCGATTCATGAGAAAACTCTTTCTGTTAATAAGAATCTAAGTCAGAATCCAGGATACGGCAAATAAGTATAAGAATAACTAACTATTATAATAAAGAAATGTTATGAAAAAGATAATTCAATATATGGTAGCCGGACTGTTGCTTATGATGGTTAATACCAGTTGCAAGGATAATGAGAACTGGAGAATTATTCCTTATGAACCGGAACCACCTCAAACCATCAATATTACAGGTACTGCCACTGTTTATCCGCAAGTTGGAGAAGCTTCTCTTTTAAAAGAGATTCCTTTGGATAAAGGAGACGGATTCGATGAAAAAGCTGATATGATAGGTATCCTTACCTGGCTAAAAGCAAGTGGTGAATTTACTATTACCGATTCGGGGATTGCGTATGGAAAAGGAGATGTTACTTCTACCGATCCGTTTGAGACGGTTAACTTGAAAGAAGGTGGTGCAGGATTTACTGTTGCCGAAGATGGTTTGTATTATGTTGTTATGAATAATACAGAGCGCCAGTTGACTGTTATTCCTGCAAAAATAGGTATTATTGGCGATGCTACTCCTAATGCATGGAATGGTGAAACAGTAATGGAAATGTCTTTTGATCCTGCCGGATTGGTTGTTACTTCAAAATGGTCCGGTACGCTTAGTAATAAGCAGTTAAAATATCGCTTCTCGGGCGATTGGGGAGCTTCTCTTCCTTATGGCGATGTAAAAGCCAGGGTTCATACCAATTTTGGTAGTGTAGGAGAAAATGATGGCGATATTGAATTGGGAACAGAAGCGGTTCAATGTGTTGGTGGCGGTAAAAACTTTAAAATAGCCAAGAATGGCGAATATGATGTAACATTGGTTATTAATTTGAATACGCAGGATGTAACAGGAACAGCTAAGTTGACCAAAGAAGATACTTCAACAGCTACTTTACCGGAACATATGTATATTAACGGCAGTCCGTTCTCTGCGGATTGGAATTGGAGCGTTGCTCCCGAACTGACTTCGCTTCAGGATCTTGATGGAGTATTTTTCGGAATCTTCTATTTTGAAGCAGGTGCAGGCTTGAAATTTAATTCAAACAGAGACTGGGATGGCGGAGAATTTGGTGCAACAAACGATGAACCTTGTGACTATGGTGAACATGCTACTGGTGGATCTAATATGAATATTGCAGAAGCAGGTTTCTATCAGGTCGCTATTGTTTGTACCCTTTCTGAAGATAAACAATCGGTTTTGAAGAAGATTGTTCTGGAAAAAGTGAAACCTTTTCTGATTGGTGATTGTGTAGGTGCATGGGATATAAAGGAAACTAATGCGTTTACTCTTCAAGAAAATATTTTTATTTCTCCGGCTTGTCCTAATAATGGCGTGTTGCGTATGTGCGTAAAACTTCTTGATTGTCAGTGGTGGCAGTCTGAATTTACCTTGAAAGATGGTGAGATATTTTACCGTGGAAGGGGCGGGGAAGATGCAATGAAATTGACGGAAGTTACTGCTGGTCAGACTGTAAGACTTGATTTTAAGACTGGTACAGGTAGCGTTAATTAATGGAATATTAAAATAACTATAAAGGTCATCCACACCGGATGACCTTTATAGTTAAAACATTTATGTTTATGCAGAAGATTTACTTTTTGTTATTGATCGTTTTCGGGGGAATTTTTACTGCCAGCGCCCAACTTGTGACAACTACTCCGGATTTTCCACTGGAAGGAAAAGAAGTAACTGTTGTTTTTGACGCTTCGTTGGGATCGGGTGGATTGATAGGATATACCGGAAATGTATATGCGCATACAGGTGTTATTACGAACAATAGTAAGAATGAATCCGATTGGAAATATGCTCCTTCCAAATGGGGAGATAATTCTGAAAAGTATAAAATGCGTTCATTGGGAAATAATAAATGGGAATTCAAGCTAACTCCCAGTATTCGCGAATATTATGGAGTACATGCTGGAGAGACAATTTTTAAGATGGCGTTTGTTTTTCGAAGTGAAGATGGCTCTAAAACAGGAAAAACTGCTGATGGAGGGGATATTTTTATTGATGTGCACAGAGAAGGAGTTACTGTTCGTTTTGAACAACCGGATGTTGCTACCACTTTGAATTTGGGTGATCTGCTTCCTATAAGAGCAAAAGCTTCTGTATTGGCGGATATGAAATTGTTTGTAGCAAATGAGCAGATTGTTTCCAGAACCAATGTTCAGGAAATAATATCATTACACACTTTTTCGCAGACCGGAACTTTTGAACTACGTGTGGAAGCTACGACGGGAGGTAAAACAGCTATTGCCACTCAAATGGTAACTGTTTTGGGAGAAACAGAGCAGGGGATTCTCCCCCAGGGAGCACGTCCAGGTATAAATTATCTAAATGATACGCAGGCCACTTTGGTATTGCAGGCACCAGGAAAGAGAACCGTATATGTAGTTGGTGACTTTAATGATTGGCAATTTAAATCGGAATATCAACTGAAACAGGATGGAGAGTTTTTCTGGATTACCTTGAACGACTTGGAAAAAGGAAAGGAATATGCTTTTCAGTATGTAGTGGATGGTACGATTTATATAGCCGATCCGTACGCAGATAAAGTACTTGATCCCTGGAATGATCCATATATCTCTTCGGCTGTGTATCCCGACTTGAAACCGTATCCCACAGGCAAAGCAGAAGGTATCGTTTCTGTACTTCAGACCGGGCAGACCCCTTATCAATGGCAGGTGGCTGAATTTAGGAAACCTGATAGAAACCAGTTGATGGTATACGAAATGCATATCCGTGATTTTACTGCAGAGCACTCTTTCAGTGCGGCAAAAGATAAATTGTCCTATTTAAAACAGTTAGGGATTAATGCCATTGAATTAATGCCTGTAAATGAGTTTGAAGGTAATAGCAGTTGGGGATACAATCCTTCATTCTATTTTGCGGTAGATAAGTATTATGGAGCAAAGAACGAGTTGCGTGCTTTTGTTGACGAATGTCACCAACAGGGGATGGCAGTGATTATAGACCTTGTTTTGAACCATAGTTTCGGTCAATCTCCATTTTATTTACTCTATCGTGATGCTGACGGAACTCCTTCGGCGGATAATCCCTGGTATAATAAGGAGTCCAATATTCCCAATAAGGATTTGCAGTGGGGGTATGATTTTAACCATCAAAGCACCTATACCCGTGCGTTGGTGGATAGTGTGGCCGGTTTCTGGATGAAAGAATATAAGGTAGATGGTTTTCGCTATGACTTTACCAAAGGATTTTCCAATACTCCTCAGGATACGTGGGCCAATAAGTACGATACGGAACGTATTGCGAACCTGAAACGGATTTCTTCAGAAATCTGGAAACGCAATTCGGATGCTTATGTCATTATAGAGCATCTGACGGATGGAACTACAGAAGAAAAAGAGTTGGGAGAGGCTGGCATTATGCTTTGGAGAAATATGAACTACGCTTATTGTGAGTCGGCTATGGGATGGCCCGATAAATCTAATTTTTCCGGGTTGTATGGAGGAACATCCAATATGCCTGTGAATAGCCTGATGGGCTATATGGAAAGTCACGATGAGGAACGTACTTCTTTCAAAGCCTGGAAATGGGGTACTGAAAGTATCAAGGGAGGAGGTACCAGTGCCAATCCGGTGAATGATAATAATCTGGAAAATCGTGTGAAACAACTTGCTACAAATGCTGCCTTCTTCTTTACAGTACCAGGACCTAAGATGATATGGCAATTTGGAGAATTGGGATATGACTATTCTATAAACAGTAATTCGGATGGAACAGTGGTTGATGATGGTGGTGCATATCGCACTGATCCTAAACCGATTCGCTGGGACTATTTTGAGAATACAACGCGTAAAGGATTGTATGATACGTATAGCAAGTTAATAGATCTGCGAACTTCGTATCCGGAACTCTTTACTCCTGATGTTACTTTCAGCTGGAAAGTAAGTGGTAATACGAATTGGAATAAGGGACGTTTCATAACAATTACTACAGAGGATAAAGCCATTGTTATTGCTGGTAACTTTACGGCTGTTGCTGGTGACTATTCGGTGGTATTCCCTAAAACAGGTGTATGGTACGACTTTATGGATGAGAATTCTACACTGAATATCGCGTCGTCAACTGTAGCACAGAGCATTTCAGTTCCGGCTCATGAATTCCGTTTTTATACCAGTTTCAAACCGATACTTACCGGTATTGAGGAGAATGTAGCCAATTCGGACCAGGTTCTGGGTTATTATAATAATAGTCTGGACGAATTAGTAATCAACGGAGAGGCTGCTTTTGTAGAAATCTATTCTGTTAATGGCATGATGGTACAGAGGCAGGAAAATGTTACTTCTGTGGGACTCTCTGTATTGCCCTCAGGATATTATGTAGCCCGTATTCAGACAAAAGATGGTAAAGTTGGTTCTTGTAAGATAATGAAGTAAACGAGCACGAATTACTTACAGGAATGTATCAAAAGCCTGATAAAGCTGTTAACAGGTAGCTTTAGAAACACAGATTAACGCTAATTATCGCAAAGATTAAATCTGCGATAATTAGCGTTAGTCTGTGTTTTAATGATAACTGATTTAGCTTTTGATACATTCTTATTTTTGATTGATATATTTCACTCAAAGACATAGAAGCTAACTTATCGGGTATCATATAAATAGTGCTCTGTAGTGAACTGATTCTTTTCTTAAAAACTTGTAAGTATATCCTCTTCACTTCCTGCCAGGCTATCGGGCAGGTTTACCGCTATAGAATCTGTATCTTTGGGATGATAAAGCCCTTGACAACCGTATGATTTATGGATTGCCTCTTTAGGTTTAGGAAATTTTCCTCTATACTTTGTGAGATGTTTATCTTTTAATACACCCTCCATGAAGTAAGCAAAAACCGGTAGTGCAGTACGACTTCCTTGTCCCAACTCTCCGGTACGAAAGTGAATGCTACGATGTTCGCCTCCTACCCAGGAGCCTCCCACCAGGTTGGGGGTAACACCAACAAACCAGGCATCGGAATGATTGGAGGAGGTTCCTGTTTTACCTCCGAATTCAGTGTCATAGCGGAAGAGATCATACGCCCATAATGTTTTGGATGTACCACCCGGTTCGGTCAGTCCTCCTTTGAGCATGTCTGTAAGTAAGAAAGCGGTTTCGTAGGGAATAGCCTGTATTTCCTGCTGAGGCTGGTGCTTGAAAAGTTCCTTGCCATCTGCACTTTCAATACGGGTGATGAGTATCGGGTCATGTGCTCTTCCTTCATTAATAGCTGTTGTATAAGCATTAACAAGCTCAAGCAATGATACGTCAG
>QWCY01001202.1_pt1 | contig 45907 bp, 31 predicted proteins | sample 1972631 | NCBI WGS metagenome assembly QWCY01 (sample SAMN09866696, study PRJNA288562) | Human gut metagenome isolate pre1_stool, whole genome shotgun sequencing... | isolation source: gut | host: Homo sapiens | place: USA: California
GCAGAAAATCTTCACAAATATTTTGGCGATTTAAAGAAAAGCTATATCTTTGCACCCGCAAACAAGAAATGATGGCGGGATAGCTCAGCTGGTTAGAGCGCATGATTCATAATCATGAGGTCCCCGGTTCAATCCCGGGTCCCGCTACAAGATTAAGATTTAGACTGTTAGGAGGCTTCCACTCTTGGCGGTCTTTTTTGTTTCTTACATCAATTGGTAGCAGGTGACGCTATAGGTGACGCTAATTAACGGGGCAGTCCGAAATTTGGGCTCTGTATGAGTATATGAGGGCAATCAGGATACGACATATTCCTTCCATGAAATTACGGTATGGAATAGGGACTGAATAGAATAATAAGAAAAACTAAGTCAATATCTGATTTCTTTTTCTTTTTTCGGAGTCTGACAAAGCTAAAAGTGAAGAAGAGTTTTAGAGTTCATGTCAGTCAATCATTTACTCCATATTAATCAATAAAAGCGGGAAGGCACATCTTCACAGACCAACCTCCCCTATGTATAAATTTAAATTTAGAAAGTACATATTTGTTATACGGTTATCTAACCATATTATAAAAAAGCTATCATTATAACTATACAAAGTTCATATTCCAATATTTACATTCGACATATGACGCCACAACGTCAGATAACAATAGTCTAATAAACCAATGATAGTATATTAGAATATAAGTTTGAACGTTTCTATTGCATGATGTCCCAGAAACAAATTAATATTTTTCCCTTTTGTACCGACGACCTCTATTTCTTCTTCTATCATATTAGTTTTTATGACTTTCTTCACTTCAAAAGGTAAGGTTATCTTTACTTCCGTATCTCTCCCTTGCATTTCTGCAAGTCGAAGAATAACTCCATTATCATTATCTGCCTTCTTTATAATACTGACAGCAATAAAAGGATTTGAGGTAGTTATAAAACTATTACTATCAGGCAATAATCCTTCCTTGTTTGTTTTTACGGCTGTCAGAAACGGATGATTTACTTCAATGCCAAATTGATATCCGTTTTCCCATCCCTGCTGATGAGACAATAAAGAGAAGGAAAAACGATGCTTACCTTTTTGATGATACCAATTGCCTAATCCATGACAACTTTTATGGGATGAGAGCAATATACCTTGTAATACTGGAAAATCAGAGCCTTCTACTGCAGGATCAATCCAGTCTGTAACAGCAACTCCAGAGGCTAATGTTACCCCATAACCCGAACCGTTTGCTGAAATAAAATTCTGAACCTCACGCGGATGTATTTCTTTGGGCTCCTATGTATAAGTTCCCCACCAAGACCATCCACCGGGTGCTCCTCGCATCTCATCCTTACCGACCTGAAGAATAGCCATTGGTACTTCATAGTTGATTGTCGCTTGTTCCATATTCAATGGAAAGGCAATGCGTAACTGACGGTTATGTGTACCGTCATAATCAATTTCCACATCGAAGTCTATCTTTTTATCGTTATGAAAAATACGAATTTCTTGTATAACCAATCCTTCCTTTACAGATTGTTCATTACGAAAGACCATAAATAACGGGCCTATTTCTGTTACATTCCAAACCGTCTGATTACTACTAAGCGCCTTTAAATCTCCAGGAGTAAAGCCGGTAATCTGAGTAAATTCACCTGCACCATTACCCTTATATTCAAGGTTCAGCACATCACCGCCCTTATACCGTATAGTATTCAATATTTCTTTGTGAAGTTGTTTATCTATCAGGCTCTGTATTCCCCCATTACCAAACGATATTCTATAAAACTCATTTTCGTAATAATTGGCAGATTGCCTAATATTTTCAGGCAAAGCCCTATGTTGCTTTCCTCGTGAAAGATAGTAAGTCTGATAACCTATTGAAGGAATATCTCTGATTTCAAAGTAGATTTTATCTTTTTGCGCTTGAGATGGAACAATTCTTCCTTTACTATCTTTTATGATACATTGACGAGCCTCTGCAGAATCAATTACTATAGATGCAATACCAGAACGTTTCCAGGGCAGGTCATTGAATACCACAATAGCATTTTGCTTTGCATCTATTTTACATGCAAGAGAAGCAAGTGTTTTATTTAATATTGTTGTTCCCATGTCACGGGCTTGTTCTAATTTATTTCGGAATATGCTATCGGTTTCTTCTCCGAAATTGCCACCCCACCCATGATCCGGATAGATAGAAGATATCCATACACTATCAAATTGTTCAGTCGGATAATTTCGCAGGCTATCTTCCAGAAGTTTATCAATCGTAGTAAAAGTCTCAGCGGCAGGCAGTATAACCCCGGATTCACGTTTGGCTTTGATAGCTTGGTAATGAGCTGGTCCGTGTATGTAAAGCCATAAATTTGGACGTTCGCCAACCACTTTTTCGAAATCAGCATCGGATACATTAACCATATTCAGAAAACTTTCAGCAGTAGAATGCTGAAGATGAGGTAACGGAACTTCTGCCATGGAAACGATTCTATTCCAATCATCAATTACTTTTTTATAGTTAACAGGTTTCTCTGCATCATAACTGATTACAACGGCATAATGAGGAGGAATATTATGGCGTTTATAATAATCACTCCATAACACGGCACGATGATGTAGTTTATGGAAAGCTGTAATGGCATCCTTATTAAAGAACTGCCAATATAGTATATCCCATCCGTAGTTAGAAGGAGTATATATCAATATTTTTAACCCATCAGAGCTATACCAATCGTACAAGCCCTCGCGCATACGGGAGACAAACAGATTCTTAATTCCACTTTTGGCAAAAATCTGGGGAGCCTGTATAGAGCGTCCTGGAATATCCACATTATATGCAGTGACATCATCACAGCCAAGAAGGTTCTCCTTAATCCATTTACGACCATAATATGCCTGACGAATCAATTGTTCTCCTGATTCCAGACCTTCATATGGCTGATTGAATGTTGTTCCCCATACAAAACGCCCGTTATGGTAATTCTCCATCACTTTCTTCTTTTTCTCTGGATATTCTTCCAAATACTCCATTAAGTTAAGCGTTTGTTCCATACCAAAAGCATAATCAGGGTCATCATCTATCATTTTCATCGCAGGTTCAATTATTTGATGAATGCGTCCATGCCGACATATCTCAGCAGAATTAACCCATGCTATATCCTGATGCGAAGAGGATATGATATGAATAGTACCATTTTTAAAATACCCCCAGTCAGAGGGTATTAAAGGAGTGTATTGTTGATGAACGACCACTTTTTTTCTGTTTACCGGTAAAAGCTAAAAGAGTCTCTTCTTCTCCTATCAATGGCAACCATACTTCTGCTATTCCATTCGCAGCCACTTTGACAGGTGTAAGCGGAGTTTCCCCAAAGGACAATTGTAACATTTGGCTACTATACTCTATAAGTTTGATATAAGCTCTGATACATAGACGTTCCGCTCTCTTTTCATAACAGTAAATCGAGTCATAGGTAATGTCATGCATCTTCATTTGTGCATGTACTACACTGCTTGCCAATAAGAATAAAACAGATAATAAAAAGTGTTTCATAAGTCGTCTTATTGATTATTACTGCAGTGGTAGGATAAATTCCAATTTGGAATCCTTCCCTGTATGACAATTTTCCACTATTACCCTGCCTGTTTCCGGCAGTTTCAAACGTAAAGTCTTGTTAGGAGACAAGCAATACCGATAATTGCCAATCAGAAGAATGAAATTCAAGTCTGAAGTATTACTCAATTCTGTATATCCACTGTTATTCTCTATTTTTTTGACATGCACCGCAGCGTTAAAAAGTTTTCTGAGTATATCGTCTTTTCCTGCCAAAGAACCGTTGAATAACACTGCTGTACGTCTGGCAAATAAAGCTTCCTTTATCCCTTTTTCCGATCTTTCAGAAGAGAACACTAATGTCAGGGGACGTGCCAACTTCTCACCACCATAAGTTTCCGTGATTAGGTGATGAATATCAGAATTACCCATATAAGCCAAATTATACTCATTGGCATAATCAAAAGCAAGAGGATAATACTCCAAGAAATTGAAGGTCTCAATTCCATCTATCAAGTTATCCTTGAGCAATTGTTCATGAACCGGATATAAAGTACTTTTATCATCAGGCCAGCCCGGATGGTTCCACATAATAAACGCTCCTTGTTGTTTGGCTTCATGCAAGGCATCAATGGGGTCTTCCAAAGCAAGCTTATTAGCATCATTGATAAACAAGGCATTGAGATGTCCTATCGGCTTATTACGTGTAATCTCAGCTCCCTTTATAAGTATAAATCCCAAATGGTCGGCATGCCCCTTGGCTATATTATAACTTTCGTTCAGGTCACCTAGCACTTTATCTTTAAAAGGCCGGTACTCAATATGGTCTGTAATGGCTATGGCATCCAGTCCCTGCTGCCAAGCCTCATTTACTCTGATATCCGGCCACACTTTACCGTCAGAAAAAACAGTATGAATATGGAAATCACATTTCAATGTTTCATAACCGTCAAAACCAGGGATATTAATATTCTCACGGATGTTTTCTTTGCCCATTTCGGGTAACTTGTAAACATCACTATTCCTTAATTGCCCAAATAACAATATAGGAAAAAACAACAATAAAGTCAAATAATACTTTTTCATAATATAAACATCATCTAAAAATTAAACATTTCTTTTAAAAAACCACATAATCCCATGAATAGATTGTGTAATCCGGATGGGGATTATTAATGACCATTTTTACTTTATGTTTCCCGTTAGGTAGATTATACTTCCAAATTAAATCGTGTTTGCGAAGTTTATAGGAAGTAGGGAGAGTACAGCGTTCAATTTTCTTATCATCCAAATAGAAGGTCACCTCAAATACATATTCATCCATTTCTTTGGAGTTCTTTACAGCTTCCCCCCGCCAAGCAAAGCCTGTACCTTCAAATTCAAAGGAAATCTCCCTATCTATAGGATGCCAGAATATTTCTTTCTTTCGAGGTTTCAAATCAGAAAAGCTTTGTTCAAACCGTACTGCTTCCGGATTTTGAACAAGGATACCAATACTGTCTTCCTCTATAATCCCACCATTCCGTTCAACCATTAATAAAGCATGCCTAAAACTGGTTTCATAAGTTTTTTCCAAAGACATATTCGTGTATTTAAACTCCATCTGTTCAGCTTCAGAAAGACTGTTTTTCCAATACGCAGGAATTTTGTCATATCCTATCATGGTAGCCAAAATACCTCCGGCTGTTGACGGATTACAATCTGAGTCCTGTCCTGCACGAGTACTTATTTCAAGAGTTTCTGTAAAGTCTCCATTTCCATAGAGTAGTCCCATTACTACATAGGCAGCGTTAACCTTTGCATCTATATTGAAAGGCACAAATACTCCTTCGGGGCAAGCAATGTCTTCTGACCATTTTTTTTGTATTTCAAACCATGTCTGATGCCAGTCATCCGGGTATTCCTTATGCCATCTTATAACATCGGATATGCACTGATGAAATGTCGTCTGTTCAGGTATTGTTTTCAAGGCTTCTGTCACAATGGTATAAATATCATTATACACAAAAGCAAGGCTGTACATTGCCCCTACATATACTCCACCATACCAACCATCGCCATAGCACATAATATGTCCTATCTTATCGCTAATATTAGAAGCGGCATTAGGCATTCCGGGTGACATTAAACCGGCAAAATCGGCTTCAATCTGATAATCTATATCATCTGCATGTGGATTATTCACCCAATTACCGGATTGGGGAGGAAGAATACCATTTAAAATGTTGTAACGAGCTGCTTGATTGGCATGCCATAACATATAATCGGCATTGGCAAATGCATAAGCAAATGAATCAATTGGAGCCTCAAGGCCCAAGCGCTCAAATACTTCCACAAAAGTAAGATCCATATAAAGATCATCGTACAGTTCGGGCCATGAGAGCATCGTATTCTTTATCCGGTCATCGCTCCAAGACAACTGCTGGTAATCTTGAATATAGGTGCCATTGTATTTAAATTCTGTAGGTCCGCCAAAAGTAACCCCAATGGTCTGACCTGCCCACCCCCCCTTGATTTTATTCTTCAACTCATCTTTACTCATATATAGGTATTCATTTCCTACAGAAGATGTATGAGTACATGAACATAGAGTTACAATCACTAAAACAAACTTTAAATATAATTCCGTTGTTTTCATTATTCTATTTTTTCAAAGATGAGATAATCTATTTGTAATTCAGTGTTATCCATTTTCTTTTTTCTTAGGGTCAATGTCTTAATTTGATCTGATATTTCTATTTCACCTGCATAAGAAGTAGTTTGGACATTATTACCGCCCGATATCCATTCGGAAACCTGATTAGTACGCTGCCATACAGAAAATGGTCTGGCCTCATTACTACCGGTGTGAACAACAGTTACCTTGTATTTCCCATTATCCATTCCGGTGAGGTCAAATTGTACCATGGGCACTGCCTCAAAATCTATATTAGTGGTCCAATGGTCTTCACGCTTTGATGAAATAATCATCGAGCTGCCGTTGAATGAAGCCTGAGTGAACCAATAAAGCCGCATTGTCATATCCTGGGGTAACAATATATCTCTACGCGGAACTTCATTGATAACATGGGTTAGATACTGATTCTTAAATTGCGGCTTATCTGCATAAAATAATCCGACCGAAGTATAATCCACATCCAGTTTATTCCCTTCAGGACCATGTTCAATGGTCAGCACATAAGAAGAATTAAAATTGATCTTATCCGATAAGTAAAAACGATACCCGCCAGTACGGGCCGTTTTTATGTCATACAACAAAGAACCATGTATAGGCAAACTAATCCCTCTATCCCATCGATCGGTCACAGCATACCAGCCCCCATTAAAATAGTCTTCGGAGCCAGTCCCATGCATTCTCATTTCACCATCAATAAGTGAACAATCATCACTTTCCCAATATTCAGTCATACCTTCATTCAACCCTTGTGCAATAAGTATCGTTCCTATATAATGCCCTTTTCCTTGAACATCAGCAATAGTATAAGGTACACCCGGCTCAGGCAAATATTCTCTCCGTGATTGTGTATACAGCTTTCCTTCTCTTCGCTTATCCCTTTGTTTTTCTGTATAATAAATTCGTCCTGAAAGAGTTATTTCCTCTTCTTTATTGCCATTTTTATATTCTACAGACAAATTTGCCTGACCGTCAAATGGCATTGGCAAATAAGAATAACACATAGCCTGAGTGGCTCCAAGCAACATGGATTTCATTGATGGTTTTCCAAAAGCATAACCAAAAAAACTTTGAAAAGGTACATCGATCGCATTCTCTTTTTCATTGTCCCATTTAGCTCTGAATATCAGTTTATCACTTTTACTTTGCAGATTATAATCGCTATCCAATTCTATTCCTACGATCCTGCCTCCTTGTTGTAAAGCAAATATTTGTTGTTCTTTTCCCCCTTTTATAGTGAAATTTATTTTTCGCATCTTAATTTCATCATTATATAGAGAGGAAAGAGACATATGCTTCCAAGCTTGGCTGATTTCGGACAATACAGGGTTACTGTTAAAATATTCCCAAAAGAAACTTTGTATTTTGTCCTTATGAGTTAATTCACGATACTGAATCTGTTGAAACTTCATTATTTCTCCTTTGTATATAATTTTAAGGGACTTTTCATAAGGAATGGGTAAATAACAATAATACCCCCCTATTTCATTTCCACATAAAGGAGCTACAAACGGATATGTCTTTCCTGAAAAGAGATCAATAAAAGGCATGTTTATTCTAGGAACTTTCTCTCCATCAAAATAGAACTGAATGGTATCATTACTGGGCGTAGGGGTCCATATCCGATTAATTATCCCCGCTCCCTTAATATCAGCTAATACCAAATCGTTACCTTCTTTACGGATATAAGAATATTTACCGGAAAAGCCATCATCGTTACCTCCACTTCTGTCATAGCTGGATAGTTGTTGCATTTTTCCAACACGATATTCGGCTAATCTGGAAATATCCGAAAGATTCTGTAACTCCCATTTATAATAGTCGCTTTGTGCGAAGCTCTGCATAGTAAATAGCAAAGCTGCAAAAAGAGAAAAAAGTTTATTCATCATATGAGTATATCATTTATTGCATTTAATTAACCTTTCTACCATCATATTTTTACCCTTTTGTACTACTATCAATCTTATCATAGCAAGAGTATGTAGTGAGAGCAATTATAAGAGAGAATCACTCTCACTACTGAGCCATCTATACAAATAAAGCAGATATATATCAACCTAATACTATTGAATAGGAAAGCACTTGTCTTCCATTTTTATTTCACCTCATCTCCCCATAATTTGGAACCATTACCGAAGTTCTTTCTCCATTCATGTCTCCAACGGTGCATATCCTGATCCCGAATGAATGCTTTAGGAGCTCTGTCAGCCTTGGTCGGAGCAGGAGGCAACACACCGGCTTCAGACTGATACCAGTAAGCGACACTGCTGATGTCCAAAGTGAGGTTGTTATTATGTCCGTGTTCAATAGTACCTTTGAATGATTTATTAAAATAAATAGGATCGGCAATAAAGAAGCGGTATACATGTGTCCTTCCCAACCAACCATTATCATTGTTCACTCGTGCATATCCGTAATAAGGATGAGCAAAGATGGTTTTAGGACACCACGAGGTATTGAAGAAATCCTCCGTACCAGTTCCCAACAATGACGCTTTCTCTTCACCATCTATAAATATCATATCGTCTCCTTCTCCATACCACATCGGTGAAGGAGAGTGCATATAATAGTTAATTCCCACAAAATGCCCTTCACCTTTGATATCTGCAAACAAATAATTACCGGCACCGTCTACATTGTTAGTCTGTGTTCCTACTAACCCCCATTCAGTTTCACCCTCGGGTAATGCATCCGTCAGTTCATGATTGTACCATGCATGAAAACGGCCTAAATCACCTGGTAACTTTTTCATTTCCACATAATCTATATAAAAATAAAGGCGGGAAATAGTTTCATCACTTTGGTTTTCTATTTCTAACCGGGCCCCATTGGCAAAAGGCATCTGAAAATAAGAGACAAGCCCAGTCCCTCTTTGAGGACCTACAGCCAATGGAAGAGAAGTGAATTCATAATATTCATCCCAACCGTTACCGAAGAAGGCTGCAAGAGGCGCTTCCACAGAAGGTTCAGATTTTCCATCCCAATAAATTCTGAATATAAGGTCGTTTCTCATGATATTCATTGGAGAAATCGTAAACCAAATATGATTTATAATCCCCGCGCCCGAAATATCCACACTCCACTTATCACCAGGCTTTATTGAATCTATCCAATCACCATTGTTACCATTTTTATCAGTACTACTTATTCTACGATTACGAAAACCTTTTTTAATTGCAGCCAAGTTACCGAGTTCTCCTCCCACTTTTTGAGCTTGACAATCAATATTGCCAAATAATAATCCGATAAAAACGGATAGAATCAAAAACAACTTTTTCATACTACTACATTATTTAGAAATTTAAACTGCTCGTTTCATTTTCCAATCCGTCTTTCCAAATAAACGGAGCTATTTTTAACCCATATGTCCCATTAAACCATCCGGCACTACTAATATAGTAGTTTCCTGCTTTATCCCTAATTAGTTCAGAGGCACGGCAATCATTTATTTCCGCTATCAAGTCAGCCTGTTCAAACTGTAACGGATCATTACTGACATATACATCTGTATGCCCTCCATCACACAAAAACATATAATATTTATCACCACGTCTCACTACGAAAGGAGACTCAGTAGGCCCTCCGAAAGTTCCTTTTCGGGAATGGATAAAAATGATTGTCCTATCTGACCAATGAAGTAAATCTTTACTAACATAAGCTGCAATGACATGATTTCCTCCCATTGGTGTAGAGTTTGCAGTATAGTACATTATCCATTGGTTACCATCTCTGATAATCATCGGATCACGTGCATCAAATCCATCCACAAACAATGGATTTTGCTTATATCTTTCCCAGTTCTTCAAATTTTTGGATATATAAAGATTCATTTGGTATGAATCATGAACATGTGCACCGCTTTTAGATCCGGCACACACATACATGTAATATTTCCCCTTATGGTGTACACAATGAGGAGCCCAAAGAACTGATTCCTTATATTTCTTAAAATCAGCAGTCAGTGCATGAGGATGAACTTCCCACGGAGTCTGAAACAGACTATCTGCCGAAATATGAAGTAGATTGAGCCCAGGATCTTTTATATAATCCATTTTTCGGGCATGTGTTATACCAATCACATGCCATTTTTTCTTTTTTTTATCATAAATAAAAGTATGGTCATTGATACACCATGGATCATCAGTCACTCCCCATGCAGGATTGTGTACTTCTTTGAAATTTCCGACTTCAAAATACTTGTTAGAAGTCTGTAGGGTCTGTGCACACAACATGGTTGTAGCAGAGAACAAAAACACAGCTAATAGTTTCTTTTTCATAATTTTATTGTTTTACTTATTATCATTCAAAAGAATAAATGGTTGCCTTAGGAAAGATTTAAACTCTTCCTCTCCGGCATCACCTTGTGTGGGTATACAATATACACCTCCACCATTTCCCCAAAATACAGCATAAGAAAGATATTCGTACATATCAGAAATAGTTTCTAATAAATATTCCATTCGTTCAATGTCTACTTTTTGCGGATTATCCTTTTTAATAAAATATCCCACTTCTGTCAATGCGCAAGGCTTCTTCTTCTCATTTGCCAAGCTTCCAACAATACGAATTCTCTTCCGAGCTTCATTCGTCCTTTTTTTATCATATTTGAAGTCTTCATAATCATCAAAACCTAATATATCAACATAGCCATCGCCAGGATAACGCAATAGATAATCCTCACGAGAATCAAATTTTATATCAGGAGAGAAAGCATAAAGCATATTATGAACATTCAGAGTATCTCTCAGATAGTGTACTGTAAATCTCCACAAATCCTTAAATTCTTCCGGTTCATTGTAGGCTGCTCCCCACCAAAACCATTCCCCGTCAAATTCATGAAAAGGCCGAAATATAAAAGGAATTAATTTACCGTCATCATCACGAAGAGATGATGAAAATTCTGCTACTTTCCGCAAATCTTTCTTATAGCGTTCATGATTTTGCCCACCCGGAAGTATTGACTTAAACGATATCATTTTAAGCTCCTCAGTCGGCAACTCTTTTGTATAAAATGTTTTTTGTGTATACGGATCGTTGTAATGCCAGCACATCGTAATCAAAATCCCTTCACGATTGGCAGCAATTATCCGTTCCCGTATCTCATGTTCTCTTATTCTATACCAAGAACCTTCTGTATTATTGACATTTGTTATAAACATGAAATCATAGCTGGCAACAGCAGGTAATCTATTTGATAATTTATGAATATGTCCGGTTATCTTTTTCCCTTCTTCCATCCATACACCATCATGCTGTCCAAGCATTGTACCTTTACCTTGATTTTGAAGTATATTGTAAAACAATACTGCAGTTTCATCAGTCATCAGTGTATCAACTGCTCTACTTCTTATATTCTCAAGTTCTTCCCCAGCAAGCGCAAAGCTACCTATAAAAAACATTATCATAAAAGAAAACAATCTTTTTAGCCTTATATTCATATCTATATTATTTTACAATTAAACTTTATATTTTATAAGTTATAGCATAAGTATCAGAAAACATTCAGTTTAAATACTTCATAGCCTTTCTAATAATCTCAATCAAGATCTACAACACATCGAAATCCAACGGTAGAGCAACGATCAATACCTGGATATAGCAACAGTTGTTTTGCTGCAAAATCTTCAGTTTGAAAACCACCGTCAAAATACCAATCAGAACCTTCAGCCTTATATTCACTTCCTCCTTTGAGTATGCAAAAACGATTACGTCCATCATTGTATTCGCTTTCTGTCATTTCCCATGTATTCGAGTGCATTTCCTGTTTTTTACCTTTAGCCTGTTTTATGGCCAATTGCCATTCTTCTTCCCGTGGCAAACGTTTTCCCACCCATTTAGCATAAGCCCTTGCATCATCCAAGTCAACGTACACTACCGGCTCTTGTTCTGTACCCACTGGTATCTCGCCATTAATCCAATGCTTCAGGAAATTCTCAGAAAAACGAGGCTGATAGTTCGTTGCATGTAGAAATTCTTTGTACTGAGCATTTGTTACTGGAGATGAATCAATTGCAATACGTTTCACTGTTACATTGCGTGAAAAAGTAACTTTCTGATGAGGGACAACAGGCCCCCTATTGATAAAATCATATTCCAACGAATGGTAATATCCAATCTCTCTACAATTAAAGGTGACGGGGATTTCTCCTTCATACCCATCTACTACAACCATATCCCGAGGAACATTCTTATATGGTTTCGTTGCAGATACGGGTGTTAATATAGCCTCCAATTGAGGATATTCGATATTATACGTCTTCTCTTTATAAATAGTAGCTTGCGATGAGAGTAACTCATCAAAATTGTCAGGTAGTCGATTTTTCTTAAATGCGAGAATACAGCCTATGCCCCGTGGTATTATCTGTCCCTCTATTATACCAGATGCATTTGGAAATACTTCCTGCCCTTTTATTAAGTCATAATAAACATAATTTCTATCAGGTGTAATCTGTAATAAGGGTCCCTCAGCTTGGACATAGGCCCTATTGACTAATGTCCATAATTGGCAATTGTCATCATACCAAAGATTTGCATAAACATTAGGCAACAGAGTATTATTAACCAAAGGTATCCACTTGTTTGACGTGAATATATGTGAGAAATAGTGTTGAATTCCATACATGGTTTTAAGTATATAACAATCACGCGGACTCCAACCTACCCATTGCCCGAAAACATTTTCCCAAATCATCATCCCGCTTCCATTCATCCAAGCTGTTTGTAACTCCTTGGACTTATCTCCGGTCCAACGGCTAATCCCATGTTGGATATGGCGGGGCTCAATCCATTTACTACGTAGAATTCCCGGCACGGCAGAGTCGACAAACCATTGCGCCCAAGACATATGATGGGTTGATATTTCTTCTATAGGAAGTGCCAACTCACTTTCAAGAACCACTCCCATTCGAGCCATATCCAGCTTTTGACGAAATTCCTCAGAACTACGGTCCATAGTGTCCAGAAATATACCATCAGCTCCTATAGACTTTATAACAGTAGCCAACGCATCAATATCATGAGTACCTTCTCTACGTGTACCTGTATCCCATGGATTATAGTTGATATAAACTTTGACACCCTGCTCATGCAACTCCTCTGCAACTTTCTTCAATGCTGTTAATCCACCAGGCATATCCCGATAAAAATCAAACTGGTTCCTATTATCAAGCCCTATACGTGGATAAGCATGCCACAACACAACAATATCATATCCACCAAAACGCTCACGTCCTTCGGCTAATATCTTTTCAACAGTATAGCAATTCCGTTCCCGATCATAAAAATTCTGATCGTACATCATCAGAAAGCAACAATTAAAAGCAGACTTCACCCATTGAAAATCTTCTCGGTCATAAAGAGAAGCGTCATAGTTTATATTCTCATGTATTTGTACCCGCCAATCCAAAAGAGCTTTTCTGAAACTTGCCCATTGGGAGGAATCAGATGGAGCTTGTATAATTGGAGGCTGACTAATCGTCAATTCTGTAACTTGTGCCGAAACTCCCAGCGAGAAAATCATGAATAAAGCACAAGAGACAATAATATTTCTTTTATATATATTCATCTGAATTGAATTTGAATCTAAAGAATAACAATACAAAATCTGACATACAATAAGCCACTATCTTCAGTATGAGGGAGGGACAACTCCCTCACACTGAATGCATACAGTTTCTTTATTAACGCAAGACATCTGCACCAAATTTGTCCAAAATACGATTATAAGCCTCGGAAGCCGCACCATTTCCCCAGTCATATATCGTAAACTCTCCCATGCCCTCTCCTTCCGGTGAGGTACTGCCGCCATGTCCATAGTTTTCCATTGTGAAACCATAATCTTCTTTATTAAAGAATGGCCAGGCTTTTTCCCACTGTTGTTTTGCCTCAGGATTTTGAGGACAATACATCATTTCAAAAGCCGTCTTCAAAGCACAGAGCCCTCTTTCTTTATACTCGGGAATGTTCAGTAGCTTGCCATATTGCAAGATAAGTTCTGAAAACAGACTGCCTCTTGAGTCATTCCATTCACCATCAGCATTCATAACTCCAAATCCCCCTACTCCATTTACATAAATATAAGGCGGTTGCCATGACGCTTGTGTCATCAACAATTCATCCAAGACGCGTTGACCCAATTTAAGATACTCATCATCGTTAGTTATGCGATAACACTCAAGTAATGCTTCAGCAGTCCAAAACATGGAGAAATTACATTGCTTATACATATTGTTCCTTGAAACTTTCTTCCCTATATAATCAGGAGTTCCAATACGACAACACGACCAATATGTTTCAAAATCTTCCCAACGCCCTTCTGAAATTACACTTTTAACAGCATTCATTCCCTTAAGAGCTGCCTCTTTATACTCTTCCTTACCTGTTATTTCATAAAGTTTAAGCAGAAAAGTCACAGACATGGATGACTCCGGTGAATCATTCAAAAATTCAGTAGGTTTCAAAGTCTCCACATCCAGCCATCCCGGAAAGTATCCATTCTCATATTGTACACCCAACAATGCACGTGCATAAGTCTCAGCATAAGTCAACAAACGTTCATCCTTCTCCAATTCTTCATACCAACGAAGCATCAGCAATGCAGTCCAACTCATATCCAAAATATGGAAAGGCGATTGTTTGGCATCCCACGTAAACGGATTCCGATTGGAGTTACCCCAAAAATAATGGTCCCAACCCTTGGAGCGATTGTACTTTTTTCCATCTATCTCTACCTCACACATATCGGTACCAACAAGACCGTAGAAGAATCCGTCTTTCATCGGGAATGACAATGCCAATTCTTTAGTCAGATTCGCTTTTTCCAACAGCGTTTTGTCAGCAGTCCGTCTGGCATATCTGAACAATCCACTTGCCGAGCGCAAAGAACTGAACCAAGCCTGATTCCAAATGGACCTAAACTCCCGTTCATTCACTTCACCCGGATAATTGGGGCTTTGGGTCGTATTTACAATAAATACAGGTGCACCCACTTTTCTTCCATTCAGTGTAAATTCCTGCCAAACACTTTCTTTCCAAGCATTGAACGTCCAGTTGTAGGTATATTTTACATAAGGTTCAAAATCTTCAGAAGACAATTTCACCAATCGGTCGTGTCCCCATTTGTTCCACATAAACTGCAGTGGCAGACGAAATGGATTTGCTAACTCTTGCTTTTCGGAATATTTGATTATATAAAATCCATATTCCACAATACCGCCCTCATAAACTGCTCCAGGCTGACGTTCATATAGTACATGGTCAGATATCTTGCTCGCAGACATGCCCAACGAAAGGATATTATTCTCCGCATCCATATCCATATACCACCTATTTTTACCTGACTTTGACAGTATATCCAAATCAGGTATGATTACAATACCCCGTTGTTGGTCTGTTGCAATAAGCGCAGGCGAACGAAAAACATGCTGGTCAATAATATTATTAACTGTAGGAGTCAAATGAGGTGCCCAGTTGAATGCTGGTTTGAAAGCCGGCTTTATCCGCACCTGCCAATCATTCTGTTTGACAGTATCCCCCTTAAGGTCGAAACGGATATTTACTTTCACCATATTTTCATCCACTTGCATGACTTCCGATGAAAACTCCGCATCTCCCAACCTATCGACCTCTATTGACTTTATCAATGAGCCACAGTCGATAGGAAACTCTTTCAATTTCAAACTATATTGCTCACGGACACTCGATGACGAACATCCGCATAAAAGAAACAACAGTAAAAATATAACAACAGAATATCTCATAACATTTCACTTTTTAATTAACTTCAAGTTCCTCCCAGGAAACCATTTTTGGGAACTTATTATGAGGTTCCGTCTGATACCAAAATGCTACAGATGCGATGTCTGACTTTTGAGGCAAATAACGGCCTCCTGCACGCCAACCCAAATCCTGAATAGTAACTTTCAAATCTTTTTCAAATCGGATAGGGTCTGTAATATGCCAGCGATACAATCCGAAACGCTGCTGGGAATTGTAAGTACCGTCCGGTCTGATCACCTGATGTAGACCGGCATAAGGAGTACAGAATTCTTTGTATTGACCTCCCCGGTCAAAATTATACGAACCACAGAAATAGTCCTCTGTACCCGTGCCACATATTGTAGGAAACTTCTTATCACCATCCATAAAGAACTTGATTTCTCCTTCTCCCCACCATCCATTGTTGTTTACCCCCCATGCAAGGTAAGTACCGACAAAGTGGCCTTTTCCCTTAATGTTGTCAACAATTGTATAGTCCGATGTATGATTGGGATTCGTTCTTCTCCATTGAGCATGGAAGTAGGCCGCATCTTCAGGTACATCCGTCAATGTATAATCAACCTGATAATATAAATTCATTGATTTCTCTTCATCCATATTCTCAATTGTAATCTTACATTTCTTTCTGAAAGGCATTGTCCAATAACAGTTGAAAGCACTGCCGGGATTGACACAAACTGCCAAAGAAGAAAGTGGAGCATATACCCCCCAACCCATACAGAAGAAGTCGCCCACGGGGCACTCTACCGAAGGTTCTTTCTCATCGTCCCAATAAATGCGGATGATGGAGAAGCGCCAGTTTCCGGTAGGAGTCATCCAAATATGCTGAATGGCACCCGGTCCTTCCATTTCAGCAATGGTGATGGTCTCTTTGGAGTTTATGATAATGTACGGATTCACTTTCCAGCCTTCACCAAGGTCTCTTGCCGCATATGCCGCATTGGCAATGTTCCGTTTCCCGCGGTCGCTGACTTGAGCCATACCGCCTTTACCTTTCTCACCAGTAAAATTTTCGGGGCAGATGGAGCGAGTCTTGGCATCAGACAGCCGGAACAGGTTGCCCATATGTACGTCCAGTCCATTGAACGATTCATTTTGTGCCGATACTCCCCATATAGAGAGGCAATAGATAAGAGTTAAAATGATTCTTTTCATATTCTTGAGTCTATCTCTATTAATTTTTTTTATAACAGGACGTTAAAAACAGCAACGGAGAGAAAAGAGATTCACCTCCGTTGCCACTTTATAATCATTATTTCATACTCTCCTCTTTTTACAGATTCGACATGAATAAATGTTGCAACGATTAATCTTCAGGAAGCGGATCCATACGGAAGTTGTCAAAACTGACTCCGGCAGGAATAGAAGGACCAATCAGACCACTTAATGCCCACTGTCCCATAGGATGTCCAGTATCAAAATCTCCACCTACACCTAAGTCTTTAATCTTGCGCTTAACGGTTATCCATTTCCCGTCGGTCGATTCGGGGAAGAAGTTACCAATCCAGCACCATGTCCATCCCAAATCGACGTGACCAGCCCACAAAGAAGCACCAAACGTACCTTCGTCAATTTTCACGTCAAGCTTAATCTCATACTCATTCATTTTTAAATCACCATCAGGACGGTTGCCATGCACATGACAAATGAATAAATCGCCACTGCCTGTATCTTCTGCCGTATAAATATAGGTATTGCTCCAGTAGAAGTCATCCTCTGATTGTTCTTCATGAACAGCCACAAATCCGCTTGCCTTTATATCACTTACGCCGTTTGCAGGATCTTCATGTTCGAAATCGGTAATCATGAAAGTTTTATCCGTAATCGGGTCGCACAATGCGAACGGGTTTTGCCAAGGTATCACGATGTCAATCTTTTCGTCCAAGTCCATCGTCTCACCATTCTTGAAGATGAGCTGTAGTGACGCTACATCTCCCATCTCGAAATCGGCAGGAATCATAAATTTGATGTCATCGTTCGATTTACGTAGCAAATACTTGTTCTCTACCACGCGCTTTTCTCCATTAACCATAAAAGCCACGGCATCGACAAACAACAGGTCTTTACCCAAAATCGACATTTTAGTATTGATGGCAGCACCTTTCTTGTCGGTGAACAGGAAAGAATTAAATACCGGTTTGGCGCAACGTATGGTTTGACGACTGGAAGCTTCCTCACCCTCTCCTTTCACAATCAAGGGCGCTGCTTCTTCCGATACTCCGGCGGGTACAGTAACTTCAAACGAATATTCGTCCTTTACGGTAATATCGGTAGCTGTAACGCCACCGGGGAAAATCACCTCTTTTACCGATTCTACGTCTGTACCAACCACAGTCAGGTTAATCCCTTCCATCACGATCGAGGGATAGAAGTCCACCACAGATAATCTCGCGTTCTGCTCTTCGTCGTCATCTGAGCAAGCACAAAAGGATACCAATCCCAAAAAGAGAATAGCCAATTTATTTATAATCTGTTTCATAATCTATGCTTTATTAGTTCCAACCTAGGTTCTGTCCCAAATTCTTATTCTTGTTATACTCACTGAAAGGAATCGGGAAGAGATAATACTTATCTTCCCAACGTCTTTGCTCCTGCTTGCGTGTCAGGATAATGTCGCCTGAAGCGTTCTTCTGCAATTCGGCAATGGAGATTTCGCTCAGTTCCGAACCGCACTTCCAACGGCGTACATCCCAGAAGCGTTGATCCTCAAATGCCATCTCCACCATACGCTCGCGTTTGTAGCGTTCGAACCAGTTGGCAGGAGTTCCGCTCCAGTGAGGCATCATCACATCAGCACGGTCGCGCAACAGGTTGATGGCATCGTTAGCAGAGAAGTCGCCTTCGCCCTTTACTTCAGCATCGCCATAGTATTGGAACATTGCCTCCGCATAATTCAGATAGAACTCACCCAAACGCATCGCTACCCAGGCATGAGGAGAAGTGGTGGGGTTGTTCGTTGCTAGACTCACATTGGGGTCGCAATACTTCCGCAGATAGTAGCCTGTCGGAGTGGAATTATGAATCGGCGCAGCATTCAATCCACCTATAAAGGTTTCGATAGGATTAGGATTGTAATTCGGCCAAATATCACCGTTCTTCACTACCGTCATAAAAAAGCGGGGATCCAAACCGGCGTAGGGGTCTTCCTGCGTGAGGTTAATCACCGCGTTGGAATAACGCTCTCCAAAGGTCTGGTTGCTGTCATCGTTATACTCATAGTTGTCAACCAAGGTTTGAGTAGGACACATACCGCCGTTGGCATTCTCCACGCCGATGGGGTAGTTGTACGATTCCCAATAGTTGCTGGTACCACGTTTAATGGCCCAAATCATCTCGATGCCATCACCGTTGCGGGGCCCCCAGATCTTAGAATACCTGTCCAAGCCAATGCCCCACTCTTGCGCACGGAGTAAAACCTCACCATTAGCTCTGGCGGCATCCAGCCACCACTCTTTATTATTCTCTTTGTTAAACAAGGGAGAAGCCTTATAAAGCAATGTACGGGCTTTCAGCGCCAAGCACATCATACGGTTTGCACGACCTGTTTCCGGGCTCAACTCATCGGCGAAAGAGATAGGCAAATATTCGACGATAGCGTCCAACTCTTCCGCAATCCAATCCATGATGGTAATGGCTGAAGTACGTTCGATTCTATTCGCTTCTTCCACCGTCAACGTTTTCAACGTGAAAGGCACGTCACCGTAGGCACGGACCAGTTCAAAGTAGAAATAAGCGCGCAAGAAACGAACCTCATACTCAAACAGCTCGAACTTCTTCTTCATAGCTTCGAAGTCCAGGTTGTTCTTATACTCGTCCAAATTGATTTTATCGCGCTTCTCGTGGAAGATATTCGCTTCGGCGATAGCCGCATACGAGTTGCTCCACGTAAATGAGAAGGGATTGTTAGGATTCCATCCACCATTGTAGAAACGGTGAACTGAAGAATAAGACAATGCGCACTCTGCCTCATCGGTGGCAGCCGCCAACGTAGCCCCACTGCCGCCCTCGTAATTTTTTTCGAAACCATTGGGCACACGTGCATAGATGTTATACACCAATTTCTGGATACCGTACATAGGGCTTTTATATATCCACTCCTCATCTGCTGTAGTCACCTCGGTATAGTCCAAATCAACACAGCTCACAGCAAATGCGGAGAGTATTACTGCACAAAATATATTTTTAATTCGATTCATATCTGTTTTTCTTTATCCGTTAAAACTTTACAGAAACTCCTAAGTTAACCCCCATCAAAGTCGGGAAATTGGTACCGATATTCTCGGGATCCATCGCCTTCAGGTTAGACAAAGTCATCAGGTTCTCTCCTTTGACAAACACTTTGCACTGTGACATCTTCACTTTAGAAATCCAATTTTCGGGCAACATGTAATATACCTCGCAGTTTCTCAGTTTAAAGAAGTTCACATTTTTGTACCAAACATTGTTACCACGGTAGTTGTTAAGGTTGGTGCGTGAAGTCAGACGCGGATAAATCGGGGTCTCGCTTCTATCCCAGCAGTTGTCATAAAACTCTTTAGAAAGGTTGGCACCGTCGATAATCGGAGTCCATACACCCACCGTACCCAAGTATGCGGTATACATGCCTGCCCCCTGGAACATGGCGTTCACACCAAAGTTCTTGTAGCGAAAGCCCAAATTCAATGAAAAGTTCAGTTCCGGCACGCTGGTATCGTAACCCATTTTTACCACGTCGTTTTCATCGATGACGTTATCTCCGTTCTGATCCTTATACTTGAAGTCACCCGGACGGCAATTGTCGAAGTTCTGTTGCGGTGAAGCGGCGATATCTGCTTCATCCTTGAAGAAACCGACTACTTCCAGACCCCATGCCTGGTTTACACGTCCACCGATAGCTGACAAATAGTCATAAGCCACGTTCTCAATGTTACGTTTCTGCTTGTTACGTCCCCAGGTCAAATTAGAACCCAAGTTAAAAGAGAGGTCTTTGTCCACCTGCTTAACCCAGTTCACACCCAGTTCAACACCGTAGCTCGCTACGCGTCCCCAGTTTACGTAAGCGGAAGGCCTACCGAATACGGCTGAATTCAAACCGTCACCCGACAATAGGATATCGTCACGTAATTGATAATAAGCGTCAAAGTTCACGTCCACCTGTTTGAACAAGCGCAGGTCGGCACCCCAATTGAACTTATAGGCCGTTTCCAAATTAAAGTGCTTGGTGGGCTGGTAACCGAGAGACGTACCCCACTGCCATGAACCGTCACCTAAACCTGTCAGATAACTACCTGCACTGCCGTTATAGTTCTCCAGCCACAATCCCTGAATGGGCACATAGTCGGTGTGCTGGATACCGGCTGAGAAACGCAGTTTACCGAAGTTTAATATTCGGTTATCCTCCTTGTTGGCAAATACATACCCCAAAGACAAGGTGGGAGAGAACGACCACTTCTCCGGATAGGAGCGGTTAGAACCGTTCATCGCCAATACCAAGTCGGCTACATACTTCTGCTTCAAATCGTAGTGCAGGTAAGCCATCACATTCATCCGGTTGAAAGTCATATACTGGCCGTTATAGGTGGAGTTCTTTTGGTGCCACATCAATGAGGCAGAGAAGTTATCATCGTCACGGAACGAAGTGTGATAGTCAGTCGAAACTTCCAAGAAAGAAGAACGGTTGTGCTGGTTGGTCCAATGATCGAAGGCCAAGTTGTTGGTTTTGTCACCGGCAGAGTAGTTTATCAGCTCGGTCGGATGGCCGGTCTCGTCGAAGCGGTAACGCTCGTAACCATACATAAAACCCAACGCGTTGGTCTCATAAATCTGAGAGAAGTTGTTGTAACCCAAACGTGCCGATACACTCAGTCCCTTCGTGATGAAGTCCAGATTCTGAGTCAGCGAGAAATCTCCTTGGAAAGAACGGGAGTGGCTCTTCGTGAAACCGGAAGCCTGAACCTGTGCGACCACGTTGTTAGCGCCGTAGGTGGTGTTACCACCCCAAATTCCTGCCAATTTACCTTCCGGGTCGTTCATTACCGGAAATGCGGAAGCCGGAGTACGATAAAGCAGGTCGGTCAAACCGTTTTCGGTCACGCCGTAAGGACGTTTGGTCTCTACGAAACTGCCCACTGCATTCAAGACGAACTTGGTCGTCGGAGTAAACTGCACGTCCAAGTTGGTACGGATACTGGCTTTAGAGAATCTCATCTGTGAAGAGTATTGCTCCTGATCTGTTTTATCCAACAAACCACGGCTGTCGGTATAATCCAACATAGAGAAATATTTCAGCTTCTGGTTACCGCCCTTCATGGATAGGTTGAATTGGTCTTCCGAACCGTAGTTTTTGAATACCTCTTTCTTCCAGTCAACATTCGGATAGTAGTAGGGATGAGTACCGTCAGCAAAAGCCTGCAACTCATAATCGTTGTACATCGGTGCCAAACCGTCGTTGACACGCGCCTGGTTCAAAGCGTTGGCGTAGGTAGGAGCATCTACAAAGTTAGCCACTCTTGGATTGAACGTGAACTTATGGTCGTAAGATACGGAAATCTGACGTCCTTCCACACCACGCTTGGTCTTCACCAAGAGAGCACCGTTCACGCCCTGATAGCCCAAAAGAGCCACAGCAGCGGCATCCTTCAATACCGTAACCGATTCTACCTCGTCAACGGTCAAATATTCGATAGAACGCTCGATGCCGTCTACCAGCACCAATACGCCATTCTCGGTCGTAGTCTGCTGACCACGAATGTTGAGTACTGCTCCGGAACCATAGTCACTGACCGTTCCGCCCGGACGCAACACCGTAAGTCCCAACAATTTTCCATAAAGAGCCTCTTTCAAAGAGATGGCGGCCGTTTTTTGCAACTCATCGCCACTAACCACCTCCACGGAAGCGGTAGTCAACATCTGGCTCTGCTCAACACCCATTCCTAAATCAACCTTATCGGACTGGTAGTCTATAAGCGAACTTTGCGCTGACAGGTTTAAAGCGAGCATAGACGATACCAAAGCTATGCTCCACTTTAGTGTTTTATGTTTTCTATTCATTGTTTGCTATTTTAGAATTAAGATTTTAATACCATCCCGGGTTTTGCGTTAAACCATAGTTCTTATTAATTTCATCAGGTGGCAGCGGAACGAGCAACCACTTGTTGGACCAGCGTTCGGGGTGATCCCAAACAAAACGCGGGTTTGCAGTCATTCCCGTAGGTGATTCTATCTTTGACTCCTTTCCATCTTTTATTATAGTATAACCTACAGCTGTAGCATCTCCTTCATTCAGGTCATATGGCACATATAAGAATTTGGTCGGGAAAGGATCGCCGCTATCTTTCGTCCATTTCTCCAACACCAAACCATTATCATCATCCAAACGATAGATGTGGATTCCATGCAGATGTTTCTTAAAGTCTTTTTCCATAACACGACGATTCATGTCGTGTAAGCGGTTTTCATACTCAAATCCTAACTCACAAGCACGTTCACGCATGACTTCCTTAATCAAATTCTCCTTATTGGTAGTCAAGTTCAATTCGGGGTTCATTACTTCGAGTTTACCTAAACCTACACGGGCTCTTACCTTGTTGATTTGCTCCAATGCCTTTACGTTGTTACCAGTCTCTGCCAATGCTTCAGCGTAAATCAGATAGAGTTCAGCCAAACGAATATAAGAGGTTTGGAAAGGTTCTTTATCAATAGTGCCTTTACCACCTTGAATAGCATCACCCAAGTCCAATACAAATTTATAAGTAGGCAATCCCCAAGGCTTACAATTATATCTTGCGCCGGAAGTCAAGAACTCACCACCTTCCCACAGCTGTATGGGGTTATCCTCACCATAAATCTGATGTTTATAGTCACGCTTTTGTACGACAATAGATTCATACAAACGGGGGTCACGATTTTCGAAGATATCCTTCTGCGCGGGTCTTTGATTGTAATATTTCTGTCCGTCGTAGTTCTTACCATCAGCCCACGGGAACATTTCCATCCACTCTAAGGTAGGAGCGATACCACCATCATGCCAGAAACCGCCGGGCTGGTTATCCCACTCCAACATATACACACGGTCATGTACTTCAAGCAGAGACTCTCTGTTGCCACGGGCACGGTATGCCTTGCGGAAAGCGGCACGATAGCCTGCTTCATCGGGAGTAGTTGCCTCTTCCAACTGGTAATAGTTACCGTTAGCGGAATTCATCCGGAAGAACTCTTCACACGCATCTACCACAGCTTCCCAACGCTTCACGTCGTAATTACCATACCACACCTGAAGAGCGTTAACAGCCTCTTGGGGCTCTTCAGCACAATATGGAGTATCACTATTGAAGATGGGGCTTGCCACATAGTTCAACAATTTTGCCTTAATACCCAATGCCGAAGCTTTGGTAACACGTCCTGCCCAAGTAGCCAATTCTGAAGCGGGAATGTTCCACGGCAATTCAGGTTCAGCGATGGCTTCATCCAGCAAACTAACAACAAATGTAACGGTTTCCTCAATGGTAGAACGCGGTTTTTCCAAGACCTCATCTACGGCGAGCGCATGGTCAACGATAGGCAGACCACCAAAATTGTGAATACCGTCAAAGTACTTACTTGCCATAATCACTTTCGCTTCGGCTTTGTAACGTGCCTTTTCCGCATCGGTCATATCGGGCACGCGATCGACGTTATCCACCAGCAAGCAACAGTCGCGTATGCCGGTCCAAATACAACGGAAAGCTGTATTACTCATATTCTCCATCCCACCCGATGTAATGTAAGCCGCACGGGCAACCAACCAACCCGGGTTAGCGTTGGAGGCAGACAAAACGCCCGTATAATGGAAACGCCCCATAGAGTCCCATCCCTCTTCAGAGTGCATGATATCGGACAAGGTTTCAAATTGTCCATTACCTGCATAACAATTCTTAAACGGAGTAAAAAGTCCCTCGTAGCACTGCCACAACAAATAGTCGGTATATACCTTCTTGGAGAAGATAACATCTTCGTTCACGTCTTCTCCCGGAGCCTTATCCAAAAACGCGTTTCCAAACTTAATTTCGTCTACACAACCTACACCCACGAAAGAGATGATCGCCAGCAGCAGTATGAATTTTATTGAATTTATTTTTTTCATATACAATTATTTAGAAGTTAATTTTCAAGCCTAAATTAACAACACGCATCAGCGGGTATCTAAATCCGGAACCACCACCTGTATTTTCAGGGTCGTTGGCATCAAACGGAGTAAAGGTCAACAAATTGGTACCGTTCAGGTAGAAACGCATATTCGTGGTTTTCGGCAACCAAGACTTGTTTCTCAGCGTATAGCCAATCTCCAAGTTCTTCAGACGGATGTAACGGGCATCTTGATACCAAAGATCGGAGTTAGCACGGTTCTGCTTCTCATTGGTAAAGGTAAGACGCGGCAGATGTCCGCCGAGGTTATCCTCTGACCAAGAGTTATCATACACCCACTGCATCAAAGCGGAACGATGAGATTCACCGAAAGGGTTACGGTAAGGACCTTGCAGGATACGGTTCACCTGGCCAGCTCCCGTCCACAACATAGTAAAGTCGAAATTCTTATAACGGAAATCGAAGTTCAAAGAGAATACATATTTCGGGTTATCCGTAATTTCAGAGTAAATCTGGTCGTACTCTTCCAAAATCAAACCATCACCGTCCAAGTCAACATAAACAGCATCACCGTTCCTCAAATCAGGAACCAACTGTTGAGGGATATCCGTTCCATAAACGTTGCGGTAGGCCTCTTCGGTTACACCTTCTTCGTAGAGACCGAAGAAAACATATCCACGACGGGCACCAATGGCATGGCCGGTTGAATAAGTCCAGTCTGGAGAAACCACCTGGTCTTCGGTCAAACCTAATTTACGACCCATATAACTGTCGGCTTTCACCAACTTGTCTTTACGCTTCAACTCAGAACATTCAAGAATCTTATTTTTGGCATAAGATACCGATGGAGAGACGGTGAAGGAGAAGTCCTTGCCAATCTTGTCGGAATAAGACAAAGTCACCTCGTAACCGTGGTTCTTTACGCGACCATAGTTGATGTAAGAAGGACGGACAGCTGTAGGTGACTGAATCATATTCACGTTGGAAATCAGGATGTCCTTACGGTTCTCCTTAAACAAGTCAACATTCAAGCCGATTTTGTCTTTATAAAACTTGGCATCGAAACCTATGTTATACTTCACTGCGGTTTCCCAAGTTACATCAGGTGAAGAAGAAGACATCTCACGTGCCACGTTCAAGAAAGTATTGTTCGTGGTACCGAAGTTATAACCTTGGTAATTTCCCATACTGGAGAAATATCCATCCCAAATGCCCCATGCAGAAGGCAAGTAGAGGAAACGACGACCTTGGCAGTTGTCGTTACCTACGGTACCGACAGATGCACGTATCTTCAAATAAGAGATCACTGACTTGATGGGTTTCCAGAATTTCTCTTCAGAAATGCCCCAACCGACAGATAAAGAGGGGAAGAAACCGAAACGCTTGCTTTCGGCAAAATTCTCAGAACCGTTATAACCCATGTTAGCATCGATCATATAGCGGTGCTTGTAGTCGTAAGTGGCACGTGCAACCAAACCTACATAGCCATAGGGGATAGAAGTATAAGAACCGGGGTAGTAGGTCTTAGACTGGTTGTACAATAACAAAGCGCCTACGTTGTGGTAGCCAAACGTGCGGTTGTAGTTGAAGCTTGCCTCAGCATACCAGTCACGGTTGGACCATGCAGACTCACTGTAACCCGGATTCCAGTAATCACCGGAACGTTGATAAACGACTTCGCCATTCTCTGTGAGATAAGGACGGAAAGAAGCAGGTTTACCACATGTACGGTCCTTTGTTTGCCCATAAGAAGAGTTGTAAGAAGCCTTTACACGGAAATCCAATCCCGTGGTCAGGAAATCCATGTTCAATTTGTAGATGATATCGGCATTCAACACATTGGTAGAGGAAAAAGTATAACCCTGACCATAGAACGTGTCCAAACCGTCGATACCGCTCACAATATTTTCAAGACCCGTCGGGTCGATAAGATCTCTATTAGCGAGTACCCATCTGCCATCTATAATACCAGCACCGGAAAAAGGCTGCGCATCCATCAAATAGACAAAGATACGTTCCTCCGAACTGCTAAGACTGTGCTTGTTCTCAACACGACCACCGAGGTTGATAGAGAGTTCGTGATATTTACCTAAAGAAAGGTCCAAGTTAGCACGGTAGTTGTAACGTTTGTATGAGAAGTTGGTGTTGGAATCCTTATCGAAAGAACGGAACAAACCATCCTGGTCGAGGAAACCAGCTGACACGAAATAGCGTGCCACCTGGTTACCACCCGATACGGATATGTTGTGCTGGCTCTGCAAAGCATGGTCTTTCATCACATAGTCTATCCAATCGATATCCGGATAGAGAAGCGGATTATCATGATTCTTAAAATGGTCGATAATAGCAGGCTGGAAAGCCGGTTGATTACCATCCGAGATACGGGCGTTATTATAAGCGGTAGCATAAGTATAAGAGTTCGCCATATCAATAAAATTGGTTACGCTCTGTACACCCCATGAGGTAGATGCGGATACTTTAGTTCTACCGACTTCACCACGCTTGGTGGTTACCAAAATAACACCGTTAGCACCACGCACACCATACACAGCGGTAGCGGAAGCATCCTTCAACACGGTGATGTCGGCAACCTCATTCGGGTCAATCTGCGTGAACGAACGTTCTACACCGTCCACCAAAACCAAAGGCGATGAACCATTGAATGAAGATTGACCTCGAATCAAAATCACAGGGTCATCAGCACCAGGAAGACCTGAATACTGTACCGTAGAAAGACCCGGCAACTTACCGGAAATGGCGTTACCCAAAGATGCCGACGGCGACTTCAGCAACGCTTCGTTATTGATACTTGACATAGAGCCTGTAACCGAAACTTTCTTTTGTTGTCCGTAAGCTACGATAACGACTTCGTCCAGGTTTTGAGCCTCCGGCTCCATCTCTATGTTCAGTTTTTTAGCTCCATTTACGGAGATTTCCTGGCTTTTATATCCAATATAAGAAATCGACAAAACACTGTTTTTCGGAACAGAAAGCGAGAAATGACCGTTTATATCGGTAACTACTCCGGTTGATGTTCCTTTAACCAATACTGATACACCTATCATTGTTTCTCCAGTTTCATCGGTAATAACACCATGTACATTGACGTTCTGTGCGGAAACCGCTTGGGTTATCAAGCCTAAGAAAAGAATGATAAGCCACTTTTGTAGCATATTCCTGTTTTTCATCAGCGTTAAGATTAAATGTAACTACCCAGCTATCTACAACGATCTAGTTCATTGATTATCAGAATTTATTCATTAAAAAATCTAATAGATTTGGTCTAAAAAGACTCAAAACGAAGTATATTACTAATTGTTACACATTGAATGATAGCAAGTTTGTATAACTGAATAGTTACGATTAAATATTATAACATTAAATTTAGATAAAAAATATAGTTTTCATAATACTCGTTTAATTCACTTTACTTTCTTTCATTACCCCACAATTTTGAGCCATTGCCGAAGTTCTTTCTCCACTCATGTCTCCAACGATGCATATCTTGGTCGCGGATGAATGGTTTCGGTGCTCTGTCGGCTTTAGTCGGAGCGGCAGGCAACTCATGAGCCTCGGACTGATACCAGTAAGCGACACTGCTAAGATCGAGAGTCAAGTTGTTGTTGTGTCCATGCTCGATAGAACCTTTGAAAGAGGTGTTGAAGTAGATGGGGTCAGCAATAAAAAAGCGGTAAGCGTGCGTTCTTCCCAACCAACCGTTGTCACGGTTCACACGAGCATAGCCGTAGTAGGGATGCGTAAAGATACTTGCCGGACACCAAGAAGTGTTAAAGAAGTCTTCCGTTCCCGTACCTCTCAAGGCTTTCTTCGGTTCATCGTCGATGATAATCAGGTCATCGCCTTCGCCATACCACATAGGCGACGGACAGTGGATATAGTAGTTGATACCTACAAAGTGTCCTTTACCTTTAATATCGGCAAAGAGATAGTTGTCGGCACCATCTACATTGCAACCCGGAGTGCCTACCAACCCCCACTCGGTTTCGCCTTCGGGGAGAGCGTCGGTTGTCTCGTGGTTGAACCAAGCATGAAAACGTCCTGAATTGGCAGGCAACTTATCCATCTCGGTATAGTCCACATAGTAGTAGAGGTGAGTCAAGGGCTCGTCACTCTGGTTCTCAATCTCCAGACGTGCGCCCTTCTCGAAAGGCATCTGGAAATAGCATGCAAGCCCCGTACCATCTCTTGGACCAACTGCCAACGGCAGAGAGATGAACTCATATTTCTCGTCCCAACCGTTTCCGAAGAAAGCAGCGATAGGAGCTTCTACAGAGGGGTATTTGTTTCCATCCCAATAAATACGGAATATAAGATCGTTTCTCATGATGCTTGTCGGAGCGATAGTAAACCAAATGTGGTTGATGACACCCGTTCCGGGAATTTCCACGCTCCATTTTTCTCCCGGTTTAAACTGCCCTACGCAGTCACCGTTATTACCGGTTTTATCGGCACTGCTTATCCGACGGCTACATAATCCGTCTTTGACTGTGGTCAGACTTCCTAATTCTCCTCTATCAATCTGAGCTGAAGCATCAATAGTCAGAGCCGACAAGCTTATTAAAGTCGTTAAAAATAAAAATACTTTTTTCATAATATTTTGTTTTAAATTATAAGTTTTCTACATGCAATCCCCACTTTCCTGTTTCCTAGCAATGAAGAAACCGTAATAGGCAATCACTGCAAAAGCAACAGCTGGTACAACATATGCAGCCATAATACTACCTGTCTGGTCGGAGACGATGCCCTGGATTTGAGTCAGAACAGCGGCACCGGCAATAGCCATTACCATGAATGAACCACCGATTTTAGTGTCATTACCCAAACCTGTAAGGCCGAATCCGTAAATGGTCGGGAACATCAATGACATACAACCGGAAATACCCATCAGGCAATAGACTCCGAAGCTTCCCTTACCGAACATGGCACCCAAACAGCACATTACAGCAAGAAGGGCAAGCCCTATCAAAAGTTTATAGGCTTTCACATACTTCATCATTGCAGTACATACAAATCTCATGGTTACAAAAAGAATGAGCGACATGATATAGTAAGTGGCCGCGGCCTGTTCCGCCGTACGCGGCAACAAGTCATCCAATCCGAGCCATTCGCATCCGTTATAGAATGCGGCGGCCACCGGTTCTACACCACGTAATGCGTTGACAACGGCCTCCGCAGAGGCTGAGTCGCCTAAAGAAGCCAACACGCCGTCAAAATTGAGTTGTTGCATGGCATAACGGATGACGAAAGACCATACAGCTATCTGTGCACCAATATTGAAGAACTGTGCAACCACCCCCCATACGTAATTCCTATTCTTTATCAGGCGACGGAGGGTAGCTGCAAATTCCACCTTTTCCCCTTTCTCGCTGAGGTTCGGCATCTTGGTAAGCCGGATGGCAAGCAAAAGCACCAACATCACCAGGCCAAGCACCACATAAGCCGCAGTGACAGCACTCAGTTCCTGTCCCTGGATGGCGGCCAACTCCTCAACCGGAAGTTGAGCACGCTCTGTCGCCGTCATTCCATTCAGTTGTGAGAGGATGAAAATCTGACTGATCACTACTCCCGTAATCGCCCCGAACGGGTTGAAAGCCTGCGACAGATTCAGACGGCGTGTTGCAGTACTTTCAGGACCGATTGCCAACACATAGGAATTGGTAGATGTCTCCAGAATTGAAAGTCCGGCAAAAAGAACGAAGATTGCAAGCAGGTACATAAAGAAGCTGAAATCAACATTCACTCCCGAGCTGAGCATGGCAGGATAGAACAGCAAGGCTCCAAAAGCATACAGGCCAAGTCCCAGCATCACGCCTGATTTATAAGTATACTTCTTGATGAACAAGGCACCGGGAACAGCACAGCATCCATATCCCAACAGATAACACACCACCTGTATCCAGGCCGTCTTCGAATCACTCATGCTCATGATGCGCTTGAAAGCCGCAAGCATGGTATCCGTGAGATTGTTCGGCACAGCCCAGGCAAAGAAAAGCGTAGTGAGCAGGATGAACGGGAAGAGGATCCCTTTCGGTATTATCTTATTCGATTCCATACGAATTCTCCTATTTTTATATAATTACCCTATTGAAACTTTGTCTTGATTACATTCAAGTCCGCTCCGAACAATTTCTGCACGATAGGAACCAGTTGTTCATCCTTGCCCTGTATATGGATTACTTTCTGTGTATGAACTAACGATGCGCCGGGAACCAACTCCGCACCGGGTGAGGAAGTCTCGATTTCATAGAAAGGACCCATGATGGAACCGTCTTCTACCGGACCGTCATTATAAGAATTGATTACGTCACCGGCAAACGGATCTTCCTGGGGTCCCCACTGGCCGTTTACATAAGTTGAAGGGGCTTCGGGAAGACTGCACCACAATATGGTGAGCACGCCCTTCGACGAATCATAGCTTCCGCATAAATCCGTTGCGCGTGAAGCCGGCAATCCCAGTTTGGAGCGATAGATCCCGTCAATCTTGAAATAGATGATGCCGTTTTCCTTTATCAGCCTGTCTGCAGGAATCTTGCCAAAATATTCGTCATTCACGATAACCCCTTCAGCATCCTCCTTATAAGGAATGAATACAGTAGTGGCCGGCGTAGGATTAAAACAACCGAGCATCCATACAGATACCAGTCCACCTTCTTTTGTCCACGCATTGTCCCCCGTATTGGTAATTTTATTCTCGCTCTTGTAAGCTACCATCTTCATGCCGCCTGCAAGTTCGATGTCAAAATCCGCAGCCACTTCACCGGCATCCATCAATGACACTGTACGGTCAATATTCATATCGAAAGCAGTGCCAGAAGCATTTGCCAAACGGGTATCTTTCACAAAACGGATACTACTGTCGCTTTGTGACTTGATGTCAAAAGCTTCCGTATCAATCACTGCAGGAACTACCCAATTGTCATAGACCTGTTCCTGACCTTCTTTAAAATAAAGTGAGAACGGACCGCCTTCAGGACCAAGCCAGAAGCGCTCTTCACCACCTACCGGATTAAACTGGGAACTGACCTTGCCTTCATTTATGAAACGGTAGTTGATCCAGCCATAGCTGTCACCTTCATCACCTGAAGCAGAAGTAGTCATAACACGGCCCTGCCATGCCGGAACGATCATTACCTTGGAGTTTCCGTCAGCAGATACCAATTCAGTATATTCAATGCCATGGTCTTTCAAAAACCGGGCATCATAAGCATAACTTCCCATCTTTATTTCTTTTTGTCCACCGCATGATACAAATATTGTAATTGCACCTACCAGCAGAGTATTTTTCAGTTTGCTTGATTTCAACATAATGCTTGTTTCCTTTATTTATAGAGGGGTCCGTAATTCTTGCAGGCTCTGTAATCACTGCCTTCCATATCTTCACCAAAGGCAGACCATGCACTGGGACGGAAAATGTTTTCCTCAGGAACGTTGTGCATGCATACCGGAATACGAAGCATGGAAGCCAGAGTAATCAGATCGGCACCTATATGGCCGTAACTGATAGCACCATGGTTGGCTCCCCAGTTGTTCATAACGGTATATACGTCACGGAAATACCCCTTACCCGTCAGGCGAGGAGCAAAGAAGGTGGAAGGCCATGTACGGTCGGTACGCTCATTGATGGCCTTGAACACATCCTCATCCAGATTGACAGTCCAACCTTCAGCAATCTGCAAGACCGGTCCCTGGCCTTTAATTAGGTTCAGGCGGCACATCGTTACAGGCATTTCACCACGAGTCAGAAATTGGGAAGAATAACCGCCGCCACGCATATATTCACGACTGGCCGGATGCCACTTAGTTACTGCAAGGCAAGTTTCCACCTCTTCTTCCGTAATTTCCCAGAAGGGTTTCATTACCGGCTTACCGTCACGTGTCTGGCAACCGGTTCCGTCAAGCGTGCAGGAACCGGAGTTGATAAGATGGATAAAGCCATTCGCTGCCTTGCCTTCCAGTTTTTTGCCCGTTACGCGTTCCACCGCATTCGGACTCCAATAAGTACGTACATCTGCAAATATCTGCGCCGTATTTGTCAAGAGATGGTTGAACAGCATGGAAGTACAGTTCAGCGTATCGTTTTCCGTAGCGAAAGTAAATGCTTCACGTATACCGTTCCAGTCGAAAGACGTGTTCAGAATAGCTTCTGAAAAGTCGCCGTCAGGTTTATAGTCCGTCCATTGGCGCTGCCCCTGAAAACCGGCGGCAATCGCGTTGTGTCCCATTGCCTCTTCCTTGAATCCCATCTCCGCCAGTTTGGGATTACCGATCATCATATCACGGAAAATGAGAGTCATCTTCACCACATATTCCCAACGTGCATCTTTTTCTTCACGGGAATATACCAGATGTTCCGGATTGAAGTCCGTTCCTTCATTACTCTTGCAATACTTCTCTGTCCATGCCATGGCACGTTCAAACTCTTCATGGTCATAAATGCCCAGCTGGACACGGCGTTCAATCTCGCTGGCATCAACATACTCATTGCGCATGCCCAGATATTCCTGGAAGAAATCAGGATTGGGAATGGAACCGGCGATCCCCATGGATACGCTGCCGATTGAAAGATAGGACTTGCCTTTCATCGTGGCTACAGCGATACCTGCGCGGGCGAAACGCAACAGTTTTTCCTTTACGTCTTTGGGTATTTCCATATTGGTGACTTCCTGCACATCACGTCCATAAATACCAAAGGTAGGTAATCCTTTCTGTGTATGACTTGCCAATGCTGAAGCCAGATAAACCGCACCCGGACGTTCCGTACCATTAAATCCCCAAATGGCTTTCGGCATTTCCCCGTCCATGTCAATGGTCTCAAATCCATAGCACCAGCAAGGAGTTACGGAAAGTACCACGCCCACGCCATTGTTACGGAATTTTTCAGCTGCCATAGCGGCTTCAGCCACTCCGCCAATAGTTGTATCTGCAATGACACATTCCACGGGAGTACCGTCGCCATGACACAAAACAGAAGAGTAAAGTTCGGCCACCTTATGAGCCATAGCCATGGTCATGTCTTCCAATGACTCACGAATGCCTCCACGACGACCATCAATGATAGGTCGAATGCCAATTTTCGGCTTTCCACCGATTAATCTTGAATTTTTCATGGTTCAACTAATTTATTTGGATTAATTCAAAAAGTATTTAATCGTTTAAGCTAACGCATAAAAAAAATATTTAAGGAGCTATTTCCACAAATTCCCCTTCGGCAAGTACTGACTGTACTGTATTACCTCCCGATATATTATCTATCAGAATTCCAAGCGCTTTCTGCACCAAAGTTTCTATAGGTTGCTGAATATAGGATATGGGAGCATTAAAAAAGTCAAATACCGGATTGCCATCAAAACCAACTAAACCGATTTTGCTTATAATTTCCTCTCCCATGTCCTTTATAGTATACAGACAGGATAAAGAAATCATGTTGGTAGCAAATAAAAAAGCATCCACACCCCCGTCAATCATTTTAGGAAGCAGACGGTCTGCCGATTTCCTGGGAGCGTCCTGTTTCAAGAATATCACGTTAGCCAAGTGCTTTTTCCCGGCATCATCCATGGCCTTCTTATAACCACGAACGCGTTCCTTCATATGGATAAGGTTAACATCATAAGCCACCATGCATGGAGCATTGTAGCCTGCATTCAAGAGATGTCTGGTTAAAACATAGGAGGCATTGAAATTATTCAGAGCAACATAGCTGACATTGATTTCCGGGAAATAACGGTCGAACAGGACAATAGGAACATTATTGTTCACAAGTGAAGCAATGGATTTCTCGGAGTTGTCACAAGGAACGATTATCAACCCGTCTACACCTTTATTAATGAGGTTACTGACAACACGGTTCATCTTATCCTTATCCTCATCTGAACTTCCAAAAAGTACAGTATATCCCCGTTTAGTTGCCTCATCTTCCAATACGCGTGCTAATTGGGAAAAAAATGGGTTAGAAATATCAGAAACCACCAATCCGATTGTCTTCGTCTTACCGCTTCGGAGACTCTTCGCAGCAAGATTAGGCTGGTAATTCATTTCATTGGCAATCTTCAATATGCGTTGGGCAGTTTCTTCTCCCACGCGATATTCCTTCTTCTTGCCATTCAAGACGAATGAAACTAATGCTGTTGAAACACCTGCAGCTTCAGCAATATCCTTTAGCGATATTTTTTTTAGTGGCAACATATTTTTTATAGGTAGCTTTATTTTTGAATTTGTAATATTAGTTATTTATCACAGCGCAAACATAAATATTATATTTCAATTATACAAGCTTTCCGCTAATTCGTTATAGTTTTTTTTTTAAGAAGCAATACATTCATGGGATTTTCGAACTGTTTTCATTATATATTCTCCAATTGGAGTTTCCCGCATATTTTGTTGAGCAGTCCTTTCTCCACACAAACAAAGATCTATAAGTGAGCTGATAAGGAGGTGTTATTAGGTCATAACAATAGATAAAAGACAGCCCATTTTTCCATGATTGCTTCCGACAATGATGTTAGAAAATCCAGCGTAAGATCCCCCCCTGAAACCAAAGTGATTCCTCCTCGAAAAATATTCAGTAATGCCTCCTTAAGAAAGTTGAAGTGCCAAAAAAAAGTTGGACTGTCTATAAATTAGCAAGATAGATAAAGAGTTCGGTATTGCACCGGGCTCTTTCCCTTTAATCTTGATTTGATTCTACTATTACTGTAATACTCTATATACTCCTCTAAAGTTTTCACGAAGTCTTCGACTGATTTCTTTATTTATGGTACGAGAGTCGAGTACAGAGGTTACAACAACTCCATTTTCAACACTTTTGAACATTAGTTTTTAATTACGTGCAAGCGGAATTGCTTACCGTAACTTTATCCTCTTACGGTACAGATTATAAATTGAATGGGGCTTTCAATCGAAAATTATAGGCATTTTCAAACTATGTTTGCAATCCACGTTTAAAACCACTCTAGCATATATTATTATTCAACGCACAAAACTACCTTCTACAGTTTTCAGAGAATAGGGAGAATAAATCTCTCTATTAAAAAAGAGGAAAATGCAACCATGAATAAATAAAAATATTACCTTTACATAAAAATATGGGATATTAAGTCAAATTCAAACATTTGCAAATATCCTATTAGAGACATAGCTTGTAAATAATCATAAAAGACGGGTGAACTCAGAACATAAAATCTAAATATTATATAAAAACATAATATATGAGTATGGAAATTAAAAGATTCAATGAAATAGATTTAAATGATTGCTTCTTCGATTCTTTAAAAGAAGATTATCCGGGATTTGACACTTGGTATAATAAAAAGGCAACAGCAAAAGAAACCGCTTTCATTCAGAAAGATGGCTCAGGGAATCTTCAAGGATTCTTGTATATGAAAAATGAAGACGAGGCATTACTTGATATCACGCCCAATATGCCTGAGGCAAAAAGATTAAAAGTCGGAACATTCAAAATAGATGCACATAATACCAAACTTGGCGAACGATTCGTAAAAAAAATTGTTGATAAAGCTATATTTGATAAGGTTGAAGAAATATATGTGACTATCTTCGAGAAACATGAAGCATTAATTAAGTTACTTGAAAAATACGGTTTCAAAAAGTACGGAACAAAAGGAGAAGGAGCAACACCCGAGCTCGTCTTTACAAAAAAGATGAATACTATTTCGGGAAATTTGCTATCAGATTTTCCTTTGATAACAACAACTGGGAAACGTAAATTCGTACTATCAATAAAGCCTGAATATCACACCAAGTTATTTCCTGATTCAATATTGGTTAATGAAAAAGGAGACAAAGAATCTCTTGTAAAAGACATTTCACATACAAATAGTATCCATAAAATTTATTTATGTTTTATGGAAGGAACTGAACTATTACAAAAAGGTGATATCCTATTAATATACCGAACAACGGATGGTTTAGGTCCTGCTAGATTTCGGAGTGTAGCAACTTCCGTATGTATAGTCGAAGAAATTAAAAGACCTTCAGATTTTAAAACAGAAGCAGAATTTCTCAAATATACTAATACATACAGTCTATTTAACGAACAGGACTTAAAAAGATGGTATAGGAGTTCTAAAGCTGTTGTTATAAAGATGACTTATAATGCTGCTCTTTATAAAAGGGTAACTAGAGGACAAATTATTGATTTCGGAGTTGATGAGGAACAATATTGGGGCTTTTTTCAACTGACAGATGAACAATTTGATAAAATATTAGAAAAAGGAGAAATAAATGAAAGTCTTATTATCAATAAAGCCTGAATTTGCAAATAAAATATTCTCAGGAAAAAAAAAATATGAATATCGGAAAACTATCTTCACAAAGGAAGTAGATAAGGTTATTGTGTATTCCACCAAACCAGTTGGTATGCTTATTGGAGAATTTACTATTGAAAAGATTATAGTAGACTCACCTTCTGTACTATGGGAGAAAACACAAAGAGATTCGGGTATATCTAAAACATTCTTCGATACATATTTTGAAGGAAGGAAACAAGGTTATGCTTTAAAAATAACTTCGCCTAAGTTATACGACAAGCCTAAAAACCCTATCGAATTAATTGAATCTTTTGTAGCACCTCAATCTTTTAAATATATTGAAGAAGAGATTCCATGTGGAGAACTTGCTTTCTTTTAATTTTAAATTTGTAATTTTCTAATTGAAGAAAAGAGTTATGTATAATAATATAATTTTTATAGGTGGAGTTCATGGAGTAGGAAAAGGTACTATTTGTCAAAAAATAAAAGAGAAACTGGATTTTACCCATCTATCAGCAAGTGAAGTTCTGAAATGGGATGATTTTAAAAACGAAAAAGGAGATAAAAGAGTTGAGAACGTTTCAACAACACAACAACGCCTGATTGAAAATCTAAAAAATATAGTTAATCCCCAAAAGAAATATTTGCTTGATGGTCATTTTTGTCTACTAAAAAAAGATAATTCGATAGAAAGAGTTCCTCTAAAAGTATTCCAACAAATCAACCCTCTTGCAGTAATTATAGTAAAAGAAAAGTCTGAAGTGATTCGTGAAAGGTTGCAGAAGCGGGATGGACGGACTTATAATATATCCCAAATTGAGACGATGCAAAAAGAGGAAATTGAGTCAGCAAAAGATTTATGTACACATCTAAAGATTCAGTTATTTGAATCAAGTACTGAAAATATTCATGAAACAATTGTTTTTTTACAAAAGCAACAATTTTTCACCGGCTCTTAGGTAAAAGAGTTTTTTGTTATTTCATCTACACAAAAGACTAGGAATCCTTTTTAAATATTTAGAATAACAAGACTATTTGCACACAAATTGCACACGCATCCCGAAAAAAGAAGAAAAGGAATGATTACGGATGAAAAAGAAATATTATCTTTACCCTTGTAAAATAGCTACTTAAGTAAGATCATGAAACACAAAGAAATAGAAAGATATCGGTTAGCGCTCGATTTATAATCATGAGCTCCCCGGTTCAATCCCGGGTCCCGCTACAAGATTAAGATTTAGACTGTTAGGAGGCTTCCACTCTTGGCGGTCTTTTTTATTTTTTACCCTCGGTTTGCGCTATGGTTTACAAGGGCCAACGGGCTCAACGTAAAAACGTATGGATCAACGTAAAAAAGTAAGCCCCCGATAAAGTACCCGTTGTCTAGTATCTTTTTTCGCTCGATCTTTGCGTACAAAAGATTATGCGAAAAATGAGCAAAGAAGAATTCTTAGAAATTCTATCCCGTCAGCAACGAAGCGGTTTGACGATAAAAGACTTCTGTGTCAATGAAGATTTGACCTCCCCGTCCACTTCCACCCCGTCTTATGATAGAGTAGCTATGGGATCCGGGGAGATTCGAATAGAGTTTCCTGGTGGCATAATAGCCCGCTTTAGCGGTATGGCTGAATCCCATGCCGCCATGCAATTACTCACTCAAATTTGCGGTCATCATGTTTTGCCTGAATGATACGATGCGGTACTTCTTTTGCCCGGGTAAGACAGATATGCGCAAAGGCATGAATTCACTATGTGGAGTCATTCATGACAAGATGGGCTACGACGTCCGTTTAGGTGACGTATTCATTTTCATAAACCGCCAGCGGACCACGATGAAACTTCTGCATGCGGAAGATGGCGGTCTTGTCCTGTATATAAAAAGGCTGGAGGAAAGAACCTTCCGCTTGCCCGAATATGATCAGCAAAGCAAATCATACCCCATGGAGTGGCGTGACCTGGTCATGATGGTGGAAGGAATCAATAACGGATCCGCTAAGAGGCTCAAGCGATTGAAGGCGTTACGAAAAAGTGATATATAACAATGAAACTCAATGGACCAGACCTTGTTTAAGTAAGAGTTTTTTCTTATTTTTGTATTGTTCAAAATCCTCATAAATAATGACTCAGACAGAAACATTAGAACTTTTGGTAGCCACACTCCAACAGACTAACGCCAGTCAGTCTGAGTCCATCAGAGAGCTGACCCGGCAGAATGAACAGTTACAAAACAAACTGGATGAACTCCTGGCTCAGGTAGCGTGGTTGAACCGACAACTTTTTGGTCGTAAGAGTGAAAAGTTATCCCGTCTGGACCCAAATCAGCTATCCCTGTTTGAACAGCCGGCTCAATCCTTAGAACCGGAACCTTTGGAAGAAACTGTAGTCGGACAAACTACAACACCTATGGTTACTAAAAAGAAAGAACGGCAGAACCGTAAACAGCTGGAAGGACTTCCGGTTGTGGAAGTTGTCATAGAACCGCAAGACCTGGATCTTACAAAGTATAAACGGATTGGCGAGGAACGTACGCGTACACTTGAGTTTGAACCGGGTAAATTATATGTAAAGGAAATCATACGCCCCAAATATGGACTGAAAGACAATACCGCTTTACCCCAGGAACATCAGGGTGGTATCGTAATAGCCGATCTTCCACTGTTGCCTATTTATAAGGGACTTCCGGGTGCCAGTCTGCTGGCAGAAATTCTCCTGCAAAAGTATGAGTATCACGTTCCATTCTACCGTCAGATACGGGAGTTCCATCACTTAGGTTTGAAAATTCCGGAAAACACGCTTCATGGCTGGTTCAAACCCGTCTGTGAGCTGTTAAAGCCTTTGTACGATGAACTCAAGAAGCAGGTATTGGCAGTCGATTACATCCAGGTGGATGAAACCACATTGCCTGTCATCAACAAGCAAAGCCACAAAGCTGTCAGGGAATACCTGTGGATGGTCAGGGCGGTAACTACCGGATTAGTATTCTTTCATTATGATGACGGTTCCCGTTCACAGGAAACGGCACGGAACTTATTGAAACCATTTAAAGGATATCTTCAAAGTGACGGTTATGCGGCCTACAACGTCTTTGAAGGTAAGGAAGGGGTGTGCCTTGTGGGTTGCCTTGCCCATATCAGGCGTCATTATGAGACCGCCAAAGAGGAAAATAAGTCTCAGGCTGAATACGTTCTGGCCAAAATACAGAAACTCTACCGGATAGAGCAGGCGGCCGACATGCAGGGAATATCCCCTGAAATGCGAATGTCAAAAAGGTAGGAACAGGCTCTTCCTATTCTTGACGAGCTGGAACAATGGATGGAAACAATCTATCCGAAAGTGCTTCCTAAAAGCCGGATGGGACAAGCCATTGCCTATGCCTATACCCTCTGGCCACGCATGAGAAATTACCTCAAAGACGGCAGGCTCAAAATTGATAATAATCTGGCTGAAAATGCAATCCGCCCAATAGCTTTATCGAGAAAAAACTTCTTGTTTTGTGGAAATCATGAGGCGGCGGAAAACACAGCTGTCATCTGTTCATTATTGGCATCATGCAAAGCATCTCAAGTTAACCCCAGAGAATGGCTTACCGATATAATTGCCTGGTTGCCATATTACACAAGGGATAAGGGAAAAGACCTAAAAGAGTTGCTACCCAATTACTGGAAACTGAGAAAATCCAAAGAAATCTAACAATACTCTAATGAAAAGAATATTATAAACAGAGAATCGCTATAAACTTATTAGATGTATATAGCGATTCTATAATTTATACGGGGACTTTATCGGGAGCTTACCTATGTTTGCACCATACCATACAATAAAGTATGTAACACATTTAAAAAAAATTAAAAGCAACAAAACTATCGTAATCATAAATACAAATTATTTATGCAATAGTACGTCTTACAGAACTACAAAATGAAATTTCTAATAACCAGTTATAATTTATCATTCTTTACTAAAGCTTGAAATAACTGTTCACCAAATCCAGATATAGGTTTATTCTCAATCTTATTCATTCGAATTTTATTTTCAATACAACGGTCTACTATTCTAACCTTTATTTTCCCATCAACGACATCAATAACACTAACTATAATAATAGAGTTCCTAGTAGGAACTTGACCATTTTTTATTGGCACAAAAATTAGATTAGGTATTCCAGCTAGTTTTATCGCAATCTCTTTGCCAGCCTCGGTCTTTTTATAAAATAAATTAAGTGCATAATAAGTTTTTCCAATAATAACATCTTCTGTTTTATATACTGGTTCTAAATACATTATTACTAAATCATACGCTAATTTAAAATATTTTGGATTCCGTTTTTTTAAAGCAACAGCAGCTTCTAATATTTTATCATCAAATGATTTATATAATTTATGATAAATATAGAAGGCTTCTTTTATTGCAGAATTATCATCTTTTAGAAATAGTAAGTTACCTATCTTTAACAATTTACTAACATCGGATATTTCATACTCTTCCATTAATTTATGTGCTAGAATTAATGAAGAAGTAGAAGAGAGTGAAATCAAACTATCTATAATTTCCATCAGACGCTCCCTATTACTAACAGAATATCGCTTCATCAAAATTGAAGCATAATTCAGAGAGGAATATACATTTAGCCCGATATTTATGTTTATAAACCTATTAATATATAAATATTGTTCTTCATGAGATACATTTTTACCCATCAAATATATTGCAAAATCTTTTAATTGAACATTTAAACAAGACATTAATCTATACAACCAATTTGCATCTAATGTTATATTTCTAAAATTCAAATAATCAAAGAAATATGATATGTCTTGATATCTCTCACTATCAAGAACTTTATCTATATAGTCCAATGGATAGAAATCTTGATGAAAATTATAAATATACACAATATCAATAGCCTGCCGAATCAGATTATGATTAATGGCTATTACTATCAAATTCAATACATCTATATCATCTTTTTTCAGTTTTAATGATGCAACTATTTTTATCTTCAATATATCTAAAGAGGATGCAAAGATTGGCTGAGTGATTTCTAAGAGTCTATTATGCGCATCCTGAGAAAACACATAATTTAGACTATTCAACTGTTCCAACGCAGTAATAAATAGCTCCTCATCATATTTAAGCAATACATTCAATAATTCAACAATCTGATTCTCAGCAGCACTTCTAATTATTATCTTTATGATACTTTTGTAAAAGCTCCGATTTAGCCCATTGGCGTTAAACAGTTTATAAATAATATCATATTGATTTATAACAGCTAAAGCATGAAACGCTTCAGCACTCAAAGTTGCATTTGTTGAGTGGTCAATAATATCTACAGCTTTATCAGTTATTATTTCATCAAGACACATATAAGTATGTCCAAAGGAATTAGCTTTACACAAGGCAGCTAAATAGACATTATTGTTACATATTTTTTTTATAAACAGAATTCTATCTTCATCTAATAATTGGGAAGAACCTGATTTTGATATTATTATTTCATACCATCTACTATCTAATAGCATTTCTGATGTTAATTCCATATACTAATCCCACATAAAATTATTAATTTCCAATTCTTCTCCTGCAAAATAAGTCTGATATTCTTGATGGGCAAAACTTATAAGATTCCTATCACAAGCAAGAATATTTAATTTAATCACCTTGTCAATAAAATAGGGAATACTTATCGACAAACCATATTTTATTTTTCTCTTTATCAAAAGATTCTCTATCTGGGTTCTATATAACGCAGAATTCGAATAATTTAAGCTATAACTTTCCAATGCTAAAAATTTTAGACATGAATCAAATTCCTCTATGTCAAAATTTATATCTTTTTGAACTTCTCTATTGTATAAACGACGCATAAATTCCTCAAAAATAACAGTTCGTCTAGTAGGTATATCGTTATGTTCAACAATTATATTTATTAACATCCACAGGATTAGTGGAGTACTAATTACATTAAAAAATGAAGGTTTAGAATTCATTTCCCTAATAATTTTTTCCTTGACAAAGCTTAAATGTGAATTCTTTTCAATAAAAAGAATAATCTGTTCCTTACTCATCTTCTGCAATCTAAATATGGGTATTCGGGGAAAATCAATATAAGTTTGTGGACGATTTGAGATAATAATAAAAGTATCGGGATAGTCATGCATTAGATTCTCTATTTCTCTTCTTTTCTGCTCTTTTAGGTCTTTCAATATCTCATTAAATCCATCAATAAATAGAGAAACCTCACCCTTATGCAATAAGTCAAGGCACTCTTTTTTCGAAATGCCAATCTTAGCCGAAATAGAATCTTCAATAGTTAAATTTGTTTCCGTTTCTAATTTTAATGGGAGATACACTGGAATAGGTATATCTGCTTCATTTTCTAATATTGCGCATGCATCTTTAAAAGTCAAATATTGCAATGTTGTACTCTTACCCATGCCAGCTTCTGCCCATATCATCATTCTTTTTTCTGGTATTTCATTTTTTCTCAAGTTATCAATTGAACCTCTCCGTTCAACCTCACATTCTTCCTTATTCTCTTTTAATTCTTCAACTGCATATCCTTCCATTATTGTAAAATCTTCTTTACCTTCTATCGAAATAAATCGATTCTTCCATTTCTGAAATTCCTTCTTTATTGATTCTAAATATGGCTTAAAAGAATTCTTTGTTTGTTGTAATTGGTTCTTTTCCAACAAATAACTATATAATTCAGTTACATGTATCATAACAGCTATAATAGCTCCTATATCAGAAGGCAAATTCTTTACAGAAGGCGTTTGTCCACCATAAAGTTTACTATTATGAATTATTGAGTTACGCAAATCATATGTCAACTTGAACTCTTTCCCTAATGGGAATATATACTGAAAATACTCTGGAGAATATGTAGGGGTTTTATCTATTGCATTTTTAGCCCAAAACTCATTATATTTATCACTACCCTCTTGTAAATACGAAAACTCTTTAAAGACTTCTGTCAAACAAGGCTTTAGTGTTTTTTGAGGTTCCCGTCCAATTGACTTATGTATATATTTTACATAAAGTTCAAATTGTCCAAGCAACAAGGTTCGAACAGTATCAAACTTTCTAAAATCTTGGTCGACATATCTCATTCGCAAAGCATCTTGCAATTCCGTAAATTGTCCTTCTAAAATAAGATTAAAAAAAATCTTTATTACATTTTCAAGATTACCGTTAGAAGGATAAATGTCTATTATATCTTTCTTTACCTCTAATTCTATTTGCCAAATGCTAAATTCCATAAACTTGATTACTAAGATTTAAGCAAATATACACTTTTATTACGAGTTATATCCTATCTTTTAATTTCAAACATTCATATGAAATCCAATTTTATTTATCATGTTTGCACACAAATTGCACACGCATCCTGAAAAAAGAAGAAAAGGAGTGATTACGGATGAAAAAGAAATATTATCTTTACCCTTGTAAAAGAGCTACTTAAGCAAGAGTATGAAACGCTAAGAAATAGGAAGACATCGGTTAGTGCTCGATTCATAATCATGAGGTCCCCGGTTCAATCCCGGGTCCCGCTACAAAGAAGATTTAGACTGTTAGGAGGCTTCCACTCTTGGCGGTCTTTTTTGTTTTTAAGAGGTATGTAAAAAAGCAAGTAATATATGTGTATAAATTTCTTTTTTGTACAAGGAAAATTTATCGCTGATTATCAAGGCACTACAAAGTATCAATTTCTTGTCGACAAGAAGTTAGGAGTTTGTCGACAAGAAGTTAACTTCTTGCCAACAAACTCCTAACTTCCTGCAAAAGGGGAAATAGCAAATACTCCGGTTTCCATACACCGCATGATTGATAGAACGACTAGTCCAAAATGACAAAATGTCAATAGTATCGTCTTACGTTTCTTTCTTTCGCATCAATGCTACTGTGATGCAGGAAAACGCAAGGATTTTCTATTAAGCAAATACTACATGATACATAATAATATCATAAAGCGTCTTTTCGGAAGAAAACTCAATCTGCCTCATCCTTATTAATCATAAATTGGACAGATTTCTAAAAAAATGATTATTGGACTCCGTTGCTTATCCTCTTCAAAATAGAGAAATATCACCTGTCTTTCGGAGGGGCTACACCCTTTTTCAGTGATGGCGTCACCTTGTTATGAATAAGGTGTAGCCCTGTGAAGTAAAGGGTGTAGCCTTAATATATGAAAGAGTATTTATTTTCGCAGAAAAGATAGTCTGTTTGGGTGAAAAAGATCATGTAATTATATAAGATAGACCATCTGTTGCATGCAAACAGATGGTCTGATTCTGACAAACTAAGGTTTCAATCTTCTGGAAACACCTTTCTGGCCGAAAGCCTTATTACCAATAATGAGGAAAAGCAGACATAATGCAACAAAATACCCTATTTGGCTATCCTATTGTCATATCAAGTCAGAAATGGAAGTTCCAACATAAATAAAACAGCTGATGAAACTATTTCAACTTTAAATTACTTCTTACAGCCGCAGCAGCGGGCTCACTTGGTGTAACGGATTTCCGGGT